>Ga0134122_10003202_pt1 | contig 12131 bp, 16 predicted proteins | sample KB302_FD_96461 | JGI IMG/M metagenome (GOLD analysis project Ga0134122, IMG submission 96461) | Terrestrial soil microbial communities without Nitrogen fertilizer from Kellogg Biological Station, Michigan, USA - KB3-0-2 | ecosystem: Environmental > Terrestrial > Soil > Unclassified ...
CTTCAGCGTCATGATGTCCGAGTGCGTGCGCATGTTCGAAGAACGTCGCCAGCTCGAACGTACCGAGAAGGAGCGTCTCGAGCGCCTGGTGTCGGAACGCACGCGCGAGCTGGAACGCGGCCGGGAAGAGTACCGGCTGGTGGTCGAAGGCACGCAGGCCATTCCGTTCACGCTGGACCTCGACGACGGCCACTTCGAATACATCGGGCCGCAGGGTCCGGCGCGCCTGGGATTCAGCGAGGAATTGTGGCGGCAGATCGGCTTCCTCGATCGGCTGATCCCGCGCGATTCGCCGCTGCGCGCGCGCATCGACACCAGCGAGACCGGCAACTTCGAGATCGAGGCCAGCGTGCTCACCGCCGACGAGAAGCGCATCGACCTGCGCTGGGTGGCGAGCTGCGAGAGCACCGGCCGGCACCGCGTGTTGCGCGGCATGATGCTGGACGTGACCGACCAGCGCCGGCTGGAGAACGAGCTCGCGCAGGCGCAGAAGCTCGAGAGCGTCGGCCGGCTCGCAGCCGGCGTCGCGCACGAGATCAACACGCCGGTGCAGTTCGTCTCCGACAGCGTGAGTTTCGTGCGTGAGGCCATGGACGACCTGTCGCAAATTGTCGATCGCTACCGGGAGCTGCGCACCGCCACCGAGAATTCCGACGGTCAAGGCGCGAACGTGGCCGCTGCCGCGAAAGCCGCAGAAGAGGCCGAGGACGACGTCGACCTCGACTACATCCTCGAGAACGCGCCCGTGGCGCTCGATCGTGCGCGCGATGGCCTCGGCCGCGTGGCCGCCATCGTGCGCTCGATGAAGGAATTCGCGCACCCGGATCGCAAGGAGATGGCGCAGGTCGACATCAACCAGGCCATCTCCAGCACGCTGGTTATCGCCTCCAACGAGTACAAGTACGTGGCCGAGATCGAAACGGCCTTCGGTGAACTGCCGCTGGTCAACTGCTACGCGGGCGAGATCAACCAGGTGGTGCTCAATCTCATCGTGAACGCGGCCCACGCCATCGGCGACGTGGTCACGGGCACGAACGGCAAGGGCCGCATCAAGGTGTCGACGCGCGTGCTCGACGACCAGGTCGAGATCGCCATCGCCGACACCGGCAAGGGCATCCCGGTCGAGGTGCGCGCGCGCATCTTCGATCCATTCTTCACCACCAAGGAAGTCGGCAAGGGCACGGGGCAGGGACTCGCAATCGCGCGCAGCGTGATCGTGGACAAGCATGGCGGCACGCTGCACTTCGAGACCGAGGTCGGCCAGGGCACCACCTTCTTCATTCGCCTGCCCATCAATGGCCCTGCCAGCGCTTCGGCCGCGGCCTGATGCGAGAGGACTTTCCATGAAACTCGCCAAAGTTTCCACCAGCCACATCCAGGCCGTCACCGGTACGACCTTCGTCGCCACCCTGAGCTCGCTGCTGTTCGGCTACGCCACCGCGGTGATCTCCGGCGTGGTCGGCGCCATCGAGCACAACTTCATCGCGCCGCGCCACCTGAACGACGCGGCTGCCAATGCCCTGCTCGGGCTCACGGTGTGCTCCGCCTTGTTAGGCACGGTGCTCGGCGCATTGCTGGCGCGCCCGACCGTGGCGCTGCTCGGCCGCAAGCGGCCGATGATCGTCGCTGCGGTGCTGTTCCTGGTGTCCGCGATCGGCTCTGCCTACCCGGAGACGGGTTTTGCCACCAACGGCCCAGGCCCCGAGGCCATCTGGGCCTTCAACGTGTACCGAATGATCGGCGGCCTCGCCGTCGGCCTCGCGTCGATGATCGCGCCCACCTTCGTGGGCGAGTTCGCGCCGAGCGCGGTGCGCGGCCAGCTCGGCGCCTACCAGCAGATCGCCATCATCGGCGGCATGACCATCGCGTACTTCGTCAACTGGGGCATCGGGCTGCAGGGCGACGACGTATGGGTGCTCGAAACCGGCTGGCGCTGGATGATGCTGTCGCTCGCGGTACCCGCAATGGCGTTCTTCTACCTGAGCTTCTCGGTGCCGGAATCGCCGAGCTGGCTGGTCAAGAAGGGACGCGTCGCGGAAGCGCGGCGCCTGTTGTCCCGTTCGGCGGAGCCGGCGGAGGTCGACGGCATGCTGCAGGAGCTCGCGGCCAGTGCGCCCGAAGAAAAGCCCGCGCCGATCTTCAAATTCGGCGCGCGCGTGGTGCTGGTGGGCGTGGCACTGTCGGTGTTCCAGCAGCTGGTGGGCATCAACTCGGTGCTGTACTACGGCCCGTCGATCTTCGAGAAGATGGGCTACCACATGGATGCTGCGTTCCTTGGCATCGTCGTTGCCAGCATGGTGAACCTCGCCTGCACCATGGTCGTGGTGCTGATCGTCGACAAGGTGGGGCGCAAGCCGTTGCTGATCTTCGGTGGCCTGCTCATGGGCCTCGCGATGCTGGCGCTCGGCTCGCTGTTCCGCTCCCAGAGTGCGGGCGCCTTCGGGTTGGCGGCGCTGTGCTGCTACATGGCCGGCTTCGCGCTGTCGTTCGGCCCAATCGTCTGGATCATGATGACGGAGATCTACCCCGCGCCGATCCGCGGCCAGGCCATGTCGATCGCGGTGGCGTCACAGTGGGTCGCGAACCTGCTGGTATCGGGCACATTCCCGCTGCTGCTGGGCAACGCGACGCTGAACGCGGCCTGGAACCATGCATTCCCGTTCTGGCTGTACGGCGCCTTCGGCATCCTGGCGGCGTTCGTGGTGCTGCGTTACGTCCCCGAGACGCGCGGCGTGGACAGCGATCACCTGTCCGAGCTGTGGAAGCGCGAGGACATCGCGGCGGCGTTGAAATAGGGTTACTGCACCCAGCCTGCCGCGCGGCGGAATTCCAGCTCGGCCGCTTCGAGTTTCGCGGCCTGGGCCGCCGAAGGCCTGGGTTGCGCGCTCGCCTTGGCGAGCGTCTGCGCCAGCGGCGGCAGGCCGGCCTGCATGCGCATGCTGTTCACGCGTGAGGCGTTCTCGAGCGGGTGGGGCTCGACGCCGTCAGGGCCATTGCGCAGCTGTGTGCCGTAGCGCTGCGGCTTGCCCTCGTAGACCCGGATGCGATCGTCGATCATCGCGAATTGCCAGCGCGGCGCGTCCTGCTTCTGCGAAGCGGCATCGAGCAGCTCGCGGCACTGGCGCATGAAATCCGGCTCGCTGATTGCATTGTGCGCGATGCGCCACGCGGCACGCGCGCCCGCTTCGCCGACCAGTGCCTGCCCGGGCCAGCCGAACACGGCGACGATCTGCCGCAGCCGGCTGGCATTGGCACGATGCAGCTCTTCCATGCGAGGGTGGTAGCCGTCGTGCAGCACACCGGCGGCGGCCAGTTCGGCGCGCAATGCCTGGTCGCGCGCTTCCATTTCGAGAAGGCCCTTCTCGAGTGATTCGTCCATTGACCGCAGCCCCCACAACTGTCGGCCGTACGGTGATGCCCGGCGGCGTGCGCGCGATATTACATGACGCGGGGTGGCCACGGCGCGCGCGGCGGCGCGGGTGGCAGGCACGAAAAGACGCCGCGCGGAGGTTGGAATTCCGCGCGGGGTCTTGCTACCGCCTTCTGCTGCTGGAACCTTTACTGCCGGGGCGGCGCGCTGGCGTTGCTGTCGTACTCCGAATGGTCGAGATAGCCGTCGCCGTCCTTGTCGGCCGTCGAAAAGCTCTCGACCAGTTTCGGATCGGCCGCTGCTTCCGGCATGGAGATGCGTCCGTCCTTGTTGGCGTCGAGGGTATCGAAGGTGCCGCTCTGGCCCGCGGGTGTCGCGGGCTGCGGGCTCGGGTTCGGGCTCTTCTGGTCCTGGCCGGCGAGGCCGGCCAGCGGGACCAGCAGGACCACGGTCGCGGCGAGCAATCTGTTCATGGATATCTCCTTCGTCGTCGTGTGCAAATGCCAAGCACGTGGCGTGCCAGCCGTGCGTAGTTAGCCAGCGATCATGGACTTGCGTCGCTGGCGTGCGCCGCGCAGCGGCCGCGCGCGTCGCGGGTGCTGGCGCGCCGCGACAAATGCACGATAGCGGCGACGCCGTGGCGCGACAGCCGGTGCACGTCCTAACTACATACAGTCACTTGCGGGTCGCAGATCGGAAACACCGGGCGCGTCACCGGGGCCGGCCTACGCGCCGCGCCGGCGCGGTCCGACGGCGATGTCGGCGGCGTCCTGCTGTACTGCGCTTGAACGGCGGCTGCAAAGGCAATAGCCGCCCCTGCACGCGTGGCGGCCGCGCAGGGGGCGACGGAGGATCGCGTCGCGACATTTGTCGGACAAACGATGACACCGGCGCCGCGCGCGCTCCCACGCCATTTCCAGTGCACGCTGCTGTGCGCTACCGGGCCCGGATTTCACAATGAATTCCTGGATTTTGCGGCGAGAGGCAACCAATGGATTGGGACCGCATCTCGGCCAACTGGCCGCACTGGAAAGGCCGGATCCGCGAACGCTGGGGGCGCCTGAGCGATGACGAACTCGACGCGATCGCCGGCGAACGCGAGCGACTGGTGGGGCGGATCCAGCAGGCTTATGGCCTGGAGCCGCGCGACGCCGAAAGGCAGCTGCGCAACTGGGAAAGGAATCTCGCCGTAGACGAATTCGACGAGAACGATCTGGTACTCGACGACGAGGATGCGTCGAGCGACGTTAACGGACGGGGGTAGTCATGATGACCATTACCACGAGCGGACTTCGCAACGCGATCTGGTGCACGGTGGCCTTCGGCATCGTCGCCTGCGCATCGGCGCCGATGCCGGTCGACAAGCTCGCAGTCGCCAAGAGCTCACTGGATCGAGCCGAACAGGCGCAGGCCGGGCAGTTCGCGCAGGTCGAGCTGAGCTCGGCGCGCAACAAGCTCGCGGCCGCGCAGGCCGCGGTCGACAAGCACGACGCCGACGTCGCCGCACGGCTCGCCGACCAGGCGGACGTCGATGCCCAGCTGGCCGAGTCCACGGCGCGCGCCAAGCAACAGGAGCAGCTCGTCAACGAGATGGACGCGTCGCTGCGCGACCTGCGCAAGGAGACGCTGCACAACGATCCCGGCGCCGGCAACACGGTGACGCCGCAACCGGCGCCCGTCCCGCAGACCACGCCGCCACCGCAGCAATGAGGGGACCCGTCATGAAACAGCTTTACATCGCATTGGCGGCGGTTCTCACGCTGTCGTTCATCGGCGCCTGCGAGACCAAGCCGCAAGATTCGGGCCTGTTGACCCAGGCGCGCAGCGCCGTGGCGCAGGCCGAAGCCGATCCAAACGTTTCCAAGTACGCGCCCAACGAGCTCGAGCGGGCGCGGCGCCTGCTCACCAACGCCGAAGGCGCGGCCAAGGAGAAGGGTGCCGACGACACGGTCACCTCGCACTACGCCTACCTGGCCACCCAGATGGCGCGCATCTCCGAACAGCGTGCGCACGAACAGGTGGCCACGGCACGCATCAAGGCGGGCGAGGTCGAGCGCCAGCAGATCCTGCTCTCGGCGCGCGAGAACGAGGCGCAGAATGCGCAGGCGGCGGCTGTACAAGCGCGCAACGAAGCGCAGAACGCACAGTCGCAGGTGGCGCAGGCGCAGGGCGAGGCGCAACGCCTGGCCGCTCAGCTGGAGAACGTGCAGGCCGCGCAGACCGAACGCGGCATGGTGCTGACGCTCAGTGACGTGTTGTTCGACACCGGGCGCGCCGAGCTCAAGCCCGGCGCACAGCGCTCGATCGAGCAGATCGCCTCGTTCCTCAATGAACACCCCGAGCGTCGCGTGCAGGTTGAAGGCTTCACCGACAGCCAGGGCACGGAAGATTACAACCTGGAGTTGTCACAGAAGCGCGCCGATTCGGTGGCCATGGCCATCATCCAGCGCGGCATCGACGCGCAGCGCGTTCGCGCCATGGGATATGGCGAGGCCTATCCAAAGGCCGGCAACGGCGATGCGGGCAGTCGCCAGATGAACCGTCGCGTCGAGATCATCGTGTCGAACGGCGATCGCGACATTCCCGGTCGCACCGGATCGAGCACGCCGTGAAGGGCCAGGCAGGAGAGTTCTACACGGCGGACTTCGGCGGAGGTCTGGCCTCCGGCGCCCAGCCGTATGGTGCAAAACCGGGCACGAGTGCGCCCAAGCTGGACGATAGCGCGCTGCGGCTGATCGGCAATTCGCCGGCCATGCAGAAGGTTCGCGACCTAATCGGCCGCGTGGCGCCGACGGATTCCACGGTGCTGATCTGCGGTGAGAGCGGCTGCGGCAAGGAACTGGTGGCCGAGTCCATCCACGCCATGAGCCCGCGCGCCGACAAGCCGTTCGTGGCGATCAATTGCGCGGCGATCCCGGCCACGCTCATCGAGGCCGAACTATTCGGGCACGAGCGTGGCAGCTTCACCGGTGCCATGCGCACGCGTGAGGGCGTGTTCGAGCGCGCCGGCGGCGGCACCCTGCTGCTCGACGAGATCACCGAGATGCCGCTCGACCTGCAGTCGCGCCTGTTGCGCGTGCTCGAGACCAAGCGGCTGAATCGCGTCGGCGGCAACAGTGACCTGGAAGTGGACGCGCGCGTGGTGGCATCGACGAACCGTTCGCCGGCGCAGGCCTTCGAAGAAGGGCGGCTGCGCGAGGACATCTACTACCGCCTCGCGGTGGTGACCGTGCAGCTCCCGCCGCTGCGCGAGCGCGGCGAGGACGTGCTGGTACTGGCGGAATTCTTCCTGGGTGAGCTCAACCTGCGGCACGGCACGCGCAAGCGCCTGTCCGAGGATTTGCGCGCGCGCTTCGTGCAGCATCGCTGGCCCGGCAACGTGCGCGAGTTGCGCAACGCCGTTGAGCGCGCGTACATCCTCTGCGATGGCGAGCTCAGCTTGAGCGAACAGGACATGCCCACGCTGCGCACGGCGCACGAGGGCGAAAGTGCCGGGACCGACCTGGTCCAGGTGCCGATCGGCGCAACCCTCGACGAGATCGAGCGCACTTTCATTCTTGCTACGTTGCGGCATTTCGAGGGTGACAAGCGACGCGCCGCAGATGTACTAGGGTGCAGCCTGAAGACGCTGTACAACAAACTGCACGCCTATCAACGTGAGCGTCAAACCGGAATCAATTAATCAGGAGAGCAGAAAATGGGAATCATCTTGTGGTTGGTGATCGGCGGCGTGATCGGCTGGCTGGCCAGCATCGTCATGCGTACCGATGGTAGTCAGGGCATCGTGCTCAACGTCGTGGTTGGAATCATTGGCGCGTTCCTCGGCGGCTGGCTGATCAGCCCGATGGTCGGGGCACCGAGCATCAATTCGGGTGAGATCAGCGTCGCCAGCCTGTTCGTGTCCTTCCTGGGCGCGGTCATCCTGCTGGCCATCGTGAATCTGATCACGCGCAAGCGCGTGCGCTGAAGGGTTGATCGACAGGGCCGCGCGGCCGTGCGAGAGGTGACTACGTGCTCGGGGATCTGTTTGCGATCCACGTCTCCGTCCTCGAACTCGTGCTGCGCGGAACCCTGGTCTACTGGCTCCTGTTCCTGATTTTCCGTTTCCTGATGCGCCGGGACGTCGGCGCCGTCGGCATCGCCGACATCCTCTTGCTGGTGATCGTTGCCGATGCGTCGCAGAACGCGATGTCCGCGGAGTACAAGACCGTGGGCGAAGGCGCGATCCTGGTGATCACGATCGTCGGCTGGAACTGGCTGCTCGACTTCCTCTCGTACCACGTGCCGGCGATCCGGCGGTTCGCGACACCGCAGCAGCTGGTGCTGGTGCGGCGCGGGAGCCCGCAGCTGCGTAACCTGCGCCGCGAGTACATCACGCTGGAAGAGCTGCAGGAGAAGCTGCGCGAGCAGGGCATCGAGAAGCTGACCGAGGTCAAGCTGGCCTATCTCGAAGGCGACGGGCAGATCAGCGTGATACGTGAGCCGGGCGAGGGCGCCCAGCCCGACTCGAAGCCGCGTCGTCAGTCCGCGCGATAGACCGCCAGGCACACCGGGCCATGACGTGGCGGTGGCAGGCGGGGTTCGGCATACGCAGGCAGCATTTCGAAGCGCAGCTCCCTGGTGACGCCGCAGCCGAGCCCCGGCGCACGCGAAGCATCGAAGACCACGACTTGGGAATCGTCGACCAGGCCGGCGGAATCCTGCGCCGGCCCGGGGCCTAACAACCCGAACGCTGCGAACATGCCGGCGCCCAGCCACGCCAGCGAGACCTGTGTATTTCTCCGGCTCACATGCCGATGATGCGGGCGCGGCCCGGGGTGCGCCGCTCGGACATCGCAGACGGGAACTGTAGGAGCCGGCCGCGTGCGATGACATACTTGCAGGTAAATTGCCGCGTGACTTTGCAGGAGACGTGATGGCCAGTGGCGACGTGAAGGTTATGCAATGGTTTGAGAAGACCGACTGGATCCAGGCGGGCGGCCGCATCGCCGCTATTCTCGTAGTCACCTTCGTGCTGGTGTACATCGCGCGGCGGCTGATCGGCGGCCTGGAGAAGTTCACCGCCTCGCATGCGCACGACGTGGAGGCCAGGAGGCGCGCCTCGACTGTCAGCAAGATGCTGCGCAAGCTGGCCACCACGGTCATCGTGGCGCTGGCCACGCTGACCGTGTTCAACACACTCGGCATCCCGATCATGCCTTTCCTGGCGACAGCCGGTGTCGCCGGCATCGCCATTGCCTTCGGCGCGCAATCGCTGGTCAAGGACATTTTCCGTGGCTTCTTCCTGCTGGCCGGCAACCAGGTGCGCCAGGGTGACGTGATCGAGATCGCCGGCAAGAGCGGGCTGGTCGAGGACATCACGCTGCGCTATATCCAGCTGCGCGACTACGAGGGCAACGTGCACTTCGTCCCCAACGGCGAGATCGGCGTGGTGACCAGCTCGAGCCGGACTTTCGCCTATGCCGTGATCGACGTGATCATCGCGCTCGACCAGCCGCTGGACCCGGTGATGCAGGCAATGCGCGACGTCGCCGCGCAGTTGCGCGCGCACCCGGAATTCAAGGACCGCATCATGGACGATCTCGACATCGCGGGCATCGAGGCGTGGACCACCGGCGGCATCACGCTGCGCGCGCGTCTCAAGGTGCACGCGCTCGAGCAGTCCAACGTGAAGCGCGAATTCCTGCTGCGCCTCAAGCAGGCCTTCGACGATCGCGGTATCCGGCAGCCGCGCAACAACCTGATGGTGCTGGATCGCGGCGCCGCGCCAGCGCACGCCACGCCCGAAGGCCCGCCGCCCGGATGAGGGCGCGAAAATGGGGCCTGACCCCATTTCCCCCAAAAGAAAGGGCGGACCCGCGTCGCCGCGGATCCGCCCCTCGTCCTGACGTCTTCCTCAGTGCGCTGTGACCGCGCTCTGCGTCGCCGGGCCTGTGGGGCTCGCGCCGCCCTCGCTCTCCCAGCGTTCCCGTTCCAGGTTCTCGTTGAGGCTGCGCCGTTCCTCTTCCTCGCGTCGCTGCACGCGCGACGCCATCCACGCCGCAGCCAGCACCGCGATCCCGGCGATACCCAGTAGTTTGATGATCCTCATCGTCAGCATCTTGCCCTCCATGCGGGTCATTTCTGCAAACTCTTGAGCTCGGCGAGATGGTGCTCGATGGTCGGCAGCGTCTCGCTGGCGAAGCGGCGCAGATCCTTGTCCTCGCCGTTGCTCGCCTGGGCGCGGTACAGCGCCAGTGATTTCTCGTGGCCGGCGATCATGTCGGCGGTCCAGCGTGTATCGAAGTCGCTGCTGGCGGTGCCCGTCGGGGCCGCCGGCGGCGCGTGCGGCGCGGGCAGCGGCCAGCCCTTGGATTCGGCCAGCTTCGACAGGCGCTCGTTGGCAGCGCCATGGTCCTTGACCAGCATCTCGGCCACTTCCCGCAGGCGCGGATTCTTGAGCTGCGGCAGCGCATCGTGCGCCGCGGCGACTTCCTTGCGGCCACTCTCGGTGGCCTGCTTCACGAAACCGATGTCGTCGACCGGTTTGCCGACCACACCGCTGGTGTCGGAGGCGGGCGACTCGGCCCCGCTGGCGCGGCGCGCCGGCAGATCGGCGGCCATGAGCGGTACCAGCGTGGCGCTGCCCGCGGCCCAGGTCTCCATGGCGAGCGGCGCGGCCGCCGCCGTGTCATTCGGCAATGGCTGGGGTGGATTGGTGGTCGAGAGGCTGACGGCCCAGGCCGGCGCCGCTGCGACGAGCAGGGCGAGCACGCCGGCAGTGCGCGGTGGGATTGCGTTCCAGCTGCGTGTCATGGCCATGTCCTCCTGCATCTGTTGTTCAAACACGTGGGTCGCCGCCCGGCGGAAGTAGTTAGCTTCCGCCGGGCGGCAGCGCGCATCCACTAGGCAAGGTCTCGCAGGTGGGCATCACCTGGTTGTGAACGCGCGCCTGGTCGGTGCCTGCTCAATTGCCGGGCGTCGTGCTGGCCGGCTGTTCGGTGCTGGCCGAGCCCGAGCGCTTGGCGGCATCGAGCGTCGCCTGGGCCTGCGCCTTGGCGGACTCGTACTGCGCCTCGGCCTGGTCCTTGCAGCTCTTCTGCGCGTCGCCCGCGAGCGCCTCGCACTTCTCCTTGGCAATCTTGCGCTGACCGTCGGCCTGCGCGACCGCTACGTCGTACTCGGCAGCGGCGCGGTCCTCGGTGGACTGGGCGGCGGTGTCGGCGGCTTCCTTGCGCTCCTCGGCCACGTTTTCGTTGGCGTCCTTGCGCGCGTCGGCGACGTCCTTGGCCGTCTCCTGTGCCGAATCGCGCTGGTTGCAGCCGGCGAGCGCCCAGAGGCTCATCGTCGCGGCCACAGCCAGGGTCCAGCTGCTAAATGTTTTGCTCACGTGTGGTCTCCTAAATTGATCACGATGACAATTGATCACGATGACGATCCATTCGTCCCGTCGCATCCTGCTCGCTGCATGCGGGCCGCGCCCGCGGAATTGATGCGGATGCGACGTCGGACGTGGCCGACCACGCCGCGCCGCAGCGCGATCGCGCCGGTGTTTGCCGATTGTCGGCGTGGACCCACAGGCGCATGCTCCGGCACCCGAAGGAGGCGCGCGCGCATCGCTGACATGTGCGCGGCCCGCGACGACTTAAGGTGCTTGTTGGAGATCAAGCAACTTTCCCCACGCGTTGACTGAAGGAGGATCGCAATGACCATACAGGCCAAGACGTACGAGAACGGAGCGCGCAACACCGAGTCGACGGTGGTGGAGCTCAACCGGGTGATCACGCAGGCCGAGGAGCTGCTCAAAACCCTGGGTGAAGAGGGCGGCGCGGCAGTGGAAGCCGCACGCCAGCGGGTGCTGCGCACCGTGAACCAGGCCAAGGGGCGGATCGCGGACGCGGGCGTGCGCGCGCGCGGTGCCGCGAAAGATGCGGCGCGCGCCACGGATACGTACGTGCGCGACAACCCGTGGAAGGCGCTCGCCTATGGCGCGGCGGCCGGTGCAGCGCTCGCGCTGCTGGCGACGCTGGTGCTGAGAAGCGACGAAGAGTGAATGCCGGGGTGCGCGGGCGCTGGTCCGCGCACCCGGTGAGGATTCCCCGGGGATCCGGAGACTTCATGCTGAGCATGCTGCCATTGTTGGTGATGCTGGCAGACACGGAGGCGACGACGCAGCCGCGTTATCGCGATGTGCCGGCGGCCCAGGCTCAGCAGTCACAGCAACCTGTCGACCAGGGCCGCGACCCGGCCGTCGACGGCACACCGACCGATCCGCTGTTCGACCGCGCGTTCGTGGCCACCGACGACCCGGCCTTCATACTCACGGCGGTCGAGAATTCGCGTCAGGCCGTGGTCGACGCGCGCGCCGCGTCGCAGGATCTCACCAGCGCCGAGCTGCGCGCGGCCGCGCAGAAGACAGGCGCGCAGAACCGCGCGACCATGCAGCGACTCGAGAAGCTCGCCAACGCGAAGGGCTGGCGCCTGCCGCAGCCGAACGCCGGGCGCGAGAACTCGGTGCCCGCCGCGAGCGCCGGGCAACCGGGTGACACGCGCGCCAATGCGAACTTCATCCTCAACCAGATTGCCGCGCACCAGAACACGCTGGCCCAGTACCAGGCGCAGATCTCGGGCAAGGGCGACGCGGAACTGAAGCGCGTGCTGCGCGAATCCATCCCGGGTTATCGCGCCAACCTCGATTTGCTGCTGACGCTCAAGCCCTGATCGTATCTAACTAGTGTGCTGTGCCGGCTGGCGCGGCGCACGCCGCGGCGCGCGTGCCTGC
>Ga0134122_10003203_pt1 | contig 12125 bp, 9 predicted proteins | sample KB302_FD_96461 | JGI IMG/M metagenome (GOLD analysis project Ga0134122, IMG submission 96461) | Terrestrial soil microbial communities without Nitrogen fertilizer from Kellogg Biological Station, Michigan, USA - KB3-0-2 | ecosystem: Environmental > Terrestrial > Soil > Unclassified ...
CGGCCGGCAGCTCCATCGTTCTCTCGACGATCTCCGGCAATTCCGCCGCCTCCGGAGGGGGAGGAATCGCCTCCGAATCCTTGGGCCCCGCGGGGGAGTTGACGATCGAGTCGAGCACGATCTCCGGCAACTCGGTGGGCTCCGGGGGAACCGGGGGAGGGATCTCCTCCGACGCGACCAGCCTGCGGATCCTCGATAGCACGATCTCGGGCAACCAGGCGGGGGATACGGGGGGTGGGATCTCCAATGGCGCGATTTCCGGCGGGGGCAGCCTGGAGACGATCAACAGCACGATCTCCGGCAATCAGGCGAGGCTCGGAGGAGGCATCTTCTCCGGCCCCGGCCTGCTCCTGCGCCTGACGACCGTCTCCAACAACACGGCGACTTTGCGCGGGGGCAGCCTGCTGGGCGGCGGTCCCGCGGGCACAGTCCAGGTGGATCACTCCATCCTCGCCAACGGAACCCCTCAGGATGTGGACGGGGGGGGAGGCCCCTTGACGCTCACGGCCAATTACAGCCTGATCGAAACCCCGGGGACCACGGTCGTGGTCGGTGCTCACAACCTGACCGGAACCGACCCCCTGCTCGGCCCGCTCGCGAGCAACGGCGGCCCGACCCTCACTCACCTGCCGCTTCCGGGCAGCCCGGTGCTCGACGCCGGCGATCCCGCGATTCCGAGCCCGCCCGCGACCGACCAGCGGGGCGCCGCGCGGATCGTCGGTCCGGCGATCGATTTGGGCTCGGTCGAGGGAGGCCTGGCGATCGTCGAGGTGCCGACGTTGTCTCAAGCAGGGCTCCTCGTCCTGTGCGGCTTGCTTCTCGCCGCCGGAGCCCGCGGTTTGAGGACGCGGCGGAGCACCTGATCCCAGCGGATAGAAACCTTTTCCGTGTCCGGAGGCATGTCATGGCGAGATTCACCGCCGCTCGCTGCGGTTTCCAGCTGTCGCTCGCCCTGGCTTGTGGTCTGGCGGTTCCTGCCGCGGGTCAAGGCCCGGTTCTGGTCAAAGACATCGCGCAGGGACCCTCGGACGATCCGTCGAGCTCCTATGCGAGCCTGCCGGTCCGCTTTCGCGGCCGCGATTACTTCGCCGCGGCCGATGGATTCCTAGGCAGAGAGCTGTGGTCCACCGACGGGACGGAGCAGGGGATTCGCCTGGTCGCCGACCTCTGCCCGGGGAGATGCTCAGGAGTCCCTCAGGCGCTCACCGTTTCGGGCGACTTCCTCTACTTCACCGCCGCCAACAGCCCGTATGGCACCAATTCGGATTGGCTGTGGCGCTCGGACGGCACCGCGGCGGGCACGATTCCGCTCGCCGACTTGTGCGATCAAAACCTCTCCGGCCTGGCGAGCTTTCTCGCACCCTTCCAGGGCGGGGTGGTGTTCCATGTTTATGAGCGGCAGCGCCAGGGATGGAGCCTCTGGCGGTCGGATGGCACGCGCGCAGGGACCCGCCCGATCACTCCGCTCCCGGGGTTCGACGATCCCAGCCGCTTCGCGCCTGAGAATTTCGATTGGCCGCGCGTAGAGGACGACCCGGGGAAGCACTATTTCACCTGGCAGGAAACGCTCTGGGCGACCGACGGCACCGCGGCGGGGACCGGACCCGTCCCGACCCCGATCCGCCCTTGCGCCACCTCGGGCCGGGATTACGTTCGGTTCGGCCACCGGGTGGTCTACTCGGGTGGGGATGGCCAACGGTGCGAGCCCTGGGTGAGCGATGGCACGGCCGGCGGCACTCTCCGATTGCGCCCCATCATGACGGGAATTTCGTCTTACCCCCTCAGTTCTTCGTTCGTCGTCGCGGGGGAGCGCGTCTACTTCACAGCCTATGAAGGGGACGGCTCCCTGAGGCTCTGGAAGACCGACGGTACTCCCGGCGGTACCGTCCGTGTGCGGGCGCCGGGGGTGAGCGAGCTGGGCCAGGCGTCGATCGTCGCGGCCTCCGGCTCCACGCTCTACTTCGTGGCGAACGACGGCGAGCACGGCCGGGAGCTCTGGCGAACCGACGGCGATCCCCCATCGACGACTCTGGTGGCCGACCTCTCGCCGGGCCGGCACGATACGGAGTTCGTCTTCGGCCCTGGATTGAGCGTGGGCCGGCAGGTCTTCTTCAACGCCCTGCCTCGCGGCGCGAGCCGCGTGTCCCTCTTCCGCACGCGGGGGGAGCCGAATACGACGCGGCGTCTCGTCGAGCTCGGGGCCGAGAACCCGTTCGAGCTCCGCGGAGTGGATTTCACGCTGGTCGGCGGCCGGCTCTATTTCGCCGGCTACCTGGGGGAGGCCGGCTACGTGCTGGGGCGGAGCGACGGCACGGTCGCCGGGACCCAAGTTTTCGATCTCGCCCGGTCGGGCAAGTCGTCGAATCCCCACCAGATGGTCGGCGGGACGGGAGGCCTCGTGTTGATGGCCGACGACGGCGAGCATGGAATCGACATCTGGCGCTCGGGGGGGCGCGAGGAAAACACGGAACCGCTCGCCGATCTGGCGGAAGGACGGCCCGATTTCGACGCCGTGCAGCTCTATCCCGGCCTCGGCGGCGCTTTCTATGTAAATTCCAGAAACGACCGATTCGGCTGGACCGACGGGCGCACGATCCGAGAGTTCCACAAACGGATCTCGATTCCGCTGGGCTTCGTGGACTTGGGAGACCGGATGCTCTTCTTCGCCACCCCCGCGACGCCCGCGACCTCCGAGCAGTTCTGGATCTGGAGCAGCGACGGCACTCTCGAAGGGACGGCGCGAGTGGCGCGCGCAACCGATCTGCCGGGCTACTTCAACTCCTTCCGGGTGGACGCGGTCCGGATCGAGGGCTCGGACGAAGTGCGATATCTGGTCCAGAGCCATTTCAGCGACTCTTTCCTGACCTCTGACCTTTCGGTGACCGACGGCACCGCGGCCGGTACCCACGGGCTGGCGCGATTCCCGGTCGGCCCGAGCGAGGTCCTCAGCGGGCTCGTCGCGGTCGGTCCCAACGTGTTCGCCTCGCTGATCGACACCGGTGGCCCAACTCGCGGGTTCCTCCGGGTGAGCGACGGTACCGAGGCCGGAACGCGAGAGGTCTATGCCTCCTCGGGGACCTTCAGCCTCGTCGAATGGCTGACGCGGGTCGGCCGGCAGGTTTTCTTCGTCGGCGACGATCCCCAACGGGGGCGTGAGCTTTGGGTGAGCGATGGCACCCCGGAAGGAACGCGGCGGGTGATCGACATCGCGCCCGGGCCGGCCTCTTCGTCGCCAACCTGGCTCACCGCCTGGGGCGACCGGGTCCTGTTCGCGGCCGACGACGGCCGGCACGGCCTGGAGCTTTGGATCAGCGACGGGACCGAGAGGGGTACGCGGCGGATCGATATCCATCGCGGTCTCAAAGGCTCTTACCCGAATTCGATCCGGGTCCTCGGGGATCGCGCGGTTTTCGCGGCCGACGACGGCGTTCACGGGTCCGAGCTTTGGGTTACCGACGGAACGCCCGAAGGGACGCATCTCGCGGCCGACGTAATGCCCGGACCGGTTTCCTCCAGCCCGAGCGATCTCGCGGTGGTGGGCGACGAGCTGTTTTTCAACGCCGGCCGTCTGACCGAGGGCTACGAGCTGTGGAAACTGCCGCTTTCGACGCTTCGGTGATAGAACGGGAAAGCAATCCAGTTCGCGAACGAGGCCGTGACGCATTGAGGAGTGAATTCGATGGCCGATCTCAAGCCTAAACCTTCTCGGCGCAGCTTTGCGTCGATGCTGGTGCCGGCCCTTCTCTTTGGGTTCGCCTCCGCTGTCGGGGCGGCGACCTTTACGGTCACGAACCTGGCCGACTCCGGGCTCGGCAGCCTGCGCCAGGCGGTTCTCGACGCGAACGCAGCGGCGGGGCCGGACGACGTGACTTTCGCGCCGGGCCTGACCGGCACGATCACCCTCACCTCGGGCGAGATCGCGATCTCGGATCCGCTGACGGTGAATGGTCCCGGGCTCGGGGTTCTCACGGTGAGCGGCAACGAGCAATTCCGGATCTTCTACGTCGAAAATCCGAGCGTCGCCGCGCCGATCGACGTCACCCTCTCCGGTCTGACGCTCACTCGGGGACAAGGTTTTCCGGGCCATCCGGACGAGGTCGGCGGCGCGGTCTGGTCGAATGGAGAGAACCTGACGATCACGGACAGCGTGATCTCCGACGGCAAGTCGGGAATCTCGGGTCCGGGACAAGGATGCGGTGGAAACGTGGCGCTTTTCGGTGCCGCCGGGGGAAGCGGGGTGACGCTTCGGATCGCAAACAGTCGGGTGACCGGCGGCCGCTCGGCGGGAACCGGTTCCGAGGCCGGTGGAAATCTTTGCGTCGTCGGCGGAAGACTTCTCTTGGAAGAGAGCACTCTCTCCGGCGGCGTTGCGGCGTCGGGCGGCGGTCTCTCCCTTCAGTCGTCGGCGAGCGACAACTCGATCGTCCTTTCCGACCTCTCCGGCAACAGCGGCGCTAGCCTGGGAGGCGGGCTCTACGCCAACTTGAGCTTTGGTGGAGTCTTGACGATCGAGTCGAGCACGATTTCCCTCAACACTTCCGGGCTCTTCGGGGCCGGCGGAGGATTCTTCATCGCCGGCGGCGGCGAAATCCGGATACTCGACAGTACGATCTGGGGCAACAACGCGAAGGTGGGAGGCGGGATCTTCAGCCAGAACAGCGATCTACAGCTCGTCAACAGCACGGTCTCGGGAAATTTCGTCAACACCTCCGCCGCGGGGATCTTCTTTTCCGAAAGTGGCGCAGGCTCTTTGCTCTTGCGTCTGACCACGGTTTCCGACAATCGCGCGATCGGATTGGGCGGCGGCTTGGTCGTCAGCAGCTCGGCGGTGAAGTTCGTCCAGCTCGACCACTCGATTCTTGCCAACGGCTTCCCCGACGATCTGGCCGGCAGCGCGCTCCCGGCGGCGGTTACGGCCAACTACAGCCTGGTCGAAACGCTGGGGACTTCGCTCCTGGTGGGCGCTCACAACCAACTCGGAATCGACCCCGGACTCGGTCCGCTCGCGAACAACGGCGGACCGACTCTCACGCACAAGCCGCTCTCGGGAAGCCCGGTGCTCGATGCGGGAGACCCCGCCATCCCGAGCCCGCCCGCAACCGATCAGCGAGGCTTCGCGCGGATCGTCGGTCCCGCGATCGATCTGGGTTCGGTCGAAACGGAGCTGGGACTCGTCGAGGTGCCGACGTTGTCGCAGATCGGGCTTCTCGTTCTTTGCGCGTTGCTCTTCGCCGCGGGAGTCCTGCGGGTGAGGCAAGCCGTGCCCACCGCGAAGACCTCTTGATCCTGGTGAGGACAATCTTGGAGTGCGGCGACGCGTCGCCGCTTTGACCGGAGTCTCTCCGTCACCTCTGGCGTCCAAAGCGCCGACGCGTCGGCGCACTCCCAAACGGCCCGGTCGGTTTTTATTAGGGAATTCTGGCGAGCAGCTTGGGGTCGGTCACCAGCTTCCTCACTCCGTGAGGCTTGCGCTCGTTATAAACGTTGGTGTCGCACCACCGGCCCAGGCTCGCCAAGGTCAGCGGCCGGCAACTGCGCGCGACGCTCCAGGTGGCTTGATACGGCGAGCAGTTGTTGGGTCCGGGCCGGTTGAATTTGTCGCCCGTGGTGGAGCCCAGGAATTCGACGTTTCCGTTCGGAGGCGGCGGGTAGTGGTCATATCCCGATTCCTGCCAGTCCGTCGCTCTCGGATAGCCATTCGGGGTCAGAAAAAACACCTGGGCGGCCACCCGAAGCTCCGGATTCAGGCACGACGGACTGAAGCAACTCGTCAAGCAAGGAGCCGGCTCGACGTTGCAGGTGGTATAGACCCAATGGACTTCGACCGTGTCGAAAAGCCCGACGTTCTGGCAGACTTTTCGGTCGGCGCCCTCTCCCTCGGCGTCATGGGCCGTGGCGCCCTTCATCTGGGTGCAAACGAAGCCCTCGCCCGGGGGAATGGCGGGTACGCTGCCGGGAATTTTGTTTTCCGCGGACCGGTGAAAGTGGATGTCGCAAAGCCTCAGCTCCCTCATCGGCGGCGCCTTACTGAACCGCACCGGGTTTTCGCCCAACCTGTTCAGAATGTCGCGGGGCGTCTGGGGCCCCACCGTCTCACAGGGAGCCGGAACGTTGCGGTCGTAACATTCGTCCGCGAGCAGCGTGCCTCCGGTTCCCGCACACAGCGCGGCACTGAGAATCGAAAAAACCGCGAAGCGGTGTTTCGCCATGGTCCATCCCTCCTTACGATGTACTGCGGGTTGGGGGGATTGTAGCGGACCTGGGGCGGCGCCGTCAGGGGTAGGAGCCGCGTTGCGCGGCTTGACCCAGGGCGGTCGTGAAGAATCGGAGCAGCTCAGACGACTCCATGCGAGATCCTTCGCGAGGTTTCTCGTTGGATTTGCTCGTCGTCCCAATCCGGATGCTCGGTGGCGAGATGGCTGGCGATCATCCTTCGGGCGGAGGCGAACATGTCGCTCGCGATTTTAAGCCGCTCAGCGCCGGTCATTCCCCGAAGGACGCGAGCCATGTCGTCGTCTATGACTTCGATGCGTAGATCATCCAAGGGGACTGCCATGGCCCTCTAATGGTAGCCCAGCCGCTCGGCGGAGAGCTTCTCTCCTGGGTGCGCGGGCGTCCCGCCCGCAAATAGCGGGTCAGTGGCCCGCGTACCCAGGACCCGCGGTGGTAGGGTTCGTCCCACCCCATGCGCCGCGCCGACCGCCTGTTTCGCCTGCTGCTTCGCCTCCGCCCCGGCCGCGTGGTGACCGCCGCGCGGCTGGCTCGGGATCTGGAGGTTTCCGAGCGGACGGTCTATCGCGACATCGCGGATCTTTGTGCTTCGGGGATGCCGATCGAGGGGGAGGCCGGAGTCGGGTATCGACTCCAGGGGCTCGATCTTCCTCCTTTGATGTTCGATCAGGACGAGGTGGAGGCGATGGTGCTCGGGGCGCGGGTGGTGGAAGGTTGGGGGGACGAGCGGTTGGCGCAGGCGGCGACCGAGGCTTTGGCGAAAATTCAGGCGGTCTTGCCGCGCGGACGTTCCCATTTGATCGAAGAGACCCGGCTTTACGCTCCGGTGCATGGCCAGCGGCCGGCCGAGCGTCTGCCGCTTTCGGCGTTTCGGCTCGCGGTGCGGGATCGCCGGGTGACGCGCATCCGCTACCGCGATGAGGCGGGGGCCGAGACCGAACGCACCGTCCGGCCTCTGGCCCTGTCGTTTTATCCGCCGCTCTGGCTGTTGGTCGCCTGGTGCGAGGTGCGGTGCGATTTTCGCAGCTTCCGGCTCGATCGGGTGCTCGACCACGAGACCCTGGCGGAGGTTTTCTCCCCCGAGCCGGGCAAGATGCTCGCCGACTTCGTCGCCCGGATGGAGGCGGCGGATCCTTGGCGAAGGTAGCGGTTTCGTTGTCTCCTCGCTCCTTCGGGCGCCTTCGGCAGCAGCCAGTCGCTGCGGGACAACGAAACCGCTACCTATACGGAGCGGTGGCCGATCAATCCTCGCCGTACGGCATGTCCGGCGTCTTGCCGAGCAGGCGGGCATAGACCGACAGCGCGCCGCGATGGTGGCCGGTGTGATCGACCAACGCTTCGAGCGTGTGGTACCGCGGGCGCCCGGGGAGGATCGGATTGTCGGGCAGGAGGGCGGCCAACTCCTCGTTCGAGGTGGCCTCGACCGCTTGGCGCAGGCGATCCCAGGCGTCGGCCATCCAGGTCCGGGCGGTCGTGAGCGAGGTGATCTTCTCGGTCTCGGCGATCGACGCCTCGAAGTCCATCTGCCAGTTTCCGGCGAAGCCTCCCTCGCGGAACCAGTCGATCGTCTGGGCCGCGTGGGCGACCTGGCCCGCGACGGACATCATCTCGGGGGTAGGGCGGAAACCCGAGTCCTCTTCGGCGAGGCAGCGGGTGGTGCGGTCGAAGAATTTGGCGGTCGCTTCGATCTCGTAGAGGGCTTCGGTCTTCAGGTCCATGGGAATTCTCTCCTCGGCACGCCGATGGGCCTTCCACCGGCGCACCGAGGAGCATCGCGCACCCCTCCTGACAGCGTGTTGTCAGCAGAGATGGCGACCGGTCGGATTACGCCGGGCTCTCCTCGCCTTCGCCTTCACCCTCTTCGTCGTCCTCGGTCGATTCGAGCACCAGCTCCAGGAAGATCGACGACAGCTCCGCCGAGAGAGCCTCGGAGCCGTCGGCCGCGATCGGCCGCAGCTCGTCGAGATCCTCCGGTTCGAGCGGGAAGAGGGCGGCCGCCAGGTGCCAGCCGTCCTCGAACGGCACCAGCCGCGCGGCGAGCAGGTCGCCGATTTCGACCGCTCCGACGATCTCGGCCTCGGTCTGGACGAGCGTCTCGGGCGCCCGGCCGTCGATCGGGGTCGCGAGCGGCTCGCGCAGCATGAAGGAGGAGGCGTCCGGGGTCGAGAGCACTTCGTAGACGCTCAAGGGCCGGCCGGAGAGCGCCGTCATCCAGGCGCGCTCCTCGGGCTTGAGCGACGGACCGCCGGAGCCGAGGATCAGCTCCGCGGCGTTCGTTTCCTTGCCGCCGACTTCGAGCTTCGCCTCGGCGAGCACCCAATCGCCGAGCTGATCGCGGAACGCGTCGTCCGCGTCGTCGTCCAGCTCTTCGAGCAGGGCCGCCTCGTCGTCGTCCAGCCGGCCGAGGAACTGCCGGCCGACGGCCTCTTCCACCGCGTGGCGGTGATGGGTCCAGAGCCAGTCGAGCGCGGCGTTCATGCCGCTCTCCACCCGTTCGAGCGCGGAATAGGGTCCGCCCTCGGCGTTGAGATGGCAGTTCTTGTACTTTTTGCCGCTGCCGCACGGGCAGGGATCGTTGCGTCCGACGTTCGAAGTGTCGAAGCCGGAATTCGTCGAAGGGGGATTGGCCACGGGAAAGACCTCAAGGAAAGTACCGCGTTGTCCGCCGATCGTATGGGAAACCGCGCTCCGGATCGAGGTTCCGACCGCGCCGAGATAGAATCCCGCCGACTCGCGAGGAACCCGACCCATGGGATTGAAAGAAGTCTTGTCTCGCATGAAGCTCGTCGAGCTGCCCGACTCCGGTCCGGCCGCCGTTTCTCCGGCCGCCTCCGGCGCGCCGAAATCCGCGGGCGCTACGGCGATTCCCGATCTCGACCAACTGCTCGCCTCGATTCCGGCCTCCGGGCTCGACGAGCGGAAGCTCGAATCGCTCGCGGCGAAGGCGCCGAAACACGCCTCCGAACCGACCCCGAGCGGCCAGCCCGAGGCAGGCGCGGGCAGCGAGATCCCCGACTTCGCCGCGGTCTACCGCGCCGCGGGAATCGAAGTCCCGGCGCACGGCTATTCGGCGTTCAAGATCCTGGAGATTCTCCAGAGCCCGGATCTGGCGCCGCTCGAACCCAAGGCGAAAGCCGCCGCCCTCGGCGGGTTCTTGAAAATGAACCCGACCGGCCCGGTGCCGCTCTCGGACGTCATCCAGGACGCCGTGCGCCGCGACCAGGCGCTCGACCGTTTCGAGGAGTTCCTGCGCGGCAAGCTCACAACCCGCGAGGCCGAGGCCGAGCGCCAGAACGCGGCGCTTCAGGCCGAGATCGACGAGCTGTCGCGCAAAAATCGCGAAACCATGGAGGCGAACCGCCGCGCGCTCGAAGCCGAACGGGCGAGCCTGGAGAGCTGGCGCGTGCAAAAGCAGACGGAAGAGCAGCGCCTGTTCGAGGCGGTCGCCCCGTTCGTCGATCAGAACCCGATCACCACCGCGTCCAACGCCCCCGCAAAGGGCTCCGCCTAACGATCCGAGCCGCCTCGCGGCTCATCGATTGATACCGAACCTATCGAGTCCGTCAGAACCGACGAGGAGACTCCCATGTTCCGCCGCCTTGCCCGTGTCTTCAAATCGTGGATCGGCTTCTTCATCTCCTTTGCCGAAGATCCGGAGGTCATGCTCCAGGAATCGATCGAGGAGATGCGTAACACCATGCCCCGCCTGAACCAGGTGTTGATCACCACGCGCGCCACCGTGATCCAGTTGGAGCAGGGCCGCGACAACCTGGCGCGGAAGGAAAAGCAGCTCACCGCGTCGATCCAGGCCGCCCTTCGGGACGGCAGCCCCGAGGCGCGCCGGCTCGCCGAGCAGGACGCCGTGGCGCTCCAGGCCACCCGCCAGGAGCTGGCGGCGACCGAGGAGCAGCTGGCCGCCTCGTCCCGCGCGTTCGACAACGCCAAGCTTTCGGTGGAAGACATCAAAGAGAAGCTGCGCCTGAAGATCGAACAGAGTCGCAAGGCGATCGCCGAATCGAAGAAGGCCGAAGTGATGAAGCAGGCGGCGAGCGCGCTCACCGAGCTGGACAGCTACGGCACCTCATCGACCGCCGACAAGTACCTCGAACAGATCCAGCAGAAGGTCGCGGAATCGAAGGCCGCGGTCGAGGTCGCGACGGGCGGGCTCGACGTCGATCGGATCAACCTGGAGCGCAAGGCGCGGCAGATCCAGGCGCAGAGCATCCTCTCGGAGTTCGAGGTCGAGATGGGGATCAAGAAGCCCGATGCGGTCAAAGAGGCCGCGCCGTTCCCGACCGAGAGCACGGGCCAGCCGGCGGCGCAGAAAGTTCCGGAGGGGCGATGATCCTCGGAGTTTTCGGGGTCTGACCCCGGCCGAGCCACATGGGCCTGCTCACCCGCTACCCGGCGCTCAAAGCGGCGGTCGCCAATCAATACCAGGCGATCCTCGCGGCGGGAGCCGTGGGCTTTTCCGTTCTCATGCTTTCGCCTCTGCCGCTTCTCTTGTTTGCCGGCGTCGAGCTGATGGTGATGCCGATGATGGTCGATCGCATCCGGCGCCGGCTGGAGATCGAGAAAAAGTACGCCGATCGCAGCGCCGTCGAGATGAGCCAGAAGGAGCAATGGGACGCCCTGCCCGCCGCCCACCGGGCGCGGTTCGAGCGGTTGCGCCAACTGGTGGGGAAGGTCCAGGCGAACTACAAAGGGCTCTCGGTCGCCAGCCAAGGCATCGTGGCCGAGCAGGAGGCGAAGTTCGACGTGATCCTCGCCGCCTGCTTGAAACGGCTCTGGCTGCTTCAGAAATACGACGAGATGCAAAGCGCGTTCGACGAGAAACAGGTCGAGCAGGAGATCGCCGGGCTGCGCGCCGCCCTCGCCGCGCCGGTCGCCGAGAGCGACCTCGAACCGAGGGTGCGCGAGGCGATCGAAAAGAACCTGGAGATCAAAGAGCAGCTGATCGGCGCGACGAAACAGAACACGGCCAACCGCCGCGCGCTCGACGCCGAGATCGATTCGCTCGAATCGCTGCTCCAGCTCCTGTTCCAGAAATCGGTCGCCGCCACCGACGCCGCGGCATTCACCTTGGAGATCGACGACGTGCTGCAACAGGTGCAGGCCGACGCGGCGAGTGTCGAAGAGATGGAGCGCTTGCTCGGCAGCCTGCCCGACCTCGACAGCCGCCCGCGCCTCTCCCAGCAGATCAAGCAGGGAATTCCGCCGCCTCCCCCCCCGCCGCCGCAGCGCGCCCGCGAAGGGCGCCGGTAGAAATCCATGGCCGACCCGACCGCGCTCCCCTCCGCCCCCGGCTTTCTCGATTCGCTGCCGCCCTGGGCCGCCCGCCTGGCGCGCGCGGTGCTCGCCAAGCAGGCCTCGACGTTTGTCATCCACGGCATCCCCGCCGATCTGGTCCCCGTGCGAGGAAGCGGCGGATTGCGTTTCCTCGGGCTCGACGAATTCCTAACGACCGTGTTGTTCCCCACCTGGCCTTCGATCATCACGTTCAATCGCGCCGAGGGGCTCGGTTTCGCCACCCCCGCCGCCCGGTCGCACTTCCAGGAGCGGATGAAGGCGTACGACGTGGTCCACGGCACCTCCTGGGGTGAAGGGCTGCCGAGAGACGCGCCCAACTGCTTCGCGCTGCTCGACTCGTACTTCCGGCATGCCGCGTCGCTTTCCCCTGCCCGGCCGGTCGTCCTGCTGCTGCCGTTCGCCGAAACCCTGGTGCCGGCCGGAGACGTCTCCTACCGCACGCCGGAGGACCGGGCGGTCCTGGTCTACCTCCGCAAGTGGTCGCAGGACCCGGTGCTGCTGGCCAAGAACGTCGTCGTGGTGATGGTGACGGAGGTTCTCGCCGAGCTCGACCCGAAGCTCGTGCGCTCCCACTCCACGCGGGA
>Ga0134122_10003204_pt1 | contig 12125 bp, 11 predicted proteins | sample KB302_FD_96461 | JGI IMG/M metagenome (GOLD analysis project Ga0134122, IMG submission 96461) | Terrestrial soil microbial communities without Nitrogen fertilizer from Kellogg Biological Station, Michigan, USA - KB3-0-2 | ecosystem: Environmental > Terrestrial > Soil > Unclassified ...
AGCGGACACAGAACCCTTACCTCCCATGCGCGCGACGCGAAAGAATCCCACCTTATCGCTCGAGGGCAGTTTCGAGAATTCGACCGCAACCGGCAGTTCACCCTTCTTCAATCCCTTGGCGGATATTTCGAGGAACTCCTGAATTGAAATCGTCCGCTTTCCGGTGGGACTCTGAAGGCGAACTTTGGAATCGAGAAGCGCCAGAGCCGTCGTGATATCAAAATACTGCGAATCCGGATCCAGGGCCTGCAGCAAGGTGATCCGGTTCCGAACCAGTGGATTGGCAATCAGCGAGGACGCCTGGCGGATCAATCCATTCTCGCCAATTGCTTCACGCGCCAACCGGCCCAGGTTGACTCCCGCCCCGACAATAACGCGGTTCTTCTGCGTGCTGATTTCATGCAGAGTTCCGATCTTTGAAATATCCACGGCAACTTTTCCGGACGGCACGTGGTCCAGGCTGGGATCGACCCCGGACATCAGAAGCGCTCGCTTCCCGTGTCTGGCCGTCAATTTGACCAGTTCCGATATGGACTTAGGCGTAAGTACAGATGGCGTCATCGTGTCTTTAACCGATTCGAAAAAGTAACGGAGTCTAAGAGACCGGGGCGGTGGAAGTCAATGAATATGTTAGACTGATCGCCCTATGGATGCGGATATCTTCGAAGAAATACGACGCTTGCGTCAGGAGGGCCGGAAGGCTGTTCTTGCAACAATTGTACAGATCCGTGGATCTGTTCCCAGTTTTCAAACGGCCAAAATGCTGATTCGCGATGACGGCTCGACTCTGGGCTCGGTCGGAGGCGGCTGCGTCGAGGCCGATGTCTGGGCGGCCGCTCAGGATGTATTGCGCGAAGAGAAATCCCGCGTGATGAATTTTGATTTGACCGAAGAATCCATGGCCGAAGGCGGCCTGATCTGCGGTGGCAAGGTGGAAATCTTTGTCGAACCCATTTTGCCGATTCCGGAAATGATTATTTTCGGCGCCGGTCACATTTCCACACAGGTCTCCAAGATCGCGACAATCGCGGGATTTCGCACCACCATTGTCGACAACCGTCCCGTGTTCGCGAATGCGGAGCGATTTCCGGAAGCCGTTGCCATCTATTCCGATACCTTTGAAGAAGCATTTGCCGCCATCACGCCTACCGAGAACACGTATCTGGTGATTGTGACGCGTGGCCATCAGGAAGATGAGAACGTGCTGCGCTGGGCCGTCGGAACCAATGCCCGTTACATCGGCATGATTGGCAGCAAGCGCAAGATTCGAACGATCGCGGAAACGCTGACCAGGGAGGGAATTGAACGCGAACGCATCGAACGTGCGCACATGCCGATTGGCCTGGAAATCGGAGCGGTGACTCCTGAGGAAATTGCGGTTGCAATCGTCGCGGAAGCGATCCAGTTTCGCCGTGTGGGATTCAAGCACCCGCTGAGTAAGAAGCTGTTTCAATGTCAATCCTGAAGGTTTCGCGTCTGGGCCATCCCGTGCTTCGTGAAAAGTCCCGGCCTCTGACGCCGGAGTTCCTTGCCCTGCCCGCCACGCAGACTCTCATCGACAACATGATTGAAACGATGATCGAGTACCACGGTGTGGGACTTGCGGCGCCGCAGATCCACGAGTCCTTATTGCTTGCTGTCATTGAGAGCCAGGGCCCGCGCGGAAACGTGCCTTTGACTGTTCTGGTGAATCCTGTTGTCCGGGTACTGGGAGACAATCCCGAACTGGACATGGAAGAAGACTGGGAAGGATGCCTGAGCATCCCTGATTTGCGCGGACGAGTCCCGCGCCACCGCAAGCTGCAGGTGGAAGCTCTCGACCGTTTCGGGAGCGAATTGAACTTCGTCGCGGAAGGATTTTTTGCGCGCATCGTTCAGCATGAATACGATCACTTGATGGGGCACGTCTATTTGGACCGCATGCGGGACTTCCATTCTCTGACTCATCTGGAAGAAATGCGGCGCTATTGGATACCTGAAGAAGAGAATCCATGAAGATCTACACGAAAACCGGCGACCGTGGAGATACTCGCCTTTTTGATGGCACGAAGACGCGAAAAGACGACCCCCGGGTGGATGCCTACGGCGATGTGGATGAACTCAATTCCTTCATTGGAGCGGTGACGGCATGGTTAACCGACACGGTCCTGATCGCCATGTTGCTCGACATCCAGCGCGACCTGTTTTCCGTCGGCGCCCAGCTGGCGAACCCCAAATCGGCAACCGACAAGAATGAGCGGTCTCGTGTGGACCCGCGGCGCATCGTTGTTCTGGAGGAAGCCATCGATCGCTTCGAAACCGAATTGCCGCCTCTGCGTCAATTCATCCTTGCTGGAGGATGTCCGGCGGGGGCGATGCTGCACGTCGCACGAACGGTGTGCCGTCGGGCCGAGCGGCGCGTGGTCGCACTTGCCGTTAATGTCAGCGTCGACGAAACCGTCATCCGATATTTGAATCGTCTTTCTGATTTTTTATTTGTGCTCGCACGTTTGGTCAACCATCGACAGGATCAACAGGAGAACCCATGGTAAAAATGGTGAAGTATTGTTGCGCACTCGGCCTGATTCTTGCGTTTGCAGCCCCGGCCTTTGCTCAGGACGATTACCCGGTATTCCAGATCGCGCCGGGATACGGAAACATCGGTTTTCGCTTCGATTTCAGGGATCCGAACCTGGCGCCTTTTGTGAATCTCAAGCCTGGACGCCACTCCGGATTCGTCCTGGATACCAACTTCAATTTCAATGCGAGGTTCGGCGTCGATCTGTTTACCGGCTACTACAGCGTCGCCCCCAACTCCACGCTGTATACGAACACGTTTGGGATGACTGCGTCGTTACGCAAGAGCTCGCGTATTATTCCTTATGGTACGGCCGGGTTCGGCTTCGGCTCGCTCCAACTTTCAACGCAACTGGGAGTTCTCGGTGAGAAGTCCATGGCGACCCGGATCGGTGGAGGCGTCGATATTCCTTTCAATGATTCCATGGCGATCCGGGTTGACGTCACGCGAATGGGATTCCATTTTGAGAAGAAGTGGAACTCCGCAGCGAATTACTCCGTGGGAGTTGTCCTGAATCTCTCGCAGTAGGGCAGCAGGCTGCATGTCCAACAAGAAGGCCAAGGCGGAGCGCAAGGCCGGCCGAAATCGCGGTTCCGAAGCGGATTTGCCTGGCCTTCGAACGGGATGGAGTCCTCGACTCCGGGCGATTGGTCTGCGGGCGCTCTTTTTCGCAGTTTTCGTGGCAGTTTCGGGCTTCGGGATTTCTGTCTACTGGAAGTACGCGCATCCTCCAAAAGCACTCCATACGTTCAGCGCTAAGGAACGCAGCGCATTTATCGCGATGTTGAAAAGCAGTGGGGTACCAACCAAGAGCGTGTGGCTTGCCTGTCCGGATGGAAAGGCTGAAACCTGCCGGCTGGTGAAGCAGTTTGTGTCCATGTTTCAAGAGTCCGGATGGAAGGTCGAAGACGATAAGGTCATCCAATGGAAGCCGGCCCATCCGCTGGGCGGAGTCTATTTGATTTTGCGAAAGTCGGGAGAACCGGGGGATACCGCGCCACGTGATGCGGTGGGCGTAAGGAATTCATTTCTTACAATCGGAATCCCCGTTCAGACGGCGAGTGCGCCGGATGTGCCAAAGAACTCCATTGGAGTTTTCTTCGGTCCGGATCTGTGATTCGATCGAATGGGGTTCATGGTCCGGTCGTTGTCCAGATGCGGCCATAATGGGAAGGTATTGAGAGGGACGTTTCCTGAAGCGGCGCGACAGCGCTCAGATTCAACCCGCCTCCGTGGAGTTCTTCGACGTAGTCGCCACCGATCGGAAACCAGAACGGCACTGTCTGGTCGACGTTGTCTGTGTTGATGCCGACGAGCGTGTACTGGGATCCCGTATACCGCGCGAAGAGCAGTACGCCGCGAGATTGATACCGGTTCCAATCATTAAAGAAGAAGTATGTTCCTCGCCGGATTTGTGAGCGGTTCTTTCTGATGCGCAGCAGTTTACGGATCAGCTTAATCAAGCCCTGGCCTGAACTGTCGTAAAAGAAATCCCAGCGCAGAGCGCGCAGCAGTGCGACTCTCCCCGCGCCGAAATCGGGGAGAAAGTAGTTTTCCCCGAATTCTTCGCCTTGCCACAGCAGAGGCTGTCCTTTGCTCATCAGAAGTGCGATCAGATATGGCTGCAGCATGTACCAGCGATTCCGGTCACCCTCGAGGAAAAGCGGATTTCCCGCCTCATCGGGATTGTTCATGCCGAAGTTGCAGATGAAGCGCTCGTGATCGTGGTTCTCGATGTATTGCATGGCGGATTTGGGGATGACGTCGCCGTTCATGCTTTCCTGTTCGGTATAGCCGAACAATCCAAGCGAGAAACCCCAATCCGTCAGCCTCCCGCGATCGCCGCGAGCAACCGCCTTTGCCGCATCAAAAGTGTGGTTTTGCCATGTGGAGTTCGAATAGGTCGTGCGGAGCACTTCATCGGGTCCTTCCAACTGCTCCGCAGACTGAATCAGCGTGACAGGTGCGCCGGCGCCGGCATCAAACCGATTCCAGTACGGCTGGTTTTGGACAATCTTACTTCTGGTAAGTTGATAAGTTTCGTAAACGAGGCTTGCGTAGCCCACGCCAAGCGGGCCATCCCAGTAATTCGGAACGCAATCGTAGCGGAATCCGTCGATGTGATAGACCTCCAGCCAGTGATGGTTCACGCTGAAAAAATAATCGCGCGTCAGCTGGCGATTAAAGTCGGTGCTTTTGCCGAAGCTGCTGAAATAATCCTTCGCGAAGGGTCCCATGAACGGGTTCTCGCGAAAGTTGAGGCGGGTGTAGGCATCGAAGTACGGAAAGTCGATACCGGTATGTCCATAGACGACGTCGACGATGACGGCGATGCCGAACTGATGCGCCATGTCGACCATTTGCTGAAAATCGGAGCGCTTGCCAAAGCGTTCGTCGACGCCGAAATATCCAATCGGGAGATAGCCCCAATCTACGGATGCGGCCACGTTCGAGAGCGGCATGACTTCGATGGCGTTCACTCCGAGGTCGTTGAGGTATGCCATCAGGTTACGCGTGCGTTCCAGATCGCCGCCCAGTTCGGCGATGTTGACTTCGTAGAAGACCAGGTCTGCAAGGTTCGGCGTTTTCCAGTTAGTCTCGGCTGAGCTCCAGGTGTAAGGCTGGTATCCGAGTGTAAAGGCCGAAAGCTTGCCGACGCCGAACTCACGGGCGCACGGATCAATGATCCAGTCGAGGGCGCCGACATTCGGGTTGTCGATGCGATAGCGATACAGGTAGCGTCCGGGACTACCCCATGCCGATCCCGGCGCCGGCGATGCCGCGGCGACAGGTACAGTAGCCGTCCAAAAATCACCGTAAGGCGGACGCACGCTGTGGGTCAACTGGAACTCTCTTGGCGGTATGGTTTGCAGAAACTGATCCCGTTCGTGGATGATTTTCACCGTGACAGCGTTCCCGTCCGCAGCGGATACCCACGGGAGATAGATGCCGAAAGTTACAGTGCCATTGGCCTCAATTGCGCCCAGAGTGCCGAGCGGAAGTAACGACAGCGACATCTTACAAGGCCTTCCATTGAATGTGGCGGAACCGCACCTGTCCCGTATGGGTTTGCAGGCCTATGAAGCGCGGCTGTTGCGGCGTCGAAGGCAGCCCGCGCTGCGGGGCCTGGGGGTCGCCGGTGAAGTGAAATAGGTTGACCACCTGCCCATTGAGCGCAACGGTGAAGTCCGGACCGTCAACGGTAATTTCGTACTGGTTCCATTCACCGGAGGGATGGATGATCAGCGGCCCGTCGGTAGGTCCCTTGAACGAATAAATCGCAGCGGTTCGATGGATTGGCGCATGATCCGGCCGGGCCAGCTCATCAATCTGGACCTCGAAGCCAAAATTGATTGCCACATACGCCGTGTTGTCATAGTTCTGTTGCTCCGGATCTGGAAACGCTACAAATATGCCGGAGTTGTCGTCAGTCGCCGTCATCATCCACTCCAGCCGAAGCACGTAACGAGGTGGCGTCGGCCGCGTGAGCCACAACATGCCAAGGTCGGTTCCGGGACGGGCTTCGAACGCGCCCCATCGAATAAGGAAGCTGCCTGGATTATCGCGTCCTGGCTGATTGCGGATCGTCGACATCTTCCAGTCGCCAATGTTCACGCCATCGAAGAGCGACTCGAATCCCGCATCGGCCACAAACGCAGGCGGTGTGATGATGCGGTCACCCGTGCGTCTCGCCAATGCAATGCCAGTCAGCATCGGGTTGGGCGAGCCAATGCTTGGAAACAAGCAAGGGCCAGCGGCATAAAGATTGTCGGTGTGATGGAAGCGTCCGTCGGGATCGGTCACGCTTTTCGCCGGGTCCGTTCCCATCCAAAGGGTGCCAGTCTCATGGTGCGTGGTGCCGAGGCCATCGCGATTGCTCTGCATCACTTGCATGGGCTGCCCATTGGCGAAAAGATTTGCCACCGCGTTGATCGTGGCATCCATTATCGTCCAGAGATCGCTATCGCGCTGGGTCGTTGTAAGTGTCACAAAGCCGCGCCGGCTGCCATATTCGTCGGTCCGGGCATCGAGATCGACACGGCTCGGATGCGCCGCCAGATCGTTGAAGTCCGCCGCGGCGATTTCGCCGATACCGCGGATTGCAATGGCGACGTGCGTGTCGGTGGAGGTGCGCAGTTGGTCGAAGAAATCGACGTCTGGAATCTTTCTGAACAGCTCGTCTTCAGCACCAACGGTATTGCCGCCGCCGCTGGCAGTGATCTGCAGGTGAAAATGACCGATGGGATTGCCGTCGGTGTCGATCACGCGGGCTTTGACGAAGAGTGCGGATGCCTGCAGTTCGTTGGTCGTGGGCGCAAGCCCTGGAATCGCGGCGCGGGGCACGCGAAAAACAAAGTTTGAGCGGACGTGGGCCATCAGATTTTTTCCCATCAACGGCTGAGTTGGAATGCCGGTGCCGTCGAACGACAGCAGCGCCATGCGGGCGCTCTCCAATGTGCCCAGGGCGATGACCGCCACGCCGCCGGGCGCCAATTCGATAAAGCCATTGCTCGTGTCGACGCCCGTGATGCGCCATGTGCCCGCTGCCGTCTGCTCCCTGCGCACCGATAACGCGTGGGTATCCGTCAGTATCATGAATTCTTTTTTCGCGTCGTTGCCATTCGAATCCGAAGAGGCGGTACGCGACGCCTTCATCAGAAGAGGAACCGTGCTGAATTTATTCATGGGAAAAAAGCCGGCGTGGGGTGCGCGGGCTCGGACTGCAAGCGGGGCCTCTAACTTCAGCATATTGCGCAGATCATCCTCGGTCAGACTCCCAGCGGATGAAAGCCCGAGCATTTGCACAATGTCCTCTTTTAGCTCGCCGCCCTTGAGAAGAGGTGAGGGCGGTAACTCGCTCAGTGGAATGGCGGCGGCAATAGTCCCGAGGTTGTCGAAAAGCCGTTGACGCAGGGCATTGTGCAGTTCACCGAAAATGAAGTCGTTGGTTTCGTCGACGCCGATCTGCCGAGTGCTTTCGCCAAAATATCGCGTGTTCAGATCCGCTACCGTTTCGGCGGGCCATGTGGCCACTTCCGCGGCGAGAAGGCGCGGGGACCATCCACCCCAGTACACCGAACGTCCGCCTACGGCATAAGCGAGTCCCTTGAACGGAATCGCCGACTTCCAGGGGATGCCCCAAACCTCGTTGCGCGGCGGTTCCGGCTGAGGAGCATTCTCATTCAGGGAGAAGGGAACTGCCGGATCGGAAAAGCCTTGAATACCGGTATTCTGCACGTGCTCCGGTACCGTGAATAGTCCAGCTTCGATCACCAAAGTGCGCAACCCGCCGCCACTTTGTTTCTGACGAAACCAGATTTGTTCGGCAATGGCGGCGCCAAAGGTCCCGCCGCCGATCACGATCGCGTCGAAAGGCCGCCCTCCGCTGGTTTTCCAGGTATTCACCTCGGTGATATCGTTGCAGAGATAGCGTCCCTGAACGTCCCGGGTGAACGATGTTTTTTCAGTCGTCTTTGCCATGGCGCCCTCCTGATAATTTGGTAAGGTATTCTAAGAGAATCTCGCTTGCGGCGAACAGATACAAAATTGACGGATCGGAACGGAATGACCAGGAATCGAAGGGCCAGCGGCGCAGAAATGGACCCACCGGAGTTACAATCAGCGGTTCGTGTTGGCCATCATATAAGTTACTTGTCGGTTGTTAACAGCACGGGCGGTTAGCTCAACTGGTAGAGCATTCGGTTTACACCCGAAAGGTCACAGGTTCGAAACCTGTACCGCCCATCTGACCGCAGTCTTGGCCCCGCCTTGCGGAGTTCCCGCGAACATGCGATCCTAGCGAACCTCATATGTCACGCACTACTTCCTTCAAAGACATACAGAAAACCCTGGACCTGGCCGGGCAGGAACTGAACATCCTCCATCAGATCAGCCAGACCATCAGCTGCACGCTGGATCTGGATAAAGTGCTGCACCAGATCATCGACCTCGTGATCGAGACCACAAAAGGCGATTCCTGCCTGCTTTATCTTCTCGACGATAAGGAAGAGTTCCTGGTGTTGAGAGCATCGAAGAATCCCCATGCCAAGCTGATCGGAAAGATTGCCGTGAAGGTTGGAGAGGGAATCACCGGTTGGGTCGCCCAGCAGGCGGAACAAGTCGCCATTGCACGCCACGCGAGTAAGGATGTCCGCTTCAAATTCTTCAATACGCTGCCGGAGGATCGATACGAGGCGTTTATCTCCGTCCCAATCATTGCTCCTACGGGACGTGTGACGGGAGTCATCAACGTCCAGCACCGCAAATCCCACCGTCACAGCGAACATGAGAAGACGCTGCTCTCGATCATCGGACACCAGGTGGGAAGCGCCATCCAGAACGCGCGCCTCTACGAAGAGGCATCGCACCGTTCGCGGCAGATCACGACACTTGCAAAGGTCGGTCAATTAATGTCGTCCGGGGTGTACCTGGAAGAGATGCTTCAGTTGATCGTCACGATGATTGCCGAAATGATGCAGGCCAAGGTTTGCTCCATCATGCTCGTGGATACCCAGAAGAACGAACTCGTGCTGAAAGCCGCAAAATGTTCGAGTGAAGAGTATTGGCAGAGACCGAATCTAAAGATCGGCAAAAGCTTGATCAGCCGGGTGGTGAAGGAACGCTCACCGCTCATGGTGCGCGACGTCACGAAGGAAGCCGAATACCTCTATCCCGAACTGGCAAAAAAAGAGGGCGTCCGCTCGCTGGTCTCGGTTCCGATGATTTACAAGGAACTCGTCATCGGAGTCATTAATGTTTACTCGGCACAGGAACGTGTTTTTGCGGCCGAAGACCTGCGCGTGCTGTCCACCGTGGCGGATCAGGCGGCGCTGGCCTTTGAGAACACCAAGCTTAGCGTTGCCGTTCAGGAGGGCCAGGAGGCGCTGCAGAGCCGTAAGCTGGTGGAACGAGCCAAGAGCCTCTTGCAGAAGCAGGCGAATCTTTCCGAGGAAGAAGCTTACAAGCGGCTTCAACAGCAGAGCATGAAGACGCGGCGGTCGATGCGGGAGATTGCGGAAGCAGTGATACTTTCCAGCGAACTGCAGAATTAGCGGAACGTTTCCTTTCTTTACCCCTCACCAGCCGCTTCGCGGCAACCTCTCCCTTCGGGGGAGGCATTTACTCCGTAATGTCGCGGAGAGCTTCTTCGTAGTACTTGCGGTACAGCACTTCCCATTCAGAGCTGCCTTCGGGAATCTTGCGGGCCTGCGACACCACCATGCGACGTGCGGCGGCATCGATCAATTCTTCCTTCTTCAGCCAGGTATGAATCAATTCGAAAACGGCGAGCCGTATGGTGTTGCGATCCTCAATGAACTCGATTTCGTCGACGGTAGCAAGCTTGTCGGCGACGGCGTGGGACAGAACGTTGATCTTGTCTCTGGATAGGCGCATAGATTCGTTTCTTACAGGACGATTTTGCGTTCCTTCACAAGCTTGCCTTTGATGAGCTTGAACATCTCCTGGTAGGACGCGCCGGTCAGTCGCATCTGATCCTGGTATTGATTGAGCATGACGCGGACCTCTTCGTTGATCCGATCCTCAAGATTAACCTCTTCATCCATGACCTGGAAGACCATCTCTGCGAGATCCAAACCTGCAGGCACTTCAATCATCTCCTGCTTGACGAGGTCGATTGCCACTTTGTTGGCGAGCAACCGGACGAACTCTTTGCGTAAGCCCATCCGGCTATCGTCCCATAGAGCTTCAGCGATTTTCAAGAAGTGATGACGGTATCTGCGGAAAAGTAGTGAAGTCTCCGAAGCGGCTCCGTTCACCATTCTGTGAAGACTCTGTCACATCGTCGTAAATCCAGCCTGTCATAAAGCAAGCACATGCACTTGGTGTGTGTTCGTTGTTCAGAACTTGGATTTCCAAAAGATATCGGGAGGTTTTCAATGTTGAAGTCGCGTCGCGGTGTTCTCATCGCCTTTGCTCTCATTCTGATCTCGGCTTTCGCCGGTGCAGGTCTGGCCAATCCAATCAAAACAGTATTCGTGATTTCGATGGAGAATCAGAACTGGACCCAGCCTGCGAATCAATTTACCGGCGGCCAGCAGCAGGTTTACCACAATCCCGCCGCACATTTTCTCAACAACCTTGTGGACGGCACGGCATACGCCACGATCAACGGAATGATGACGAGCATCAGCAGCCAGACCTCATACGCGAGCGCATATCATAATGTCCTGTCGACTCCGACCGGGAACAACCCCAGCATTCATCCGTCTGAACCCAACTACATCTGGTCCGAGGGCGGAACCAATTTCGGCGTACTCAACGATAATACTCCGTACCAGAGTCCCGGAGGCACCAACCAGAACACCACCGCCCACCTGAGCACACTGCTGACGCAGGCCGGCAAAACCTGGAAGTCCTACCAGGAAGGCATCGATCTCGCCGGCTCCGGAAGTTCCAAGACGAACACCGTACTGCCGCAGAGCCAGTGGACGGTCCCGTTAAACAACATCTCCGGCACGAGTTCCCTCTACACCAATCCCTACAATGGTTCCCACCAGTACGATTACGCTGCCAAGCACTGCCCGACGTGCTTCTTCACCGACAGCAATGGCGGTAACAATACGACGCCGTCCAATCCACTTTCGCAGAAGTACGCGCCGTTAGAGCAGCTGGCATTGGACCTTGCGGGCAACACTGTTGCGGACTACAACTGGATCACTCCGGACCAATTCAATGACATGCATACTGCGCTCAGCGGCGGCTTCAATTATGACGGGACGTTGTATACGGGGGATCAGGCCCGGATTGCGCAGGGCGACAATTTCTTGAAAATGATCATTCCTACGATCATGGCCTCGCAGGCGTATCAAAACGACGGCGCGATCATTATCTGGTGGGACGAATCCGAGCCGGATGGCAGCGGGAATCAGAATGATTTCAATCACACCATTGGTGAAATTGTGATTTCCAGGGATGCGCATTCGAACGTCAACGGCATGCCTTATGTCAGCCCGCTCAATTACACTCACTCTTCGGATTTGCTAACGATGCAGGAGATTTTCCACGTCGGGCCGTACGAGGGGGTGCCTTTGCTGGGCGATGCCGCAAACGCCACAGATCTGAAGGACCTTTTTGCTCCCGATGCCATTCCGGAGCCCTCGTCGTTGGTTACGATGCTTGCGGGGCTCGGCCTTCTGGCTGTCAGAGCCCGGAAACGCGTCGGCCCGGGTGTTACTCCCGGGTCGACTGTTTAATAACGGGGCCGACCGGGCTCGAACCGGCGACCTCCTGCGTGACAGGCAGGCGTTCTAACCAACTGAACTACGACCCCGTACGGACAATCAAAAAATTGTACACAGCGCTTCCAAGGCTTACAACAGCTAATACGGGAATACGCTCCCATTGTAGGCGCGGTCTGTGACCGCGCACAGCTTCTCATTCAGCTGTACTTTATGTTCCGGATCGTGCGCGGTCACAGACCGCGCCTACAGTGGAACGTGAATTTTGGCAAAAAAACAGGGCGGCCGAAGCCGCCCTGTTTTTCCGATCGCGATTTCAGGTTATGGGTTCGAAGGGTCCGGCGCCGGATCCGTTCGTTTCAATGTCG
>Ga0134122_10003205_pt1 | contig 12123 bp, 10 predicted proteins | sample KB302_FD_96461 | JGI IMG/M metagenome (GOLD analysis project Ga0134122, IMG submission 96461) | Terrestrial soil microbial communities without Nitrogen fertilizer from Kellogg Biological Station, Michigan, USA - KB3-0-2 | ecosystem: Environmental > Terrestrial > Soil > Unclassified ...
CCGGGTATCGAAGGCATGTTACCCAACGGAAACTACAGCGTGGAAGCCACGCTGCAGCAGGGCCAACAGACCGCGACCGGTATCGCGAATATCACGGTGAAAGACGCTTCTCTGACCCACACGTCGATTGCGGTCGTTCCCAACGGCTCGATTCCGGTGACTATTAAGAATGAACTTAGCGGGAGCGGGCAGCAGACGGTTGGGTCTCTAACCGGCGGACAATTCTCTCCCGCCCGAAAGGCTGACGTCTCCCTGCAACCGGCGGACGACTTTGATGCCGAGGGGTTCGCTCTTCGCCCGCCGCGCAGGCCCAACGACAACGATCTCGTGCTGGAGAACGTCCGGCCCGGCCGTTATTGGCTTACGGTAGAGCCCTACAGCGGATATGTCGCCTCGGCTGTCGCAGGCAGCGTTGATTTGTTGCGCCAGCCACTGGTAGTAGGTCCCGGCGGCGCGAGTCTTCCCGTCGAAGTCGTCCTGCGTGATGATGGCGGTAGCATTGAGGGGACGGTCGAAGGCACGGATCCGGCCGCAGCAGGCGTGCGCAGCGGTGCGACCATCATCGGCGGTGCGACAATGATCAGCCGCATCCAAGTGCCTACAGGGCCATACGTCTACTGCGTCCCGCTGCCCGACTCTCCGGGCCGCTTCGTAGTAAACAGGGTTTCTTCCGAAGGAACCTTTCAGTTTCAGCAACTACCTCCAGGGGTTTATCGCATTCTCGCCTTCGACCGCCAGCAGGGAGAACTCGAATATCACAATGCGGACGCCATGAGCGTCTACGAAAGCAAAGGGCCGGTGGTTCGTCTTGCCCCCGGGCAGACCGAGCAAGTGCGCGTGACCTTGATTTCCACCAAGGAGTGAACGCCGAGATGTGGCTGCTTCGATCTCGCTTCCTGACTTTGCCGGCTGCGCTGTGCTGCTTAGTCTTCGCCGGATCCTCTCATCTGCTCGCTCAAACGTCGCCTCCACTACCGGTAGAAGGCATCGGCCTTTTCCGCATTGCCGGTATCATCACCAGCGCCAGCGAGGGTCACCCGCTTTCCCACGCTCGTGTTTCTCTGCAGAACGTAAAGAACTTCCACGACCAGATCTTCATGATCACCGGCGACGACGGCCATTTCGAATTCGCCAACCTTCATGCCGGGAAATATTCTCTGGTGGGCGGCAAGCGCGGATACATTAGCGCCGCTTACGACGAACACGAGCAATTCTCCACCGCCATCGTGACCGGTGCCGGGGTGGACACCGAGAACCTTACCCTGCGTCTTGTTCCTACGGCCGCTATCACCGGTCACGTCTTCGACGAATCCGGTGAACCGGTACGCAGTGCAGCCGTCAAGCTCTGGCGCGATGACCACAGCTCCGGCGTCAGCCGCACCGTGCGCGCTGGTGCCGACGCAACGGACGACCAGGGATCGTTCGAATTCGCTCCACTGAATGCCGGAACCTACTTCGTCTCCGTGACCGCCAAGCCGTGGTATGCGGTACACCCGCCCTGGATTCGTCAAACGGGCACGCCTAATGCTCCCACCGCCGTGGATCGTTCACTCGACGTCGTCTACCTGCCCACCTATTACGCGGGAGCAACCGAAGTCGAAGACGCCTCTCCCATACTCCTCCGAGGCGGCGATCGCTTCGATCTTGATCTCCACCTGATGCCCGTGCCCGCTTTGCACGTGCTTCTGCGTATTCCGCCGCTCGAAGGCGGACAGAGCTTCCAACTGCCCAACCTTTTCAAGCGCGACTTCGACGGCCCGCAGCAGGGCATCCAGCCCGAGGTGCAGATGCCGGCGCCCGGTATCGTTGAGATCACCGCCGCTCCCGGCCAGTATGAGTTGCGCATGCCGCCACGGAACAACGAGCCGGGCCAGAGCAGCGAGGTCGAGATCACCCAGGACAATCAGGAACTCGATACCTCCACCGCTCAAGCCGTCAGTAGCATCTCGGCGAAGATCGAAGTGATTGGCGAAACCGCGTTCCCCCGGCAACTGTCATTCGCACTCCGAAACGCGCAGCACCGCATCGTCGCCTGGGGGGAAATGAACCCCGCTCACGAAGTTACATTTGCAGGCGTTGTGCCGGGCAACTACCAGGTGGTGGTCGGGGCCGCGTCCCGCGCGTATTCAGTTATTTCCATGATCGTGAATGGCTCGCAGGTTCCCGGCCACTCGTTGACCGTTCCCGCAGGGGCGAACCTCGCTCTCTCGTTGTCGGTCGCCGGAGGGACAGCTGACATAAACGGTATCGCGCTGCGCGCCGGAAAGGGGGCTGCCGGGGCTATGGTCGTTCTGGTTCCGAAGAATCCAGAGGCGAATCATGAACTCTTCCGCCGAGACCAGAGCGATCTCGACGGCACCTTCACCTTCCGCAGTGTGATTCCCGGCGCCTACACGGCGATTGCCATCGAGAACGGATGGGACTTGGACTGGTCGAAGCCCGCCGTCCTCTTGCGCTACGCTGCCCGCGGCCAAAACATTTTGGTCGGCGGCCCTCGAACCACCATCCAGCTTCAAAATCCAATCGAAGTTCAGTCGAAATGAGAAGCGGGAGCTGCTTCAAGAGTCCTCGGGATGATCTGCGACGAAGTTAGAAAGCGGCACGCAAGTTTACTTCGTAATCGAGCCATCCGGACGGAAGTAGGTTTGGGCGCGGGCCGTGCCCCGGCTCGGTGATTTCGGCGATCTGTGTCAGTTGCTTGAAGTCCAACTCAACGCCGAGGCCCCGGCCGCTCATTAATCCCTAGAATCCCTAGCGAGCGGCTGGACATTCCAGCGGTGGCTGGATTTTCCACCCTCCATAGCTATCCCCCTCCACGTTGACTTGCTTCTCCGCCTTACCTAACATGGCAGCCTCGTCTTGTTTCGCCAACCTTAAGTTGGCACAACCATGATCGGGCAGACGATTTCGCATTACCGCATTATCGACAAGCTGGGCGGCGGCGGGATGGGTGTGGTTTACAAAGCCGAAGATACCCGGCTGCATCGCTTTGTCGCCCTCAAGTTCTTGCCCGATGAAGTGGCCAAGAATGCCCAGGCGCTCGGGCGTTTTCAGCGCGAGGCGCAGGCGGCTTCGGCGCTGAACCATCCCAACATCTGCACCATTTACGACATTGGCGAAGAGGCTGGCAAGGCGTTTATCGCCATGGAGTATCTCGATGGCGTGACCTTGAAGCACATGATCGCAGGGCGTCCGATGGAGCTGGACACGCTGCTGGCGCTCGCGATCGAAGTTGCGGATGCGCTCGACGCGGCGCATGCCAAAGGCATCATCCATCGCGACATCAAGCCTGCCAACCTCTTCGTCACTGAGCGCGGGCATGCCAAGATCCTGGACTTCGGGCTGGCCAAGGTCACGGCGGTAAGCGGCACTGTGGAGGCAGCGGGTTTTTCCCAGGCGACCGCCGTGAGCGAAGACCACCTGACCAGTCCCGGCTCGACGATGGGGACCGTGGCTTACATGTCTCCCGAGCAGGCCAAAGGCAAGGAACTCGATGCGCGCAGCGATCTGTTTTCTTTTGGCGCCGTGTTGTATGAGATGTCGACCGGCACGCTGCCTTTCCGCGGGGATACTTCGGCGCTGATCTTCAATGCGATTCTGGAAAAGCTGCCTACGCCTCCGATCCGGCTGAATCCTGATCTGCCCTCCGAGCTGGAGCGCATCATTAATAAGTCGCTGGAGAAGGACCGGAATCTGCGTTACCAGCATGCCGCCGACATGCGCGCCGATCTGCAGCGCCTTAAGCGGGACACCGACACCGGACGGGCAGTGGCGGCCGCCAGTTCCGGAAGCATCGCGGCGGTGCAGGAGCGTCCGGCTTCCTCGTCCGCGGTCGCGCCTTCGTCCGGATCGGGATCTTCCGCGGCAGCGGCTTCGCTTTCTTCTGGCAGCAATCTGCATCCGGCTCCCGTTTCTTCTTCCGCCGCCACCATAGTCGCGGAGTCTCCTGGGAATAAGACTTGGTGGAAGGTTGCCGTTCCCTTGGCTGCGCTGTTGGTAGCGATCGCCGCCGGTTTTTTCTTTTACTCGCGGCGCTCGCAGGCGCTCACCGAGAAGGACTCCATTTTGTTGGCGGACTTCGTGAATACCACCGGTGACAGTGTCTTCGACGGTTCGCTGAAGCAGGCTCTGGCGGTGCAACTAGAACAGTCGCCGTATCTGAACGTGCTGCCGCAATCGCGGATTCAGGAAGGGCTGCGCTTCATGGGAAGGTCGCCAGACGAGCGCCTAACCAGCGATGTGGCGCGGGAGATCTGCGTTCGCGAGGGTGTCAAGGCGATGCTGACCGGTTCGATTTCAGGCCTGGGCAGCCATTACGTGATTGACCTGAACGCAGTAAACGCTCAAACCGGAGATTCGCTGGGACGGGCGCAGGCCGAGGCGGATAGCAAGGAGCAGGTGCTGAAGTCGCTGGATAAGGCGGCGTCCGATCTGCGGCAGAAGTTGGGCGAGTCCATCGGCTCGGTGCAGAAGTTCACCACGCCGCTGCAACAAGCGACCACGTCTTCATTGGAGGCTCTGCAGGCGTTCACTTTGGGACAGGCGGAACACGGGAAGCAGAACGACGAGAAGGCGATTCCGCATTTGCAGCGCGCGATCGAACTGGATCCGAACTTTGCCATGGCCTACGCGACCCTGGGTGTTTCTTACGGCAACCTGAGCCAACCCAAACCACAACGAGAGAACCTGAGCAAGGCGTTCGATCTCAAGGAGCGGGCCAGCGAGCGCGAAAGGCTCTACATCTCTGCTCATTATTACAGCGAAGTGACAGGAGAACTAAACAAGAGCATCGCGATCTACGAGCTGTGGAGACAGACCTATCCTCGCGACACGGTTCCACGAGACAACCTGGCTCTGGGCTATGCGACGACCGGGCAACATGAGAAGGCATTGGCCAGCGCTCTCGAAGGCATACAGTTGGACCCGAAGGATGCTTACGCAAATCAGAATGCAGCCGACGCCTATGAGCGCCTCGGCCGCTTCGATGAAGCCAAGGCGATTCTGGACAAGGCCGAAGCCCAGCACACGGGGGGAGCGGTGAATTCCTTGTCCCGCTATGAACTGGCGTACATACGGGGCGATGAGGCTGGTATGCAGAGCGCGATGGATGCCACCAAAGGAGATCCGCTTGAGCCAATCATGTTACTAATCAAGGGAAACGGTCAGTGCGCGCTGGGCAAGGTGGCGAGCGCGAGGCAAAGCTATTCCCAAGGACAAGGTCTGGCTCAGAAGTTTGGCATGAAGGAAGTGTTCACGGTGCTTCAAATGCTGGATGCGATTTGCGACGTCGAAGGTGGCAATTTGGCCTCGGGGCGACAGAAGGCGAGCGCGGCGGTTGCGGCGTCCAACGACCCGGACATAGTCATGACTGCGGCCTACGCGCTGGCTCGAGCCGGCGACGCCAGCCAGTCTCAGAAACTGATGGAGCAAGCGGCGAAGGGATCCCCCACGGACACGCTGATGAACGCAGTCTGGATTCCGGTAGCGCGGGCCTCGAACCAGATACACGCGAATCAGGCTGCGCAAGCCGTGGCCACCCTGGAAGTTTCCGCGCCTTATGAGTTGGGTTCGCCGCCTAAAGGCGCCGACTACTGGCCTTCGTACATTCGGGGTGATGCTTATCTGCATTTGGGGGATGGGGCGAAAGCAGCGGTCGAATATCAGAAGATACTGGATCACCGCGGCGTTAATCCGACCAGCCAGCTTTATTACCTGGCCCGGCTGGGTTCGGGACGGGCCTACGCCCTGCAGGCCGATAAAGCCAAGGCCAAGGCGGCCTACCAGGACTTCTTTGCGGCCTGGAAGGATGCCGACCCCGATGTGCCAGTCCTGAAAGAACCCAAGGCCAAATACGCCAAGTTGCAGTAACCACAAAACATGTGGGGCGGGCGCCCGCCCGCCGCTTTTGAATTTGATTTTCCGTACCCCCGCCCAAACAGAGTGTCCAGTCCCGAGGCGTTTTGTAAAGGATGTCCCGAGGCTGGACACAGAGCTTGCACGGGGCACTCTCAAGAGTTTCAGCAGATCATTTTGGCCTGATATATGATTACTGCTCCTTGATCGTCGTCGGCCTGGCGTCGCGACGGTCTATTTCATGCGCATACGACGTCGACTCCCCATCCTGTTTGGCGTGGTGCTGGTAATCGCCGCCATCGCCCTGGCAGTCGTGCTGCGCCAGCATGCCCCGCCTGAACCTGCCCGCTTGCTTCCCGGTGCGGACGGCTACTTTTACGTCAATCTCAAATGGATCCGCCGCGCCAATATCGCCGGCCAGATTCCAGACGTTCCCCACGAGCCGGAATACGAGCAGTTCATCCAGGCGACCGGGTTTCAGTTTGAGCGCGACCTCGATCAGGCAGCCTTCGCCATCCACTATCCAGGGGTCAGGAGATCCGCCGCTCCGGACCCGCCGCGATTTTCGGAAGTGTTTGTAGGCAGGATCGATGGCGAGCGGTTGCGCGCTTATCTGGGCAAGATCTCCGGGTCGGTGGAGAATTATCGCTCGGTGGACATTTACAACATTTCGCTCGAAGGCCGCACTTTACGTGTCGCGGTTCTGGGGTTCGATACGGTGGCGGCATCGAACCACGACGATCCCATGGTGATTCGCGGCATCGTAGACCGCTCGCGCAAGGTGGCTTCTCCTTTTGGCGGCCCGGCATTGCTGCGCCGGTACTATAAAAATGTCCCGCTGGCGAGCCTGGGCTGGGCCATCTTCAAAGTAGATCCGGTCGATAACTTACCCAGCCGGAATGCCTTGTCATTTTTGTTCAGCAAGCCGGCCACGGTAGTGGCTTCCGCACGCTATCTGGGCCGTGTGCACTTCCGGGCAGAGGCCTTTACCGGCAGCAAAGACGAGGCCCAGCGTTTGACCGAACAGCTGGGGACATTTTTGCAACTCTTTCACACTGCGGAGGGGACTGTTTCAACGCCGGGCAGCGATCCCGATGTGAAAGCGTTTTTCGATGGACTGAAAGTGCAGCAACATGACGATCGCACCGTGCTGACGGCAGCCATCCCGCCGGGATTCCTGCGCAAAGCGGTGGCTTCGCCCCCGGCAGAGCTTCAGCCCGCCCCCGCGCCTCCGGCTGCCAAAACCAAATAACTGTAACCTAGCGATTCTCCGCGCATCTTTGGTCTTGTAGCGGCGGCATTTTGCCGGCTGGCTCGGGGACATCCTGCCTCCGGATGCCCGCCCGAAAGCCGGTGGGACGCCGGCCCTACCAAGAGATTAGGGGTCCCATTGCTGCAGCAGGTACAATAAATCCCGATGTCCACGCTTCCTCTTCCCATTGCGGCTTTCCTGGCAGGGCTGGTTTCATTCCTCTCGCCTTGCGTGTTGCCATTGGTTCCGGGCTACATTTCGTTGATTTCGGGGGCCGGCGTCGAGGAACTGAAGACCCAGGAATCCCGCATTTTGGGCAAAGTGATGCTGAATTCCATCGGCTTCATTCTTGGTTTCAGCGTGGTCTTCATTTCGCTGGGAGCGATCTCGACTGAGGTCGGGCAGTTGGTGGCGCGCTACAAGTCGGTGCTGGCGCAGGTGGGCGGCGTGGTCATCATTCTGTTTGGCTTACATCTGACCGGCCTGTTCAAGATCAAAGCGTTGTACACCGACGCGCGCCTGCATAGCGTGAAGGGCGGCAGCACTCCGTGGGGCGCATTCCTCATCGGGTTTGCCTTTGCCTTTGGCTGGACGCCTTGCGTGGGCCCGATCCTGGCCGTCATTCTGGGCTTTGCGGCGACCCAGGACTCGGTCGCCAAAGGGATCCTGCTACTTGCCGTGTACTCGATGGGATTGGCGGTGCCGTTCCTGCTGACATCGCTCGGAATCGAACGCTTTCTCAAGTTCTACAAACGTTTTCGTATGCACATGCATGCGCTCGAAGTGGGCAGCGGGGGTCTGCTGATTGTGCTGGGCCTGCTGCTGGTGTTTGGACGCTTCACCATCATTTCGAACTATCTATCGTTTCTGAATCGATTCGCGCTTTAATGCGCCGGTAAGAGGGGAGTCTGTCGTGAAACGCGATCCAGTGGTCATTATCGTGGTCGCCATGGTGGTGACCGTCATGATTGTCTTCGGGTTTCAGATGGCCCGGCGAAAGTCTGGTCAGACCGTCAGCGCGGGTCCCAGCATGAATGGGCAGCCGGCGCCGGATTTCACATTGGAATCGCTGGACGGCAAAACCGTGCATCTGTCGGATTTCCGCGGCAAGGGCGTGCTGCTGAACTTCTGGGCCACCTGGTGCCAACCTTGCAAGATCGAGATGCCCTGGTTTGCCGAGCTGCAAAAGCAATACGGACCGCAGGGATTGCAAATCGTCGGCGTGGCCATGGATGACGCCAGCCCCAAGGAGATCGGAGATTTTGCCCATGACTTGGGCGTGAACTATCCCATCCTGGTGGGGAAAGAGGAAGTTGGAAACGCCTACGGCGGAGTGCAGTTTTTGCCGGCAACCTTCTATATCGGGCGTGATGGCAAGGTGGTAGACAAAGTGTTCGGGCTCAAGGGTCGGGGCGAAATCGAGGACAGTATCAAGAAGGCGCTGGCCGAGGGCCAGGCTGTACAGGCGCAAAAGTAACGTAGCCGACGTTTCCAAACCCTTCTAACATTTGCTGATGCGCATACTGCGAAAGCTCGCGCCTGGTTTGGCCCTTTTCGCCGCACTCGCGGCCGGCCAGGAGAATCCCGCCGGGCCTTCCGCCAGTCAGGCTGCGGTTCCAGTTGCTTACCAGGATATTCCGGGAAGAAAGACTCCGTCGGTCACCATGACGCCCTCGCCCGTCATCACTGTGACCCGCGGTAAGTCGAACTCGGTAAATCTGCGCTTTCGCGTAAGCTCGGGCTTTCACGTGAATTCCAACAAGCCGAAGTCTGAGTTCCTCATCCCGACCGCGCTCAAGATCAGCGCTCCAACGGATATCGTGATTGGAAAAGTCACGTATCCCGCCGGTTCGGAGATGAGTTTCTCTTTTTCTCCAGAGGACAAGCTGAGCGTCTATACCGGAGAGTTCCCGGTCGTGGTTGAGGTGCGTCCCCTAGCGGAGGTAATTCCCGCGAAATACATGATTCGTGGAGAGCTGAAATATCAGGCTTGCGACAACGCCGCCTGCTATCCGCCGAAAAAATTGCCCGTGCAATTTGAAGTGCAGGTGATCAAAGCGCCTCCCCCGCACCGTAAGAACCCGGGACAGAGCCCGCACGTCCATTTGTAATTGCGGCTTTCTGACTGCCGGTCAGGCTGGCGAGGAAAACAGTTGCATACTCTTTAATATTCAGATTGCGACTCCATAAATATCTAAGCTTGAAAGCTCGGGGCGCCAGAGTACAATTGGCGGAACAAGGCTGTCGGCACTGACTCGTCGGACACGCATTCGATTTGTGATGGGACGGGTCAGGCTTCGCGAACCAAGGATCCCTGTTGCTTTTTGCCGTCCGGACAAATGCATGGCTATTTCGCCTGAGCAGCGATGGTTGGACTCGAGAGCGTCCACGGAAATCTCGCCCTCTGAAATCCTCTCCCCTATAGATCCATCGGCAGCGACCTTTAAGAACCCATCATCGCCCGGCGGTCTGGCTGAATATGTCAGGGAAACAGTTCTGGAGGCCTTGCCCAACGACCTGACCAGAATGATTTACCTGGCCTCACTGCGAGACTGCAACAGTGGAATGTATCTCCATCCTGAACTTTCTAATCAAAGGGGAATTCAGGCGGCGCATGGCGCATTGCGGGCTTGCCATGAGCAGATCTTTCGCCGCCTGTTGACCACACGACTGGCGGAGTATGTGGCCCAGTTGCACGAGTATATCCGCTACACGCGCGGCGAAATCCTCACCGTGCTGAAAACCTGGAAGTCATTGCAGGCTTACCGCGCGACGGTTCCGGTGAGCGCAGTCGCTACTTCCACCGAGCTTTACTTCCTGAATGTTGCGATCGCCCTGGAAGTTGTGGACCGGCTGACCACCGGAGGCCAACAGTCCTAGTGCGTCGCCCCGCCGTTGGGGAGCTGCTCAAAGGGCAGCCAGGCGTTGATCACGCGGCCGATCACTGAAGCCTCTCGCGGTACTTTGAAGCGCCTTACGGATTGGCGAGAGAGTGGGTACGGCAGGAGAGTTAGCTCTTTCCCTTCCAGTTGGCACCAGCAGCAGCTGTGCCCGTCGGTGTGCCAAACCAGATAAACCGGACGTTCACGAATAGTTTTCCAATCGAACACCTGGACCGCATTCTGCATCACGTCAACTTCGACTAAGGATCCGGGAGGAATCAACTCGCCCATGGTGTCGTCTTTGAGGCCCACCACGGCGTAGCGGTATCGTCTGGGATCAAGGCGTTTGCGCAGAGCGGGTGGAAGCGTGGCCAACTCCTGCGGGTTCAATTTGAGCAGACTGGTCTCGTGACTGTTGAAGGCAGCATCGAAGTTGAGTTGAAAGCGAAAACCCTGCTCTCGGACTTCCGCAGTCTGAAGCCGAGGCAAGCTTGCTTCGGACTGACCGGCATATTGCCGCACTTCATTCAGGTCAATTCCGAAAACCAGCAGAAGCTCCTCCAGGGAGACTTTGAGGGAGGCGGCCAGGCTGAAAAGCTTGTGAATGCTGGGGACCGAACCGCTTTCGATATCGGCCAAAGTGGAGTGCGAGACGTAGAAGTCGGCATTGCCCTTGACGTCTGCAATCGACCGGCTGACGCGCTCGATGTCGCTGGACTTAACAAAACGCTCTTCGCGCAACTCCCGAATCCATTTACCCGAATCCATGTGAGTGGCCCTGATCTTCCCGTCTCAACCGATCGCCTGCGGTCCGTGAGGGAAGACCTCCAGGGTCCGCTGAGATGCGTAGTGACGCCAAAAGGAAATTCTTTCTCCCTGCTCCTGCGACTGTCAGACTTTTTCACTGGAGAAAACAGAAACTCACGCGACCCGCGCCGGGACGCTTGAGCGCAACCAGATGAATCTTAGCCTGCCAGCACTGATCGCGGCAGGTCCCACTGCCGTTGTTGCCGGATTCGACTGAGATACGTGAGCAATTCGTTGTACGGTATTTCGACCGCGGGTAATGCTAACGTCCAGCCCGGGAAAATCCATTTCAACCAGATACAGGGCTCGGCCAGCATCAAGTTTACACGAAGCCGGAGTGCGCCATGGATCAAATCCGCCGCTTCCCTGGCCAGCGTTGGATTTGCGTCTGTCTTCGCCAATTGTCCCAATTTCATTAACATAGCGGCATTTTCCCCCACCAGATCTAGCCAGCGCAGGGCCAGCGCCATGCGCCTTCGCTGGAAGAAACGGAACTCTTTGGCGGGCAGTGACTGGCGCAGGTACTTTTCTTCGGCAGGATCGAGGAGGATCCGGAACATCTCGGGCTCGACCGAGTGATTCTTCGCTTCCCAGTCTTCCAAACTCGTGATCTGAGGAGGTCCGGGACGAACCACCGTCCAGACCAGATACAGAGACAAGACACTGACCAACAGAATTGTTATCGTCGATACCATTTTTCAACGTGCTCAGTCAGCGTGTCGTTCCAATTCGCCACGTCGGTGCCAGGCAAACGGTCGATCGGGTTGCCGCCCTGAGGGCCGAGGAAATAATAGGCCCAGATCAAGACGCCGAGATTATATGCCGCGGACCGCAGTAACACAAAGGTCGAATCGCTTATCAGGTGTAGGTGGCCGCGAAGCTCCAGCAGAGTCAGATCGAGCGCCGCATAAACACCGAAGCCGGCAGCGATTCCCAGAGAATGGTGACGCCAGGTAAGCCCCAGCCGGGACATCATTGCGATCGCCACAATCAGCAAACATACTTGCAGGAACCTCGCTGAGCGCTCTCCCAGCAGGATCCACTCGAGTGCTATGTCGGCCCCCGCCGGACCTTTGGTCCACATCAACATGGCCAGGGCTGCCAGCCCGACGACAATCGCTGAGATCCAAAGCACTCGGAGAAAAAGTCTGAGGAAAGGATAGGGCCGGACGAAGTGCCAACTGATCTCGAAGATGATTCCGAGAGCCAACAGGACCGCGGCGGCCTCGCCCCACCAAAAGACGTTCGAGTAGCGGTCGCCCGGGCGTGGCAGAAAGTAGAGGATGGTATCCCGCGTGGGCAGCAGAAGGGTGTAAATGAAAAAGAAAG
>Ga0134122_10003210_pt1 | contig 12115 bp, 14 predicted proteins | sample KB302_FD_96461 | JGI IMG/M metagenome (GOLD analysis project Ga0134122, IMG submission 96461) | Terrestrial soil microbial communities without Nitrogen fertilizer from Kellogg Biological Station, Michigan, USA - KB3-0-2 | ecosystem: Environmental > Terrestrial > Soil > Unclassified ...
ACCAGGTCGCGCAGGAACTGGGCGCGGGCGCTCCCGATCTCCGCCTGCCTCGCGAGCTCGGCCTCAAACTTCTTCTGCTGCTCGAAACGGCTCTGATCCATCCGGAACTTGACCACCGGCACGATGATCCCGGTCAAGGCGGCCCCGACGAGGAGCAGGAGCACTTTCTCGAGGAAGCTGGTACTCGCCAACACTTCGAGCACGGTGTCCATTCGCCTCGGCGGCCTCCCCTTGGCCCAGAAGATACCCCACGAATCGCTAGGCGAATCGTGGTACCCGTGCGATACTCATCACGTTCTCGAAGCGACTCCTAGAGTCCGAACGGCGGCTTCCCCGGCAAATCCTCCCGTTCTTTCCGATCAAGCCGGACACACAGTAGCGCGGTTGCTTGCCCGGCGAGAAGCCCGCTCGACAGAGGTCGAATCTCCATGTCCTTCGCTGCCCTGAATCTCCACTCCGCATTCCTGCGCGCCGTCGAGGCCCTCGGCTTCACGACGCCCACCCCCATCCAGCGCGATGCCATTCCGCCGGTGCTGGCCGGCCGTGACGTGGTGGCCTGCGCCATGACCGGCAGCGGCAAGACCGCCGCCTTCCTCCTGCCCATCGCGCAGCGCCTGATGGACAAGCCGCGCGGGGCCGTGCGCGCGCTCGTGATCGCGCCCACGCGCGAGCTGGCCGCGCAGATCGAGGCCGATCTCCGCGACCTCGCCCGCTTCACGCCCGTCAAGGGCGCGGCGGTGTTCGGCGGCGTCGGCATGGGCCCGCAGGAGTCCGCCTTCCGCCGCGGCGTGGACATCATCGTCGCCACGCCGGGCCGGCTCCTGGACCACATGCAGCACTCCTATGTCCGGCTGGACGCCCTCGAGGTGCTGGTCCTCGACGAGGCCGACCGCATGCTGGACATGGGCTTCCTCCCCGATATCCGCCGCATCCTCGGCAAGCTGCCGAAGCAGCGCCAGACGCTCCTCTTCTCGGCCACCATGCCCGCGCCCATCGCCGCCCTCGCGCGCGAGTTCCTGCGGAACCCGGTGCCGATCAACCAGGAGCGGCAGGCGGCGCCGGCCACCGGCATCACGCATTCCGTCTACGCCGTGTCGCAGGACCTCAAGGGCGGGCTGCTCACCGCGCTCCTCCAGCGGGAAGACATGCGCAGCGTGCTCGTCTTCACGCGCACCAAGCATCGCGCCAACCGCCTCGCCGACCAGCTCGCCCGGCGGGGTATCTCCACGGATCGGATCCACGGCAACCGGAGCCAGGCCCAGCGCACGCATGCGCTGGAGGGCTTCAAGCGCGGCAAGTACCGCGTGCTGGTGGCCACCGACATCGCGGCGCGCGGCATCGACATCGACGAGCTGTCCCACGTGGTGAACTTCGACGTTCCCAACGTGGCGGATGACTATATCCACCGCGCCGGGCGCACCGCGCGCGCGGGCGCCGTGGGGGAAGCGATCACCTTCGTCGCGCCCGACGAGATGGGCGATCTCAAGGCCATCGAGCGCGCGGTCGGCAATCCCCTGCCGCGGCTCAAGCTCGAGGGCTTCGACTACTCGCAGCGGCCCGCCGAGCGTCTGGAGATACCGCTGGCGGAGCGCGTCGCCGCGATCCGGGCCCAGAAGTCCGCCGAGCGGGCCCGCGCCCGCGACAAGGCCTCTCGGCAGGGCCAGGCGCCGACTCAGGCGCCCGGCCAGGTACGGGGTCAGGGCCATGGGCGCCCGGCCACTCGATCCGGCCAGGGCGCTCGCGGTCGTGGGTATTGGGCCGGGATATCCGGGCGGAATCGGTAGATAGCCCCAGGCCCCCGCATTTGGAGGACCCAACACAGGTCCGGAGCGAATCTCCCTGAATTGTAGGACGGCAAAGCGGGTGAGGTCAAAATAGTTAGTGTAATCAGCATGTTATTGTCAGTGACCCCTGGCCCAGCGCTTGCAATGTACCTGGGCCAGGAGGTCAGTGACGATCATGTCCGGTGCGGGGACTCTGAATGCGAAGCGAATCCTGGTGGTCGACGATGAAGTGCCGCTGGCGAGCTTGATCGCCGAGATTCTGTCGGCAGAAGGGCACCGCGTCGACATCGCGCCGAACGGCCTGGCGGCGCTGGCGCGGGTAGAGCATAACGAGTACGACCTGATCCTCAGCGACCTCCGGATGCCGGAGCTGGACGGCCCGGGCCTCTACCGGGAGCTCGAGCGCCGCCGGCCCGACCTCCTTGCCCGCATTGCCTTCGTGACCGGCAGCGCCCAGACCCCCAACATGGAGCAGTTCCTGGAGCGCACGGGGGTCCCCATCCTCTACAAGCCGTTCCGCCTGGAAGAGCTCACCAAGCTCGCGACCTCGCTCCTCGACCGCCAGTCCTGATTCCGGCGCGCTGATCTCCGCTCGGCGGAGACGGAGCTACCGGGGCTCGGGCCCGAGCTTCACGACCATCTTCCCGACGTTGTCCCCCGAGAAGAGCCCGAGAAAGGCCTTCACCGCGTTGTCGATCCCCTCCACCACCGTCACCTCGTGCTTGATCCGGCCCGCTTTCACCGCGCTCCCGACCTCCGCGAGGAAGGCCGGATAGCGGTCGAAGTGGTCCGATATGATGAATCCCTGCATCCGCACGCGATTGCCGACCATGTTCATCATGTAGCGCGGGCCGGGCTCGGGGGTCTCCAGGTTGTACTGGGAGATCATTCCGCAGAGCGGGATGCGGGCGAACGGGTTCACCAGGCGGAGGACGGCGTCCAGCATCGCCCCGCCCACGTTCTCGAAGTAGATATCCACACCCTTGGGGCACGCGTCGCGCAATGCCTCGAAGAGATCCGGCACCCGGCGGTAGTTGACGGCCGCGTCCGCGCCCAGCTCATTCGTGAGCCACTTGCACTTGTCGTCCGTGCCCGCGGTGCCGACCACGCGGCAGCCGAGGAGCTTGCCGAGCTGGACGACGAGAGAGCCGGTGGCGCCCGCTGCGCCCGAGACCACCAGGGTCTCGCCCGCCGTGGGCTGGCCTATCTCCTTGAGGCCGTACCACCCGGTGAAGCCGGGCACACCCAGCACGCCCAGATAGCTGACCAGCGGCAGCGAGCGATCCAGGGGCGTCAGGCCCTCGCCCGTGGACACGAAATACTCGCGCCAGCCCAGCATGCTGGAGACGATGGCGCCGGGCTTGAATCGGGGATCGTTGGACTTCATCACCTCGCCCACCGCGCGGCCGTCGGCGGGCTGGCCAACTTCCCAGGGCTTCGCGTAGGAGCGACGGTCGTTCATGCGGCCGCGCATGTACGGGTCCACCGACATGTAGATGTTGCGGACGAGCACTTCCGCCGGGCCGGGCTCGGGGAGGGTGGCCTCGACGAGCTTGAAGTCGCTCGGCCGGGGGGCGCCCACCGGACGGGCGGCGAGGAGGATCTGGCGATTGACGGTGCCGGGCATGGGGGGTCGTCCGCCTAGACGGTGGCGGCCATGCCGCCGTCGAAGTTGATGGCAGTGCCGGTGATGTAGGCGGCGCGATCGGAGACGAGGAAGGCGACGAGGTCGCCGAACTCGGACGCGTGCGCCACGCGGCCGAGCGGAATGCGCTTGGCCAGCTCGCGATAGTGGCCCTCGAGGTCTCCGTCCTTGGCGCGCCGATCGATCTGGGCGCTGCGCACGAGACCGATGCAGATGGTGTTGACCAGGATCTTGTCGGCGGCATACTCGTGAGCGAGCGACTTGGTGAGGTTGATCCCCGCCGCGCGGGACACGCTGGTCGGGAGGGAGCGCGGCGCCGGGGCCTTGCCGCCCACGGTGGTGACGTTGACGATGCGGCCACCGCCGCGCTTCTTCATCTGCGGGATCGCGAGCCGGCAGAAGCGGATGGCCCCCATCACCTTCAGCTCGAAGTCCTCGTGCCAGGTGTCGTCATCCACCTTCTCGAAGGCGGCCGCCGCCGAGGTGCCCGCGTTGTTGAGGAGGATATCCACCCCGCCCCAGCGCTCCACGGCGGCGCGCACCACGTTCTCGATGTCCGCGGTCCTGGTCGCGTCCGCCGATACCGCCAGTACCTCGTTGCCGGTGGCCTCCTTGATCCCGGCCGCCGCCGCCTCGAGCACGTCCTTGCGCCGGGCGCAGATGGTGACCTTCGCGCCTTCCCGCGCCAGCCGCTCTGCCGCCGCGCGGCCCAGTCCCTCGCTGCCCCCGCTGATGATCGCGACCTTCCCGCCCAGCCCCAGATCGAGCGCCATGATTCCTCCCGGTGTCGTGTGTGACGTGGTTGCGTAGCGGTGACTACAGGTCGCTGCTGATCTCGCCGGTGGCGTTGTCCACCACCACCGGCGTGTCGAAATAGGTGATGCGCGGCTCCGCGCCGTATCGCTCGCGAATCATCCGCTTCCACTCGGCGGTGTAGGTGCGCTCCGCGTCCTCGCGGGACTTCCAGAGATAGATCCCGCCTCCGGTGGAGGCTTCCGCATTGAAGACGTAATACTTCCGGACGAGGCCGGGCAAGTCCCGATATTTCGGCGCGGAGCCCTTGAAGAGCTCGGCGGCCTTGTCCCGGGACACGGAGGCGGGCAGAGGGAACTGGACCAGCGCGGTGATCATGATCGCTCCTCCTCGGGGCGCGCGCTCAGCGGCCCTTGAACACCGGCTCGCGCTTCTCCACGAAGGCGCGGGTCGCCTCGCGCCAGTCCTCGGTCATGCCGCTGCGCGTGTGGCCCCACGCCTCGAGGTCGAAGACGTCCTTGAGGCTGCCGGTCTCCGCGGCATTGAGATTGCGCTTCATGTAGCGATAGGCCACCGAGGGGCCCCGGGCCAGCCGCGTGGCCAGCGCCATGGTCTCCGTCTCGAGCAGGGCGTCCGGGACGACACGATTGACCATGCCGAGCGCCAGCGCCTGGGCGGCGTCCACGAGGTCCGCGGTGAGGTAGAGCTCGCGCGCCTTCGCGGTGCCTACGAGCTGGGTGAGGAAGTAGCTCCCGCCGAAATCCCCCGAATAGCCCACGCGCGCGAAGGCGGTGCCGTACTTCGAGTTGTCGGAGGCGATTCGCATGTCGCAGGCCAGCGCGACGGACAGCCCCGCCCCCGCCGCCGCGCCCCGCACCATGGCGATGGTCGGTTTGGGCATCTCGTGAAGGAAGCGCGAGACTTCCATGCGGGACCGGAGCGCCTGGGCCTTGTCCTCGAGGCTGGCGCCGTCGCCTTCGCGTCCCTCGGCCATGGCCTTGACATCGCCGCCGGCGCAGAAGCCGCGGCCGGCGCCCGTGACGACGACCACGCCGACATCGGGGTCATTGGCCAGGCGCGGCAGGGCCTCGAGGAGGGCATCCAGCATGTCCCGCGACATGGCGTTGAGCCGGTCGGGGCGATTGAGCGTGAGGACGGCGACGCGGTCCTTGACGGCTTCGAGCAGATCCTGGGTCATCGAGGCTCCTCCGGGCAGCAGGGGTCGGTGCTGTCGAGTGCCGCGATGATCGCCGGGCGCGTGGCCCGGCGCAAGCCCCCTGCCGCCTGTTGAAGCCTAGTGCGAAAGCCAGCCGCTCATCATCCAGAAGGCGCCGGCGACTCCGCCCGCAACGGCGAGGAGTCCCGTCGAGAAGTCGCCCGAGACCGCCATGGTCACCGGCACTGCCATCGCCGCCATCCCGATAAAGGTCTTCATGGCTCCCGCCCTCCGTTGACGCAAGGACAGAGCAATGGGTATGCCAGCCCTTAACGACAGCAGATTCGCAGGGTTACTCACAGATGAGGAGGGCGGTGGGAAGCTTGTGCCCGGCAAGAGAGTAAGTTTGCCCGCCGGAGGACTGGTCAGGCGACCGGTTCGGGCGCGTCGAGTGGGACCATGAACGCGCCCACGGACACCAGGGACTCGTCATTCTCCGGCCGCCAGCGGCGATGGCCCTGCCGCCGCTCGTCTTCCAGATCCGCCCACCGGCGGCGGCGCTCCCCTTGCCGCCGATCGAGGGTCACCAGCACGTCCTGCTCGTCGGAAAAATGGCGCACGAGGTAATCAGCCAGATCGGGCCTGGTCTTCGAAACGATGAACAGATAGCGCGCCATCTCCACCCCCGACGGAATAAGCAAGTTCGCTGCCTGTAGCGGAAGAGCAACCATTCCGACAGGATCGACACGAGGCTCTCATGTCCCGCGACGGAAGCGTAAGCTTTTCCGACGTCTATCGGTACTCCCTACCATAGAGATCCTCGCGGGTGGTCGGCACGTCAAAGCGGGAGTCCCACTGCTTGCGCATGAGGACTTGATAGAGCCCGATATGGCCCTCCTGGAAGGCCACCGACGAGCACGTGAGGTAGAGGCGCCAGATGCGATAGATCCGCTCGCCCACGAGCGCGCGCGCCTCATCGGCCCGCGCCTCGAGCCGCTCCACCCACTCGCGGCAGGTCCGCGCATAGTGGAGCCGCAGGCCCTCGACATCCACGATCTCCCAGCCGGCGCGCTCCTGCTCGGTCATGGTCTCGGTGAGTCCTGCCAGCTCGCCGTTGGGGAAGACGTACTTGTAGAGGAAGTCGGTCTGGGTGGTGGGTTTCCAGTGGAACTCGTGAGTGATGCCGTGATTGAGATAGTATCCCCCGTCATTGAGCATGGTCCGGACCCGGCCGAAAAAGGCCGGATAGTTGGCGATGCCCACGTGCTCGATGACGCCGACGGCCGCGATCTTGTCGTAGCGCGCGTCCGCGGGCAGGTCGCGGAAGTCCCGATACTCCACCAGGCAACGTCCGGTGAGCCCCTCTCGCTCGATCCGCGCGGCGGCGAACTCGGCCTGGGCGCGGGACAGTGTCACGCCGTGCGAGCGCACCCCGTAGTGCTGGGCAGCCCAGATCGCCAGGCTCCCCCACCCGCAGCCGATGTCGAGCAGGGTCTCGCCGGGCTGGAGCCGCAGCTTGCGGCAGACCAGGTCCAGCTTGTCGGCCTGCGCCTGTTCGAGCTTGCCGTCCGGATCCCGATAGTAGGCGCACGTGTAGACCATGAGCGGGTCGAGGAAGAGCGCGTAGAACTCGTTGGACTGGTCGTAGTGGTACGAGATGGCCTCGGCGTCCCGCTTCTTGCTCCGCCTCATGAGGTCGCCTCCTTCATGCCGAAGATCGAGTCGAACACCACGCGGCGCCGCGCGCGCTCGGACCCGAGCACCACGCGCACCGCCAGCCGCGCCATCACCTCCGGGAGCCGGCCGATCTGCCGGCCGATCCAGCTGGGCTCGCCGGGCCCGTAGAGCGCCACGACCTCGCGCGCATAGCGATCGAGGGAATCGCCCCCCCGGAGGACTCGATGCGCCGCCGCGGCGGCGAGGATGCCGCTGCGGATGGCGGGCCCGATGCCCTCGCCGGAAAGATCGCGGGCCAGCCCCGCCGCGTCGCCCACGAGACAGAAGCCGGGGCCGGCCAGACGACGCGGCGCCTGCCGGCGCACGACATATGCGTGCCCCTTGAAGGGATCGAGCGGCATCGCCTCGGGCAGCCGGCCGCTGGCGCGCAGCATGGCGAGCAGGGCGTCGCGCCGCCTCGGCAGACTGCCGTCATTCCCGCCCGTGATGCCGATGCCCACATTGATGAAGTCGCCCTTGGGGAAGAACCACCCGTAGCCGCGCAGGTCGGGCTCCACATAGAGCTCGGGCGCGTCCATGAAGCGCTCGATCCGCGCCCGCCATTCGGCGGGCAGCCGCGTCTCGGTCTCCTGCGCGGCCACCACCTCTTCGCGCGCGGACACCTCCCCCAGATCGCGGGCCACCGGGCAGCGATGACCGCCGGCGCCGATCACCAGGGGCGCCTCGAACACGCCCTGCTCGGTCTCGACGCGCGCGCCCGAGGGCCCCGCGGTGACCGCCTTGACGCGCACGCCCCAGCGCACGTCCGCGCCCGCCGTCGCCGCGCGCTCGAGAAGAAAGTGATCGAACTCCCGGCGAATGATGCCGTAGGAGGCGGGTCCCCGCCAGCGTGTGTCGTGGCGCGCGCCCTGGAACTCCAGCGCGCAGGCGGCGAAGCCCTGGATGGTGAGCGGATACTTCTCGGGCTCGATCTCGAGGTCGGCCAGCGCGGCGAGCGTCACCCAGCCCGCGCAGATCTTCTGGCGCGGGAAGACGGCGGCGTCCAGCACCAGGGGGCGCAGCCCGGCCCGGGCCAATTGCCAGGCTGCCGTGCTCCCGCCGGGCCCGCCTCCCACCACGAGAACGTCGTGGGTGGACACGGATCAGGACTTCCAGAGCGAGAGCAGGATGCGCAGACGCTGGCCGGCGGTCACCTTGATCTCCTCGACCTCGTTGGCCACGCGCATGGCGTCGAAGAGATCGCCCTGGATGTCGATGGCGTTCGAGGCATAGGCCTCGGCGAAATGGCCGGGGCTGGGATCGCGCATGATCGAGACGAAGGTCTCCGGCGCGTGGATCACCACGAAGCAGGCAGGCTCGCCCTGACCGAGTCGCACCTCGGTGCCATCCCACAACCGGAAGGCAAGCGGGTGCTGCAGTCCCTTGAACACCTCGCCGAGAATCGACGCGGCGACACGGGCGTTCGGGCGCGGACGAAGAAGTGAGGGCATGGCGTCGTCCTCAGCGCTTTGTATACGGAGGGAGCCGCGCTTGTCAACCGAGGGCGTTGGCCCGCGCCGGCGCGGCGGCAGGCGGGTCCCTGGGTCACTGCATATAGCTGATTAAACGGACATTCTGCAAGGTGACCGTGTTTGTGAAGAACATGGACGACCGGGAGAAGATCAGCTCAAGATCGAGGCGACGGCCGTCCTCCCGGAACGCTAGAGACTCGGGCGCTCCGTGCTTGGCTTTGCGCCCGGGCCGAGCAATGGCGCTTTGCGCCCACCAGCCCGCTCGCCCTCCAGCAACGACGGGATGTCCGGATACGCGTAGATCGTCGGCGCGCCGTTCGCCGGCAGGCCGCCCGTGTCGATCGACGGGCCGTACACGCTGTGCACCTCGCGTCCCAGAAGGCGCAGCAGCGTGGTCTGCTCGGCCCGATGATGCGCGGTGTGCGCGATGCGTCGCACCATGATCCACGCGCGGCTGTGCGTCGTGTCGAAGAACGCCACCTCGCGTTCCCACCACCCGGCATCCTGTCGCTCGAGCGCCGCGAGCCGCGCGCCGGAGTGCTCGGCGTAGCGCTCGATGAAGGCCAATCGCGTCTCCGGCGTCGGGACCGGCGGCGCGCCGACGTCGATGCCGAACATCTCGACGAACCATTTGTTCTCGCTCATGCACTGATGAACCATGTGCTCGCGTGGCGTCCGGTCGCGCGCGAGATTCGGATGGGGACGGACATCGAGGTCGGCGTCCCGGAACATGCTCCACACGCTGAGCGTCTTCAATCGCTCGGACGCATACGTCTCGACGAGGAATCCGTGGCTCACCGTCGTCCTAGTTAAACTCGCTTTTATCAGCTTCCCGGGTTGATGGCCGAGTGCACGCAGTTGCTGATAACGTCCAGCCGCGCGCTGTGCCAGGGATCCGGCACCCGGCTATTGGTGAGGTAGGAGAAGGACACCCCCGAGTCCGGATCGCCCCAGCAGTAGGACGAGCCGACACCGCCATGGCCGAAGGTGCGCGGCGAGGCCAGCGAGCCCAGGCCCCGGATGGTGTCGGTCGTCCCGCGCGTGTGAGGCCCGAGGCCGCGGTGCATGGGCATGCCCATGTAGGCGTCCACGCGATCGCCGGTGAAATTCCGGGTGACGTACTGGATCATGCGCGGCGAGAAGAGGCGCGTGCCGTTGAGCGTGCCCCCCTGCACCATCATCTGGTAGAAGGCGGCCATGGCCCGGGCGGTGGCGTAGCCGCCGCCCCCCGGCGTGCCCGCGCGGTAGAAGGCGGCGTGGTTCTCCTCCGCCCGCTTGCTCTGCCGCCGCCAGTCGGCCGACGGCTCGTGCATGTCCACGGTCCGCGCGTGGTGCGCGTCGGGCAGACCCACGAAGAGATCCCCGCCCAGTCCCAGCGGCTCGATCACGTTCTCGCGGATGAAGGCGCGATAGTCCGTCTTGGCGAGCGCCTCGATGAGGACGGCCGCCGTCCAGTGCGCGGCGCGGCCGTGGTAGTGCACGCGCGAGCCGGGAGTGAACTCGAGCGTGAAGCCGCACACGGTCTTCCGCAGGAGATCGTGGTCCTCCCACGCCGCGCTCGGCACGTCGGCATTGGGATAGCCGGCCTGGTGCGACAGGAGCTGGATGACCGTGATCTCGCCCTTCCCATTGGCCTCGAAGCCGGGGACGTGATCGGCCACCCGGTCGGTGAAGCGCAGGGCGCCGCGCTCGACGAGGGCCCACACCGCGCTGGCGGTGATGACCTTGGTATTCGAGTAGAGAAGCCACAGCGTGTCCTCGCGCGCCGCCACCCGCGCGCCTTCCGTCCGCGCCTCGCCCAGCGACTTGAACAGGGCGAGCTTGCCGCGCCGGGCCACCGCGATCTGGGCCCCGGGATAGCGGCCCTCGGTGATGTGCCCCGCGATGACCTCGACGAGGCGCTCCAGCGCCTGGGGATCGAGGCCGAGCGACGACGGATCGGAGACGGTCAGCGGAAAGGCCATGGCGTCCTCACGAGGTGAAAGGCACGGCAAGGGTCGCGCGGAGTGTAGGCCGCGGGACGGGACCTGTCAACGGCGCGGCTTGCTATACTGCGCCGGTGAGCGCGCCCGGTCCCGCCCTGCTCGACGGCCTCGTCGTGCTGGATTTCACCCGAGTCCTCGCCGGCCCGTACTGCACGCGCCTGCTCGCCGATCTCGGCGCGCGGGTGATCAAGATCGAGCGCCCCGGCGAGGGCGACGAGATGCGCCGGGCGCACCTGCAGCTCGAGGAAGGCCGCGACGACCAGAGCACCTACTTCACGCGCATCAATACCGGCAAGGAGAGCGTGGCCCTGGACCTGGCCCATCCCGCCGCGGGCGAGGTCGTGCTCGACCTCGCGCGCCGGGCGGACGTCGCGGTGGAGAACTTCGTGCCGGGCGTGATCGCCCGCCTGGGCTGCGACTGGCCGGCGCTCTCGGCGGTGAAGCCCGATCTGGTCTTCTGCTCCATCTCCGGCTTCGGCCAGACCGGCCCCTGGCGCGGCCGCGCGGCGTTCGCCCACATCGTCAATGCCGCGTCGGGAATGATGCACCTCGAGCGCGGCGACGCGCCCGCGCCGCACTCGGCGAATATCCAGGCCGCCGACGTCCTCGCGGGCACGCATGCCTTCGGGGCCATCATGGCTGCGCTCTGGCGCCGCGCCCGCACCGGAGCCGGCGCGCGCCTGGACGTCTCCATGCTGGAAGCGCTCATCGCCTGCGACGACGTGAGCTTCGGGTCCGTCCTCAACGGCGGCGAGGAGATGGGCGCGCCGCGGCCCGGCATGTGGGTGTACGAGATCGGGGGGCGCCACGTGGCGCTCCAGACCACCGGCGCGCCCGCCCTCTGGCCGCGCCTGGTGAAGCTGCTGGAGCGGCCGGAGCTGGCCGCGGACCCGCGATTCGCCACGCCGGTCGCGCGCCGCGAAAATCGCGCCGCGCTGGGCGAGATCATCGGCTCGTGGATGCGCCGCTTCGCCACCGTGGACGCGGCGGTGGAGACCCTCACCGCCGCGCGCATCCCGTGCGCCCCGGTCCTCGCGCCGAAGGAAGTCAGCGAGAGTCCCCACCTGGCTGCGCGCGAGTTCTTTCCGCTGGTGCCGCATCCCACGCGCGGGAAGGTCCGCGTTACCGGCACGCCCTTTCACCTGGACGGCGGAGCGGTGGGGCCGGCGGGCCCGGCGCCGTATCGCATCGGCGAGCACACGCGCGTGGTGCTCGAGGGCCTGCTCGGCTACCCCGCCGCGCGCATCGAGGCGCTCCGGGCGGCCGGCGTCATCGCGACGCCGTGAGGCGGGAGCGCCCCCGCCCGTGATAGGCTCTCCGGCAGTGGCGGCGGGCAGCGCAAACCTCAACGCTCGGGAGATCCCCCCATGGCTCGGATGACCGGCGGCGAAGCACTCGTCAAGCAGCTCTATCACGAAGGCATTCGCGTGGTCTTCGGTCTCCCCGGCGTCCAGCTCTACGGCGTGATGGCCGCCCTGCGCGAAGAGCCGCGCATCCGCTTCATCCAGACGCGCCACGAGCAGGCCACCTCCTACATGGCGGACGGCTACGCGCGCGCCGGCGGCAGCGTCGGCACCGCGCTGGTGGTGCCCGGCCCCGGGCTC
>Ga0134122_10003211_pt1 | contig 12114 bp, 15 predicted proteins | sample KB302_FD_96461 | JGI IMG/M metagenome (GOLD analysis project Ga0134122, IMG submission 96461) | Terrestrial soil microbial communities without Nitrogen fertilizer from Kellogg Biological Station, Michigan, USA - KB3-0-2 | ecosystem: Environmental > Terrestrial > Soil > Unclassified ...
AGCCGCACACCCAATTCTGTGTCTGCAAGCCGGTAAAGATGTAGTTGCCAAGACTCGTCTGGCCGACTGGTGTCGCCAGCGTCGCTGTGCCGATGACCCAGACGGCTGCAGTGCGAATGCCCGCCATGATGATCGGGAGAGCGAGCGGCAACTCGACCATCGTAAGCGCCTGCCGCCGAGTCATGCCGACGCCGAGCGTAGCTTCGGTCACGGCGGGATCGATGCCCAGGATCCCGGTCACGGTATTGCGCATGACCGGCAACATCGAATAGAGCGCAAGCGCAAGAACGGAGGGCAAAAATCCGAGCGCGGAGAAGCCTGCACCAAACATCCGCTCAGTCAGTGCCGACAGAACAAGCAAGAGCGGATAGAAAAGAGCGAGCAGCGCAAGACCCGGAATGGTCTGGACGATGCTTGCAAAACCCAAAATCAGGTTTCGCAAATATGGCCGTCGAGTCGCGATAATCGCAAGCGGAAGACTTATCCCAAGGCCGAGCGCAAGCGCTGTGACGCTGACCAGCACGTGGCTTCCGAGATAATCGGGCAAGCGTGCGAGCGCGTCATAAAAGCGCGGATCAACGCCGCTCATTGCTCCGCCGCCCCCTTCATCAACGCGGCGAGCCGCTTGGCCTGGCTACGCGGCGTCTCGACCAGTTCGCGCACATAGGCGTGCTTTGGCGAAGTCATCAGCGAATGCGGCGTGCCTTCCTCAATCAGATGTCCCTGGTGAATTACAATGATACGGTCGGCCAGCAGTGCCGCCTCGGTTAGATCATGAGTGATCATTACCGTGGTGACACCGAGCCGGTCGTGCAATTCGCGATAATCACGGCCGAGCGCGTCGCGTGTGAGAGCATCGAGTGCGCCGAACGGTTCATCCATCAAAACGATTTTCGGCTGTGCCGCGAGTGCGCGCGCGACTCCGACACGCTGCCGTTCGCCGCCTGAGAGTTCGGCTGGAAAACGCTCGCGATATTTTCCGGGATCAAGCCGGACGAGTTGCAAGAGTTCCTCGACACGCGCGGCTCGCTGCGCCTTGTCCCATCCAATCAACAGCGGGGTAATGGCGATATTTTCCGCGACCGTCATATGCGGAAACAAGCCAATTCCCTGGAAGACATAGCCAATGCCACGCCGGAGAGAAATCGGGTCGGCCACGCTCACATCGTTTTCTTCGACGCGAACGGCTCCGCTGGTTGGCTCGGCCAGCCGGTTGATCAGACGCAGGAGGGTCGTTTTGCCGGAGCCGGACGGGCCGACAATAGCGAGAAATTCGCCTTCGCGGACAGCGAGCGAAACGCGGTCGAGTGCGCTGGCTTTCTCGTCATAGGCCTTGATGACGTTCTTCAGCTCGATCGCGGTGCGCGCGGACGGCATGGCGTCTGCCGACTAACCCACCCGGTTCGAATTCACCAGAGATATTTAAGTGCGGTAAAGCCCGGAGCCAGCAACACGAAGGACCACAAAAACGCCGAGGTCCAGTTCGCGATCTGGAACTGCACGAAGGGCATCTCGAAAGTGCCGGCGATCAGCGGAATCACCGCGCGTATCGGCCCGAAAAATCTACCTATAAAAACCGACCAAATGCCCCAGCGTTTGAAAAACTGCTCGCCGCGCTCGATCAATTCCGGATAGCTTGAGAGAGGCCAAACTTTATGCGCCGTGTTCTCCAATTTCAGCCCGATCCAATAGGAAATCCAGTCGCCGAAGGCCGCGCCGATCGAAGCGGCGATCCATACGGGCCAGAAGGGGATGTCGCTTGCACCGATTATTATTCCGATGCCGACCAGGGCCAGCGTCGCTGGAAAAACCAGCGAAAGGATTGCAAAAGATTCCCCGAAAGCCAATACTCCCGCAATGGCCGGCGCCCAAGCCTGATGCTCCTTCACAAAGTCGAGAATCTGCTGGACAAGCGCACTCAGGCTCATGCTGCGTAACCGTGGTTTCTGTGGGCGGGAAATGCTTCGGGAAGATTCGTCAGGCGCCTTCTTGGGGCCTCCCGCGTTCCGGTGCAATCCCAAAAATCACTGAGCCATATAGCGAAGTGCGAGACAGCGGCCGTCATGCTCGACCTTGCGACGACGCTGCTGCAGGGGAAGTTCAAGATCTGAGAATCCTCAGCACCATATGCTCGCATACGGCGGAAGAAATCATGGCGAAAATGTCCGGAGAATTGGTCGGTCAGGACAAGCCGCTCTATCTCGCGGTGCCCAGGAACATCATCCCGATGTATTCGACGACCGGTTTGATGGATCCGAAGGGTGCGGAAGCGGTGCTCGCGGTGTTCAGCTAGTCGATCCCGGAGGTTGCCAAGGCCAATATCGACTTGTCCAAGAGCCATACGAATAAATTTGTCGAATAGGTGAATGCGAAGCCAACGAACTAGGAGTGCTTTGGCCTGAGGCTAAGCCTCAATGGGCCGAGTCGCCGACTGATTCGGAGTAAAGCGGCCCAGCGGCCGTGCCGTATGCCGCTTTCGGAAAATTCAATGGTGGATGGCCACGATTGTGAACACGCGGCCGCACTGCGGCATTTGGTCAGCAAACCTTGCAATCCGGCCCTTTCTTGAATCCTGGCGAGTGCATTGGTTGTTGTATCGCGTGCGCGCGACTTTCCCGGCCCTTGAAATAGCGCCCCGACTAATACATTCGTCGCACGCTTGTGTGCGTCTCAAAATAGCCGTTGCAATGGGAGAACCGCACTATGGACGCTATTAAGGGTTTGAAGAATCTGATCGCTGCGTTGACGGAAATCGGCCTGATGCTTCTTGCATTGGCCATCGTATGCGCACTGCTCGTCGGCGGAAATATTCCGTTCTTCGGGTCCGTGGTCGCCAACATCACCGCTATGGTCGGCGAACTCGGCAAGAACGGGCTGGTCGGCCTGATCGCGCTTGGCCTCATCCTCTGGCTGTTCTCGAAACGCTCCATCGGATGAACTAACAGAACATCGGGTGGGGGAATTCTCCCACCCGATATTTACCGGGGGGTCGTCATGAACAAATATCTAGACAAGGCCAGACGCTATCTGTGGACATTCGTCGAGATCGGATTTCTCCTCGTTCTCCTGAGCCTTCTCGTGCATCTGGTGCTCGGACCGAGTTCGAGCGGTTTCGTCAAAGGTGTTTACGATAACCTTGTTGCGTTTGGAAAAGACGTCCCGAGCGCCACGCTACTCGGCGTCGGACTTATGCTGTTGCTGGCTTGGTATATCCAGCTGCGGATGAGCGAAAAAAAATAAGGGCAGTTGCCTCGCCGTTGAATGAAGGGCGTCCGTTGGGCGCCCTTTTGTTTTGGCAAAACAGCAAAGAGGTCTTCCAAGAGGTTGAATATAATAGGTAATTGGGTATTCGGGCTGAACGAAGTGAAAAGCGCGTGCCTTTTGGGCGGTATGCGTTAATCCGGTCGGCGGGTACCTTCGTTCCATGAATATTCTCTCCATCCAGTCGCACGTTGCTTACGGCCATGTGGGTAACGATGCGGCAGTATTTCCTCTGCAGCGGTTGGGCGCCGAGGTGTGGCCGATCCACACCGTGCAGTTCTCGAACCACACCGGCTATGGCGCGTGGCGTGGCGAAGTATTCGGTGCGGCTTCCATTCGCGACGTGATGCGGGGAATTGAGGAACGCGGCGTGCTGCCGTCCTGCGACGGCGTACTCTCCGGCTATATGGGTTCGGCGGAAATTGGCAGCGCGATCCTGGACGCGGTGGACCGGGTCAAGGCCGCCAACAGCAAGGCGCGCTATTGCTGCGATCCGGTGATCGGCGATGTCGGTCGCGGCGTCTTCGTGCGGCCGGGCATTCCTGAATTTCTGCGCGAGCGTGCGATGCAGGCGGCCGACGTGGTGACGCCGAACCAGTTCGAGCTGGATTACCTCTCCGGCCTCACGAGCAAAACGGTTGCGGAAGCCGTGCGGGCCTGCGGCGCGATCCATGCGATGGGGCCAAAAACCGTGCTGGTGACGAGTCTTCACGTCGAGGGCACGCCCAAAGATTCGATCGAACTTCTGGTTTCGAATCCCGGTGGCTGCTTCCGCGTCCGGACACCGCTCCTGGATATTTCAGTCAATGGAGCGGGGGACACCATCGCCGCCCTATTCTTCTATCATCTCCTCAAAGGCGGTTCGGCTTCGGAAGCTCTGTCCAAGGCGGCGTCCTCGATTTTCGGCATGTTGAAGCGCACGAAAGAAGCGGATGCTAGCGAAATTCTTCTTGTGGCCGCGCAAGAAGAATTCGTCAAACCTTCGCGCATCTTCCAGGCGGAACCGGTCGCGTGAGGGTGCAAGAAATCCGTATCGTCGAAATCGAAAGGCTCGAGCTTCTTTTCGAGCCGCAGTCGTGGCCGTGGGCGAATGAAAATCGCCCGGCTATCGATGCGCATTTCGAAAAGGAACGCGCGAAGAGGGGGATTTGGAACGGCCGCATATTGCTCTTGCATCGCCACGAAATCGAGGCGCGGGTTTTTCGCGGCGCTTATTTTGAAACGGATTTCGCAAGCTTCCTTGCTTGGAGGGATTGGGGCTTCCCCGACGGATCAAAAGCCAATTGTTTCTCAATGGGCGTTTTGCGCTCGGCCGACGGCGCTTACTTGCTCGGACGCATGGCAAAGCACACGGCGAATGCCGGAAAAGTCTACTTTCCCGCCGGCACGCCTGATTCCGGCGATGTGCGCGGCGGAGAAGTCGATCTCGTTGGGAGTGTCATGCGTGAGTTGGCGGAAGAAACCGGTCTCACGCTGGATGACGTCACACACGCTCCGAACTGGCATGCCGTTCTTGTGGGTGCGCGCATTGCTCTGATGTGCCCACTCAAAGCACGCGAGAATGCGGTGACGCTTGCGACCCGTATCCGCGCACATCTTGCAAAGGAAAAGATGCCGGAGCTTGAGGATATCGTCGTCGTTCGCAACCCGTCTGATTTTGTGCCGGAGATGCCCGATTTCGTTCGGACCTATCTTGAATATGTCTGGCGTACTGCTTCAATGGCCTAAATCTCTTGTCGGATCGGTACTCGATGAATCTCAGCAAGCTTGTGAAAAGCTACCGGATCGACAATCCCAACTCATTCCGGCTGCGTGATATCAAGCCCGCCGACCGAGGTGACGCCAAGCTCGACAAAAAGGGCGCGAAAGACATTCTTGCCAAGGACATCAAACGGCTCGCGGAACTGCAGGAACGGCTTTACGCCGACGATCGCTGGTCGCTTCTGGTGATTTTTCAGGCGATGGACGCAGCCGGCAAGGACAGTGTGATCGAACACGTTATGTCCGGCATCAATCCGCAGGGCTGCCATGTCACCGCGTTCAAGGCGCCGAGCACGGAGGAGCTCGATCACGATTTCCTCTGGCGGGCGGCGCGCGCACTGCCGGAGCGCGGACGTATCAGGATCTTCAACCGCTCCCATTACGAGGAAGTGTTGGTGGTCCGAGTACACGAGGAAATCCTCGCGAAACAAAAGTTGCCGCCGAAACTGGTCACGAAAAAAGTCTGGGATAAGCGTTTCAAGGATATTCGTGCTTTCGAGCGCCATCTGGTGGGGAACGGCACGGTGGTCCTGAAATTCTTTCTGCATGTCTCGAAGGAAGAGCAGAAAAAGCGATTTCTCGACCGGCTGGAAGAACCAGCCAAGCGCTGGAAGTTCTCGATGGGCGATGTCGAAGAGCGGAAGCTATGGGACCGCTATATGGCGGCGTACCAAGATATGGTCCGCAACACCAGTACGCCGGAAGCGCCATGGCACGTCGTTCCCGCCGACCATAAATGGTTTACGCACATGATCGTCGCGGCCGCGATGGTGGAGGCACTCGAACGCCTCGATCTTCAGTTTCCCAGTGTCAAAGGAAAGGCGCTAATCGAGATGAAGAAAGTCCGCCGAGCGTTGCTCAACGAGAAGCGCGCGCAAAAATCCTGATCAGCGATAGCCGTGCGAGTTCTTCACGCGGGCCAGCTGGGCGCGCGCATCGCTCTCCCGGCCGGCAGCGCACGCCGCCCGCGGTCCCGCGGTAAGATCCTGATTGATCCGGTCGTAGACGCTTTGGCTCAAATAGCCGGTGGTTACATCCCTGTCGATGATCGTCTCATAATCGGCGATCGCCTTGGTGCAGCCGGGCGGGCCGGTGAGGGCAGGACGGCTTACCGCATTTCCGACGGATGCCATGACCGGCGGAGCGGAACTGGACAAATTGTCGCCTGCACAGGCAGCGAGCAGCAACAAACCAGTAAAGGCTGCACAGCCTGATACGAAAGAAGTCCGCCGTATCACGATCCCCATTCAACGATTGTGACCAAGTTAGCTTGATAAAACGGAAATCTCGACGGCGATCGGACAGTTTTGCTGCCCTAAGCTTTGTCTTGCCTGATCAAGCCCGTGCCGCTAGAAGTCGCTCGCGCCGCCATCTTCACTTTCAATTAAGTATTCGGGCGAAGACTGGCGGTCGATTCGAGAGCCCTGCGGACGCGCCATGACGCAAGTTTTGAATAGCCGCTCTGCCAACCCGGTCGCCAAGGCGATCTCGGGCCGCGCTCTCATTCTCGCCGGGCTCCTTCTCCTTCGCCGCCCCTGAGGGCCGGCCGGGCGCACGCGCCTTGGCACTCGGGGGAACGTCGGAATGAACCCAGAGTGGCCCCTGACGGGCGCAAGCGAGAAGAAGGAATAAGACAATGACCAAACAGAAGCCGGGCAGCGATAAAAATCGCGTGCTCATTTTCGACACGACACTGCGCGACGGTGAGCAGTGTCCCGGCGCTTCCATGAATTTCGAAGAGAAACTGGAAGTCGCGGAGCTGCTCGACGAAATGGGCGTCGACATCATCGAGGCTGGTTTTCCGGTGGCTTCGCAGGGCGACTTCGAGTCGGTCGCTGAAATCGCAAAACGCACCAAGAATGCGGTCGTTGCGGGGCTTTCACGCGCGGCGATGAAGGATATCGATCGCTGTGCAGAAGCTGTGAAACATGCGCGGCGACCGCGCATTCATACGTTTTTGGCGACATCGCCCGTTCATATGAAGTGGAAGCTTCAAAAGGAGCCGGACGAAGTTTACGAGATGATCATTCAGCAGGTAACGCGCGCTCGTAATCATGTGGACGACGTCGAATGGTCGTCTGAAGACGGCACGCGCACGGAGCACGATTTTCTTTGCCGATGCGTAGAAGCCGCGATCAAGGCGGGTGCCAGTACGATCAACATTCCCGACACAGTCGGTTATTCGACGCCGTCGGAATATGCCGCGCTGATCAAAATGGTTCGGGAACGTGTGCCGAATTCCGACAAGGCTATTTTTTCCGTCCATTGTCACGACGACCTCGGATTGGCGGTTGCCAATTCACTCGGGGGCGTTGAAGGGGGTGCGCGGCAAATCGAATGCACTATCAACGGCATCGGAGAGCGGGCAGGGAATGCTTCGCTGGAGGAAGTCGTGATGGCTATGCGCGTCCGGAACGACGTGATGCCGTACTGGACGAATATCGACGCACAAATGCTGACGCGCGCATCGAAACTTATATCCGCGGTTACGTCATTTCCGGTGCAATACAACAAGGCGATCGTCGGACGGAATGCCTTCGCGCATGAGTCGGGCATTCATCAGGATGGTATGCTGAAACATACCGAGACTTACGAAATCATGAAGCCGGAAGATGTTGGCGTGAAGCAGACCTCGCTGGCGATGGGCAAGCATTCGGGACGGGCTGGCTTCCGCGAAAAATTGAAAGAACTCGGTTATGAGCTCGGCGACAACGCGCTCAACGATGCGTTCAACCGCTTCAAGGATCTCGCGGATAAAAAGAAGCACGTCTATGACGAGGACATTGTTGCGCTGGTCGATGACCAGATCGCGAAGGCGCACGATCGTATCAAGCTTGTATCCCTGCAAGTGATCGCTGGCACGATGGGTCCGCAGTCGGCGACACTTGTGCTCGATATCGACGGCAAGCAGCATACGACTACGGCCTCTGGCAACGGACCGGTGGACGCAACGTTCAACTCGATCCGCCAGCTTGTTCCGCACAAAGCGAAGCTGCAACTTTATCAGGTCCATGCCGTAACCGAGGGCACTGATGCACAAGCCGAGGTGTCCGTCCGGCTCGAAGAGGACGGAAAGAGCGTCACCGCGCGCGGTACTCATCCCGATACGCTGGTTGCGTCGGCTCAGGCCTATATAAGTGCGCTGAACAAGCTGGCGCAGAAGCGGCAGTCCGTAAACCCGCAGACCGCTTACGGTTGAACTGCAAAAATTCTTTCGGATCGGGGGTCCTTGCGGCCCCCGATTGCTTTAGGAATGATGCAAGCGAATGTGGAGGGGCGCATGAGGAAATTGAGCAAGACTTGGCCTTGGCTTGCCTCGAGTTTAATTGCCGTAATCGCTCTTCCGGCGCTCGCGCAAAACGCGAATCCGCAGAAACGTAAGAAAGAACCCATCCAGTGCGCGCGCGATTATGCTCCGGTATGCACACGGGCGACAAACGGCGTGCTTGCGACATTCACCAACGAGTGCACGGCTAAAGTTGCGGGCGCGGCGATCCTCGCCAAGGGAAGATGCGATGAACTGAAATGCCCGCCTGTCGAGCTGTCGGTTTGCGGGCGGAAAGACGGTAAAACCCGCACCTACGCGAATTCTTGTGTCGCCGAGAAAGAGGGTGCTGCAGTACTCCTCCGAGACAAATGTCCGGAAGCTTGCGCGGCAGGAGGCGTTTCGGTTTGTGCGGTGGACGACAAGGGCAATCGCTCCGAATTCGGCAACGCGTGCGAAGCGGTGACCGCCGGTGCGCGCGTTTTACATTCCGGAAAATGCCTGGCCGCGATGAACTGCTCTGGCGTGGGGTTTCGCGTTTGTGGGATCAGCGCGAACGGTTTGGAAAAACAATATGAAAGCCTATGTCAAGCTGAGCGCGAAAACGCCTCGTGGCGTCACAATGGAAAATGCAAGCCCGGAATTTTCCGCCGCCTACTGCAAACGTACGGCATCGTGAAACCGCGCTAGATCCTGCCGACTATACCGCGGTGAAGATGAGCGATTGAATCGCGTTATAATGATAACCACCTGGATTTAGAATCGGCGTTATGGGTTGGCTCTCACCCTGCTTGTTTGTTGCGCGTATCAGAAATGAATGGTTTCCGGCAGATAATACGCCGCTCGTGAAACTGAAGGGACGAAACGAATAACGTCCGAAATCCTCGCCGAGTTTTGCCGGGATCCAGCTCTTGCCGCCATCACGGGAGATTTCCACGCGATCGATCCCATGGCCGCAATCCCATGCGATACCTGAAAGGGTGAAGGGTCTTCCAGCCCGAACTTTTGAATTGTCCTCATGACTGGTCACAAGTGAGTTTATTAGCAGGCTGGTGATCGCCGTATCCGTTTCGCCTTTTTGCGAATCGAATGTCTCGCCGGAAAACCTGCCGAGCGGCACGCGATAATCGTCTTTCATCCAGAAGTTTTCGCATGGCTTCGTCATCGCCGTGATGGAGCGCAGTTGTTTTACCCAGTAGGTGGCGGTCCAGCCCGGAATGACGATGCGCGCGGGAAATCCGTTCCAGTGAGGAAGTGGTTCGCCGTTCATCTCATAAGCGATGAGCGTTGTTTCCTCGAGCGCTTTCACAAGTGGAATGCTTTTTATGTAGGATGGTTTCCCGCCCGACGGGTCTTCATCGCCTCCTTCGAAAGCGATCTCGATCGTTTCCTTCCCGAGGCCTGCTTTCTTCAATACGTCTTTGAGGCGCGCGCCTTTCCACCGGGCGCAACCGACCGCGCCGTGTCCCCATTGCACGCCTGGTGCCAGCGGTGTGTAGTAATGTCGCTGATTGCCGGAGCATTCGCAGACAGCGGTAATTTCCGTCGCGGGCAGGCCCTTCAGTTCTTCGAGACTGAGCGAGGCCGCAACTTTCGCACCATCGCCGCCGATTTTCAGCCGCCAGCCATTTGCATTGACTTTCGGCACAATGGGCAGGTGGTAGCGAACGAAAAAGGACTCGTTGCGTGTGATAGGCGAACCCAAAAGCGATGGAGGCGTTTCGTAATTTGGCGGCCGGCCGCTTAGCCGGATGAGTGATCGCTTGCCCGGCAGGTTGAAACTGGGGAGCAAGGCGCGAAAGGCATCAAGCAGCTTTGAGGCGAGCTTCATGGCGTCGTTATGAGCCTTTCGTTGGTATCGTCCTCAGTCAATACTGAATTGGCCAATCTTATGCCGCATTGCGGCAGTCCGAGCCATGGTGGTATTATTCTTGACGGCGGCTTGAGCGGATGCACGTTATGCATTCAAGCCGCCACAGTTTTCGAGGGCGCAAGCTCTCATACCTAGCGCAACGATAAAAAACTCAAGAAACGCGCAGGTCGAACCGGAACTCTTAGGGAGAAGAGACAATGCGCAAGTTGCTATTCGTCGCCGCGATTGGCGCCCTTGCTCTCGGCAATTCGCCGGCAAAGGCGCAGGATCCTATCATTCTCAAATTCAGCCATGTCGTTGCGCCAAACACGCCGAAGGGCAAGGGCGCGGACAAATTCAAGGAACTCGCCGAAAAATACACGAACGGCAAAGTAAAAGTTGAGGTCTATCCGAATTCGACTCTCTACAAAGACAAGGAAGAACTTGAGGCGTTGCAATTGGGCGCGGTCCAGATGCTGGCCCCGTCAAACTCCAAATTCGGACCCGTCGGAGTCAAGGAATTTGAGGTTTTCGATCTTCCCTACATTTTGCCGAACCTTGCCGCGTTGCGTAAAGTTACCGAAGGACCGATCGGCAAGAGATTACTAAAGCTGCTCGATTCGAAGGGCATGGTGGGTCTCGCCTATTGGGACAATGGCTTTAAGGAGATGAGCGCAAACAAGCCGTTGCGCATGCCCGCTGATTACAAGGGTCTGAAGTTCCGCATCCAATCATCGAAGGTGCTTGAGGCGCAGTTCCGCGCGCTCGGGGCGACTCCGCAAGTGATGGCCTTCTCGGAAGTCTATCAAGCGCTGCAAACAGGCGTCGTCGACGGCCAAGAAAATACGCCCTCGAACATGTACACGCAAAAAATGCATGAGGTGCAAAAGTACACGACGCTCACAAACCACGGCTACATCGGCTACGTCGTCGTCGTGAACAAAGCATTCTGGGACGGCTTACCGGCGGACGTCCGCGGGCAACTCGAAAAAGCGATGGCGGAATCCACCATTTACGCGAATCAGATCTCTGCGCAGGAAAACGCCGAAGCGCTGGAGGAAATGAAAAAATCGGGCAAGACCGAAATCATCATTCCTACCGCCGCGGAAACAGCCGCTATGCGTAAGGTGATGGAGCCGCTCTATCAGGATATGGCGAGCCGGGTCGGCAAGAACTTGATCGACGAAGTTACAAAAACAGCTTTGGGCGTTACCAACTAAAATAAAATATGGGGCCCCGGCCTGGTCACCGGGGCTCAACTGTTTCCTGGGGATGGAATTCCACCGCCTCTATCGTTTGGAAAAAGCGAAGAGGCGGGCTTCTACAGAACTGGAATCGCCGGCTGCCGGGACGAATGCATTGTCCTTGAGCGCGTGAGGCAAATTTGTTTCTTCGCATTCTCGACCGGCTGGAAGAGATTCTGATCGCGGGCCTAATCGCGGCGGCGACTCTTCTGATTTTTATATCGGTGCTGCAACGCTACGCAATCGGTGTACCGTTTCTTTATCCGTATTTTTATCACTTTAATCTGACCTGGGCGCAGGAATTGTGCATCTACATGTTCGTGTGGATGGCCAAGTTCGGTGCTGCCTATGGTGTGCGCACCGGCATCCACGTCGGCGTCGATGTGGTCGTTAATCAGCTACGCCCCGAAATTCGTCAGCGCGTGATCTTATTCGGTTTGTTTTGTGGCGCACTATTTACATTCGTCGTGGGAACGATGGGCGCCAAGTTCGTCACCGGACTGTTTTTCACGGAGCAGGTTTCGCCTGATTTGGAATTGCCGCGCTGGATTGTTTTTCTGTGCGTGCCGCTCGGTTCCTATCTGATGTGCTTCCGTTTTTTGCAGGTTGGTTGGACATTCTGGCGCATCGGCGAATTGCCCCAGCACGATGCCGGTCACGTCGAGGGTATCGAGGCGGCAGCGGATAATCTGCATCCGAAAGCGATCCGATGAATTCCGTATTCATATTCG
>Ga0134122_10003212_pt1 | contig 12113 bp, 10 predicted proteins | sample KB302_FD_96461 | JGI IMG/M metagenome (GOLD analysis project Ga0134122, IMG submission 96461) | Terrestrial soil microbial communities without Nitrogen fertilizer from Kellogg Biological Station, Michigan, USA - KB3-0-2 | ecosystem: Environmental > Terrestrial > Soil > Unclassified ...
CCTACCACCCCCGTGGAGCGGTCATGGTTGCGGCGGGCGCCCCACCGTGCTAATGCAAGCGCACCGTGAGCATCTTCAACTTCGAGCTGCGCCAGCTCCCCCCCGAGGCCGAGGCGTTCCGGGACGAGGTCCGCGCCTTTCTCCGCACGGAGATGGGGGACAGGCCGTCGGTCCGCCGGGCCCGTTCCTGGGGCGGTCACGATCCCGAGTTCAGCCGCCGGCTCGGGGCCCGGGGCTGGATCGGCCTGACCTGGCCCAAGCGTTACGGCGGCCAGGAGCGCTCCTTCCTCGAGCGCTACGTGCTGCTCGAAGAGCTGCTGGCGGCCGGCGCCCCCGCGGGCGCGCACTGGGTGGCCGAGCGCCAGAGCGGACCGCTGCTGCTCCGCTTCGGCACCGAGGCCCAGCGTGAGCGCTTCCTGCCCCAGATCGTGCGGGGCGAGCTCTCCTTCGCCATCGGCATGAGCGAGCCGGACTCGGGCTCCGATCTGGCGTCGATCCGCACGCGCGCGGTGCGCAAGGACAACGGCTACGTCGTCAACGGCACCAAGGTGTGGACCAGCAACGCCCACCGGAGCCAGTACGCGATCGCGCTCTTCCGCACCGCCGTCGTTCCCGACAAGAAGCACGAGGGCCTCTCGCAGTTCCTGGTGGATCTGAAATCGCCGGGCATCACCATCCGGCCGATCATCAACCTGGCCGGCTCGCACGACTTCAACGAGGTCATCTTCCAGGATGCCTTCGTGCCGGAGGACATGCGGGTGGGCGGCGACGGCGACGGCTGGAAGCAGGTGACCACCGAGCTGGCCTTCGAGCGCAGCGGCCCCGAGCGCTATCTCTCCAGCATGGCGCTGGTCGTCGAGCTGATCCGCTCCGCCGGCTCCTCGCCCGATCCGCGCGCGGCGGAGGTCATCGGCCGGCTGGTGGCGCACCTCGCCACGCTGCGCCAGATGTCGCTCTCGGTCGCCGGCATGCTGCAGGCGGGCCAGAACCCCAACCTCGAGGCCGCCGTCGTCAAGGACGTGGGGACCACGTTCGAGCAGTCGATCCCCGAGATCGTCCACGCGCTGCTCGATCTCGAGCCGACGATCGACACCGGCACCGACCTGCAGCAGACGCTCGGCTACCTCGTCCAGCGCGCGCCCTCCTTCTCCCTCCGCGGCGGCACCCGCGAAGTCCTCCGCGGCATCATCGCCCGCGGCCTGGGATTGCGATGACAACGGAGCCCCGCGCTTCTAGGGCAGGCCACCTGCGTTGCGAGCCGGCCTCGCGGGGCCCGCTACAACCAGAGCCACGCGCTCCCAGAGCAGGCCACCTGCGCCTCGAGCCGGCCTCGCCGGGCTCGTTACAATGACCGAGCTCAGCACGCTGCTCGCCCCGACCGTCACGCGGCTCTTCGGTGATCTCGTCACCAAGGAGCTGATCGAGTCGGCGGAGAAGGGCGCATGGCCCGACAAGCTCTGGCGAGCGCTGGAGGAAGGCGGCCTCACGCTGCCGCTGGTGCCGGAGGAGGCGGGCGGCGCCGGCGGCGTCTGGGCCGACGCGCACGTGGTGGTGCGCGCCGCCGGCAAGCACGCGGCGCCCGTGCCGCTGGCCGAGACGATCCTCGGCTCGTGGCTGCTCGCCCAGGCGCGGCTCGAAGTCCCGCTGGGACCGCTCACGGTGGCGCCGGTGCGGGAGGGCGAGCCGCTGCGGCTCACGCAATCCGGCGGCGCCTGGCAGCTGAGCGGAACGGTCACCGGGGTGCCGTGGGGCGGCGCGGCCGGCCACGTCGTGGTCGTGGCCGAGGTCGACGGCGCGCCGATGGTCGCGCTGGTGCGCCAGGGCGCGGCCCAGGTCACGCGCGATCGAAACCTCGCGCTGGAGCCGCGCGACACGCTCGTCTTCAACGCGGCGCCGGTGGTGGCGGCGGCGCCCGGCGGGCCGCGGGTCGGCGCCGACGCGGTGCTCGTGCACGGCGCGATGGTCCGCGCGGCCCAGATGGCGGGAAGCCTCGAGTCGCTGCTCGAGCAATCGGTGCGCTACGCGACGGAGCGCAAGCAGTTCGGCCGGCTCATCGGGAGCTTCCAGGCCATCCAGCACAATCTCGCCATCCTGGCCGGTCACGTCGCCGCCGCCGGGAGCGCGGGCGAGTACGCGTTCCGGGCTGCCGATCGCGGCGAGCCGTCCTTCGAGGCGGCGGTGGCCAAGGTTCGCGCGGGCGAAGCCGCCGGCATCGGCGCGGGGATCGCGCATCAGGCCCACGGGGCCATCGGCTTCACCTACGAGCACTCGCTGCACTTCTCCACTCGCCGGTTGTGGTCGTGGCGCGCCGAGTTCGGCAGCGAGAGCCGCTGGGCTCAGCGCCTCGGCCGTCAGGTCGCCGCCCGCGGGGCCGACCGTCTGTGGAGTGAGCTCACCGCGCGCTGAGCGCGCGCGCCCGTCTCGAGGAGGAGACCATGAGCGACACGCCGTTTGATCCGGGTGTTTCCCGTCGTGATCTTCTCAAGACCGGTGCCGGCGCCGTCGCGCTGGCGGTGTCTGGCGTGCAGCTGGCCACGCCGGCGCAGGCGCAGACGCCCAAGAAGGGCGGCACGCTACGCCTGACCTTCCTGGCCGACCCGCTGCACTTCGACCCGCACCAGACCCTGTCGTTCGTCACCATGTGCCCGCTGTCGCTCTGCTACAGCCGGCTGGTCAAGGTGAAGGCCGGCCCGACGGTCAAGCCGATGACGTATCCGGTGGAGCCGGACCTCGCCGAGTCGTGGACCCAGGCGAACGACACGACCTACATCTTCAAGCTGAAGAAGGGCGTGCGCTGGCACAACAAGCCGCCGGTGAACGGACGCGAGCTGACGGCGGACGATGTCAAGTACACCTACGAGCGATTCCTGTCGATCACCGGCAACCCGAACAAGCCGGTGCTCGAGTACGTCGACAAGATCGAGGCCGTCGACAAGTACACGGTGAAGTTCACGCTGAAGGAGCCGAACGCCTGGTTCATCGACCTGCTGGCGTCGACCTCCACGTGGATCATCGCCAAGGAGTGCGTGGAGAAGTTCGGTGACCTGAAGAAGGTCGAGTCGGTGGTCGGGACCGGGCCATGGATGCTCGATCGCTGGGAGCCGAACGTCAAGATCGTCTTCTCGCGCCACCCCAACTACCACGTCCCGGGGTTGCCCTACGCCGACAACGTCGAGTGGCTCATCGACAAGGATCCGGCCTCGCGTCTGGCCACCTGGCTGAGCGGCAAGAGCGACTTCGGGCCGGAGTACCAGCACGCTGTGCGCTGGCTCGACGCGCCGGTGGCCCGTCAGCGCAAGCCCGGGCTGCAGACCTCCGAATACACGTGGTTCACCAGCGGCGCCACCGGCTTCAAGGTCGGCAACCCGCCGTTCAACGACCTCAAGGTCCGGCGCGCGCTGTCGCGGGCCAGCAACGTGGCCGAGGTCTTCGAGTCGCTGGCCTTCTCGCAGGGACACTGGACGCCGAACCCCGCGGTGCCCGCGGCGTTCGCCGAGTGGTCGATCCCGATCGACCAGCTCAATCCCGAAGGCCGCAAGCTCTACGAGTTCAACACCGCGGAGGCCAAGAAGCTGCTCGCCGAGGCCGGCCATCCGAACGGGTTCAAGACCACGGTGGAGGCGCCGTCGGTCGTGTACGGGCCGGACTTCGACGATTTCGTGGCCATCACCGTCAAGAACTGGAAGGCGGCCGGGATCGACGTCGACCTCAAGCTGAAGGAGTACGGGGCGTTCATCTCCAGCACGATCTTCGGAAAGTTCGACCACATGTTCCTCGGCCTGCGGGGAGCCTGGGCGGACCCCGAGGCGTACTTCTACCGCTGGTTCATGCCGGGGCAGCCGCTGAACGTGTGGGGCGTGAACGATCCCAAGCTCACCGACATGATCAAGCTCCAGCGGCGGACGTTCGACGTGGCCAAGCGCAAGCAGGTCGTCTTCGACATCCAGCGTTATCTCGCCGACCAGGCCCTCTTCGGCGTGGACGGCTCGATCCGGATCCTGTCGGCGTGGGACGCCCACATCAAGAACTACGGACCCAACAACGGCTTCGACTATGGCGGGCGGCTCATGGCTGCCTGGATCGACAAGTAGGAGAGATTCGAGGGCGCGGCGACCGCGATGCGCGTTTACATCTTGCGCCGGCTGCTGGTCGCCGTGCCCTCGCTGCTCATCGCCTCGCTCATCGTCTTTACGCTGCCCCGGCTGATCCCCGGTGACGTCGTCCAGCTCATGCTGGAGGAGAAGGCCTACGGCAAGGACCTCGAGGACCTCCGCGCCAAGCTGGGCCTGAACCGTCCCCTGTACGTGCAGTACTTCGACTGGATGGGCTCGATCGTGCGCGGCCGCCTGGGCGAATCGCTGTGGACGCGCCAGCCGGTGCTCACGGAGCTGACGCGGCGCTTGCCGGTGACGGTCACGCTGGGGATCTTCGCCACTCTCGTGTCCATCGCCATCGGTGTGCCCATCGGTGTGCTCGCGGCCACCCGCCAGGACGGCGCGCTGGACTTCTTCGCCCGGAGCGCCGCGATCCTCGGCCTGTCCGTCCCGGGCTTCGTGCTGGCCATCCTCGTGACGCTGCTGCCCGCCATCTGGTGGGGCTGGACGCCGCCGCGCTTCGTCGCCTTCACCAAGGATCCGGCCGGTCACCTCCTGCAGTTCGTGCTTCCGGCGCTGATTCTCGGCGTGGCCGCGGCCGCCGCCATCATGCGGCTCACGCGCGGCATGCTGCTCGAGGTGCTGCGGCAGGACTACGTGCGGACGGCGGCGGCCAAGGGGCTGCGGGAGCGGGTGGTGGTGCTCAAGCACGCGCTCAAGAACGCGCTGATCCCGGTGGTCACCGTGCTCGGCCTGCAGGTCGCCGGCATCGCCGGCGGCTCGGTGATCATCGAGTGGATCTTCGGCATTCCCGGCATGGGGCAGTTCCTCGTCGACGCCATCGTGCAGCGCGACTATCCGGTGATCCAGGGCATCAACCTGATCATCGTCACGCTCATCGTGCTGACGAACCTGTCGGTCGACCTGCTGTACGCCGTGCTCGATCCGAGAATCCGCTACTAGCCGGCCGTGGCGAACTCCGTCGAGACGCTGCCCGTGCCGCCGCAGACGCTGAGCCGCCCCTGGAGCGTGCCGTCGGCCGTGCGCGTCGTCCTGACCTTCGCCCGCCGCAAGCCGCTGGGCGCCGTCGGCGGGGTGATCGTCCTCACGCTGCTGATCATGGCCACCTTCGCCGGCCAGATCGCGCCGCACTCCTACGAGCAGTCGGTGCCGGGACACCGGATGAAGCCACCGAGCGCAAAGTTCTGGATGGGCACCGACAATCTCTCGCGCGACGTGTGGAGTCGGGTGGTGTACGGCGCGCGCATCTCGGTCACCGTGGGCTTTGCCACCGTGGCGCTGGCCACGCTGATGGCCACCGTGGTCGGCGTCTCCAGCGCGTACCTGGGCGGCGCCTACGACATCGCCGTCCAGCGTGTGGTCGATGCGTGGATCTCGTTTCCCGCGCTGGTCGTCATCCTCTCGCTGATGGCCGCACTCGGCCCGGGATTGCCCAATCTCATCTTGGCGCTGTCGATCCTCGGTGCCGCCGGCGCCTCGCGCGTGATCCGCGGGTCCACGCTGTCGGTGATCGCGAGCCCCTACGTCGAGGGCGGGCGTGCGATCGGCGCCGGCCACCTGCGCATCGTGCTCCTCTACGTGCTGCCCAACGTGCTGGGGACGATCTTCATCCTGGCCACCATCGGGCTCGGGCAGGTGATCCTGGCCGAGTCGGCGCTGTCGTTCCTGGGCTTCGGCATCCCGCCGCCGTTTCCCTCGTGGGGCGCGATGCTCTCGGGCTCGGGGCGCTCGTTCATGTACCACGCGCCGTGGATGGCGCTGTTCCCGGGCGCGGCCATCTCGCTCGCCGTGTTCGGCTTCAACATGCTCGGTGACGCGCTCCGCGACGTGCTGGACCCGCGCCTGCGCGGCTCGGGACGGTCGTCCGCGTCGACGTAGCACACGCGGACCGGCGCATCGTGCCAAGCGCCGCCGGACGCGCGAGTCGCCGACTGGTCCTCAACCCCACGCTCCAGCTCGACGGCGCCATCGCCGAGCTCTCACGCCGCGGTGTCGGCCGCGAGCGGATCGAGCTGACCGATCCCCGCGCGATGCGCTACGTCCGCTGGGCGGCGACGAGCTCAGGCGCGCGGCCCCGGCTGGACGCCTCGTTGCGACGCGAGCTTCACCGCCTGGGTGTGCTCGTCTCGCCGGCGGCGGTCTCGCGGGACGTGTGGCTCGACGCGCGTCTCGACTTCGAGGCCGTGTCGGCCAGCCCAACCGGCCGCTCGTACGAGGGAGTCGATCGTCGGCGCGCGGGCGGCCGTCTGAGCGCGCGTTGCGCCGTGCACCGCGGCCCCGACGTGCCCGCGGCAGTGCAGTCACGCGCCGCGCGCCGTGAGCCCTTCCTGCCTACCGCGGACATCCTGTGGGTGGCGCGGCCGGGAACGAGGCTGGCGCTGCCGTACACACTGTCTCCGCGCCTGGCCCGCGCGATTCGCGGCGCCCGGCGGGCGTCGTTGCCACCGCGCGCGGCATCCATCCTGCGCCGCGTGGGCGCGCTCGACGATGACGGCGACGCCGGGCGGCGCCGCATGGCGTGGCAAGCCCAGGTGATCGCCTGGCGCCGTGAGCTTCGCCGTCACGGCCACGTGGTCCTGCGCGGCCTGTTCGAGCCGACATTCCTGGAGGCCGCACGCGCGTACTACGACCGGATCGAGCGAGAAGGCTATCTGTTTGCCGGCGACCGACGACGACGGGGCGCGCCCTTGATCTACGACGAGCCTCTCACGGATTTCCTGGGCGGTCTGCTGGCGCCCCTGGTGGGTCGCATCACGCGCGAGCGGCGGTCGCCCACGTTCTCGTATCTCCGCGTCTACGACCCGGGCGCGGTGCTGCGGCCCCACCTCGATCGCCCGTCGTGCCGCTGGAACGTCGACCTGGTGGTCGGCGGCGAGCCGGCGCCGAGCCTGCGCAATGCGTGGCCCCTGAAGATCGAGGGCCGCCACGGGACGCGGACGGTGCGGCTGGCGCTGGGCGACGGAATCCTCTATCGCGGGCATGACGTGCGGCACTGGCGGCGGGCACAGCCGCGCGGACACACGACTGTCCTGGCGTCACTGCACTACGGTCGGCCGCGCCTCGCTCCCGCTCGGTCGCGCACCGCGCTGGCTCGCCCGCGCGTCACTCCAGCTCGCTGAGTGGCGCGACGGGCACGGGCACTTCCTGACCGTTGCGCTCGGCCGACACGTAGCCCGCGTAGAGCGCGGCGATGGTGTCGTGGGCGACCAGCGGCCCGGACTGCGGGGCGCGGCCCTGCGCGCAGCACTCGACGAAGTCCTGCACCTCGGCGTAGAAGCCCTGCTGCCATTCCTCGTCGGCCGCGGGGTGGCTCCAGCCTTCCTTGGTCCCGGTCTTCTCCACCACGTAGACGTCCTTGAACTGCGCGGCCGCCGGGTTGTACGTGTCGAGCAGGTTCACCGGGTTGAGCCGGCACGTGGTGCGATGGTTGTTGGCGAAGACCTCGAGCCAGTTGTGCACGCCGCCCAGCACCAGCTCGGTCGCGTACACGTCAGCCACCGTGCCGTCGTCGAAGGTGACGTGCAGCTGGCTGTAGTCCTCGATGTCCTCGTAGTCGGTGCGCAGGAAGCCGCGGTCACGGTAGCCGGGCAGGCGTGTGATCTCGTGCGTGCGGCACGACACCGTGGCGGGCCGGATGGGCTTCTTGCTGCGCGCGCGGCCCTCGATCTGCTTGAGATAGAGACACGCGCTCAGCGGATGACAGCCCTTGCCGACGAGCGCGCCGCCGCCGGAGTGGCGCCAGATGCCGTAGGTCGGCGAGTGCGAGCCGCTGTGCGATTCGCCGCCCAGCATCCAGAGAATCTGGGCATCGGTCTTCTCGAGGATCTCGCGCTCCTTCTGCACGGCCGGCGCGTAGATCCAGTTCTCCGCGTAGCCGAGCACGACACCACGCCGGCGGGCGGCGGCCACGATGCGGCCCGCGCTCGCCAGCGCCGCCTCCAGCAGCGCGGACTTGGCGGCCCGGTTGCCCGCGAACGCCCCCTCCTTCGGCCCGAAGGCGCCGGTGAACGGCTTCTCGATGATGACGTGCTTGCCGCCTTCGATCGCCTCCAGCGCCACCGGCTCGTGCGTGGCCGGCGGCGAGCAGACGTCCACCACGTCCACGTGGGGGAGCATGGCGCTCAGGCTCGGATAGGCCGTGGCGCCGCTCTCGCGGGCGAAGGCCTCGCGGCGCTCGGCGGTGGGCGAGACCACCCCGGCCAGCCGCGTCGGCACGCCGTAGACGCGATGGTAGGCGACCCGGTGCAGGTGCGCGGCGAAGCGCGAGCCCACGACGCCGATCCGTAGCTCGGCCATGATCAACGCTCCAGGCGGCGGAAGATGACCAGCCCCACCACGGTGCACGCCATCACGACGGCGGCGAACACGATCGGCGCCGCCGGATCGCCGAAGCGGTCGCGCACCAGGCCGGCGGCGGGCTGGGTGAGCGCCATCATCACGTAGAAGATCGTGTAGAAAACGCCGAACCCTCGGGTCAGCGATGCCGGGGGTAGCGCGCGCGGCAGCAGCGCCATCAAGGGGCCGGGCGGGGGCCCGATGGCGAAGCCCACCAGGCAGAACGCGAGGATCGCCGGCGACAGCACGGGAATCAGCAACGTCACCACGGCGGCCACGAGACTGCCCACGACGATCATGAAGTTCGGGCGCCCGAGACGGTCGCCAAGCAAGCCACCCAGCGGAATCGAGACGATGGTCAGCCAGATCGCCAGGCTCACGACGAAGCCCGCGTCCCCGAGCGAGGTGCCCCGCGCGATCAGCAGTCCGGGGCCGAAGGCAATGATCGCCACCAGGCTCGCGTTGAAGCAGCCCCATGCGACGCCGGCGCTGATGCTCAGGCGCCGGTCGCGAGGCGTCAGGGACGCCCGGGGTGCTGCCGCCGCGGCGCCGGCGACCCGCGGCGCCTCCCGGAATCCGAGAAGCATGAGCAGCAACCCGACGGCGGCCGCAATGGCCGTGGTGCTGACCGCCCAGCGCCATCCGGACGCCGCCGCGATGCCGCCGAGCGTCGCCGTCGCGAGGCCGAGTCCAACCGGCCAGGAGGTGAGCATGACCCCCATCGCGGTGGAGAGCTCCTTGCCGGCGAACCAGTCCGAGGTCAGCCGAGCCAGGAGGATGTTCATCAGCACCGCGCCGACGCCGCTCACGATGCGGCCGGCGAGGGCGGGAGCGAAGCTGCCGGCGCTCGCCGTCAGCACACCACCGGCGACCATCAACGCGAGCCCCGCGATCACCACCCGGCGCTCGCCGAAGCGCTGTCCAATGACTCCGCCAGGGAGGGCGAAGACGGTGCCGGGGAGCATGTAGAGCCCGAATATCCAGCCGAACTGCGCATACGACAGCCCGAGATCAGCCATCATGAGCGGCGCCACGGATGCCACCGCCTGGAACTGAAAGCCCATCGACGTGCGCGTGACGAAGACGATCGCCAGCGCAACCCAGCGGTTGGCCATGTCGCGCCATCATATAGGACCCCCCCGGCCGGGACCTACGTCGCCGTGGTATCCTCCCGATTCAAACAGACGAATGAACCGTCATTCTGGTGGGAGGGCAGGGTCATGAGCACGCAGCAGCGCTACGCGATGCCGGTCGATCCGAACGAAGCGATCATTCCCGGCCAGTTTGATTCCCTCATGCGCTGGGAGTACGAAGACGGCCGCGCCTCGCTGCTGAAGCTGTACGAGAAGGGCAAGGAGCGGCAGTGGAACGGCAATTCGCGGATCGACTGGTCGCTCGACCTCGATCCCGAGAATCCGCAAGAATTGCCCGACGAGCAGATCTCGATCTTCGGCTCGGACATCTGGAACCGGCTGACCAAGCAGGAGCGGGCCAACCTGCGTCGCCACCTGCAGGCGCAGCAGCTCTCGCAGTTCATGCACGGCGAGCAGGGGGCCTTGCTCTGCGCCTCGAAGATCGTGATGCAGGTGCCGAGCGTGGACGCCAAGTTCTACGCGGCCACCCAGGTGATGGACGAGGCGCGCCACGTCGAGGTCTACGCGCGGCTGCTCCACGAGAAGTTCGAGCTGGCCTACCCGATCACGCCGACGCTCAAGGCGCTGCTCGACAACGTGCTGTCGGACTCGCGCTGGGACATGACCTACCTCGGCATGCAGGTGCTGATCGAGGGGCTGGCGCTGGCCGCCTTCGCCTCCATCCGCGATCACGCCAAGAACCAGCTGGCCGCCGCGGTCAACGCCTACGTCATGGAAGACGAGGCGCGCCACGTGGCCTTCGGCCGCATCGCCCTGCGCGACTACTACCCGCAGCTGAGCGACGCCGAGCGTGACGAGCGCGAGGAATTCGCGGTCGAGGCCTGCTATCTCATGCGCGATCGCTTCCTGTCGGTCGAGGTGTGGGAGACGCTGGGGCTGCCCGTCGACGAGTGCGTGCGCATGGTGCAGGCCTCCGAGCGGATGAAGATGTTCCGCACGCGGCTCTTCACGCGCATCGTGCCGACCATCAAGGACATCGGTCTCTGGGGGCCGCGCATCCGCAAGGCCTACGCCGACATGGGCGTGATGTCCTACGCCGAGACCGACGCCGAGGGGCTGCTGGCCAAGGACGAGCAGGTGGCGGCCGAGTTCGACGCGCGGCGGCAGCAGCCGGCATGAAGTTCGGGATCTTCTACGAGCATCAGCTGCCGCGGCCCTGGGGCGAGGGCTCGGAGCTTCAGCTGTTCCAGGATGCACTGAGCCAGGTCGAGCTGGCCGACCGCCTCGGCGTCGACTACGCGTGGGAGGTCGAGCACCACTTTCTCGAGGAGTATTCGCACTCCTCGGCGCCCGAAGTGTTCCTGGCCGCCGCGTCCCAGCGCACGCAGCGCATTCGCCTGGGTCACGGCATCGTGTTGATGCCGCCCGGCTACAACCAGCCGGCGCGGGTGGCCGAGCGCATCGCCACGCTCGATCTCGTCTCGCGCGGACGCGTGGACTGGGGCACGGGGGAGTCGGCGTCGCGCGCCGAGCTGGAAGGCTACGGCGTCAATCCCGCCGAGCGACGGGCCATGTGGCGCGAGACGGTCGAGCAGGTCGCCAACATGATGGTCATGGAGCCCTATCCAGGCTTCAAGGGCCAGTACTTCTGGATGCCGGCGCGCAACGTGGTGCCCAAGCCGGTGCAGAAGCCGCATCCGCCCATCTGGGTCGCCTGCTCCAACCGCGAGACGATCCACCTGGCCGCGCAGCTCGGCATCGGCGCCTTGACCTTCGCGTTCATCGATCCGGCCGAGGCCAAGCAGTGGGTCGACGACTACTACGAGACGTTCAAGCGGGAGTGCGTGCCCATCGGCCACGCGGTGAATCCGAACATCGCCATGGTGACCGGCTTCTCCTGCCACCGCGACGCGGGCGAGGCGCAGCGCCGCGGCGCCGACGGCTTCCGCTTCTTCCAGTTCGCGCTGGCGCATCACTACGTGTTTGGCAAGCACACGCCGGGGCGGACCAACATCTGGAATGCGTTCGAGAAGGTGCGCGAGCAGCTCGGCACCGAGGTGCTGGGCGGCGGCGTGGGCTGCATCGGCAGCCCCGAGGACCTGCGCGGCACGCTGCGCGTGTTCCAGGACGCCGGCGTCGATCAGACGATCTTCATCCAGCAGGGTGGCCGGAACCGGCACGACCACATCTGCGAGTCGCTGGAGCTGTTCGCCGCCGAGGTCATGCCGGAGTTCCACGAGCGTGAGGCCGAGCGCCAGCGCCGCAAGGACCAGGAGCTGGCGCCGTTCGTCGAGGCGGCCATGGCGCGCAAGCAGCGCATGCGGCCGCTGGCCGACGACGAGATCCCCGTCCACGAGGCCTACGGCAACACCGTGGCGCTCACCGACGAGGACATCAAGAGGATGCCGGAGGGCAACCGCCGGCGAGCGCTGACATTCCGCAAGATCAGGGAGATTGACGACCATGCCTGACAGCCCCGAGCAAGCCGAAGTCCTTCGCGCCGACGACCGCCGCTTCGACGCCATGCGCAACGGCAAGTGGCCCGACCTGGAAGACTCCCTCGCCGACG
>Ga0134122_10003215_pt1 | contig 12108 bp, 4 predicted proteins | sample KB302_FD_96461 | JGI IMG/M metagenome (GOLD analysis project Ga0134122, IMG submission 96461) | Terrestrial soil microbial communities without Nitrogen fertilizer from Kellogg Biological Station, Michigan, USA - KB3-0-2 | ecosystem: Environmental > Terrestrial > Soil > Unclassified ...
ATGACCGTGATCGAAACCGTCGCGGTCGCCGAGCCGCCGTGGCCGTCGCCAATCGTGTAGGTGAACGAATCCCCGCCGTTGTAGTTCGCGGCCGGCGTGTAGGTCACGGCACCGGCCGTGAAGCCCACCGAGCCGTGCGCGCCTTGCGTGACCGCCGTCACGGCCAACGTGTCGCCGTCGAGGTCGCTGTCGTTGCCGAGCACGGAGATCGAGACCGATCCGTCTTCCGCGACCGAGCCTGAATCGTTGCCGGCGACCGGTACGTCGTTCACCGAGGAAACCGTGATCGAAACCGTCGCTGTCGCCGAGCCGCCGTTGCCGTCGCCAATCGTGTAGGTGAACGAATCCGCGCCGTTGTAGTTCGCGGCCGGCGCGTAGGTCACAGAGCCGGCCGTGAAGCTCACCGAGCCGTGAACGCCTTGGGTCACCGCCGTCACGGCCAGCGTGTCGCCGTCGAGGTCCGTGTCGTTGCCGAGCACCGGAACGGTCACCCCCGCATCCTCGTCCGTCGTCGCCGAGTCGTTCGCGGCGACTGGAACATCGTTGACCGAGGAAACCGTGATCGAAACCGTCGCGGTCGCCGAGCCGCCGTGGCCGTCGCCGATCGTGTAGGTGAACGAATCCCCGCCGTTGTAGTTCGCGGCCGGCGTGTAGGTCACGGCACCGGCCGTGAAGCTCACCGAGCCGTGGGCTCCCTGCGTGACCGCGGTTACCGCCAGCGTGTCGCCGTCGATGTCGCCGTCGTTGCCTAGAACGGAGACCGAGACCGATCCGTCCTCAGCGAGCGCGCCCGAATCGTTGCCGGCATTCGGTGAGTCGTTGACGGCGGCCACGGAGATCGAGACCGTCGCCGTAGCGCTCCCGCCGTTGCCGTCGCCGATCGTGTAGGTGAACGAATCCGCGCCGTTGTAGTTCGCGGCCGGCGCGTAGGTCACAGAACCGGCCGTGAAGCTGACCGAGCCGTGAGCGCCTTGGGTCACCGCCGACACGGCCAGCGTGTCGCCGTCGAGGTCCGTGTCGTTGCCGAGCACCGGAACGGTCACCCCCGCATCCTCGTCCGTCGTCGCCGAGTCGTTTGCGGCGACCGGGACGTCGTTGACCGAAGAGACCGTGATCGAAACCGTCGCGGGGGCCGAGCCATCCTGGCCGTCGCCGATCGTGTAGGTGAACGAATCCGTGCCGTGGAAGTTCGCGGCCGGCGTATAGGTGACGGTGCTCGCCGTGAAGCTCACGGCGCCGTTCGCGCCTTGCGTCGTCGATGCGATGGCGAGCGCGCCGCCGTCTGGATCGGCGTCGTTGCCGAGCACCGAGAGGGTGACGGAACCATCCTCTGCGAGCGAGCCGGAATCGTTGCCCGCCGTCGGGACGTCGTTGACCGACGTGACCGTGATCGAGACCGGAACACCCGTCGCCGACCGGCCGGTTCCGTCGTTGACCGAGTAGGTGAAGGCGTCGGGACCGAAGTAGTTCGCGTTCGGCACGTAGCGGACGGTGGTCGCGGTAAACGTCACCGTGCCGTGGGCGGCCGCCGTCACCGCGAAGACGGTGAGGGGGTTGCCGTCCGCATCGGAATCGTTGGTCAACACGCTTACGACGACGGCCGTGTCCTCGGGAGTGGTCGCGGCATCCGCCACGCCGACCGGCGCGTCCTGCACGTTGTTGACCGTGACCGAGACCGTCGCGACGTCGGTGCCGCCCTTGCCGTCGCTCAACGTGTAGGTGAACGAATCCGGACCGAAGTAGTTGGCCACCGGCGTGTAGAGCGGCAGCCCGTTGCTCATCGTCACCGCGCCATGGGCGCCTTGGGTGACGCTCTGGACGAACGTGAGGTCGCCGTCGGGATCGGTGTCGTTGCTCTTGACGAACACGGTGACCGAGGAGTCCTCGTTGACGCTCACGGAATCGTTCACCGCGTCGGGCGGATCATTGACCGGGGTAAGGGTGATGTTGACCCTAGCCGTCGCGTTGCGGCCGGTCGAGTCTTGGATCGTGTAGTCGAACCGGTCGGTGCCGTTGTAATTCGCGACCGGCGTGTAGGTCACGGTGCCGTTGCCGTTGATCGCCAGCGAGCCATGAAACGCCGTCGTGACCGACAGGATCGACAAGCTGTCGCCGTCCGGGTCGCTGTCGTTGGCGAGCGGGCTGACGACGAGGACCGTATCCTCCGTCGTCGTCACGTTGTCGGTTACCGCGACCGGCGGGTCCGGCACCGGCGTGATCGTGATCGTCACGGTCGCGGTCGCGGTGCGGCCGTTGCCGTCGTTGATCGTGTAGGCCACCGTGTCGGTGCCGTTGTAGTTGGCGGCCGGCAGATAGTTGAACATCGTGGCCGTGGCTCCGACCTGGCCGTGCGCGGCCACCGGCCAGGGGGCCGAGATCCAGATCGCGTCGCCATCCGGATCGCTGTCGTTGGCGCGGGGAAAGACCGCAACCAGCGTGTCCTCCGCCGTGGTGACCGCGTCGTTGACCGCCACCGGCGGATCGTTCACCGGCAGCATCGTCACGTCCACGAAGCCCATGCTGGTGGCACCTTGGGCGTCTCTCACCCGGTAGACGACCATGTCCGTGCCGGTGGCGTTCAAGTGGGGGGTATAGAGGAAAGTGCCCGCCGCGGCGTTGGTGATCACCGCCGTCCCCAGAGTCGAGGGGAACACGAAGTCCAGGAAGAGCGCCTGTCCTTCCGGATCGCTGTCGTTGGCGATCGGGTGGATCGTGATGGCCGTGTCTTCGAGCGTCGAGACATAGTCGGGAAAGACGACCGGCGGATCGTTGACGAATTCGACCGTCACCGTCACCGTCGCCGTGTCCTCGCCGCCCGCGCTATCCACCAGCCGATAAGTAAAGATATCCGTGCCGGAGAATCCATGGGCCGGCGTATAGGTGAGCAAGCCGCCGCCGGCTCCGCTCACCGTGCCGCCCTGGGCACCCTGGGTGAAGCTCGCGACCGTCAACGGCTGCCCCTCGGGATCGCTGTCGTTGGCCTTGACGTCGATCACAACCGCCGTCCCGTCGGGCGTGGTGGCGGCGTCATCAACCGCGTTCGGCGGGCTGTTGCCGGAGGTGCCTTGCCCCACCGTCGCCTCGTCGAAATTGAGCTGGTAGGCCTGATAGAACTCGGCCCGAATCGTCTCGCCGAGCTGGGCTTGAAGGATGCCGTCTGAGGGAGAAGCGGCGCCGATCGAACCGAAGATCGATCCGGCGAAGATCGCGGTGTCGGGGCCGGTCTCGAACAGCGGAAAGCTTTCTTCGTCGCCGGTTGCGGGCGACAGGATGCGCACCCACGCCGCATCCGGTTCGGTCGGGCTCCAAGTGATGAAGTCCGATTCCACCCGCAGATGAATCGCGTCGTTGGCGGGAACCTGGGCGAGGTCCGCGCCGACGGCGTCCACGAAGCGCACGATGCCGCCCCGGAGCGTCGCGGTCGCGGTGGTCGAGTCGAGGGTCGCCTCGATCGTGTCGAACGTGCCGTAGGGCGCCCCGGTCTCGAGCACGCCGTTGTCGAAGCTGGCCGCGCTGCTTGGTTCGCTCGGCAGTTGGCCGAGGAAGACGGAGGTGTCGATGCCGGTCTCGATCAACGGCAGCGTCTCCATGTCGCGGACGTTGCCGAAACTGTCGCGCGAGATCACCTCGACGCCGATCGAATCCGCTCCGGAGGGGTTGCCGTTGCCGCCCGGAGAGAACGCCCGCACCCGAACGTCGCCGCGGAGCAGGACGTAGTCCACGGGCTCGCCCGCGGGGTTGAGGAAGGCGAGCAGACCGCCCCCCACCGCCGCGGTATCGACCGCCGAGGAGAGACCGAGCGGATCGGGCCGGCTCGCGGTGACGACGTCGCTGGCGGCCACCTGGAGGTAGCCGTCGCCGGGAACCGCTGCGCCGACCTCGACCGGAACGCTGCCGCGGAAGCGGCCGATCTGCGGCGTCACCGAATCTTCCAACGCGGGTTCGAGCGTCACCGTCTCGGCGTCGGCGCCGCTGGTCACCGTCGCCGTGGGCGACGCGTCGTACACCGAACGATCCAGAGCTTCCAGCGAGATCACGGCCGGCGGCACGATCAGGTCGAGATCGTTCCACTGGCCGTCGGTGATCCGCAGGCTGGCGCCGGTCATCGCGGCGGTGTCGGTCGGGCAGGGCGCGGCCGAGCAATCGAGGATCTCGGCGCGGATCGTGTCGCGCTGGACCGGCGACCCGGCCACCTCGGAGACCTCCAGAACGCCGTCGTTGGCGACGGGAGCCCCCGAGAGCGTGCCGCGGAGCGCGACCCCGCCGGTGAAGATGCCGGAGAAGAACGGGTTCTCGTTGAGCGGTATGTACTCCTCGTCGCCGCGCAAGTCGGAGGTGATCCGCACCGTGAGTCCCCACCACTGGCCGGCGAGCGCCCCGTCCGTCGCGCGAAGCTGGATCGAGCCGAACTCCTGGAAGGACTCGGCCGGCTGGCCCGAGGCATCGACGAAGGAGAGCGAGAGCGGCTGGTTCGGGTAGATCGTCAGTTGAACCGCCGAGTAGGTCTGGCCGTTCGCATCGTCGTGCTGGACCCAGACCCCCGCTCCGGGCTGGACCTCGAAGATGCCGTCCTGCTGAACCGGAACGCTTCCCGGAACCGTCTGGATCGAGCCGGTGAAGGTCGAGGTGTCGCCGCCGGTCTCGGTGAGGGCGACCGTCTCGTACTCGCTCCAAGAACCGACGAGCGTCGCAAGGTGGACCGGGGTGCTGTCCACCCCCGGCGTCGAGTTGGCGAAAGCATCGGTCACCCGCAGGTAGATCGTGTCCCCCACCACGAAGGAGGTGATGGCAACGCCTCCGGCGTCGAACGTCGAAACGGTGGAGCTGGGTTGGGCGGACATCGCGATCGAAACGAAGAGAAGACTCCAAGACATCATGAAAGACAGGATCGACGACTGCCGTCGCTCGTGCATGGCGGTCCTTTCCGGTACGTGATCTCGGGGCGGAGATCGGGCTACTCGGAAAGGCGATTTTTTCGCCGCAACCGGATCAGGCCGGGGGGTGCGTAGGTGAGGCGAGGGGAGATCGTGGCTCACGGAGAGCCGGGCGCGCTTCCATCACCGCACTTGCATCCCAGCTTCGCGGTCCATCCGTTGTCGATCCAGTGCCAGTAATCGGGATAGAGCCACAGACAGACGCGGTGCTCGGGCTCCTTTCGGAGATCCAAAGAGAAGGTCTCGTAAGGCTTGCCATCGAGGCCGACCGTGAGGCGAATTCGCCGGTTCGTCGGCAGGTCTTCGATCACAGCCATCTCGTGGTTCGCGACCGTCGCTCGGAGCCGGCCGTCGATCCGGAAGGTGAACTTCGAGTCGTGCGCGGGACCCCAGGTCGTCAGGGAAAGATTGGGTTCGCCGATCGAAGGGAGACCGTCCGGCTTCGGAGTTTGGACGTGGAAAGGCGCGATGCAAATCGTCCCCGTGGGCTTCGCGGGCTGCGCGGCTTCGGCCCCGTGGGCGGGAACCGAGCCGATCCAGAGCACCAGCGCGAGGGTTCGAGACGCGGAATGGATCATCGTTTTCCCTTCGTTCCGAACAGCGCCGCAAGCCCCTCGGCGATCGAGCCGCGCCAATTCAGGATCGAATGGCCGCCGTTGAATTCGTGGTAGTCCAAGGCGTAGCCCTTGGCTTCGAGCACGTCGCGCAGGTGACGGTTCGCGGTCAGGAGGCTGGGGCTTCCCGGGCGCTGCCGGTCTTCCATCAGGCCGGCTTCGAGATAGAAGCGGAGCGGCAGCTTCGGGCCGGTCGCGAGGCGGCGGGCGACGCCTTCGGGTTCCGCATCGCCGGTCAGTTGCCAGTAGAAGGAACCGGAGAGCGACAGTACGTTGCCGAAGGTCTCGGAGGAGCTGACCGCCGCGCAGGCCGCCGCCAATCCGCCGAGGCTCGAACCGACGATCGCCGTCCGGGCCGGCTCGGTCGTGACGCGCCAGCCGCCGCGCACCCAAGACATCAGCTCGGCGGTCAGAAACTGAACAAACGTCGGGTTGCAGGTGAATTCCGCCAGGCGCGACTCCGCGCTCGGGTTCGCGACGAACACGGCGATCATCGGCGGGATGCGCCCCGCCGCGAACAGATTGTCGAGAATGGTAGGCGTCGGGATCTCGGCGCTGTAGGTGCGGCCGTCCAGAATCACGGCGAGCGGGTAGGGCGGGCCTTTGGGGTCGTAGCCCGGCGGCGTGTAGACCCGCACGATCCGCTCGTTGCCCAGCCGTTCGCTCTGGAGCGTCCGCTCTTCGAGGCGGCCGGCGGGATTCTCCGGGTGCGGCACGATCCAGGGCTGTTTCGGCGCCGCGGGCAGCTCGGCGAGCGAGGCCTGGGGATCGAGCGCCGAACGCGCGTTCTTCGGATCGGCGATCAGCGCGTTCCAGCGCGCCTCTTCCTCGGCGGGCGTGGCCTGCGCGAGCGGCGCAAGCGAATCGTTGACCGAAAGCGAATAGGCGAAGCGCGCGTCGTTTCTCATTCGGCGCGAGAGGTACCAGAGATCGGTCTGCGGCAGGCGTGTGAGCCGCGCCCCGGCGATCCCTTCCGGCGTCGCGAGGTCGTTCGGCGAGACGACCACCAGAACGTTCTTCGTCTCGTCGCCGCCGCGCCAGAGGTAGGTGACGAGCACCTCGTCCTTCGCCCCTTCGATCGGCTCGACGAGCGGCGTGCCCTCCTGGGCGACCTTCTGCCAGAAGCGATCGAGGACGCCGGATTCGCCGGTGGCGATCGCCTTTTGCAGCGCGGCCAGCCGCGGACTTATCGGCTCCTCCGCCGCAAGGCTCGAAGCTCCGACGAGGAGCAGCGCAAAGCCGAGGCCGAGCCGCCGGCGGATCAGGGCCGGCCCCAATCCGTGCCCGCGAGGATCGTCGCGAAGTCGAGACTCACCTCCGTCGCCGTGCAGGGCTCGATGTCGGTGCCGTCGAAGTTGACGAAGTAGCAGAGGCTCGCCGCGGACGGGGCCGAGACTCCGCGCGGGACGGGACGCACGACGTCGATCGTCGCTCGCCCGCCCCCGTTGGCGATGCTGCTGCAATCGCGCTGGCCCACCGTGGCGCAGGTCGGCAGCCGGCGCAAGACCGCCGCGCCGAGCGATCCGTCGGGGCCGATGTCGATGTCCATTTCGAGCGAGAACCGGTCGGGCGGATTCCCGCCGCCGCCGAATTCGTCGTCGTAGACGTCGATGCGATACGAGACGCGCATCCCGCCCGAGAGGAGAGGGACCGCCGCGGCGCCGCGGTAGATCAGGGCGCGCTGGCGGTATTTCGGGAATTCCGAGCTCGATCCTCCCTCGTTGTAGTAGAGCCCGCGGATCTCCTTGGCGAGCACCCGGAACACGTGGAGATCCACGGCGGAAAGCGGCGAACCGCACGGCGAGGGAAACGCCGAAAGCCCGCGCTTGGTCGAAGCGCTGGTGCCGGGCCGGAGGTTGTCGACGGTCGCGAAATCGCTCGGACGCGGCACCGGCGACCCGGTCGCATTGACCTTCACCGTCAGGCGCTCGGGATCGGCGGGCGGCAGCAGATCGGTCAAAAGGTCGTTGCGCACCAAGGTCACCGTCGGCCGGCGGGCGGCGGCGGGATCGCGCAGCAGCGACGCGGCCGAGTGGAGGTCCACCCAGAGCTGCTTTTCGAAACCGAACGGGTTCACCGGTTCGGGAAACTGGGTCGAGAGCGCCAGCCCGGAGAAATCGCCCTCCGCGTTGCCGAGCGTCCAAGTGATCGCGATCGGCTTGGCGAACTGGGCCGATTCGAATTGCGTGCGTTCGAGCAGGCTGAACAGCCGATCGGCCTCGCAGTGGACCTGATCGAGGGTGAGCGGCTGGGAAACCTGGGCTGAAGCGGCGACGGCTCCGCAGGCGAGAAGGAGGAACGAGCCAAGAAGAGGGGCCTGTGCCATGGGTCGCATGAGATCTCCGAAGGTACGGTTCGCCGCGATTGTATCGGCGTGCCGGGGCCGGCCGGGGGATTTCGGTGCGGCCGGACGCCGGAGCGTGACGAGCCGCCATCGCGCCGCCGTCGAGAGTCAGGCGATACACTGGGGCAAGCATGTCCGAGCCGATCCCCAGCGCACCCGGCGTGCCCCGCCCTTCCCGCTACGCCTGGGCCGCTCCGGTCGCCGCCGCGGGGGTTTGCCTCGGCGTCTACGCCGCCCGCATCGACTCTTGGGTCGGGGTGGCGGACACCGCGAAGTTTCAGCTGATCGGCGCCACGCTGGGGACGCCGCACGCTCCGGGATACCCCGCCTACGTTCTGCTCCTGCACCTGATGTCGCGCTTGCTGCCGTTCCTCAGCTGGGCGGCTTCGGCCGACGTCTTCTCCGCGCTTTGCATCGCGGCGAACGTGGCGCTCGTCGCTCTCGCGGCCGAGGAGATCCGCGCGGGGCGGCTGGCTTCGCTCGCGGCGGCCTTGGCGTTTGGGCTTCTGCCGGCGATCCGCAACGTCGCTTCCGAGGCGGAGGTCTACCCGTTCCACCTGCTGCTGATCGCGGGTGCGCTCCTCGCATTGCTCCGATGGCGCCGCGAAGGCAAGCTCGGCCAACTGGTGACGGCCGGCGCGCTCTTCTCCCTCGGTCTTTCGCACCATCCGACGATCGTGTGCAGCCTCCCCGCCGCGTTGCTGCTGTTGGCGAGCCGTCGGCTTCCGGTGCGCCGGTTGCTGGTCTGGCTCCCTCTGTTCGCGCTGATCGCGCTGGCGCCGTTCGCCTACGTCGTCTGGCGCAGCTACTCCCCCGTCACCTCCGGGGTCGAGATGCAGGCTCACTCCGCGGCCCAGCTTTGGGACGGTCTCTCCGGCGCCCAGCACCGCGCCAACCTGCAGATCTTGAGCCTGGGAACGATCCTGCGCGAGCGTCTGCCCTGGATCGCGCGCAGCCTCTGGCACGAGGAGGGGTGGCTGCTGGCGCTCGCCCTGCTTGGCCTGTGGGGTCCCGGCGACCGGCGCGGCCGACAGGTCGTGGCACTTCTGGTGGCGGGCAACCTGGCCTTCACGTTGATCTACACGGTGCCCGACCTCGACGTCTTCCTGCTGCCGGTGCATCTCGGCCTGGCCTTGGCGATCGCCCGCGGCGCCCACCGGCTTTTCGAGCGGCTGCCGGGTCCCCGCCTCCTCGTTCCGCTCGCCGGGGCGGCCGTGGCGCTCTCGCCGATTATCTTCGGCCCTCCATCGCCGATCTCGGCGACCGAAGCCGCGGCACAGGAGATGGCGGCGGTCGTCGATGCCATGCCGAGAAACGCGATCCTCGTCTCCTTCGACTACCCGCGCAGCATGGCGCTCCAGTACCAGGCCTGGCGACGTCGCGGCGGCCTGCCGCGCCTCGTGGCGATCCCCCAGGCGGGCCTGGTCGTGCCGCTGCTCACCGACCGGCTTCGCCGCCATCTGTCCGGCGGCACGCCGTTTCGCTTCGGCCCGCGCGACGAGCTGGCGGCTCCCGGAGCGCCTCTGGTCTGCTACTGCCCGGAAGAGTCGGCGCGCGAGGCGCTCGCCCGCCAGGGATTCGCCACCGAGCCGATTCTCCGGCCCGGCCTCTATCGCCTCCATGCCTCCCCCGCCGGGCCGCCGACCCTGCCGGCCGCCCTTTGGGTAGATCGGCGGATCACGGTCTCTTCGCTCCACGAAGCGACTGCGGCGCTCTTCGCACCCGGGTTCGATCCTCGAAAGGCCCTCGTGCGGATCGGACCTGAGAAGGAAGTCGGCGAGGAAGGCGGTCCTGGGGGCGGCACGGTCGTCCTGCGCGAGGTCTCGGCCAACGCGCTGGTGGCAGACATCGCGAACCCGGGCGGCGGTTGGCTGGTGCTTACCGACCTTTACAACTCGCGCTGGCGGGTCCTGGTCGATGGCCAACCGGCCCGCTCGTTCCGCGCCGACGTTCTCTTCATGGCGCTCGGAGTCCCCGCGGGGGACCACCGCGTGGAGCTGCGCCGCGACCGGCGCCCCTTCTCACTCCGGCGCTTTGTGCGCGGACCCTGGGGCTATCTGCTCCCCTGACGACGGCAGGGTGATCGTCACTTCGAGGCCGCGTCGCGCACCCGGCTCCTCGGTGCGGTTCCGGGCCGCGATCTCGCCGCCGTGCTCTTCGGCGATCCGGCGGGCGATCGGCAGGCCGAGGCCGGTGCCGGTGTCGTGGGTCGAGAAATAAGGGTCGAAGATCCGCGGCAGCAGCTCCGGCGCCACCCCCGGCCCTTCGTCGAGCACGGAGATCCGGGCGCGCGAGCCCTCCGCTTCGAGGCGCAGCGTCACCCGTCCGCCGCCGGTGGAAGCACGGATCGCGTTTTCCAGCAGATTGCGCACCGCGCGGCCGAGCAGCCGGGAGTCCACGCGCGCCGGAAGAACCTCGATCCGGGGCTCGAACACCACCTCGACCCCCGGCGGCGGCGCCGCGCGGTAGCCTTCGATCAGCTCGCCCATCGCGGCCACCAGGTCGGCGGGGGACGGATCGATGCGCGGGATCGAGCTGTAGGTCGAAAATTCGAGCGCGATCTGCCGCAGCTCGTCCACCTGCGCCAGGATGTTCGTGGTGCAGCGCTCGAACACCGGCTCGAAGTGCTCGCGGTCGCGTTTCCACACCTCGCGCAGATGTTCGGTCGAGAGGCGGATGGGGGTGAGGGGATTCTTGATCTCGTGGGCGATGATCCGCGCCATCTCGGCCCAGGCGAGCAGACGCTGCGCGCGCAGCTCCTCCGTCGCGTCTTCGACCACCAGCAGCTCGGACGGCTCGCCCGCGCCGGGGACCGGCACGCGCAGGATCGTCCATTCGCGCTCGCCCCCCGCACCGTCGGCGGGATGGCCGGAAGACGTGGGGTCGGCCGCCCCTCCGCCCGGGGACGCGAGACGGATCGTGCGCCGCGCCGGCTCTCCCGCCCTGGTTTCGCGCAGGAACGCGCGGACGGGGGCCAGCCGCGCGGCGCCGAGCGTGCGGTCGAGCCGCTCGCCCACCGCCACGCCGAGCAGGTCGGCGGCCACCCGGTTGTGCAGCAGCACGCGCCCCGAGCGGTCGAGCGACACCACGCCGGAGGTGATGTTTTCGATCATCCGCTCGACCACCTGCTTTTCGCGCAGCAGCCCTTCGCGTGCCTCGGCGATCCGCCGCGCCATGTCGTCGATCGCCCGGCCCAACGCCGCCAGCTCCAGCTCCGCGGGGGCATAGCCGAGCGTCGGCGCGCCGGCCGCGATCCGCGCGGTGCCGGCGACCAGCTCGCGGATCGGATGGGTGAAGCTGCGCGCCAGGCGGCTGCCCACCGCGATCATCAGCGCGATCAGCGCCGCGGTCACCAGGAGCGCCCGGCGGCGCAGGCGATCCACCTCGGCCGCCGCCTCCTCCTGCTGCGCGAGCAGGGGCGCCGAAAGAAACAACCGCGGCGCGCCCTCCGAGCCGCCGGGCGGCCGGACCGGCGCATAGATCTCCAGGTACTCCGCTCCCCCCGAGGTGCGGTTGATCCGCGACGAGACGCCTTCGCCGCCGAGCGTCAGCGGCGCGTAGATGTCGCCCGGAATCCGCTCCGGCAGGAGGCCCGCGGTGAACAGCTCGTGCTTGCTCGACGCGTAGACCTTGGCCACCCAATAGAGGTTGACCTCGTGGTGGACCAGGCCGGCGATCCGGCCGAGCTGGGCGTCGTCGAGCGTGGTCTCCACGCTGAAGCCGGTGGCGAGCGAGCCGAGCACTTCGGCGAGCAGGCTCTGGGCCGAAGCGAGCGCCGCCTCCCCCGCCACCCGCTGCTGGTCGGCAAGCCGGCGTTCGACGCCGCGCACCAGCACGGCGTTGAGGAGAGCGAGCGGCAGCAAAAGTAGCACGCCGTAGACCAGCAGCAGCCGGCGCGAATAGGAGCGCACCGTGCGGGCGAGCAGCTCGCGCACCGCGGCGCGGGGCAGGACGACCACGAGGGCGAGCAGGGCGGCGCCGGCAAACAGCAAGACGACCCCGACCGCCGCGTTGCCCACCCGTTCGAGGGCGGCCGCCGCATCGAGCCGGGGCAGGTAGAGCACCGACCAGCCGGTCCCCACCCGCCGGACCGCCGCGAGCGCGGTCCCTCCCGGCATCTGCACCCGCGGCTCGATCGTCGCCGGCAGGGCGTGGACCTGGGCCGGATCCAGCCGCGCTCCGGCGGCCGAGAGGCGGGCGCCGGTGTCGCCCAGGG
>Ga0134122_10003216_pt1 | contig 12107 bp, 11 predicted proteins | sample KB302_FD_96461 | JGI IMG/M metagenome (GOLD analysis project Ga0134122, IMG submission 96461) | Terrestrial soil microbial communities without Nitrogen fertilizer from Kellogg Biological Station, Michigan, USA - KB3-0-2 | ecosystem: Environmental > Terrestrial > Soil > Unclassified ...
CGCCAAGCTAAAGGCCTTCGTTGCCATGTCCGACGTTCTGATGCTGGCACCTTCGGGCCTGTCGAAGCTCGAACGCGAGCTGATCGCAGTCGCTGTTTCAAGCGCTAACCACTGTCACTATTGTCTCGTTGCTCATGGCGCTGCGATTCGGAGACTCTCGGGCGATGCCGAACTTGCCGAAACGATCGTCGCAAATTATCGCTCGGCCAAACTCGACAATCGCACGCGCGCCATGCTGGACTTCTCGTGGAAGCTGACCGTCGAACCGTGGAAGGTCGGCGACGAAGACCGTGCAGCTCTGCGCGCACATGGATTTTCCGACGGTGACATTTGGGACATTGCCGCGGTCGCGGCGTTTTTCAACATGAGCAACCGCGTCGCAAGCGCCACCGACATGCGCCCGAACGGCGAATATTACCGGATGGCCCGGTAAGGGCTCATATTACGACGAGCTTGTTCGGCAATTCGTCCTTATCGATCGCGCCGGGCGGAAAGTGCGTGGCAAGCACGTCGCCGCAAATTTTGATCGCTTCGATGAAACCCTGGACTGGCCTTCCGGCCTTGATCTCCTTGATCATCGCCTCAACCGCCCTGTCCCAGGTTTCCTGCGAAACCTTGGCATTGATGCCGGCGTCCGCGACAATTTCTACATGACGCTCCGCTAGCGAGGCGAAGATCAGCACGCCTGTACGCGCTTCGGTGAGATGCAAGCCGTGCGCCGCGAACTGGCGTTTTGCCTCGAAGCTCGCGCGGTCGCGCTTAACCCACCGAGGCACGAGACGGTGGCGGAGACCCGGCAGCGAAAACAGAACCGCGCACCCGACGAAAACGAGAATCTGCGTGAGATAAATTTCGTCCGCCCATAGCGACGTGAAGAAGAAAAGCGGCAGCGGCACCGCAAGCGCTACCAGCGCCGCACGCGCGATCGATACGAAGCTGTAGTTGCTCGAAGCTCCCGCCACCACGCAGAAAATCTCGCCGCAGGTCTTTTGCTCCGCGGTACGTATTGCATCGGTAATGCGCTTTTCGTCTTCCGGTGTGAGTTCCATGCTCTCCCTCACCAGCTCCCCGATGAACCGCCGCCGCCGAACGATCCCCCACCGCCGGAAAACCCGCCGCCGCCTGAGCCCGAACTCGACCAGCCCGAACCCGAGGAAGAGCCGTAACCCGTCGAATCGACCCAGCCCCAATTGCTTTTCTTGCGGCTCGCTTTCGGAGGAATAAGTCCGAGCCATATGCCAATTTTGACGAAAGCGAGAAAGAAGTAGTGCATGAAAAACAACAGAAAAATCAGGCCGGGCGTGCTGAACAGGAAAGCGAACAATACGCTGAGAAAAGTTCCAAAAGCGCTTTTCGCGCCGCTCTTCTCGGCTGTTCCCGGTCGCTTGAATTCATCGGGATTGCCCGACAGCACCTTGATGATGTCATCGACCCCGCGCTTGATCCCGCCGGGATAATCGTTCGCTCGGAAGCGCGGCAAAATTGAATTCTGAACGATGATGCTCGAAATCGCGTCGGGAAACGTGCCCTCGAGTCCGTAGCCAACTTCAATCCGGACTTTTCGTTCGTTGGGTGCAACGATCAGCATTACGCCATTGTTGCTGCCCCGCTGTCCAATCCCCCAGTGACGGCCGAGTTGATAGCCGTATTCTTCGATCGTGCGCCCGCGCAGCGAACTGAGCGTCACAACGACGAACTGGCTTGTCGTCTTGGCTTCGAGATCGGCAAGCCTTCTCTCGAAATCGGCGCGCGTCGATGCATCGAGGATGTTTGCCTCATCGACAACCCGGCCCGTAAGCTTTGGAAAATTGTAGTCCTGCGCAATTACGGTTTGCGCACCGATTCCCGGCGCCAACAAGAGTGCTGCGCCGACCCAAAATGTCCGAAGGAATGGGCGGATCGCCGCCATCATGATCCGGCCCGCCGCTGGAATAGCGGCGCCTGCCTTAGCCTTTGCCGAAGTTTACCTTCGGTGTGCGCATCTGGTCTTCCGGAATGGTGAAAGTTTCCATCGGCTTGTTGTTACGATAGAGCAGTGTCGCCCAGATCACGCCGGGGAAGGTTTTCAATTCGGTGTTGTAGAGCCGCACGCCCTCGATGTAATCGCGGCGCGCTACCGCGATTCGGTTTTCCGTGCCTTCGAGCTGCGCCTGCAACGTTAGAAAATTTTGGTTCGACTTCAAATCCGGGTAGCGCTCCTGGATCGCGAGCAGCCGTCCCAGCACGCCGGAAAGTTGCGCTTGCGCGTCTTGGAATCGTTTGAAGGCTTCCGGATCGGTAATTGTGGATGCATCGACCTTGATTTGTGTCGCTTTCGCGCGCGCTTCAGTCACTTGCGTCAGCACATCGCGTTCTTGTTGCGCGAAGCCTTTCACAGTCTCGACCAGATTCGGAATGAGATCGGCGCGGCGCTGATATTGGTTGAGCACCTCGCTCCAGGCTGCTTTCGCGCGTTCTTCCTGTGTCGGGATCGTATTAATCCCGCAACCCGCAAGCTGAAGTCCAAGAACCAGTACCGCACAAGCCGCAGCGAAGCGCCTGAAAAAGGCTGACATAGGATCTCCCCCTGAACCGATTGTTTCGGCTGTATCACACCTGTTTGAGAATTGTAGAGGCGACTAGAAATAGCAATCCAGTGCGCCCACACCAAAGTGTGTGGCTGCAAGAAGCGCCCGTCCAGAGAGAGCTATTGGGTTGAAATCGCTCAATAATAATACATTCCTCGGCTGCGCCTACATTGCTATCTCGTACTGGTATTCCAGCAGGCGATAAATCGATGTTTGCTTGATCTTAATCCGAAGGTTCAAACCTACCTGCTCGCGGGAATATGATAGGCAAGAACAAAAGACGGGCGTAAGCCCGGTGCATCCTGGGGATTGAACTGCAAGGGAGAATACGATGGGCACCGGCACCGCCGCGCTGGAGCCAAACGATCAGGACGCATCCGATTCCGCTCGCGAACGCGGAGTCGGCGTGCCACCCACCGATATCCGCGACCCAAATTATTTTCATAAGGTGGTGGATTGCCAGTGGGCCTGTCCCGCACACACGGCCGTCCCCGAATATATCCGCCTGATTGCCGCCGGCCAGTACACGGCCGCCTACATGGTGAACTGGAAATCGAATGTGTTTCCGGGAATTCTTGGGCGCACCTGCGATCGTCCGTGCGAGCCCGCTTGCCGCCGCGCACGCGTCGAGCCGGATCCCGTAGCGATCTGCCGCCTGAAGCGTGTCGCCGCCGATAATAAGAGTGACATTCGTCAATTCCTGCCTAAGCCCGCAAAAGAGAAAAATGGGAAGCGCGTCGCGTTCGTCGGCGGTGGTCCCGCCTCGCTTACTGTTGCGCGCGACCTTGCACCGCTCGGCTACGAATGCGTCATATTCGATCAGGATCCGCAGGCCGGCGGCATGATGCGGACGCAAATTCCGAAATTCCGTCTGCCCGATTCCGTGATCGACGAGGAATGCAACTACATTCTCGATCTCGGCATGGAATTCCGCGGCGGCAAGCGTATCGACAGCATGAAGTCGCTGCTTACCGAGAATTTCGACGCGATTTTCGTAGGGTGCGGCGCTCCGCGCGGACGCGATCTTGAAATTCCCGGCCGCAAGGAAGCAGCAAAAAACATTCATATCGGCATCGATTGGCTTTCGAGCGTCTCCTTCGGCCACATCGACAGGATCGGCAAACGCGTCATCGTGCTCGGTGGCGGCAATACCGCGATGGATTGCTGCCGCTCCTCGCGTCGTCTCGGCGGCGAGGATGTCAAAGTCATCGTGCGTTCGGGTTTCGAGGAAATGAAAGCATCTCCCTGGGAAAAGGAAGATGCGATGCACGAGGGCATTCCGATCTTCAATTATCTGGTGCCGAAGGAATTTACCCACGAAAAGGGTAAACTCACGGGCATTCTGTTCCAAAAAGTGAAAGCAGTGCGCGACGAAAAAGGCCGCCGTGATCTCGTCCCGACCGGAGAACCCGACGAACATTTCCCTTGTGACGACGTACTCGTCGCCGTCGGTCAGGAAAATTCGTTCCCGTGGATTGAAAAGGAAGCAGGAATCGAGTTCGACCGTTGGGGCCTACCGAAGATCGACAAGATCACGCTGCAATCTACCAATCCTAAGGTCTTCTTCGGCGGCGATTCGGCGTTCGGCCCGAAAAATATTATCTGGGCAGTCGCACACGGTCATGAAGCAGCTGTCTCGATCGACAAATTCTGCCGCGGCCAAAAAGTTTCCGAGCGCCTCCCGCCCATGGTCAATTTAATGAGCCAGAAGATGGGCATCCACGAATGGAGCTACGACAACGATCCTTCGCTCGATAAGCGCTTCAAAGTGCCGCTACGCGATCAGGCGATTGCGCTGAAAGACATTCGTGCCGAAGTCGAACTCGGTTTCGACCGTGCACTCGGCTTCAAGGAAGCGCAGCGCTGCCTGAATTGCGACGTGCAAACGGTCTTCGCGCGCGATCTTTGCATCGAATGCGACGCCTGCGTCGACATCTGCCCGATGGATTGCATCACGTTCACCCCGAACGAGCCCGAAGCCGAGCTGCGAAAACACCTAACTGCACCGGCGCAAAATCTGACCCAAGATCTTTATGTTTCCGAACCGTTGAAGACCAAACGCGTGATGGTGAAGGACGAGGACGTCTGCCTGCATTGCGGCCTCTGCGCCGAGCGCTGCCCGACGGGCGCGTGGGACATGCAGAAGTTCCTGCTCGAGGTCTCGTATGCGAATGGAGGGAAATCGTGTCAGGCCGCATAGAGCGGACGAACGATTTCGTCGTGCTGTTCGCGAACGTGAACGGCTCCGGCTCCGCCAGCGCGAATCGGATCTTCACGCGCTCCATGATCCGAATGGGCGTACCCGTCGGCTCGCGCAATATTTTCCCCTCGAACATTCAGGGTTTGCCGACGTGGTACGAAGTGCGTGTTTCGGAGGCAGGTCATCTCGGACGGCGCGGTGGCGTCGATCTCATGGTCGCAATGAATCCGCAGACTTGGGACAAGGACGTGAAGTCGATCGATGCAGGCGGCTATCTCTTCTACGATTCTTCAAAGCCACTTCCGCCTTCGAAGTTCCGTGACGACATTAACGTCGTCGGCATGCCGCTCACCGAAATCTGCAACAAGCAGTATTCCGATCCACGTCAGCGGCAACTCTTCAAAAACATTATGTATGTGGGCGCGCTCTCGCAATTGCTCAACATCGAGCCTGAGGCGGTCGAGAAGCTGATCGGCGAACTCTACAAGGGCAAGGACAAGCTGATCGCCCCGAATCTGCAGGCTTTTCATATCGGGCGCGATTACGCGGAGAAAAATCTCAAGGACTCAATCGGACTGAAAGTGAAGAGAACAGATTGTGTGGGTGATAAAATTCTGATTGAGGGCAACGACGCGGCGGCTCTTGGTGCAATTTATGGCGGAGCCACGGTCGCAGCCTGGTATCCGATCACGCCGTCGACTTCATTGGCCGAGGCTTTCCAAAAATATTGCCGGCGTTACCGCGTCGACGCAGACGGCAAGAACAAATTCGCCATCATCCAGGCCGAGGACGAATTGGCTGCTATCGGCACGGTAATTGGCGCCGCCTGGAACGGCGCGCGCGCGTTCACTGCCACCGCCGGCCCCGGAATTTCGCTAATGCAGGAATTTATCGGGCTTTCTTATTTTGCCGAAATTCCCGCTGTGATCTTCGACGTCCAGCGTGGCGGTCCTTCCACCGGCATGCCGACGCGTACGCAGCAATCCGACATTCTTGTCTGCGCCTATGCTTCGCATGGCGATACGCGACACATTCTCTTGTTCCCCGAAGACCCGCGCGAATGTTTCGAGTTCGGCGCCAAGGCCTTCGACCTTGCCGACCGCCTGCAGACGCCGATCTTCGTCATGTCTGACCTCGACATCGGCATGAACGAATGGTTGGTGAAGCCGCTTGCGTGGGACGACAAACAGAAGTTCGACCGCGGCAAGGTGATGAAGTTTGAGGACCTGGAGGCTGGCAGGGATTTCGGCCGCTATCTCGACGTGGACGGCGACGGGATCCCCTTCCGCACTTATCCCGGCACACACCCGACCAAGGGCTCCTATTTCACGCGCGGTACTTCGCGCGACCGCTACGCGCGCTACAGCGAAGAAGGCGCGGTGTATGTCGACAACATGGAGCGTCTCCTCAAGAAATTCGAAACCGCTAAGAAGCTTCTGCCTGCTCCCATCCGGCGCAACGCACGCGAGGCGACAAAATTCGGCGCGATTTATTTCGGCTCTACCACCGTTGCAATGGACGAGGCGATCGGCTCGCTCGAAAAGACCTGCGTGCGTCTCTATACGCTTCGGCTCCGCGCCTATCCGTTCGCTGACGAAGTGCTCGATTTCATTCGCGACCACGAACGCGTATTTCTCGTCGAGCAGAACCGCGACGCACAAATGCGCACGCTTCTCCTTGACACCGGACGCGTCGATCCGGCCAGGATCGTGTCGATTCTGCATTATGACGGCACGCCGATCACCGCGAATTTCATCGTTAGCGATATCGGACGGCGCATGCAGGAGCTTGGCCGCGCCGCGATCCGAGTGGTGGCCTCATGACCTATATCACCAAGCCCAAAATGCATCATCCGAAGCTCGCGCAGAATTCGCTCGGCTTCACGCATCGCGATTACGAGGGAAAAGTATCGACGCTATGCGCCGGCTGCGGCCACGATTCGATAAGCGCGGCGCTGATTCATGCGTTTTACGAACTCAACATCGAACCGCACCGTGTCGCCAAGCTCTCCGGAATCGGCTGCTCGTCGAAAACGCCGGATTATTTCCTGGGCCAAAGCCACGGCTTCAACTCGGTGCATGGCCGCATGCCATCGGTGATGACCGGCGCCAACCTCGCCAATCGCGATCTCATTTATCTCGGCGTATCGGGCGACGGTGACTCCGCCTCGATCGGCCTCGGCCAATTCGCGCATTGCCTGCGGCGCGGCGTGAACATGACCTATATCGTCGAAAACAATGGCGTGTACGGCCTCACCAAGGGTCAGTTCTCCGCCACGGCCGACAAGGGCTCGCAGAGCAAGAAGGGTGCGGGCAACCAGGATGCGCCGATCGACCTCGTCGGCGTGGCGCTTTTGATGGGTGCGAGCTTCGTTGGGCGCAGCTTTTCGGGTGACAAGAAGCAGCTTGTCGAGCTGATCAAAGGCGCGATCGCGCACCGTGGTGCCGCTTTCATCGATTGCATCAGCCCGTGCGTCGCCTTCAACAATCATCCGGGTTCGACCAAGAGCTTTGACTACGTGCGCGAGCACAATGAAGCGGTAAACGCGATCGAGTTCATCGAAAGCAAACCCGAGATCAAGACCGAATACGATCCGGGCACCGTCACTAGCGTGCGCCAACATGACGGCTCGGTATTGCGGCTTCGGAAACTTGCCGCCGATTACGATCCGACCGATCGCAACGCCGCGCTCTCGTTCTTGCACCGCCAGCAAGCAGCCGGTGAAGTCGTCACCGGGCTCCTGTATGTAGAACCGGAATCCGAGGATTTGATCGAGCGCATGAGCGTCGCCAAGACGCCACTGAACCAGCTCGGCGAAACGGAGCTTTGCCCCGGTTCATTGACGCTCGAAAAGATCAACGCCGAGCTGCGCTGAATCAACGCGGAAACCCAACGTTTTAATTTAAATCGGGTGCTCGGGCCCCGCAGAAAACACGCGTTTTCGGTCGGAGGAACCAAAAACGGCGCCATGACTTGAACGTCATCGCGCGCTAATATGCGCTCCGAGGTAAGCCGATGCGTAGAGTAATCGTCTGGCTCGCTGTCGCGGCTGTGTTAACCGCAGTTGCCGGAAGCGCCCGCGCCGAGATTGTCGTATTGGTCGACAAGAGCGCACAGCGCATGACGGTCAAGCTCAATGGTCAGCCGCTCTACAACTGGCCGGTCTCTACCGGACGTACCGGTTACCCGACTCCGTCAGGCTCGTTTACGGCATTCCGCATGGAGGCCGATCATCGTTCCGACGAATGGGATGATGCACCGATGCCGCATTCGATCTTTTTTACCAAGCTCGGTCATGCGATCCACGGATCCTTTGACGCCAAGAATATTGGAAGGCCCGCAAGCCACGGCTGTGTGCGCCTTTCGCCTGAGAACGCAGCAACCTTGTTCACGCTCGTAGAACGCGAAGGCGTTCTCAAGACAAAGGTGGTGCTGACGGGCAGCGAACAAATTGCGCTTGGCAGGCGTGGCGGTGGATCCCTACAGAGCCGCGAAGCACAAGAGGTGCGTCCGCCAAGCTACTTCTATCCGAACGCGGAAAATTCAGAGCGGGACTATGCGCTGCGCCAATACATCAACCCCAATTACGGTTATGCGCGGCCGCAATATATTCAGCCACAGTATGTACAACCGTATTACAGGTACCCGCGCGGCTATGGCGTGGATTGAAGATCGACGCACAAAAGAGCCCGCGTGCATTTCGATTTGCTGATCGTGGAGACAGGCGCTTTTCACGCTTCGGCTAATCAGCTTTGAGGAGAAAATTTGGAGCGGGCGAAGGGATTCGAACCCTCGACCCCAACCTTGGCAAGGTTGTGCTCTACCCCTGAGCTACACCCGCATCCATAGCTCCCGAAAGAGCTGCCTTGGGCCGGTCTATGCCAAATGCGCCCAAGTAATGCAACCTGCGCGGTCCGACGTGTAAGCCTGTATGGAAACTCGACTATCCGCGAACCGCACAATATGCCGTTAACCTCGCAAGACTTGCTTTCGTTCCTCGACCGCCTCGGCATTGCATCGGCAACGGTCGACCATCCGCCGCTGTTCAGCGTCGAAGAGTCGCGCCATTTGCGGGGAGAAATTCCCGGCGCGCATACGAAAAATCTTTTTCTTGTGGACCGCAAAGGGCGCCACTTCCTTGTCGTCGCCGAGGAAGACGCCGCGATCGATCTCAAAAATTTGCACCAAAAGCTCGGTGCGTCCGGCAGGCTATCGTTCGGCAAGGCCGACGCAATGCGCACGGCGCTCGGCATCGACCCCGGTTCCGTGACCCCCTTTGCGGCGATCAACGATAAAGAGAACCGAGTGAGCATCGTGATCGATAAGCCGTTGATGATGCGCGATCCGCTGAATTTTCATCCCCTGGTGAACACGCGCACGACCCGGATCGCCGCGGCTGATTTATTGCGGTTTCTGCAAGCCGTTGGCCATCCGCCACAAATTCTGGCCATTTCGGGGCCGTTCGAAGCCGCCCGCAACCTGTAGCGGGGGTTCTCGTCTGGCGATTGCATTCCTCGATAAATCCTCCCATCTATTTGACGAACAAGACGGGGGCCCCGACCCGCACCGCCCATGGAGAATTCTCGATGTTGCTCAATCAGGCCGCAAATGCGCCGGCAGCCGACAGCCTCGTTACCGACGTCACGACCCAGAACTTCGTCAAGGAAGTAATTGAGGAATCGAAGCGTCGCCCGGTACTTGTCGATTTCTGGGCGCCGTGGTGCGGACCGTGCAAGACGCTCGGACCGGTAATCGAGAAAATCGTCCACTCAGCCAAGGGCAAAATCAAGCTCACAAAAATGAATATCGACGAGCATCCGCAAGTCGCATCCCAACTCGGCATACAATCCATTCCCGCAGTTTTCGCCTTCGTGAACGGTCAGCCCGTCGATGGTTTCGTTGGCGCACTACCCGAAGGTCAAGTGAAGGCGTTCGTTGACCGTCTAATTGGCGGCGGTGGAAGCAACACTGCTGAATCGATTCAGCTTGCGGAAGATGCGCTGAAATCAGGCGATGCGGCAAAGGCCGCCGAGATTTTCGCAAGCATACTCGGCGAAGAGCCCGAAAATATTCAAGCGCTTGCGGGGCTCGTGCGTTGCCACGTCGCAGCCGGAAATCTTGAGCCTGCACGGCAGACGCTCGCCCTGATCCCAAAAGCAAAAGAAAACGAGCCTGTTGTTTCTACCGCCCGTGCCGCGCTCGAACTCGCCGATCAGGCGAAGAACGTCGGCGATACCGCGCCCCTGGAAGCGAAGGTCACAGCCGACCCGCTCGATCATCAGGCGCGCTTCGATCTCGCTGTTGCTCTCAACGCAAAAGGCAAGCGGCGTGAGGGACTCGAACATCTGATGACGATCGTGAAACGCGATCGTAAATGGAACGACGACGGCGCACGCAAGCAGCTTGTGCAATTTTTCGAGGCTTGGGGTCCGAATGACGAGAATACGATCGAAGGACGCCGGCAACTATCACTGATCCTATTTGCTTGAATCGCCGTCGGGTAAAGATGTCAACGAACACAGCATATCGAGCAGCAAACGATCTGCCGACGATCATTCCGGTTTTTCCGTTAGCGGGCGCGCTGTTGCTGCCACGTGTCCCTATGCCGCTCAATATTTTCGAGCCGCGCTATCTCGAGATGATCGACGACACGCTCAAAACCTCGCGCGTAATAGGAATGATCCAACCCGACGAAGGAAAAGGTGGCCCTGTTTCCCGTCCGAATCTTTATGCGACCGGTTGCGCAGGAAAAATCACCCAGTTTTCCGAAACCGGCGACGGCCGGTATCTGATCACACTCCATGGGATTGCGCGTTTTCGGATTATCGAAGAAATGCCGGTAACAACTCCCTATCGGCAGTGCCGTGTCGACTTCGCCGATTTCGCAGAAGATCTGGTTGCAAACCGCGGCGAAGAGGCGGTCGACCGCGACGAATTGTTGCGCACGCTGTCGAATTATCTCACCAAGAACAAGATCGAGGCCGACTGGAAAGGGATTCGCGAAGCACCGACGGAGGCGCTTGTGAATGGTCTTTCGATGATGGCGCCCTACGGGTCTCGAGAGAAACAAGCGCTGCTCGAAGCTCCCGACCTAAAGACAAGGGCCCAACTGCTCGTCGCGGTCACAGAGATCGCGCTGGCAAAGGACGACAACAATGATTTGCCGATGCAATAACGAGCGCACATGATCATCTTGAGGCGAGTATGAGCAATCCGACAAATATCGATCCCAAGCTACTGGAAATCTTGGTCTGTCCCGTGACCAAAGGGCCGCTCGAATATGACCGAGAACGACAGGAACTGATCTCGCGCTCAGCGAAGCTTGCCTATCCGATTCGCGATGGGATCCCGATCATGCTTCCGGAGGAAGCGCGCAAGCTCGGTAGCTGAACAAGCTTCAAAGCGTTTCGCCACGCAAGAGCCGCGGCAGTTCACCAGATGTTCCCGCCGCTTCGCGCAAAAAATAATTTTTAATCGCCGGCGTGCGCTCAACGAGTCCAAGTCCCACATCGCGCGCGGTTCTCAATACATCCGACCGGTTCGAGAATAGCCGGTTAAGCCCGTCCGTCACGCTTGCCATCGCCATCGTGTCGGAACGCCGCCAACGCTCGTAGCGTTTCAGTACGTCGGGGGTACCGTGATCGAGGCCGAGACGTGCGGCATCGGCAATACATTCCGCAAGGGCTGCGGCATCTCGCAGGCCCAGATTGAGTCCCTGCCCCGCTAGTGGATGGATCACATGTGCCGCGTCACCGAGTAACGCGAAACGGTCGTGCACGAAACGCCGGGCCATCGCAAAGGAAAGCGGATAAGCACGCGCTGCAGATACTACTTCGATCTCTCCGAGCTTTCGTCCAAAACGAAGCAGCAGCTCTTCTTTGAATTCTTCAGCAGACAGGCCAACGATACGGTCTGCCTCCTCCCTGGTCTCCGTCCATACGATCGAAGAGCGCTTGCCCGTCAATGGCAAAATCGCGAACGAACCCGCCGGCAGAAAGTGCTGTATGGCGCGGCCCTCGTGATCGCGCTCATGGCCAATTGTCGCGACAATCCCCGATTGCTCGTAGGGCCAGCTGATGGAAGAAATTCCCGCGAGCGACCGCAATTTGGAGCGCGCACCATCGGCAGCGACAAGCAAACTCGTATTGAGCGAAGTTCCGTCGCTGAGCATGACGCTAAGCCAGCCATCGGCGGTATGGTAGTTTCCGACACCTTGCGTAAGAAACCGCACGCCCGCATTAGCGGCAGTTTCGCGCAAGGCAACTGCTAGATCACGATGCTCGACCATATAGGCGAGCGGTTCTCCCGATTCCGTGTCGTCTTCGAAATTCAGAAATGCC
>Ga0134122_10003217_pt1 | contig 12105 bp, 16 predicted proteins | sample KB302_FD_96461 | JGI IMG/M metagenome (GOLD analysis project Ga0134122, IMG submission 96461) | Terrestrial soil microbial communities without Nitrogen fertilizer from Kellogg Biological Station, Michigan, USA - KB3-0-2 | ecosystem: Environmental > Terrestrial > Soil > Unclassified ...
CCCCCCACGCACTCGGGAGCGCCCCGGCCAAGCCGGGGCGCCCTTCGGTCGCCCGCGTCGTCAACGTGCCACCACGGCCGGATCGAGCCGCATGATCACGTAGCCGCCCACCGCGCCCGCGCCGAAGCCGGGGGCGAAGACGCGCATCGGGCGGTCGATGGTGCCGTCGGCAACGGCGTCGTAGATCGCCAGCGGGATGGAGGCGGAGGACGTGTTGCCGACCGTCTCGATGTTGAAGTAGAGGCGCTCGGGCGGGATGCCGGCGCTCTTGGCGTACTGGACGACCATCGTCTTGTTGGCCTGGTGCGGCACGATCAGGTCGATGGCCTGCAGCATCGTCGCCCCGCCGCCGTCGGGGTGCGGCAGCGCGCCGAGCTCGTGGATCATCTGCGTGAGGTAGCGCTTCACCAGCGCCTTCACCTCGGGCCCGAACACGGTGATGTTGTTGTCGAACTCGGGATTGGGCCAGATGATCGAGTCGACTTCGCTCATCGGGCCGCTCGCGTATGTCTGGAAGTACTCGACGTCGGGCGCCGCGCCCTCGGGCGCGGGGCCGATCACCATGGCGGCAGCGCCGTCGCCGAAGATCATGCGCGAGGTGCGCACGGTGCCGATCTTGTCCGAGAACTTCTCGGCGCACACCAGCAGCACCGGCCGCCGGACTTCCTGGAGCTGGCGGATCGCCTCGCTGATCCCGTACGGCAGCCCGGCGCAGGCCGCCACCATGTCGCCCGAGAAGTGCGTCTGGAACATGCCGAGGTGGCCGGAGAGCCACGTGGCCAGCGACGGCATCATCTTGGCGCTGGTGCACGAGCAGAAGATGACCGCGCCGATCTCCTCGGGGCGCCGTCCCGCCTTGGTGAGTGCGGCCTGGGCGGCGAGCAGCGAGATGTGGTCGAGGTCGAGGGCCGTGTAGAGACGCTGCCGGATGCCGGTCTTGTCCTCGATCTCGATGGCCGTCATCGGCGACCACGAGTACGCCGCGTTGCGGATGATGTCGTCGTTGGTGCACGGCGTCTCGCCCTTGTAGACGGCCATCGACTCCAGCCTGGGCATGACGCGGAACTGCGCGCGCACGTCGACCGGCGGGTAGGGGTCGACCGGCTGGCGCGACGCGACGGCCGGCGGGAGCGGCCGGCGCCGGCGCGTACCGCTCTTGACGCGGCGGATGAACTGCTGCACTTCCTCGGTGCGCGGGCGGTAGAGGACCACGAAGTCGTCGTCGTGCAGCTTGCCGACCTCGATCACGCGCATCTTGGCGCGATCCCACCGGTACTCGTTGTGCAGGATCATCGTCTGGCGCATGAGCGCTTCCACCTCGGGCACCCGGTGCGCGTACTCGACGATGTCGTCCCAGCCGTAGCCGGGATAGTCGGGGTCCCAGGCGAGCAGGTGATAGGTCAGGCTCGCGGGCTTGGCCAGCATCTCCGCCACCGTCGGCTTGATGGCCGACAGCTCGGCGCCGGCGCTCTTCTTGTGCCGGAACACGTCGAAGAGGACGCGGAAGATCTTGTCCTCGGTGCCCTCGTCCCACGACGGCACCAGGTTGCGATAGCCCGCCTCGATCGCCGCCGCCAGCTCGCCGCCTTCCCACGGCTTGAACACCGGCATGAAGACGTCGTCACGCTGCCGGGGCACGTCGCGCCAGCGCGTCGGCTGCTTGTCGTACATCGTGTACGGGTAGCGATTGGACCAGAACAGATCCAGCGCGAGGTCCCGGAGCAGCTCGTAGCGGCCCTTGTAGGCGCCGGACTCGAGCTTGCTGACGATGTCGGTCTCGCTCGGGGCCTTGTCCTCGAAGTCCCGACGGATCACCGCGGCAAACTGGTCCAGCGTCTCGAAGACGGTGAAGTCGAGCGCCGGGAAAAAGTTGAATGGAAAAACGATCCGGCCGTAGCGATTGACGACGAAGGGCTTCATGACCGCCGACCTCCAGGCCGTCACCGTAAGCCCGGCGGGTACCTTGCGCAAGTCGCTATAATCGAGCCATGCCCATTCTCGCCTCGCGCGATCAGGACGCCGTCCGCACCGAGTTCCAGCGCATCCAGGGACCGGTCAAGCTCGTGGTCTTCTCGCAGGAGCTCGTGGCCGGCGATCTCTGCCGCCAGAACGAGCAGCTCGTGCGCGAGGTGGCCGAGCTCGACGACCGCATCAGCGTCGAGGTGCTGAACCCCGCCATCGACCGCGAGCGGGCGGAGGGCTACGGCATCGACCAGGTGCCGGCCATCGTGGTGGAGGGCGCGCGCGACTACGGCATTCGCTTTCTCGGCATCCCGTCGGGCTACGAGTTCAGCAACCTGATCGATTCGATCATCGTGGCCTCCAGCGGCGACGCGCAGCTCAGCGAGGCGACGAAGTCCTCGCTGGCCGGGCTCACCGGCGACGTCACCATCAAGGTGTTCTCCACCCCCACCTGACCGTACTGTCCCCGGGCCGTGCGCCTGGCGCAGCACATGGCGGTCGCCTCCGACAAGGTCACCGCGGTCGCCATCGAGGCCACCGAGTTCCCCGAGATGTCGCACGCCTACCGCGTCAGCGCGGTGCCGAAGATCGTGATCAACGATCGGGTCGAGTTCGAGGGCGCGCTGCCCGAGGCGAGTTTCCTCGACGCCGTCCTGCGCGCGGACGCGCCCGCCGCCTCGTGAGGCGCGCGCCGCTTCTCGCCCTCGCGCTGCTCGCGCTCGCCGTCACCGCTCGCGCCGCCGACCCGCCGTCGCCGCTCGCCGTGGGCGCCGTCGCGCCGGACAGCGCGCTGGTGGACATGCGCGGCCAGCCGGTGCGCCTGGCCGACCTGCTCAAGCAGCACGACTTCGTCGTCGTCGCCTTCTACGTCAAAGCCTTCACCGGCGGCTGAACGCTGGAGTTCTCCCGGTTCCGGGAGAGCCACGCGAAGTACACGGCGCTCAACGCGGAGATCGTCGGCGTCTCGGCGGACCCGCCCGACCGGAATCTCGCCTGGGCGCAGGAGCTGAAGCTGCCGTTCAATCTGCTGACCGACAAGGACGGCAAGGTCTCGCGTCAGTGGGGCGCCTGGGACGACACCTGGAACCTGCCCAAGCGCGTCACCTTCGTCGTCGACCGCGCCGGCCGCATCCGCTACGTGGAGCCCGGCAGCCTGGCCATCGAGACGGACCGCACGCTGGACGCCCTCGGCAAGCTTGCCCGCGCGAAGTAGTGCGCTGCTCTTCGCCTACGGCACGCTCATGCGCGGCTACGGCCGTCATCGCTTCCTCGCCGGCGCCGCGCTGGTGACGACGGGCCACGTGCGTGGGCGGCTGCTCGCGTTCCGCGGCTATCCAGGACTGATCGCCGGCGCCGGCCGCGTGCGCGGGGAGATCTACCGGCTCGCCGATCCCCAACTTCTCCCGCTGCTGGATCGCGAGGAGGGGTACAATTTCGTCCGCCGCCGGGGCATTGCGACACTGGCCGGTGGTCGTCGGGCGCGCGTGTGGCTCTACCGCTATCGCGGACCGCGCGAGCGAGCGACGCCGATCCCCAGCGGCGACTATCGAGCAACGAAGCCTTCACCCGGGAGGAATTCATGGCGATGACCGCCGCCGAGCTCATCAAGGCCGACCAGGACCACCTGATCCATCCGCTCCATCACCCGATCGACAACAACGAGCCGATCATCTACGTCAAGGGCCGCGGCGCCATGGTGCAGGACATCGGCGGCCACGAGATGATCGACGGCCTGTCGGGGCTGTGGAACGTCAACGTCGGCCACGGCCGTACCGAGCTCGCCGACGCGGCCGCGGCGCAGATGAAGGACCTCGCCTACTTCTCGGGTTACGTGGGCTCGTCGAGCATGCCGGCCATCACGCTGGCCGGGAAGCTCATCGAGCTGGCCGGTGACATGCAGGGCATCTTCTTCACGTGCGGCGGCGCCGAGGCCAACGAGTCGGCGTTCAAGACCGCGCGGTTCTACTGGAAGAGCCAGGGCAAGCCCGACAAGATCAAGGTGATCGCCCGCCAGAACGCCTACCACGGCGTGACGCTGCAGGCGATGAGCGCCACCGGCATGGCGGCCTACTGGAAGATGTTCGAGCCGCGCGTGCCGGGCTTCGTGCACATCCCGACCTGCTATCCCTATCGCACGGTGGACGCCAAGCCGGGCGAGACGGCGGGCCAGACGGCCGCGCGCCTGCTGGAAGAGGCGATCCTGCGCGAGGGGCCCGACACGGTGGCTGCGTTCATCGCCGAGCCGATCCACGGCGGCGGTGGCGTGCTCTATCCCACCGACGACTACTTCCCGCTGGTGCGAGAGATCTGCAATCGCCATCACGTTCTGTTCATCGCCGATGAAGTGATCACAGGGTTCTGTCGGACCGGGAAGTGGTTCGCGACGACGCACTGGAACGTCAAGCCCGACATTCGATCGTTCGCCAAGGGCGTGACCAGCGGCTACCTGCCGCTGGGCGGCATCATGGTGAGCAAGGCCATCAAGGACGCGATCGACGGCGTGAAGCCCGAGGATCGCTGGATGCACGCCTACACGTACTCGGGCCATCCGACGTGCTGCGCGGTCGGGATCAAGAACATCGAGATCATGGAGCGTGAGCGCCTGAACGACAACGCGGCCAAGATGGGCGATCGGCTCTTCGCCGGCCTGAAGGACGCGTTCAAGGATCACCCCCACGCCGGCGACATCCGCGGCGGCAAGGGCCTGCTGGCGGCGGTGGAGCTGGTCGAGGATCGCGCTACCAAGAAGAACTTCCCGGCCGACAAGAAGGTGGCGCCGCGGCTGCAGGCCGAGATGATGAAGCGCGACGTGGTGACACGCGTGCGGCCGACCTCCGGCGCGCATCCGGCCAACGGCGACACCATCTTCTTCTCGCCGCCGCTGGTGGTGACGGACAAGCAGGTGGACACGCTGGTGTCGGTCACCCGCGACGCGGTGAAGGCCGTGCTCGGCGTCTGAGCCGCCGTGAGGCTCATCACCGCGCACCGCATCCTCATCCTCGCGGGGATCGCGTTCTTCGTGCTGTACGCGGTGATCCGCGGGATGCACTACCTGCGCGACGGCGGCGCCACGATGGATCTCGTGCAGACCATCGCGGCGCTGGCCATCGCGTTCGGCCTGCAGTGGTACTTCCGCTCACTCTCCCGGTGGGGCCAGCGCTGACGCCGGCCACGCTGATCTACGATGCCGAGTGCTCGATGTGCCGGGCCAGCGCCATGTGGCTCATGCGCCGGGCGCTCTCGGCCGGTGCGCTGGAGATCCTGCCCTGCCGCTCGTCCGTCCGCCGCGAGCGGTTCCCTCAGGTGCCCGAGACCCTCTGCCTGACGGCCATGCGGCTCGTGCTGCCCGACGGCCGCGTGCTCGGCGGCGCCGACGCGGTGCCCGAGCTGCTGCGCCGCATTCGCGGCTGGGGCTGGGTGGCCGGCGTGTTCGCGCTGCCGCCCGTGCGTCCGCTCGCGCGCGTGGTCTACGGCTGGATCGCGCGGAATCGGATGAAGATCGCCTGCGCCATCGGCCCGCGCGCCTCGTGAGCGATCTCGCCGCGCCGCTCGACCGCTACCGCGACGTCGTGCGTCCCGAGTGGATCGACCACAACGGCCACATGAACATGGGCTACTACCTCGTCGTGTTCGACTTCGCCACCGACGAGTTCTTCCGCTGGGTCGGCCTCGGTGAGGACCATCGCAGCGCCCGCCACGTCACCACGTTCTGTCTCGAGGCCCACGTGACCTACCATCGCGAGGTCCGCGCCGGCGACCCGCTGCGCTTCACCACGCTGCTGCTCGGCCACGACGCCAAGCGCATCCACTACATCCACGCGATGTACCACGCGACTGAAGGCTACCTGGCCGCCACCAACGAGCTGATGTCGCTCCACGTCGATCTGGCCACGCGCCGCGGCGCGCCGATGGCGCCGGAGATCAGCGCGCGGCTGGCCGCGATCCTCGCCGCGCACGACACGCTGGAGCGTCCGCCGCAGGCGGGCCGGCGCATCGGCCTCGCGCAGCGGCCCGCGACGGCGTAACCGCTACTTCGCGCCGCGCGGCGCGCTCTGCAGCAGCTCCCCCAGCTCGCGCTTCCAGAACCGGGCCTGGCCCGTGGTGCCGTGGCCGGCCGACTGCTCGCTGGCGGGAATGAGCAGCACCCGGCCGTTCTTCACGCGCTTGATCTCGCGGTCGAGCAGCCCGAGCTCGGGCGGATTGCGCTCGTCGTCCGCGGAGTTGATCGCCAGCACGGTGGCCTGGATCCGCTCGAGCCCGGCGGAGGCGTCATAGTCGCGGGAGGAATCCCGCTGGTAGAGATGGTCGTTGGCGTCGCCGCGGAACGGTGCGCTCAGCCGCTGGTGGAGGAGCTGGTCGGCCTTCTCGCGTGTCGGCGCCGCCTTCTGCAGCGCCTGGTTGCCGCCGCTGGTCGCGAAGCCGTAGAAGACCGAGGCGACCTGCAGGTTGCGCGGCTGAGTCGTGTAGTCGCCGTCCTTGTACTCGGGGTCGTTCCGGATCGCGTCGATGATCAGGCGGCGCATGATCCAGTTCCGGCCCGACATGGCCGTCGGCAGCGAGGCCATCGGCACCGCGACCTCCATGAGGCCGGGATACTGCTGCGCCCACATCCACGTCTGCATGCCGCCCATGGAGTTGCCGAGCACCAGCCGCAGACGCCGGACACCCAGGTGCTCGGTGACGAGCCGGTACTGGGCCTGCACCATGTCGTCGTAGTTGTACTTCGGGAAGCGCGCGCGCAGACCGTCGGAGGGCTTGCTCGATTTCCCCGTGCCGAGCGCGTCCGGCAGGATGACGTAGTAGCGGGAGGCGTCGAGCGGCTGGCCGGGACCGAAGAGCTCGCCGGCGAACGCCGGCGTCAGCATGCTGGCGCTCGATCCGGTCGTGCCGTGCAGGATCAGCACCGGCTCGCCGGTGGGCGCGCCGACGGTGGCGTAGTGCAGGCGCAGCTCGGGCAGCACCTCGCCGGTGTGAAAGCGAAAGTCCCGCACGACCCACGCGCCCTCCTTCGGTGCCGGGTAGTCGGCCGCCGCGGCCGGCAGCGTGAACAGTGTGAGCGCGAGCGTCCATAGCGCACAGATGAGCGTCCTGGCCGTTTTCATGGCCCTCTGTATACCACTGCTGCCGTGAGAAGCGGCAGCTGCCGCCGGGGCGTCGTCGTTGGCCGGCGAGCCCCTGGCCGGCGCTCAGCCGCCCAGCCGCTTGCGGCCCACGCCCTTGAAGAAGGTGTACGAGAAGGTCCCGTCGGCCTCGGCCGTCCGGTAGAGGGCGCGGATCCCGCGCCGCCACGTGGCTTCGTCGATCATGCCCGCGGCAATCGCCCGGTCGCCGACGCCCTCGACCATCGCGGTGAAGGTCTTCCGCGTGAAGCCGTCCACCAGGTGCGGGCGGCTCGCGTCCGCGTACACGACGCGCGGCGAGACCGCGACATCCTCCAATCCGGCCTCGACGAGCCGCGGGTAGAGCGAGCGGCCGATCAGCGAGTCGCCGCCCGCGCGCGCCTGCAAGTCGACGAGGCACTGGATGGCGCGGCGCGCGTCGGGACTGTCGGGGTGGAAGTAGGTCGAGCCGTGATCGCCCTCGATGACCGTGAGCGTGCCGCCCGGCTTGAGCACATTCAGCAGCGCGGCGAGGGCCTCGCGTACGCGCGGGAGATGCTCGAGCACGAAGCAGACGAACACGTGGTCGAAGCCGTCCGCGCGAAACGGCAGCGCATAGAGATCCGTCCGTCCGAAGACGACGTTGGCTGCGCCGGCTGATCGCACGCGTTGCCGCGCCAGCTCGAGCGACTCCGGCGAGATATCGATCGAGGTGATCGTGGCGCCCGGGCTTCGCGTCGCGAGCGTGACGGTCTGGGCCCCCACGCCGCAGCCTGCCTCCAGCACGACGCTGCCCGGTGGATAGTGGGTGTCGACGTGCAGCAGGTCCGTGAGCGTCGTGGCCTGATCGACGAGACGCGTCTGCTCGTGCCCCGAGTAGCCGTGCACGTAGTCGCGGTCGATCATGCCTTCGCGCGCAGCCGGCGGATCGTCGTGCGGGCCTGCTGGACCAGGCCGGGGCTGGTCTTCACCATGCTCGGCAGCGCGATGAACCGCTCCAGCGGCGCGATCGCCCGTGCATCACCATGCTGGGCGAGCCACTCGACGGCCACCGTCTTCACCAGGTGCGAGCGGTCGCTCAGCGCCGCGGTGAAGACTGGGATGTGAGCCGGCCGCCCGAAGTGCTTGAGGCCTTCGATCGCGGCCCACCGGACCTGGCCGTCCTTGTGCTTCACCGCCTCCAGCAAGACGTCGAGCACGGCGTTGCTGGTTTGCCCCTGCAGACACCAGACGAGGGCCACCGTATTGACGCGGGACGTGCGCAGCAGCTCGAGCACCTCGCGAAGATTCTGCCGCGCGGCGCGCGCGAGCTCGTCCGCCGCGTCGTCGCCCTCGTCGACCGATCTCGCCCGCCGCATCCGATCCAGCGCGCGCCGGACGGCGGTCTTCTGGCGGGTCACGACCGGCGCGGGGCGCCGGGGTCGGCGGCGTCGGGGACGACGCTGCGCGCGATGGAGCCATCGAGCGCCTCGTAGGCCTCGTAGCCGATGAGGTCGTAGAGCTCGCGGCGCGACTGCATGCGATCGAGCAGCCCTTCCTGTGTGCCGTGGCGCGCGAGCTGGGCGTACGTCTCCTCCATCGCGCGGGCCGCCACGCGCAGGGCGGTCACCGGCCAGATCACCATCTTGTAACCGAGGCGCGCCAGCTCGTCGGCGGTGGTGAGCGGCGTCTTGCCGAACTCCGTCATGTTGGCGAGCAGCGGCACGCGCACCGCCGCCGCGAACGCGCGAATCTCGTCCACGCTGCGCAGGGCTTCGGGAAAGACGGCGTGGGCGCCCGCTTCGACGTACAGCCGCGCGCGGGCGATGGCCGCGTCCAGCCCTTCCGAGGCCAGCGCGTCGGTGCGCGCAATCACGCGCAGGTGGCGGGCGGCGCGGACGGCGGCGGCGACCTTGCGCGCCATGTCCTCGGGTGCCGCGAGGCGCTTGTCGGACAGGTGGCCGCACTTCTTGGGCAGGACCTGGTCCTCGAGCTGGACGGCCGCGGCGCCGGCCTCCTCGAGCTCGCGCACGAGGCGCATCACGTTGAGCGCTTCGCCGTAGCCGGTGTCGCCGTCGACCACGAGCGGCCGGTCCACGGCGCGGCAGATGGAGCGCGTGAAGAAGACCAGCTCGTCGAGCGCCAGCACACCGAGATCGGGCAGCGCCAGGCTGGCGGTGACCGCGGCGCCGGAGAGGTAGAGGGCGGGGAAGCCGGCACGCTGCGCCAGGAGCGCGGCGAGCGGCGTGTGCGTGCCCGGCATGCGCACGATCCCGGGCTCGGTCCAGAGCTGGGCGAGGCGATCGCCGGCCGGGCGTGGGTCACGCGCGGCCCCACCGACCTCGAGCAGCCAGGTCACTCGGCGTGTCTCAGCGCGCGGCCAGCGCGCTGTCCGTCACGATCGGGTCGGGCACGGTGGGCCCATCGCCGGCCACCGTCGTGCGGTGCATCACGCGGCGGCGACGCGTGTCCCAGGGCCGGCCGCGGTGGAGTACGGCGCGGTTGTCCCACATCACGCAGTCGCCGACGCGCCAGCGATGCTGGAAGACGAACGGCGGCTGGGTGGCGTGCGCCAGCAGATCGCGCAGCAGGCGGCGGCCTTCGTCGACAGGCAGGCCGACGATGTGCGAGGCGTGCGAGCCGAGGTAGATCGCCTTGCGGCCGGTGACGTCGTTGATACGCACGAGCTGCTGCTTGACCGGCGGCAGCGCGGTCTCCTGCTCCGGCAGCAGGAGCCCGGGCGCGATTTGCCCGCGCGAGTACGCGAACGAGTGCACGGCCACCATGCCGTCGAGCCGCGACTGCAGCGTGCGCGGCAGGGCGTCCCAGGCGGCCCGCAGGCTGGCGTACTCCGTCTCACCGCCCTCGGAGGGCACCTCGCGCGCGGAGAGCAGGGAGGCCATGGCGGGGATCGGCTTGAACGACGAGTCGCTGTGCCACAGCTGGTTGCCCTGGTGGTAGAGCAGGCGGCGATCGTCCGCCGGCAGCGTGTTGCCGTCGGCATCCACGTTGGACAGGTCGGCGATCTGCGGCGCCACGCGCGCGTTCTGCGCGATGCTGCGGGTCGTCTCTTCCAGCGCGCCGAAGCGCCGGGTGAAGGTGATCTGCTCGTCGTCGGTCAGGTGCTGGTCGTGGAAGACCAGCACGGAGTGCTCCTCGAAGGCCGTGCGCAGCTGCGCGAAGGTCGGATCGTCGAGATCGCGCAGGTAGACACCCGTGACCTCGGCCGCGAAGTGCGGGTGCAGGCGGCGGACGCTGAGACCCATGCTCGTCTCCTCCGGCGTGGTGGATCGCCGACGCCCGGGGATGATAGGCGCAGCGCCGTCACGGCGCAACCCGCCGTCAGGGGACGAAGTAGAACGGGTTGGGCAGCTTGTACGTCCGCTCGGCGAACCCGCCGTCCAGGTCGCTCATCTGGTCGCCGATGTTCACGACGATCGTGTAGCCCTGCTCGACGAGCTTCTTCCGCTCGGCGGCCTTCTGCTCCACCGCCGAGCTCGTGCGCATGGCGTCGGGCTTGAGGATCACGCCGGTCCACTCATAGCCGGCCGATCGCAGATTGCCCTCGGTGGCGGCGCGCAGACGCTCGGGCCGGCCGGTGAGAAAGAAGACGGCCACGCCGCGCTCGCGCGCCAGGCGGGCCAGGGCCAGCACCGGCTTGATGGGCTCGGCGCGGGCCAAAGCAACCCACGCGACGAAGCCGCAGGGCCCGTTCGGCAGCGCGTCACAGGGGCCGCTCACGATGAAGCCGTAGTCGTTGGCGCGCAGGTTCGGCAGGTTCGACAGCGAGGTCTCGTCGATATCGAGCACCATGGCCAGCTTGCCGCCGCGCGCGGCGCGCGACTCGAGGTAGCCGCGTGCCTGCTCGACGATGGCGGCGACGTCGGCGTCGTAGCGGCCGGACTCGACGTACTCGCTGACCTGCCGCTTGGCATCGGCGAGACTCGGCGGGCCGGCCGGCCCCGGTGCGGTGGACGCGCCCGTCGCGCAGCCCGCGCTGCCGAGGAGCAGCGCGAGCAGGAGCGCCAGGCGCATCACGCGACGGGGCATCGCGATCAGAACACGGCGATCGGGTGCGCGGGCGCGCCGGTGGCGCCGACCAGCCGGATCGGCGTCGCCGTGAACATGAACTCGTAGCGGCTTTCCTCGGCGCAGGCCTTGGCGAGGCGCTCGGGGTACGAGTTGTCCACGAGCACGAGGCCCAGAAACGGGATGGCCAGGTGCGTGCTCATGCCGAAGCCGGGGAAGGGCACCGGGCGCTCGTCCATCATGTCCCACGAGATCGCCGCGATGTCCTTCTCGCGGAACCACTCGAGGCACGAGATGTTCATGCCGGGGTGCGGCGACACGCGCGGCACCCAGTCGGGATTCGCCTTGCGGAAGCCCTCGTCGCCGTTGCGCACCACCACCACGTCGCCCGGCTCCACCTTCACGCCGGCGCGCGCCGCGGCCGCGTCCAGCTCCTTCGGCGTGACGGGATGGTCGATGGTCACGAAGCCTTCCTTGCGCCCGGCCGCCACGTCGAGGAGCACGCCGCGCGTGGTGAGGCCGTCGAAGTAGGCGTCGATCGCGCACCAGGTGGCGCCGGCCGCGGTGAGGTGGTCCTTGAACGAGCGGCCGTTGAACATCTCGCCGTCCCACCCGACGTGACAGAGGGCGTCGATGTGCGTGACGCTGAAGCCGTGATAGACGAGGTCGAAGCGGTCCAGCACCACGTCGGCGCGCTCGCGCTGGGAGGGGAACGTGACATTGTACATGATGGCCGGCTGCGGCCCGAGGTCCCGTGCCAGCGAGACGGTGCGGCCGCTGCGCACGAGGGCGGCGGCCTGCGCGCGCTTGGCCGGCGTGATGAGGTTGGCCGTGCCGCGCTGGTCGTCGTGGCCCCAGCGTCCCCAGTTGTTCAGCTCCTTGAAGTACCCTTCGACGCGATCCTTGGTGGGCGGCGTCCAGTCGGCCATCACGCGGACTCCTCTCGAGCGGGATGCGCAGCGGCCCCCACGGTAGTCGCTGCGCGCGCGCCCGTCAACGTCACGGCGCCCTCCACGGCACGTGGCGCGCCGGATCG
>Ga0134122_10003218_pt1 | contig 12103 bp, 13 predicted proteins | sample KB302_FD_96461 | JGI IMG/M metagenome (GOLD analysis project Ga0134122, IMG submission 96461) | Terrestrial soil microbial communities without Nitrogen fertilizer from Kellogg Biological Station, Michigan, USA - KB3-0-2 | ecosystem: Environmental > Terrestrial > Soil > Unclassified ...
CATGATGGAGTACGGTATCTTGATCATAACCAGCCCCGAAAGTATACACTTAGCCGGTGATGAACGAGTTTTTTGGACCGGGTGGATTGCTCGAACAGCGGCTCGACGACTACGAATTCCGCCCGTCCCAGATTCGAATGGCGGAAGCCGGTTACGAGGCGCTCGAAGCTCAGAATCACCTGATCGTCGAAGCCGGTACCGGCACGGGAAAGACCATCGCGTATCTGCTTCCCGCGCTGATTCACGGACGCCGCATTCTTGTATCGACGGGAACCAAAACGCTTCAGGACCAGATTTTCTACAAAGACATCCCCCTGCTGGAAACCATCGTTGGACGCCCGATTGCCGCGGCTTATCTCAAGGGCCGAAACAATTACCTCTGCCGGCAGAAAATGGAGGCCATGCACTCGGAGGGATTGTTTACGGCGCTGGAGCTTCCGTCCTTTCAATCCATTCTCAACTGGTCGCAAACGACGCAAACCGGCGACCGCTCGGAGCTCGGCGCGGCCGGCGAAGATTCCGAACTCTGGTCCAAACTGGATGCACGCCGCGACCGCTGCGCCGGCTCGAAATGCGTGGACTTCGATCGATGTTTTCTCACGATGATGCGGCAGAAGGCGATGGAGGCCGACATCGTGATCGTGAATCACCATCTGTTTTTTGCGGATCTCGCTATCCGCAACGCCGACACTCCCGGGATACTGCCGGACTATAGCGCCGTCATTTTCGATGAGGCACACGAGCTCGAAGAAATCGCAACCGAGTATTTCGGATTTCACGTGAGCAACTTCCGTCTCTTCGAACTCGTTTCCGACGCGCGTCGCATTTCAGATAAATCCGAGACGCCATGCGACGACATCGATCCGATACAACGCGCATCGGACCGTTTCTTCGGCGGGTTCGCGTTGCTGGGCGACGGCCGTCATCCGATACAGCACCTTGAAGGAAGTCTTGAAGGCATTGGCGCGCTGATCGGCGCCATTCAGGAATTCCGCCCTGCGCTGCGCAAGCGCAGCGATTTTTCCGGAGAGTGGGAGGCCCTCGATCGCCGGGCCGGAGAAATCGTCAGCGATCTTGAGGTGTTTCAGGGCGGCTTCCGCGAAAACTACGTGTCCTGGATCGAACGCCGCGGGCGTGGAACATTTCTCGAAGCGTGTCCGGTCGACGTTTCCGGAATGTTGAAGGAGAGTCTGTTTGACCGCATTCCGTCATGCATTCTGACGTCGGCCACTTTGACCGTCACAGACTCCTTTGACTATTTCCGCCAGCGGATCGGAATGACGGAAGGCGAGGAGTTCAGCCTGTCGACGGAGTTCAACCTTCGCAACCAGACCATGCTGTACGTACCGAAACGCATGCCGGACTACCGTCATCCGGCTTATCTGGAGCGGGCTGTCGACGAGATCAAGAACATACTGCTGGCCTCGCAGGGCCGCGCGTTCGTGCTGTTCACGAGCTATCAGCAGATGCTGGCGGCGTACGATCAGGTTTCGCGCATCGTGAGCTTTCCATGTCTGGTGCAGACGCGCAGCGGTGGAAAGAGCCGGTTGCTGGATGAATTTCGCATTACGCCAAACGCCGTGCTCTTTGGCACCTCCAGCTTCTGGCAGGGCGTCGACGTGAAAGGGGAATCACTGAGCGCAGTGATTATCGACAAGCTGCCGTTTCAAGTGCCATCGGATCCACTCGTGAGCGCGCGAGTCGCGCGAGTGGAGCGCGAGGGCGGCAATCCGTTTTCGGACTATCAGGTGCCGCACGCCATCCTGAGACTGAAGCAGGGACTGGGCCGGCTGATTCGGTCAAAATCCGATCGCGGAATCCTCTCCATTCTCGACAGCCGTCTGAGCACGAAGGGATACGGCAAACTTTTCATGGCCAGCCTGCCGAACTACGCGGTAACGGGCGAAATTGAAGATCTGGTAGATTTCATGAAAGAAGGCAGTCCCGCCTGATCCTATGCGCATCACGGAAATCTTTTTTTCAATCCAGGGAGAGTCGTCGCATGCGGGAAAACCGTGTGTGTTCGTGCGCCTGACGGGATGTTCATTGCGTTGCGTCTGGTGCGATACGAAGTATTCCTACAGCGGCGGAACGGAAATGCCTTTGGCGGATGTCATAGTCGCTGTGGAAAGCCATCCTGCACGGCTGGTGGAAATCACCGGCGGCGAACCGCTGGAGCAGGATGAAGTGTATGCGTTGATGGATGCTCTTCTGGCCAAAGGCCACACCGTGATGCTGGAGACAGGTGGGCATGTGCGGATCGATCGTGTGCCGAAACCGGTGATCAAGATCATCGACATCAAATGCCCGGATAGCGGCGAGGGAGAGACATTTTGCTGGGACAATGTGGACCTTGCAGAACCCCACGACGAATTCAAGTTCGTCGTCGCCTCGCGCAGGGATTATGAGTGGAGTCGCGAAGTCCTGCGCCAGCAGTTCAAGGACTGCTCAAACACGATTCTTTTTTCCCCCGCACATGAAGAATTGCCGCCAAAGGACCTGGCGGAATGGGTGCTTGCCGACGGCCTGCCGGTTCGAGTGCAACTACAGCTACATAAATATATTTGGGGACCGGATGTTCGTGGGGTATAGGGGAACAGCGTCGCGAACGCGACTTCCGCCCTCCTGAGTCAACAGGTGACATTGTTTAACATGCATGAACACGAGTGAACATTAGTCCTTCAGCTCCCTGTATTTAGGCCACTTTTGGCACTGTTGTCGTCTCCTGTCTAGGTATGTTAAAATACCCCTCTGTGTTACGTAGGCGTTACGCAGAGAAGGCAGAAGCCGATGAAAAAGCAAGTCACGATGACCGCACGCAGGGTCGAGAGTATCAAACCAGACCCCACACGGAAGCAGGAAATTCCGGCTGGGGGCGTCGGTGGCCTGACCCTCGTCGTTCAAACTTCCGGCTCGAAGAGCTGGTACTTGCGTTACCGATATTTGGGACGCACCCGCAATTACAAAATCGGAAATTTTCCCGTCGTTGGCCTCGCCGACGCGCGCCTTCGCGCCATCGATGCGTTGAAGACTCTTTCCCGTGGTGTCGACCCGGCGTTCAAACCGGCTCCGGGCGAAGATGGTGTGAAAGCGGTCGCTGACCTGTGGGTGAAACTGGAAGTTTCCGGGAAGCGCACCGAGACAGAAATCACCCGAGTCCTGAAAAAAGAAATTGTCCAGCCGTGGATCACCCGGAAGGTGACCGACATCACACGCGCCGATGTGTTGCGCCTTGTCGATAAGATTGTGGCCCGTCCCGCACCCGTCACGGCGAATCGCGTTTTTGAACTGACGCGCCGTTGGTTCCGCTGGCAGGTAGGCCGGGGATATGTGACTGTCTCCCCTTGCGACGGATTGAATCCGCCGACGGCAGAAACAGCGCGGGACCACAAACTCAGCGATTCCGAATTGGCGGCGGTATGGAACACGGCGAAAACCTTGGACTATCCGACCGGCGCATTTATCCAAATGATGATTGCGACGGGCGCGCGCCGTAGCCAAGTCGCCGAGATGAAGTGGAAGGACATCGACCTCCAGACCGGCATGTGGTCCGTGACGGCGGCGGATATGAAAATGGCACGGGCAACCGAGGTCCCATTGAGCACGGTGACAATGACGATACTCCGCACCGTGCCCCGTTTCGACGGCGGTATTTATGTGTTCTCCCGGAGTGGTGGGAAACGGGCACTGACCACTTTTGCCGAAATGAAGCGGACCCTCGACGAGGCTGTGAAAGAGGCCGGGCATGCCGTCGCACCGTGGACTCTCCACGACATCCGAAGAAACCTTTCAACGTTCTGCTCGCGTACGCATGTTGCCCGTGAGGTTGCCGCACTGATGCTGGCACACTCCAGAAAGTCCGCCTTGGGTTCCGTCGACGCGATTTACGACCAGTACGATTATCTCCCGGAAAGACGCACCGCGTTCGAGGCATGGGGCGTATACCTTCAAGGGCTGGAGCCACCGGCGAAACATACAGCCACCGCCTGATATAAAATCCCCGGAGGGCGGGTAGCGTTGCAACGCGAGTCCGGTTCTCCACAATCGGAACCGCCTTATTCATCCACTGTGGAGGTGGTGTGCCCCTTCCGAACCCGCACGAAGCTATTGCGACCGCGTACCGCGAATCCAAAAACGCCGATGCCCTCGCAGATCGTCTCCGAGAAATTCTCAACCAATATCGTGCAGCATCGGACACCGACATAAAACCCGAAACCGCCGCACAGGTGGCCGACAAGTTGAGCGCCATCGTGGCGGAATGTCGCACGGATGCGGTACGTGGTGATGTCACCGCTCTCGCGCGCGCCGTGGGGGCGGCGGAACAACTCTCGGAATGGCCCCCCTGGTTGCACCAGCGCGTCCTGCGATGGGCGGTTGATCAACTCCACTCAAAGGACCTCACGACCGGCGCGCAGGGGCAACAGGCGCGCGTGGGGACGAAGTCTGAAGCCATCCACGCGGCCCTCAACACGTATGGCGTTTACCAGACGGTGAAGGCGGCGAACCGAGAATACAAACGGCGAGGGTCCGCACTGGCATTGACCGCAAAAATTGAAAACGTTTCAGCGGAAACAGTCAGAAAGCGCATCGCGAAAGCCAAAAAGTACGGCGCACGCACCGTATTCGGAATACAAACAGGGTAACAAACTCGCCCACTTTAGTGATCTATACAGGTTCGCCGCAGCGTCCTATGTTTCTGGACATGCGTGAACATGAGCAGATTCCCGGTACGTCCGTTCCGTTGTTGCCCCTTCTCTACACCTTCCTGAGCCTGACGCAGAACAACATCTTTCGAAATCGCACTCAACTGAGGCGGGAGATGAATGCGCCGGTGGACCCATTTCCGCAACCAGTCCGCCTCTCTGGCAATCGCATTGCGTGGGATGGCGAAGCTGTTCGCGCGTGGGTGAAGAGGCGCATGGACAAAGGTCCGCGCGTTCCGAAACCGAAACCACCGCGTAAGAACCTACCGCAAGAAACGGGCCAGCAGCATTAACACGAGATGGCTAACAATCTCATTGATTGGGCGTTGAAGCAGGCACTAGCCGCAGTACAGAAACTCGTTCTCCTGGTTCTCGCTAATCGGGCGGACGGGAAAACCCACGAATGCTTTCCATCCCTTACAACGATCGCTCGCGAAACAGGACTTGCGCGATCGACTGTGACGCAGGCACTCGGGCGGTTGGAGTCGTTGGGTTTGATCCGACGTCAGCGTAAACCCTATCAAAGCACCCTGTATGTCCTCCTTATGGAAGGTAGGTCGGGAGATGGCCTAGTCCTGAATACGGACCAGACCGCCACACGGCACAGGGTAGGCCGGGACACAGATCAGAGTAGGTCGGGACACGGACCGGCGGTAGTCCGCCACGCGGCCCGTAACCCTCAATTGAACCCAAATGGAACCCAAAGAGAACCGAGGGGGAAGACAGCGCCCCCGCCGGACTCTATCGAAATCACCGACGCGATGACCGTGTGGGCGAAGGAAAACGGCATCGACGGCGACCTGAAAACTGAAACCGACAACATGCTCGATCACTACCGCGCCAAGGGCGAGCTTCGCTGCGATTGGATCGCCACATGGCGCACTTGGATGAGAAGGACCAAAACCTATGGATATTCGGGAAACAGCAACAATCATTCAAGAGCGATTGCGTCGCGATCAGGCGACAGCGGACGACTCAAAGTTCGATCATATAAACCCACGCAATGAGTGCCCCCTCTGCGGCGGTGTGGGCTACGTTCGCGTCACTGGCGGCGTCGTTCGATGTGAATGCCAGAAACAGAAGATCGCCCGGAAGAAACTGGCGGAGATTCCGGAGCGATATCGGGATTCGACATTCGCGAACTACGTCCCAGAGGACGCCCAACAACAGGCCGCACTCGACCGTATCAGCGGCGACTTCACCGAGAGCTTCTTCATTCACGGCGACTACTCTCGCGGGAAAACGCACCTCGCCACGGCGCAATACCGGCGGCTGATTGAGATCGAACGACCGGCGATGTTCTTTCCGATGAGTGAACTGCTTCATGAACTCCGACGCGCGGAACTCGACCGGGATTTTTTTTGCGTCGTTCGGGACCGCGCCATGCACGCGGACACGCTCCACCTGTTCGTCGACGACATCGATAAGTTCAAGCCGACAGATTTCAAGAGCGAGGTGCTCTTCGATCTCTTTGATTGCATTTGGAAAAGGAAATTGGGATTGACGATTACCTCAAACCATACCCTCGGCGAGCTCGCCGAGTCCGAGGCAGTCCCTCCATCAGTCATTCGACGCATCGATGCAATATGCCGGGCAATCGAAGTCTAGCGATGGAAAAACCAAGACTCTTCAACCTATGAGGTCCATCAATGAAACGTCAGTCTGAATCCAAGTTAACAATCGAATGGTACTGCCTGAAATGCTGGCAAGAAGGTTCGTGCGAAATTGAATCGGCTCCCGCAGGATGGGCTGGTAACGTCGCAGACCTTCCCGCAGTTCAACTACAGCACGCTCAAATTATTTCTCGCATACAGGGCGGTCGAGGCTGCGTTGGGAACATTCACAAACAGGAACGCATGACCCATACGAAGGTGCGCCGGGAAGCCGCGCCAATGCTGCCAGACGTTGGGGAGCCGTTGATTATCGGGAGGCAGTTGAGTAAAGCCGCAGACGCCAAAGGTTGAAGGCGAGAAGCGGCCCCGCCCCTGATCTACAACCGGGGGGGACCGAGAAGGTAAGCAGAGGCAAACACAGGGGTCGTGGGGTGGGGCCTTGTCCTCCGTGTCAGGTTGGGGGGAGGGGGGGGCCGACAGGTCCGCCGGTATTTTGCGCCGTGGTGGCGCAAATTCAAGTTGGTTCGATTCAATTCAGAAAGGGATGGAGTTATGACGGAAGAATTACGGACGAAGGTCGCGGAGTCTCGCGAACGCATGGACGGCATCGCGCGCAGACTATTCACCACTATTGGAATGGAGGCAACGGCGGCAACGTTTCTGGGAATCGCAATCGAGATTTGGCGGCAGACCATCGGCGATCAGGAAACGATCACGCGCCTTCTCGATCTCGCGAATGAATTGGAGCGTCAGCACGACGTACGGACTCCTAAATCAAAACCATCCTGAGCAGCCAGAACCGGTGTGTTCCGTTTATGGTAGGGTTATGCCGCAAATGGAAGTCTCTTACGAGCTGCTCATTGATATTGATTCTTGCGAGTACCTCTATCTCAGGGAGATTTCGGAACCGGCAGATAATGAACTTCGCTTGCTAATTGAAGAGGCCGGAACCCGGCTGGAATCATCTTCTCTTGATCTTAAGGTAACGGGCGTCGAGTTCTCAAACCTTAGCCCCATCGAATCAAGTGATGAGAGTCGTCTCTTTGAAGTCACGTGGGAAACATACATTGCATACTCAGTGCGGAATGAATCGTTCGCAAAAATTGATCCGTATGAGGAACACGAAGGAACACGTGCATGCCTATATTCCAAGTCCCGTTTTTTGGATTATGTTGCCAATGCGACTTTTGCTTCCGAAGACTATCCGGGCCCATTTCGGCACATTGGCATCAACTGCCTCAATCACATTATTGATGTAATCTCCACCTCGGTCCCTACCATTCGCGATCTCCGCAGATAACTTTCAAACAACGCCTTGGGAAAATCTCCGATCACTCGCGGCTTGTCCCTGTTGTATCCTCCGTCACAAGCAACCTTGCTGGAACCAAGCCACTCTGAACAGAAGCGACGGTGGGAAGCCGGACGGCAGACACACAGAGACCACGGCGGAAGCCCGGCAGGCGAAAAGGAAACGATGCGCGCCCAGTGAGATGCTGGCGACGTTGCAGGTCGTCTCTGGCGGCGGGATGCCGCGCTCCTCGAAAAGCCAAATTCATAAATCAGAATTTAAGGAGCGCCCTCATGCAGGTCTTCACCGAAATTAAGGAAGCGATTGACAGCCAGATTGCGGCCTTCGAACTATTCCGAAAAGCAAACACCGAAAAAGTTTCACTACTCGAATCCACCAACCAAACATTGCTGGAACGCATCGAAATCCTCGAATCGAAGCGACTGGGGCCGGGCCGAATCGGTAACGCGCCGAAGAGCGAGGAAATGGTGGGCTTCGAACGGTATATCAAGACCGGCGACCTGTCCGGCTGCAAAGAAGCCAAAGAGATGTCGATTGTCGGCGGCGCGGCGAGTGGCGGCGCGATGGTGCCGGAGGTCATCGCGGATCAAATCATTTCGCGAGCCATCAGCCGATCGCTGTTGCTGACCCTGGTGCGGGACACGCCGGTCAAGACCGCTGACTATGTTCGCCTGGTTAACCTGCGCGGCGCGACCGCGTCGTGGGTCGGAGAAAATGGTACGCGGTCTGCGACCGCCACGCCGCAACTTCGCGAAGTCAGGCCAACGAGCGGCGAACTCTACAGTTACCCGGCGGTGACCAACTTCCTGTTGAACGACAGCCAGTTCAACGTCGAATCGTTCTTGAGCGAAAACGTCAGCGACACATTCAGCAAGTCGCTGGAAGCTGCCCTGATTAGCGGAACCGGCGTGGATCAACCGACCGGAATTTTGAATACGTCGCCGGTATCGACGGCAGACACCGCGAGTCCTGTACGGAACGCTGACGCAATCCAATACATCAACGGCACGGGCGATCTGGCCGACGACATCGTCGACTTGTATTTTTCGCTTAAGGGCGAATACCGCCGGAATGCGAAGTTCCTGATGAACTCCGTCACGTTGGCGGCAGTCCGCAAGTTGCGGGATGCGAACGGCAGCGGGTTCCTGTGGCAGTCCGGTCTGGGTGCCGCGATGGATCAGAGCGATGGAGTGCTTGTCGGCAAGCCGGTGATCACGAGCGAAATGCTTGGCGTTTCCGGAGCATCGCCGCTCAACTATTCGATCATGTGTGGGGATTTTCTCGCGGGGTACGAACTGATTCGGATCGGGCAACTGGCCGTGATCCGCGACCCGATCACCACACCTGGTAAAACGAAATTCTATATTTCGATGCGGTTGGGCGGCAGGCTGACGGACAACGACGCGATCAAGGTGCTGCGCGCATGAAGGACCATTTCGCCTTTGCAGTCGCCGACAGCGCGACAGGTCAGACAACAGTATTCGGTGCTGCTTTTCGTTCGGTGGCGGCGCGTTCTGCCCTCCGTTTCATCGAGGCCAGTCCGGACGTGCGGAACATCGTCCCCGAACCACGATTGACGGGAGATCAAAACCTCGAAGTACAGAAAGGTCGACCGGTGACGGTGACGACATAGGATCGCCGGGGTGTTCGTGTCGTCGAGTCCCGGCACCGCGCCTTCCATCGCGGGTCCAAACTTAGGCGACGTTCGCGGTGGAGCGGCGCGGGATCATCCCTTCCGCGCCGTTCTTTTCATTCAGACGTTACCCTGGTGCGTTAGCCTCCCGAACTTCTCCGCATCGTATCGGCGCTGCCATAAAGATGGCCATCCGTTCGAACTTCAACGGAATTAAATCGTAGGGCAGGATGACGACCGGAGAATGTCCAGCAATCTGTCGATCTCTGTACCATCAAGGACAGTTGCTGTTTCACCTCTTGGTAGCTCCATGGCTCGGCAGCGTCTCGCCCATTTCTTGTCCAGCACGACGTAGTTGCAGTAGGAAATACTGACAATGGCGTGAAGGAAATCGAGTGCATCACTTTCGCTGAATATTTCATTCGTGCGAATACATTCTCTAGTCAATTCAAGACTGACCTTCGGCGTTACAAACGGTGGCTCATACAGATAGTTCGCTCCGTCTAATTGCTTTTTTGCTAGCTTGTCCGATCTGTAGCGATGCCGCTGCCTATCAACGATGGTCTTCACGTTCCGTTTGAATGGACCATGCCGATTCTTCATCGAGGCAAATATGTCGTTATTCCGCGCCATAAACTCCAGCAATTGTCCGATGGATAGTTCAGTTGAGCCCCCCTGCCACTTCGCGGCGATTATGCCGAGAAAATCCTCGTCCAGCGCTGGATTCTGACGACCCTCGATCCATTCACGCTCTCTCTTCATAACCGTTTCGGAGTTGGCTTCGATGGGTATGAAGCTCGCGCCAAAGGATGCGAGATACTTCACAATCCTGTCGAAAGTGGGGCCATTTCCAAGCGAGAAGAGTTCGACTAAATGCGCCCAAGACAAGTATAGTGTCCCGTTGTCGCAGATCCGTTCACGGATACGCTCTCCCTGATCCGTTCCCGCGAGTTTACCGATGACACCATAGTCGAGATACAAGGTTGGCGACGGCAAGACAATTCCGATTTCGACGCCACCATCCTGAGTCCTCTTTATGCTGATCATTGTCTTAAATTCAATCGGCGATCTTCCAATTCGGGCATGTGACTTTGTAGCTCGCTTTCATCGATACACTCTGCCACGTCGACCTCGGTATCGACAAGAAGCTGACGGGCTGCGCGCAGGACCTGGTCGGTCCTTCGAATCTTCCAGCCATCCATACTAAGCAGGTCAGTATGGTATCGTGCCCGTGATGACGAACGTCCTGCGGCACCGGATGGATCTACACCAGCATTGAATGGGGGGGCTAATATGCCGAAGAGCCGCAATGGTGCGACAAGAAAGAAGCACTCAAAACTCCGGAAGGTGCCGAAGCGCGGGGATGCTTATCAGAACGCTGTGGCGTTAGTTGCGAAGAGTATAGCCCCATCCGCTGTGGTCGAGGTGGGAGCATGGACGGATGGACCGGATGGTCGGCGTGACCTTGACGTGGTAGTTCGGCCAAGCGGAGCAGTAGCAACTCCGAAAATCGTCATCGAATGTAAAGACTGGAATAGGCCAATTGGCATTGCGTTCATCGACGCACTTGATTCTAAAAGACGAGATATCGGTGCATCGATCGCAATGATTTGCAGCAATTCTGGATTTACCGCTGATGCGCTTCGTAAAGCTGCGAGAGTTGGGATACCCGCCTTGGCGGCGCTGATTGAAGGCGACAATCGAATCAGGGTGGTAGTCCGCGAGCAGATCTATACTCGGATCGTTGAATTCGCGCATCACTCACCACTATTTCATCATCCGAGCTTGTCTGACGAACAGAAGCGCGCCCTTTCTGGGTCTATAGGCACAGTCGAGTGGACCTACGAAGGCAAGTCGGTAGAGGCGTGGGTGGCGTCGAAGTTGCTTGAAATCGCTGGTCATGCAACACGCTCGCGATCGTTTCTCGCCAAATTCAAATTTCGGGAACCGGTCAGATTCGATGTACGAGGTTGCAGCGTGCTGGTCAACCGGGTCGACATTCGCGCGGCCTTCACAGTTCAGTGGATGACTCAGATTGCCGAGATCGGTGCTTCGCAGGGTATGTATGACTATCTTCGAAAGGTGGTTGTAGTTGGACCTAGGACTTATCAATTCCATCTCAAGAACGTCAACAGCGAAAACTGGGGTACGCCGGTGGGGATCGATGATGTTCCGCCGCGGTTGCTTATTCCACTCGACCAGCGAACAGATCCGAAAATGCCTGCGATGGAAATGTCGCTTGCGATGATAAAGAATATGCCCCAAAGCGATCCGAAGGACGCACCGCCAATCGATTCGTTCGTCGAGAGACAAGAGTTTGAGGACGAGAATAGTTGATTCAATTTCGAAAAGTCGGTCTATCGGAGAAGTGCCAAATGCAAATTGAAACCGGATCTGTCTCGAATGGTCGTGCTGCCTTTACCGATGTCAGCCGGTATCTGTGAAAGGTACGTCTCTCGGGGGATTGCAGCACAAGTCACGAACGCCACGCTCGCGTTATACTTCACCCCGTGTGGTGCAAGAGGCGAGCGGTCACGACTTCATTTCCGCAAGCCTTCTGCGGCGGGTGACGTCATGATGAGAGAACCTGAATTTGTAGCGTTGGTCGATGAGGTTATCGTGCCTGTTCTCGAACCGTACGGCTTCCAACGCGTGACGAAGCCTGACGGTTGGATCGCGCCAGAAGTTCTGCTGGAGTCCAGCAATCGTTGGTTCGGAGCGAGCTGGGATTGGCGTGATCGCTTCCTCGACGCTGGTCTTGGCCGTCTGTTTTTGTTTCGAGATGTGCTCCCAAGAGTCATCGTGCGTGGCCCACTGTCCGTGGCAAGGACAAATGACGGAGAGG
>Ga0134122_10003219_pt1 | contig 12102 bp, 23 predicted proteins | sample KB302_FD_96461 | JGI IMG/M metagenome (GOLD analysis project Ga0134122, IMG submission 96461) | Terrestrial soil microbial communities without Nitrogen fertilizer from Kellogg Biological Station, Michigan, USA - KB3-0-2 | ecosystem: Environmental > Terrestrial > Soil > Unclassified ...
CCACGACCGAACACTCCTTCCAGGGCATTGCCACCTCCCGCCGGGGCCCCCCGTCGTCGCTGGCGGAAAGTGTTACCCATGTGTCCGGTACGTTCTGTCACCTATGTCTCGGGCCGCTCACAAATACTTAAGGAAATTCCGCGTCCCGCAAAATTCTGGCTGCGGAACGTCAACTTGGCCGAAACGATGAGATGGGGCTTGCCGTAAGAGGCCTGGCCGGAAGGACGCCTCGGCTGCACCTGATTGTTAGCCGGGAGGCCACGCAGGCCCCGGTGAGGGTGGCCGAGCAGGGGGGATCCTCCCCGGGGTGACTGAGCGTATCTGGAGCGCTCGGATTGGTCCGCATCCATTGCCAACGACTTCTTCTCGGCTCGAGGCAGCGCTAATCATAAAAGCTTCCGCAGATGGGGCCGCGGAGATGCAACACCTCCCGAAAGAGCCAGCCAGGGTCTGCAAGGGGCAATATGGCGAGCTTAATTACGCATTTCCACCAGCTCATCCTTCCGCACCTCGACCGGCAACTCGCTCAACAAGTCATGGAGGTCGAACATCGCGTGGCCGGCCTCGTGCGCGATGGCATAGAAGAACTGGCCTAGCACCGCATCGACGGGCGTGACACCCGCCGGGGTCGTTTCCTTAGGCATATCCCGTTGGATCTCAAATCTTTACGGTCGGTCGGAATACCACGCGTTGGAAACGCCGTCGCACCCAACTGTCTTAAAAATCAACTCGATCGGCAGCTGAAATGGACTGAAGATTTCTTGCATTTTTTCAAGCACGCCATGCTCTGTTAGCATTTCGTAGAGCCGCTGATGCGCGGGATTCTTGGGCGGCTCATATGCGACGCTAATGCGTTTGGATTGCGCGTCCGCGACTGCCAATTTTACCGGAACGACGAGCAGCGACAGGCAGATCGTGACGAACAGCACAGCGAAGAGTCGATCGGTCGATTTCATCCCGTCACCTCAAACGCTCCAGCCTGGAGTGTGCTCAACCACCCCAGGCCGAAACAGTGCCAGCTAGACGAACGATCCTGTCGTCTGACGCTTATCCTGGCGGCGCAAAGGCGTCCCGAAAGCTGTTCAACATGCGGGCACCACCTGCCGGAACCGCATCCACGATGTAGAGTTGGTCACCCGACCGAAAGATGATCGCGCCCTCCTCCACTGGCCTGGCGCCCAGTTTCATGATTTGCGCAGTGGGGTCGGTTTTCGCCGTTCCTCGCATGACTTTGAAGCTGCCTTTGTCGACGTATATGCCTTCATTGCTGGCGAGATCATCAATGGGCTGGGTTGCGGCTGTTGCGAAGCGTGAGACGCCTACAGCAAGGCCGACCGACGCGACCGCGATGGCGAGCAAAGAGATTTTAGATGGAGACATGGGCGATGTTCCTGTTCGACCGAGAGCAATTTGTTGATGGGGTTCAGAACGAGCTCGCTCCGAAAGTCGGCACGATCTCAGTCTCAGCCAACCTATTAACGTACTTGGTGCCCTGAAAATCAGGTGATACCCGCAAACGATCGGCTGCATAGCCCGAGCACTGGATGCGCGTGCTACGCCACCGATAGCCTGTGCGGCGAGATGCATCTGGACCAAAGTCATGCGATCGGGCCATTGGAATGGGGCACAACGCTACAGCAGGCTTTGATCGCTGTCGGACCTCCCCCAAATGGGAGGCCGAACGCTCACCACTTTGCGATGGATGAGAACGAAGTACGATGTCCGGGATTCGTTCGTGGGATGGTGAACGAATGGGCCTTTGCGAGCTTGGTCCCGCATGGTGCGGGAGACTTAAAAGAGAATTGAACCGCATAGGCTACTCAGTGTGCTGCCGGTTCTCATCGCCGTCACAACGTCGTCGAGCTCGGCTTTCAGATCAGGGAGATGCAGTTGGCTGTTCTGACGCGCTTGTCTATCTGCGCGGCAAGACGAGGGAAACTCTCTCCAGTGAACGCCACCGGCCGCAAACATGCTCCGCCAACGCCCACAAAACTCGGAATATCTATAATATAAGACTAAGTATTGCTTTGCGGGTACCTGCAATGTCGACGACCCGGCGATCAGCTCCACGGCCCCCTGTAGCTGGCGACCGATGCGGTGAGCCCGGCCGGAACATACGAACTCAAGTCGACGGCAAGACCGTGAATTTGGAGTCGACCCCATGCGGAATGTCCCTGCGTCGAACGCGAGGAGCCCGTTGACTAGGGCAAGGTAATCGGGGGCGCGACATCGACAAATTTGGGACAAGACCGTCAATAGTATGGCCCCGGCGGGTGCGGGGGAGTCTAGAGCCGGGGCCAGTGACTGACGGTAGGGTAAGAACGTCAGTCGCCAGACAGTACGCCGATCCCCGTAATGTCAACAATCAGCAGTACTCCGGAAAATGGAGGGGTAGCCAACAGAAGGGACGAGCCAGAGTTTCGGCATGGAACCTTCAAAGGCCATCCCCTTCTTGGGGCATGAGCGCCGACGTAGATTAGCGATGCAGATTTGTCCAAGCGGGGCCCTGGCGCGCGCCACCCTACGCAGCCTCGGCGGTTGGCTCCCTTGGCGCCCTCGACCTCTACCGCCGCCGACCCATTTCTCAATGTTTTTTGGTATCCCGGCACTTGAGACGGCGCTTTTAAACGGCCGCCAAGGCCGTTTCCTAGCCCAGCTGCAGAATGATTGAGCCCTCGAGGACCGCGGGCGGGCTTGCGGCGAGGTTGGATGCGTTCTTGCCTATCCACTCTCGAGCAATGCGCACGCTCTCCTCAGTTCCTGCCTTATCCTGACAGACCGTCACCGAAGCGCCGCCGTCGGCGGTTCGAATGAGCGAGTAGCTCACGAAACCCCGTACGGAACGGATGAGCGCTTCGACTTCGTCCTTCCGCTCCTGCAAAAGGTTAATCAAGTTAGTGCCGCCGGCACCCGAATACATTCTGATGACCGCGTGCATGACACCCTCCCTGTTTTATTTGGGGCACCGGCAGTGTACGCCCTTCCAATTTTGTCGACAACGGCGCCATACGGCCTCACGCCAACATGGTGTGACCTCTGGCAAGCGATCGGGGCTCGCGCCAGTGAACAGTGCGGACCGAAGAAACGGCCCTTCAAGGGCCGATCTCAGTCTCGCCAAGACCGCGCGTCCGGGCGCGCCTGCAGGTAACGCTTCAAGAAGTCACCTGCGTTGATGAGGGCTCGCTGCCCCGCCGCCAAGTGCGCGTTCCAGAGGTGCCAAGCGTGGATCATATCGGGCCAGATTTCGAGCGTTACGAAAACACCGTGCATCCCCGCCGCGGCCGCGAAGCGGACCGCGTCATCGAGCAGAGTTTCGGCGGAACCAACTTGGATGAGTATCGGCGGCAGGCCCTCAAGATCGGCAAAGAGAACGGAAATGCCCGGATCCTTCCGCCCGATGCCAGCCGGTACGTAGGCGGCGGCCAATTCATCAAGGTAGGCCCTATGAATGAGCGGATCGACGGCTTCCCGAGTTAGCAGCGACGCGCCCGACAGTGTGAGGTCGGTCCAGGGCGACACCAACCAAGCGCAAGCGGGAAGTGCTTCGCCGGTCTCCTTCAGCCTGTTGAGCAGCGCAACGGTCAGCCCGCCGCCCGCGCTATCGCCGCCTACCGCGATACACTGGGTAGGCACCCCCTGGCCGCGCACGAACTGCCAGGCCGTCAGTGCATCGTCCAGTGCGGCAGGGAATGGATGCTCGGGCGCAAGCCGATAGCCGACCGCCAACGTCCGCACCGCCGCGGCACGGCCTGCCTCCGTCACCATGCGCCGGTGACTGCGGATCGAGCCTGAGCAATAACCCCCGCCGTGCAAGAAGATCAGGACACGGCCGGGATGGCATCCCGGGGCCATGGACCACTCGCCTGACACACCTTCCATATCGATCGACTCAAGCGTAACGTCGTTGGCCACCGGCGAAATCGATCCGACCTCGTCCAAGCGCTGGCGTCGCTCAGGCCAACCCACTGGTCTTGGTTGGGAGGTTAGCAAGGCGCGGATTTCGTCGATTTCAACAGTCGGCATGACGGGGCTCTACGCTCCCTTGCGGTGCAGCAACGTTGAGATGCTTTGCTCCCGTCGTTTTCACAAGTCCGGCGCCAGCAAATTACCGGCATCGTGATTGAGCAGGCCAGCGCACCCAGATCGAGCTTTTTATGCTTGATCGCAACCGGCACACCGGACGGCAATCGGGAAACGGCTGCATCCGCGTCGGGATTTCGACCGATACGGCCGCCTACGAAAGCCGAATGATCCGAGGCGACAAGGCGGAGCCGCTCAACGAGGATCGCGAGCCGGACTCAAGGCCGCAACCAGAAGCACCTCTATGCGCTTGAGGGAAATCTTTGCCAGCTATGGCGCCCATGTCGACCAGGCGGTCGAGGCTTGCTCGAGGACACGGCTCACCGATGGATTTCGGTTGTTCGCCGCCATTCAAATTCACGGGCGAGCTTGGAGAGGTTCCGGTGGAACTGAAGCCCGAAAGGAGTTGCCGGCGGACGAGATTTGTCGTGATAAAAGCCTCATGCGAACGGGTCGGGACTTGGTCAGGCACTGACAACTCAAACCTCAGCGCAATCAGGCGGCGTCATCCTGGGGATCGATAGGATCCCTCGACCACTCAAGACCTCTTACGCAAAACAACGCGGTGTGTGGGCCACACAGCTGACAAGGCCGCAAGCGACGCGCCTATCTTATTGGCGCCACTCAAGGACGGAGCTTGATTTCGAGCAATCCTCACTCGCTGCCGTGAATGTCGGGCCGGCGCTTTGCCCCCGCCGTCATGCGGGCGAAGGAGGTTGAAGAAAGAGCTGGCTCCCAAGGGCCTTAGGGAGCCAGAGGTGAAACCGGCCAACAACAAGGGCAGGTGAGTTGGGGTGCGACCCGCCCATTGCTGGCGATCGGATTATGCGAAATGCCGGGTTCCGACCGCTAGGCACTAAGGGCGAAAACGTCTAGGCCTTAGGTCTAAACCCTCCGTCGACGGCCTTTCGTCACCTTTCATACCGAATGTCAATCCGTGCGCCGCTAGTCTGACCGCGCACGGTCGATTCCCCCGCAGCCGTGCAGGTCTGCGGTTGGCGGGAACTGCAGACCGGGGCGAGGAGGTGGGCAGCCAGGGTGCGCCGCTCCTCACCTCTCGACCTCCCTTCAAGGGTAGCCGGCCGGCCACGGTGCCGGTTGCAAAGTCAGGCACCCGTCTCGTGGGCCTCTCAATTCTTTGGCAAGCTGGCGCCGGGAGGCATAGTGCGGGCCGGGCGTCCCGAGGGGCGCCCGACCCCTTACAGGAACGCGAAGGGCAACGCTACGGGCGCGCGCGAACGGCCAATGGCAATGAGCACGAGGGTGAGCCCGAACCCAAAACGAGCCGCCTCTACCTCGTTCCCTTTGGCGAGATCACGCTCGGCACCGAGCGCCGCGACCTTGTCAAAGGCATCATCCCCCGCGTTGGCTTGACGGTGGCGTGGGGGCCGCCGAAAGAGGGCAAGAGCTTCACGGTTTTTGACATGGTGATGCACATCGCGCTCGGCTGGCCATACCGTGGCCGGCGTGTGCATCAGGGGCCGGTGGTGTATTGCGCCTTTGAAGGCCAAAGCGGGATCAAGGCCCGTGTCGAGGCCTGGCGGCAGAGGCATTTGGCCGAAACTACCGAGGCCGTTCCGTTCTATCTCGAGCCCGTCACCATCAATCTGATCCGCGAGCATCAGGACCTGATCGCCGTCATCAAGCGGCAACTCGGCGAAGCGGCCCCCGTTGCTGTTGTCCTCGACACCCTGAACCGCAGCCTGCATGGCTCGGAAAGCTCCGATGAGGATATGAGCGCGTATGTGCGCGCTTCCGATGCCATCCGTGAGGCCTTTCAATGCGCCGTTATTGTCGTCCACCACTGCGGGCATGGTGCCGACCGGCCGCGCGGGCACAGCGCGCTGATCGGCGCCGCTGATGCGGTGATTGCCATCCGCAAGGTAAAGGATGCAACCGGCGAGGTTGTTGTCCTCGAGGTCGAGATGGTGAAGGACGGCGAAGCGGGAGCGGTGGTTGCGAGCCGCTTAAAGGGGGTCACGGTCGGCATCGATGAGGACGGCGAGGCGATCACGTCGTGCGTGGTCGAGCCGGCCGAGTTCAACGCTGGGAGCCGCCCGCCCAAAGTGCCCACGCTGAGCAACATCGAGCAGATCGCGCTCAAGGCGTTGCAGTACGCCATAGGAGAGGCTGGAGTGCCTTGCCAGGCGCGGACCACATGCCTCAAGGCTCCCATGCGACGGTCGTCACGGTCGAGCAGTGGCGGACCTACGCGCGCCAGCGAGGTCTTTCCGACAGCGAAGACAAGAAAACCCAAGCACAAGCCCTTCGGCGCGCGAAGGAGGGCCTTCTCGCCAAGCAGCGGGTTGCGTGCTGGGCGAAGTGGGTTTGGCCTATCAACGGCAAGGCTTCAAAAGCTTCAAAGGCTTCAAACGCCGCAAATGAAGCTTTTGAAGCCTGCCGCACCCCGACCACCCATTAAGGCTTCAAAGGCTTCACCACCCCTTAAGGGGTGAAGCTTTTGAAGCCTATGGTCGGAGAAGGGGCTACCGAGGAAAGAAAGCACGCCGAGACCCGTTTTCCCCGTGGTAGCCGCTTGAAACTATGCCTAGTACCCAATTGCGGGCTGCTATGAGAGGCCGAACACATGGGCAAATTGGCGTTGGTGGTGACCATCAAAACCCGTCCTGGAAAGCGGGAGGAATATCTGAAGCACCTCAAAGCTCATGCCGAACGCTGCCTAGCAACCGAGCCAGCCACTTTGGAGTTCGAGATACTCGTGCCGCAGGAGAAAGCCGACACGGTCATGTTGTACCAAGCCTTTGCAAGCCTGGAGGCCTTCGAGGCACATTGGCACGGCGCCTCCAAGCAGCAAGCCGACCGGGACCTTCAAGCCCTAAAGGTCAGCGCGACCAGGATGCTCTGTGACATCGTTTGAATGAGAAGGTGGCGGCGCTACCCATGTTTCACGCGCAGTCAAGTCTCAGGTTCTTCTGCCGAGGCTAGATTGCAGGGCCGCCCGACCGCGCGACATCGCTCGGTGCAATTTTTTTCGGATATAACGGCACCCATGAAGCACAAAGGAGGGCTTTCAAGTGGGCCACGAAGAACGCGAGCGCTCAGCTACCGCGGCGGGCTTCAACCTGGTGGGTGCTTACTTCGCCATGCGCAGCTTGGACGAGGAGTATGCCGCCATGGTGCTCAAGGTTTGGGACGAGCAAGTGGCCGAAGACAAGGGGTCACCGCCCGACGCGACGCGGCCCTCGGCCCACGCCCGAAAGGCGGCCAGGCTTATACGGGAGGCACTGGAGATATTTTCGGGGAGGGCCAGCGAATAAGGCTCGCGCCATGGGAAGGCCAGCATCCACTCGAGCGCCAGCACTAGCGGCAGCCACCAAGCAACGCGCCAGGCTGGCCGCAGCGCAAGCGCACCCCGTGGAGCTCAAGGCCGCGAAATTGCGCGGCGAACTGGTCGAGGCTGCCGCCGTCGAGACCGGGTGGTCTAGCGTGCTACGGACGGTGCGCGCCGGCATGCTGGCGGTGCCGTCGCGGGTAGCGGCGCGGTTGCCACATTTGAGCAAGCACGACGTTGCCGAGCCTCGAGCAAGAGATCAGGGCAGCGCTGACTGAGATCGGGGGTTGATCGCATTTGCGAGGCCACCAGGGAGGACAAACATGACCGACGCGAAGGTTACGAGCTTACACGCTGATCGCTTCCGTAAAGACCTGCGTACCGCCATCACCACGGTGCTCGCTTCCGAGCCGGCACATCGCCGCATGGTCGAGAGAATTTCTGCGACCTTTGACGCAGTGCCTAATGAGACGTTCCACAATCTGGGGACGCTTAATGCGCTCTTGGAAGGCAAGGTACTGTATGTAGCCAAGAAATATTTTACTTGAGGGCAATGAGAGGAATGCGGACGCGGTGACATTTCTCGATACGCTCTGGGAGATGTTCGGCAAGGTGTTGAACGCCAGCGCCGCGCGGCTGGCCGCCAAAGACAAACTGCATTAACGGGCGCGAGAACATGGCGAAGCGGCTGCCAAAATTCCTTAGTAGGAGTTTAGGCAAGGTCGGGTCATGACAACCATCGCCACCATCCGCCGCAAGGCCCTCGCGTCGCTGATCCCACCACCGCGACTGCAATTTGGACGGCCGGGGATGGGCGCTGAACATGCCGCAGCATTCATCTGCCGCCTCAACTGCTTCATTTGATCGGCGTGATGCGGCGCGTTTCTGTTATCGCCGATGCGGAGTACATCGTCGTGACCATCCATCCGATCAAAGTCACGCGCCACGACTTTGACTTCGGTCGAGGCAAGCGCACGCCGCAAACGCTGCTGTTGCTCGATGAGCGCGATAAATTCGTGGTCGAGGCGAGAAAATTCTATGTTGGCCTCTCCGATCGCGAGGTCGCGCGCCGATTACGGTTTCGGCTGTCGGTCTATCGCGACGGCAGATGGAGGCGCACGCGTTCCGAGCTTTGGTGCCCGCACCCTGCCGATCGGATTGAGGCGACGTTGTGGAAATTGTTGCGGGCCAGGGACGCGATCCCGAGCACGAGGACGATCAGAGCGGCGCTGTCGCGGACTGAAAAATTAGTCTGTGCACTCAAATACTAACCGCTGTCCGCGTGTGCCCTTGTCGCGCGGTTTCATCAACTTAGCTTCCTGTAGGCCGCCAGATCGGCGAGTAGGTGATCGGCCTCCCTTCTGGCCCGAATCCTAAGCTTGGCTGCACCGAAGGCATCGAATAGACGCTGATGACCTTTGAAGGATGTCGGCGTCTGGCGATCCCAGTAGGCTCCTGCCCATTTGAGTAACTCGGCAAAATCAGCCTCGGTCCCACCGCGACGCTGACCGCGCGCGAACAACCCCTCTCGGCAAACGTCCCACGGGATATCCAGCCAGATCAGGGCCGTTGCTCTTGGAACTGCGACTTCGGCGAGCCACCCGTACACACCTTCGATGACCCAACTCTTTGTCGCTGCCAGGTTGGCAACCTTCTGTCGAGCCACATCTTCGTCTTGCTTGGCTCCATACCCATCGTCCTTCCAGTGGATCAAATCGAGATCGAAAATTGGTGCGTGAATCAGCGCGCCAAGTCCTTCGGCAAGACTGCTCTTGCCAGAGCCGCTGTTGCCGATGACGAGTGTACGCAGCTTCAGGGCTTCGAACATCGAAGTGGCACCGTCGTTCGTGAGTTGTGTAGGTAGCTACTACGCGAGATTTTGCGAGCGCGAAAGACGGACCGGGGCCCCCGCTTTTCGTTGCCCACGCCGCGGCCCACACTTCCGATCAATCAAGATTGGAGGCGGACCATGGCGACACCGGGCTTCGAAACTGGACCCGCACTAGGACCGCTCACCCTTTACGTTGGCAATGATCCTGCCGAGCTGGCCGCATTGCTCCCACCCAAGGCACGCAAACGCTTCGAAATCCTGTGTTTGCGGCGTGATGACAGCCATAAGTTGATACCCGCAGCGGAAACCATGCGGGCGCTGGGTGCCGAGAAATTCGGCCTCGAGCGTGCAATAGAAAAAATGCAGGCGAGGCGACCCGAGGGCGATTTTCTGCCCGACGAGGATTTGCGAGTCGTCAGCGCCAAGTCGCGCTTGGTGCGGCTCACCAATGAAGTGCAGGCCATCCGCGAACGCTACGAAACACGCGGCCAGGCGTTTGCCGCGATAGCGCGCACCCATGCGGATGCGATGGATTGGATTCGCAATCGGCCGCCAAACACCGTCATCGAGGACGCGGCCGAGCCAAAATTGAATGGCAAGGTGCCGTTGCTCGATCAGTTGGAGAACGTCAGACGGCGCGGGCGAGAATTGACAAGCGACCTCAACCGCATTCGTTCAAGTTGCTATCCGAGTGAACACTGCAAACGCCGAATGGTCGAAATCGTGAATGGTCTTGCGGAGCGCAGGCGGCCCTCGATGGCACTGCTGGTGGAACACGATCGCCCCGAGATTGGCTGGCCGCAGTTGAACTTGCAAAGCAAGGTATTCAACGCACAGGTGCCGTCATTCGCTGCCGTCGAGACAACGGACACGCTCACATTGTTCTGCTGGCTACATCGGGATCAACTGATCGCCGCGTTCGACGGCGAGATTGATCAGGAGGCCGACGATCAAAATGCGCTTGATCCGAGCGAGCGTCAGGTCCGCGAAAGCGAAGTGCTCGGCGACATTGTGGAAAACGATCGCGTTGAATCGGCGCTGATGTTTGCCGGTTGGGCTGACGGCATATCGATCACCCCGCGCCCAGACCTGGCGCCCGCCGCGCTGCTCAACGTTTTGCTCGTTACGGTGCCGCCCAGATTTGGATCATCGGCCGAGCGTGCTGGCTATGACATTGTCGGGCCGCGATGAACACCAATCCAATCCGTGCGCCGCAGGCTCGCCTGCCAAATGTTACCTCCCCAGCATGCAAGTTATGGGGTCATGTCGTGGTTACTGTTGGTCGCGAAGGCAGCGAGTATCTCAGCAAGCTGGGTCGCATTGGTCAGCATCATTTCGTGGCCGCCACCGATCCCGATCACCTGCCAGTTTTTGTTGAGGGCGCACGCGTCTATGAACTTCTGATAGGGATTGGGAAACCTGTCAGATGCGAAGATGTATGTACGCCGGAGCTCTTCATCGCCCATCGTGGTGGCCGTGGGAAGTGGGTCGGTAAGCGTGCGCAGTGGATGGGGCAGCAACTGCGACTGAATCTTGGCGGCGAGTTGCGTGTCGGCGATCGCAAAGCGCTGCGCTACGTTTGGTGGGGCAAGCACTGCGCCGTGGGGCGTTTCGCGCGTGAGGGCGCGTAGAGTTTCGGCGGCGTTTGCCGGTTGCATTTCGAGCAGCGATCGGCCAGGCTCGGGAACGACTGCCTCCAAGTAGATGACATGGCAAAGCCTGTCGCGGCACAGGCTTTCGAGTGCACGCGCGATCATACCGGCATAGGAGTGTGCGACGAGGATTAGCCGGCCGGGGATGCGGTCGATGGCGGTCGAGACAGCGCTGATATGATCCGCGAGTCCGAACGACCCGGCGCGAGCCTGCGTCGCTACGTTAAGGCCGGGCAACGTCGGAATCGCGACCGAGTGCCCCTCACGTTCAAGGATCGTCGCGACCGCCTCCCAGCACCAGGCGCCATGCCACGCACCGTGAACAAGTAGGTAATTCGCCATACGCCACATGCCTCTTACATGGACTTGCTGGATCGACGACAGTAGACGCGATTAACTCTTGCCATCTTGCAAAGGCGGCTCTTCGGCTTCGTCGGCCATCCGCTCCCCGATGGCAGCCAACTCCTTGCGAAGCTCGAATACGGCGCGCTCGATGTTGCGTCGGGTCACAAGGTCACCGGGCGGTGCACAGCGCGCCGCCAGGCCCGACAGCCCCGTGAGCGTAACGCCGACGATTTTGTGGATCAGGTCATCCACGTCCGATTGCAAAAAGAGCTGGACGCGTTTTTCCATCAGTCGCAATTTCAAAAATTCAGTTTTGACGGCCGTGTGCTCGGCATCGGCTTGGGTTCTCGGTGAGTGTGGGCGCGCGGTGCGCAGGTGCCGAATGTAGCGCAAGCGGCTCGCAGTCTGATCGTAGTTGCCGTCGCTGCGTTGCTCGATGATCGCCTCCGCCGTCAACCGTGCGATGTTTTGCCTTGAGCAACCCAAATGCGTCGCGAGCGAGTTGGGAGTGACCACGTCATCGGCCATGCGGGCTCGGTCGCGCTTGGCGCGCTTCGGCGGACGGTGCTGCGTCATTGTCTCGGTCATCGGCTCGGGTCCGTTGAATGGTGCTTTCGCTGGTCTGGCCATCGGCCGGCTCGGTCCGTTCTCGGGATTTGAGTTTTGTACAAAAGGTACAAAAATCACCAGACGCCAGTGCCTCGCCCCACCTTCGTGATGGCCGACATGATGGCGGAAAGCACCAAGGCGACAAGCCGGAGCACTCCATAGGCCAGGGTCAAGGTGCCCGCCCAAAACGCGACGACGAAGGCCACTACTACGGGCACGGGATGATTGCCATACATCAGTGCTGGGCCAAGCCACAGGCAGCCATAGGTCAAAAAGGTCGCGAACACGAACCA
>Ga0134122_10003221_pt1 | contig 12102 bp, 9 predicted proteins | sample KB302_FD_96461 | JGI IMG/M metagenome (GOLD analysis project Ga0134122, IMG submission 96461) | Terrestrial soil microbial communities without Nitrogen fertilizer from Kellogg Biological Station, Michigan, USA - KB3-0-2 | ecosystem: Environmental > Terrestrial > Soil > Unclassified ...
CGCCTTGCGCCTTCCTCCGTTCGATTCCGTCTGGCGGCTCCGGCTCGCCGCTTTGACCGCGGCGGCCGTCGCGGTGCTGATCCGCATTCCGTTCGCCGCGCGGCGGATGTGGGATCACGATTCGATCCAGTTCGCGCTGGGCGTCGAGCGCTACGATCTCGCGGCGCATCATCCCCACCCTCCCGGCTATCCGCTCTACATCGCGCTCTTGAAACTGCTGCGCCTGGCGGGCGTCGAGCCACTCCAGGGAATGGTCGCGCTCGCGATCCTCGCCGGAGGCCTCGGGGCGGCGGCGATCCTGCTCCTCGCAACCCGGCTTTCCGGCGGCCGGCTTGCGGTCGGAATGTTCGCCGCCGCGCTGTTTGCGACCGATCCGCTGCTCTGGTTCTATGGCGAGCTGCCGCTGCTCTACGCGGTCGAAGGAGGGCTCACGGTGGTGATCGCCGCCGTCGTCCTGCGCATGGGGGAGGGCCGGGCGGCGTTCTACGGCGCGGTCGCCCTGTTCGCCCTGGTGGGGGGCCTGCGCCAATCGTCCATGGTGCTGCTCGCGCCGCTGTTCCTCTACGGCGTCTGGCGCGCCTGGCGGGATGGCCGGCTACCGCTGCCGCGGATCGCGCTCGGCGCGGCGCTGGGGTTGGGCTTGGTACTCGCATGGTTCGTTCCGCTCTGCCTCCAGGCGGGAGGGTACGCCGAGTACAAGAGGATCGGCGCCGAGCATTTCCGCACGCTGCTGCCCGCGACCTCGATCCTCTACGGCGCCGGCTGGGGGGCGCTCGAACACAACCTCGAAGTGCTGACCAAGTGGACGCTCCAGGGGATTCTGCCCGGCGTGCTCGCGCTGCTCGGCCTGTTCGTCGTGTCGGTAGGGTTAGCCCCGCGGCGCTGGGGCGAACCGTTCACGGCGATTCGAGCGCACGCCGTGCCGCTCGCGTTCTGGGCCTTGCCGCCGCTTGCGTTCTTCGCCCTGTTCCACGTCACGAAGGCGGGCTACACGCTGGTCTACCTGCCGGCGTTCCTCACCGCCCTCGCGCTCGCCGCGGGGCCGCTGTTCGAGCGAGGGGACGGAGCTGCCGCCCGGTCTCCTTTTGGCTGGCGACCTCTGCTCGCTACGGCCACCGCCGTCGCCTGCGGCGCCGGGATCTTCCTGTTCGGCGCCGATCGCTCGCCCGAAGAGCCGCGCCTCTTCGCCGTCGCGAAGCACGAGTTCCGCGCCGCCGCGATCCGCGAATACGAAGAAGAGCTCGACCGGACGCTCGACACGCTGCACCGCTATCCTCCCGGCTCGACCGTCCTCGTTACCGTCGAGCTTTCCGGCACGGGATCCGCGGGCGCGGAGGGCTTTCTCTACCCCTGGCAGCGCCACCTTCAGTGGTACCTGCCGGAATACCTCGTGGTCCACGCGGTCCCCGAGCAGGATCTCGCCTTCGTCGCCCGCGGCCACGAGCCGTTTCACGAAGAGCTGTCCCAGCTTTGGGTCCCCGCCCGCACCACCCGCCTGATCTACGTCCTCTCCGGCTGGCCCGGCAACCGCCTGCCCCTCGGTCCCGGAGCCGTCGCCGGCAAGGGCAAATGGTTCACGCTCGCCGTCGTGCCGTTCCGCGGAAGCGCAAGGATCGGCTCGCTTGTGGTGACCGCTGAGAAGGTTCGGCTCGCGGCGTAGGACGCAGAAACCTACGCCAATCGCACGCTCTGCGGGTGGCGGATTCGATCGTCCGGGTCGAGCTGACGCTTGAGCTTTTGCAGCCGCGGGTAGCTCCCGCCGTAGTAGGCCGTCTGCCAATTCGGAAGGTCGATATCCGGGTAGTTTGCGTAGTGCGCCGTGATCCCGGATTTAGCGAAAAGGCTTTGGATCTCGCGCACGACGGCGACCGCGGTTTTTTCTTGCGCCGGGCGGTCGTAGTAGGTCTGCAATTCGCCGAGAAAGCCGAGCTTGCGGTGCGGATAGGCGGCGATGCTTTCGAGCGCCGGGTCGGCGATGATTCCCCCGAGGGTGTTGATCTGGAGCAGGGTCGTGACCTTCGAGGCTCTGATCTTTTCGCAGACCGTCGGGAGGACCTTTTCGAGGTCGGCGAAGCCGTGGTAGTAGCCGGCGGAGACGTTCTTGAAGTAGATCGGCTCGGTGCCGCCTTTGTATCGTTTGATTCCGAGCGCAAAGGTATCTTTGCGCGGGACCGGCACTTCCGTCGCTCCCCGCTTCAGCTCGCCGAGGATCGTCTTTAGAGCCGGCGGGGGATCGAGATGGGTGTCGGTGACCAGAATCGTGAGGTGCTTGCCGTTCAGCACCCAGGAGGAGTACGCACTGTTCGGCAGCGTCGCCATCAGGCCGAACCAGCGCTTGGCGAGCCCAGTCGCCGCGTCCGGCGTCAGGTTGCGATATTTGAAGCGGTAGGAAATGAAGTGGGCGGGTGCCGGGTAGGTGTCGAATTCAAGCTGGGTGACGATGCCGAAACTGCCGTTGCCGCCGCCTCGGCAGGCCCAGAGCAGCTCCAGGTTGTCGTTCGAGTCGTGTAGGACTCCTTGGCCGTCGATCAGCCGAACGCGCGTCAAGCTGTCGCAGGTGAGGCCGTGTTGGCGGCTCCAAAAACCGTAGCCGCCGCCGAGAGTCAAGCCCGCAATGCCCACTCCCGCGCAGGAGCCGGCGGGGATCAGTCGTCCGAGCGGCGCGAGGGTGTCGTAGACCGCGCCGAGCTTCGCGCCCGGCTGAACCCTGAGGAGCCGGGTCGAACGGTCGTATTGCGCGGTATTCATGCCCGAAAGATCGAGCATCATGCCGCCTTCGTTGGTGGAAAAACCTTCGAAGCAGTGCCCACCGCTCTTCGCCGCGATGGGCAGCCCCGCCCGCTTGGCGTAGGCGACGGCTTCCTGCACCCCTTTTTCGTCGAGGCAGACCGCGATGACCTTCGGCGCCGCGATGATCCGCCGGTTGAAGATCTGAGCGTGCCGGGCATACTCGGCATCGCCGCGCGCCAGAAAGCGAACGTGCGGACCGGCGGCCGGAGGATTCCCCTCGGCCAGCAGATCGGCGGCACGGTAGAAAGCGGGGAGCGCGATCAGTCCGGCGAGAGATCCGCGAAGAAACTCCCGGCGGGTCGGTTCGTCCATGGCTCGATCCTATCCGCGCCGGAACCAGCGGAGCGGCGCGGTGACCGCGCGGCCGAGGCGGTAGCTTCGCGACTCGCGGAGGGCGGCCAGCTCGGTCGAGATCTCGTCGAGGCGCTTGCCGAGATCGAGCACCTGCCAGCTGCCACGGACTTCGAACGCGGCGACCTCGCCCGAGGCCGGAAAGATCATCCAGGGATCGAGCGTATCGAACGCGATCGCCCCGTCCGCCAGGCGGGTGCCGTTGGTCTCTGCCGAGGCGGCGTTGAGGGGAACCCTTGCGCCCGATGCGCGTTCGGCGAAGACGGTCTCGATGCGGACGATCGCGAGCTGCCCTTCGGTCGGATCCCAGCGCAGCCGTTTCGTTGCCACAGGGGCCGGTAGCTGGAAACGGAGGGCGATCCGAGAGGTACCGGGATCGGTCCGCTCGGCGACCGCCTCCTGCTCCGAGAAACCGCGGCCGGTGTCTAGATACAGTCGGGAGATCCGTCCGAGTCGGGCGTCGAGCCGGGTTTCCAGCTCGGCGAGCGCGGCTTCCTGGGCTGCCACCTTCCAGGCTCCGGCGAGGCGCAGGCGGACCGGCCGCGCGCCGGGGGCGAGGTCGAACGCGATCCAGGGCGAGAAGGTGGCGAAGCGGATCGACCCGTCGGGGCCGATCGAGCCGTTGGTGCGCAACGCGGCCGGCTCGATCGGATGCGGTTTGCCCTCGTCGTCGTCCCATTCCACCTCGGTGAGCCAGATCCGGACGAAGCGGTTGTGGAGCGGGGCCCAGCGCAGCGAACGCGCCCCGGCAGTGGATGGCAGGTCGAAGCGAAGCGCCAGCGGTTCGCCGTCGGGATCGACCCGCTGCGGCGGAGCCGCGGCGAGCGGGGCGTCGTTCTCGCCCAGGACCGAGACGAGAGAGATCCGTCCGGCGTGGAGCTGCCCGAGGTATTCGCGGGCCGAGTGGACCGAGCCGATCGCCACGACGCTTTCCGCGGAGGCCGGCGCGATGCGCGCCAGCTCGATCGCGATCCCTTCAAGCGCGAAGTCGGCGGTGCCGATGCCCTCGGTGCCGGGCGCCGCGCGCAGCGCATCCAGCCGGGCGGGCAGCTCGGCCAAAGCGCGGTCGGGGATCAGCTCCAGATGAAGGATCGCGAGATCGGCGGTGCGGGCCGCCGCGAGAAAGTCGGCCAGGCGCATCCGGTTGAGCGGGATCTCCTCCTGCGGCGCGAGGAGATCGGAGTCGATCAGATGCTGCCAGGGCGGATGCGGGCGGTGCGAGCCGGTCGAGGAGTAATAGAGCGGATCGGTGAAGATCGCGATCCGCCCGGTGGAGGGCGCGATCATCGCGGCGCAGGCTCGGAGCGTCGCCGCGATGTCGCCGACGTGCTCGACGACGTTGTTCGACAGCACGAGATCGAACATGCGGCCGAGCGTCGGAGCGTCTTCCACCCCGAGGTGCCGGATCTCCCATTGGGACGCCGCGGGCAGGCCGAGTCTCTCGACCGCGAGGCGCAGCGCTTCCGGGTCCTGGGGGAGGAGGTCGATTCCCACTACTTCCCGCGCGCCATGGCGGAGGCACCAGAGCATCTCGGTTCCCGCACCGGAGCCGGCGACCAGCACCGTTTTGCCGCGCGGATCGGCGATCTGCGACAGGTAGAGGTCGCAATGCGGCTGGTGGTCGAGCAGGTAGTCGAGGCGGTCGCGGGTCGAAGTCGGGATCGCCGGTGCCGAGCTGTTCTCCATCGTCAGAACATCCCCAGCTGCAGGCGTGCCGCTTCGGTCATCATCCCCTGGTTCCAAGGGGGATCCCAGACCACTTCGACCTCGACGGCGCCGACTCCGGGCAGCGCCTCGATCTTTTTCTTCACGTCGTCGGCGAGCACCGGACCCATGCCGCAGCCAGGGGCGGTGAGCGTCATCAGGACCCGCACGTCGTTGAGAGGAGCTTCCGGGGACGCGCCTTCAGGCGTGCCTGCCGGCGTCAGATCGCAACTGTAGATCAGGCCGAGATCGACCACGTTCACCGGAATCTCCGGGTCGAAACAGGTCTTGAGCTGCGCCCAGACTCTCTCTTCGAGCGTGCCGGTCTCGGCCGCGGCGGAGAGTCCCAGGACCTCGCGGCCGATCGCGTCGGCGTCGCGGTCTTCCAGTCGGATCATCTCGCCGCGGTCGGTGACCACGGTGTAGGAGCCGCCGAGCGATTGGGTAATCCGCACCCGTTGACCGGCGGGAAGGATCGAAGGCATCCCTTCCGGAATGCGGACGCCGCGAACGTCGCGGGAGAGGGTGGCATATTCAGGGGGATTCATCGGTTGAAGTCACCAGGTGAGTTATCGGGGCGCCAAAGGGGTGCCGCAAACCAGGAACCGGCAGGGCACGCAGCCGGTAAGAGAAGGTAACACAAGGCCGGGAGTACAATTCCTTGATGAGCAAGCTCCGAGTCCGTCCCGCGGCCGCCCTGGCCCTGTTCGCCCTGCTGATCGGGTTTTCCGCGCGGAGCGGTGAGGCGGCAATCACGGCGAGCAGCCCCGGCTGGCGGAAGTTTACGATTCCCGCGACCGGTTCGTACCTCTGGCGCTACCTGCCCGCGAGCTTCGACCGCGACCATCCGGCTCCGGCGATCTTCTTCTTCCACGGCGCGGGCGGTGTGCCGGAAGGGTATAAGCCGTTCATCATCCCGGCGGCCGAAGCGGCACGGGCGGTGGTGATCCTGCCGAAATCCGAGCGCAACATCGGCTGGGAGTCGGCGGTGGACGACCAGACGGTCGCCGAGTCGCTCCGCCTGGTGGGCGAGGAGATCCAGCTCGATCCGCACCGGATCGCGGTCGCGGGGCATTCGGCCGGCGGCGCTTATGCGTTACTGCTCGCCTATACCAAGGTGCTCGGATTTTCCGCGGTGTTCTCGCTCGCGAGCCCGAGCCGCGTGGTCGCCTCGGTCGCCGATCCGCTCTGGAAGGCGCCGATCCGAATGTATTACGGCACGACTGACCCCAACTTCACCGGCGGCTCCTACGCCGCGCTCAAGGCGCAGTGGCAGGCGCTCGGCATCCCTTGGGAAGAGGAGATCGGCGAGGGCTTCGGCCATTCGACCTGGCCGGACACGACGCTACCCGATGGATTCCGCTTTTTGGTGGGGGAGCGCTACCCGGACGAGCCGCCCCCGCCGCCCGCCTGCGTTCCCTCCGCCACCCGCGCCTGCCTGCGGAACGGCCGTTATTCGGTCGAGACGACCTGGAAGAAGGGAAACGGCGACACCGGCCCCGGCTTGCTCGCCGGCCCGGCCTCGGCCTCTTCCAGCCTGTTTTCCCTGATCGTCCCCGACAACTGGGCAGTGCTGGTGAAGGTCCAGGACGGCTGCGCCGCGAACGGCAAGATGTGGGTGTACGGCGCGGTGACGAGCGATCTCGAAGTGCAGATCCGGGTCCGCGACGAGGTCGCCGACACCGAAAAGGTCTACCGCAAACCGCCCGGCGCGGCGCCGTTCGGCCTGCGCGACCGGCTGGCGTTTGCCTGTTCGCCGTAATCGACCCAAACCAAGGGTGGCCCCCGTGGCCGCCCGGATTTTGGCGGTTCCTGCGTATTGCCAATGTCTACACCCTGGTGTAGGGTCACTGTGTAGACAGGAGGTGCCTGATGGCCATCCCGGCAACCGCTGAACGGATTTCAATCAACCTACGAATCGACGCGACGAGCCGAGAGCTGATCGACCGCGCGGCCGAGGCACTGGGGAAAAACCGATCCGAGTTCATGCTCGAGGTGGCCCGGCGGGAAGCTGCTTCCGTGCTTCTGGATTTACGGCTCTTTCAGCTCGACGACCCAACGTACCAACGGTTCACGGAAGCCCTGGACTCTCCTCCGAGAGAGAATCCTCGGCTACGGAAGCTCCTTGGAACAGAGGCTCCTTGGGAGCGATGAGTAGCAAGCCCAAGATCTGTGCTCCTGAACATCTCAAAGATCACCACGATCGGTCAGGTTTTGATTGTGACGTGCCGGAGCTGAACGACTGGCTGAAGCTGCTGGCGCAGAAGAATGAGGCAAGGGGCTCGTCGCGAACCTATGTGATTTGCATTGAGGATCGCGTAGTCGGCTACTACGCCCTGGCAACGGGTGCCATCACCCGTTCAGCCGCCACGGGAAAGGTGCGGCGTCAGATGCCGGAACCGATTCCTGTGATGATCATCGGTCGCCTTGCCGTGGATTCCCGCCATCAGGCTCTTGGGCTGGGGTACGGCCTGCTCCGCGACGCCCTCTTGCGAACGCTACAGATTGCCGAGCAGACCGGAATCCGTGCGGTGCTTCTTCACGCCATGACCGGCGATGCGAAGCGGTTCTACCAGCGTGCAGGATTCCAGGAGTCGCCTCTCGACCCGATGATGATGATGATTACCATCACCGACGTTGAGAAGGCTCTCGAGAAGCCATAACGAACAGGAAGAACGGCGGCGGACCCGATCCAAGCGAAGGAGGGCAACGGACAACGGGTGCCGCCCCTACATCGCGTCGGATGGTCGTTGTGGGTCCCTTCGAAGGCCGGATGTTTTGTAGGGGCGGCCCCCCGTGGCCGCCCTCGATCGCGCGGATCTATGCCGCAGGCGCCGGATTCGTCAGCCGCCCATCCAGATCCAGCTCGGCGGCCACTCCCTGCATCGAGGCGAGGACGTTGCCCACGTGGGTCCAGAGGTCGAGCTGGCCGTCGAAGCAGGCGCGGGAGAAATCGGCGGTCACCGCCTCGACGTGGTCGCGATCGACCCCGGCGGCGAAGATCTTCTCCTTCCATCGCTTCTTGATCGATTTGACCTCGACTTCGCGCACGTCCTTGCTGGGCCGGACCAGCGCCGAGGCGAGGATCAGCCCGGTGATCTCGTCGCAGGCGAGCAGTGCGAAGTCGATCGGCCGCTCGCGCTCGACGCCCGTGCCTTCGGTGTTGTGCGAGAGGATCGCGCGCACGACGTTTTCGTCGCACCCGCGTTCACGCAGGATCGGCGCGCCGTCTTTGGGGTGCCCTTCGAGCGTCGGGTGAATTTCCCAATCCCAATCGTGGAGCAGGCCGGCGAGGCCCCAGACCTCCGGGTCCTCGCCGAGGCGCTCCGCATAACCCCGAACGGCGGCTTCGACCGCCAGCATGTGACGGCGCAGGCCGATGGCCTGGACGTTGTCGAGGATCAGCTGCCAAGCTTGTTGCCGGTCCATATTCGAGCCTTTCCTGCGGGATTCGAATTCCGAGGTTCAGATCAGCTTTTCGATCTTGGTCTTCGCCCGCAGCTCTTCGGCGTGCTTGTGAACGGCGGTCTTGATGTCGCGCTGGCGCAGGAACTGCTCGATCCGGCCCCGCACCTGCTCATAGGGCGCCGTGCTCGCCGGCACGACATCGATCATCTGGATCAGGTGGAATCCGAACGGGCTTTCGACCACTCCGGACATCTGCCCCTTGCCGAGCGCCCAGGCCGCCTGCTCGAACTGTGGCACGGTCTCCCCTTTGCCGATCGGCGGAAGCTCGCCGCCGTTGCCCTTGGAGCCCGGATCGGCCGAGTACTGGCCCGCGAGAGTGGCGAAATCTTCGCCCTTCTTGATCCGCGCGAGGAGGTCCTCGGCGAGCTTCTTCGCCTTCCCCTTGGCCGCCTCGTCCTGTCCTTCGGGCCGGATCAGGATGTGTCGAACCCGGCGCCGCTCCGCGACTTTCATGTCGTCCGGATGCGAGTCGTAGAAACTCCGCACCTCGGACTCGGACACCTGGACGGTCGCCGCAAATTTCTCGCCGACGTACCGATCGACCGACAGGATCGTGCGGGCATTTTCCGTGAGCGCCTTTTCGCTGATGCCTTGGGTGGCGAGCGCCTCGGCGAACTTCTTGGCGTCGGGGAAATGCTTCTTGATCTCGGCGATCCGGCGCTTCACGTCCGCATCGCTCGCCGTCAGCCCTTGCGCCTGGGCGTCGATGTATAGCAGCTGGCGCACGACCAGGTTGTCCAGCACCTCGCGGAAGAAAGGCAGGGTCGGCACGGGCGGCGGAGACCCGGCCTGTGCGCTCTGCGCGACCAGCTGATTGGCGGCGTTCAGAAGATCCGACCGGGTGATCGTGTCCTTGCCGACGCGGGCCACGACGTCCGGGAACTTCGTCGGATCGACCCGCGGTTCGGACTTCTGGGCCTCGCCCGGAGCCGTCGTTCCGGGCGTCGCGGGCTTGGAGGGATCGGTCGAGGCGGGATTTCCAGCGGTTCCCGCGGCACCCTCCTGCGCGGGCTTAGCGCCGGGGGTCTCCGCGCCGCGCGAGCAGGCGAATTGGGTGGCGAGCGCCACGGGAAGGAAGAGGAGGAGAAGGGGGCGTCGAATCATCCGGCGATTCTAGCCCCCGGGGGACCGATCCCGCTACCAGACCTCGCAGCGCTGCGCGCGGTTCATCGGGGTGCCCGCGGCGCAGTGGAAGGTTTCGGCGAAGGCGGGGAAGTTCGACAGCGGGCCGTCGATCCGGAACTGCGGCGGCGAGTGGGGATCGACCGTCGCGAGCAGCTTCGAGTATTCGGGGCGTCGCAGGGAACACCAGCTCTGGGCGAAACCGAGGAAGAACAGCTGGTCGTTGGTGAAGCCCGGAATCAGCGGGCCGGGGCGGCCGTTGCGCTCCGCCCAGGAATGCCAGCCGCGGAACGAGGCTTTGATGCCGCCGAAGTCGGCGATGTTCTCGCCTAGGGTCAGCTTGCCGTTGACGTGAACGTCGGGCGCCACCTCGAAGGTCGAATAGAGATTCTCGACACAGCTCGTCCGTTCCTGGAATCGGGTGACGACGGACGGGTCCCACCATTCGCGCAGCCGGCCGGAGCCGTCGAACTGACGCCCCTGGTCGTCGAAGCCGTGGGTCAGCTCGTGGCCCATGGCCATGCCGATGCCGCCGTAGTTCATCGCCGCCGGATGATCTTTGCTGAAGAACGGCGGCTGGAGCACGCCGGCCGGGAAGACCATCTCGTTGCGCAGGGGGTTGTAGTAGGCGTTGACCGTCGGCGGGGTCATGCCCCACTCGGTGCGATCGACCTTCTGGCCGATCTTGCCGAGCAGCCGGTCCACTTCGAAGCGGATCGCCGCGCGGGAATTGGCGAAATAGCCGGCATCCGAGGCGACGGTAAGCGCCGAATAGTCGCGCCACTTGTCCGGATAGCCGACCTTGTTGACCAGCACGGCGGTCTTTTCCTTCGCCCGGGCGCGGGTCGTGTCGTCCATCCAGGCGAGATCGGGGAGACCGGCTTCGAACGAGCGCTCGATGTCCTGGATCATTTCGACCGCGACCTTCTTGCTCTCTCCGGCGAACTGGCGCTCGACGAACGCGCGACCGAGCGCGAACCCGAGGGCTCCATCGGTCGCTTCGACGCAGCGCTTCCAGCGCACCTGAAGCTCCTGCTGGCCCTGCAACCGCTTGTCGAAGAACGCGAATTGCTCATCCACGAACGCCTTGCTCAGCTCGTCGGCGCGCGACCGGACCACGAGCCAGCGGAAGTCGGCGCGCACGGTGTCGAGGTCGGTCTTCCGAAGCGTCTCGGCCATGCCCTTGAAGAACCCTTCGGGGGCGGCGCTGATCAACGTCAAATTCGGCTGACCGAGGCCGGCGAAGAACGGCGCCCACGACAGACCGCCGGACATCGCGGCGAGGCCCGCGGGATCGACCCGGTGGTAGATTTTGTTCGGGTCGCGCATCTCGGCGCGCGGCAGCGAAGCCTTGGCCAGCTCGGTCTCGAAGGCCAAGATCGCCGCCGCGTGGCGGGCGGCGTCCGCCGCAGATTCGCCGGCCAGCGTGAGCATTTTCGCGACGTGGGTCTGGTAGTCGGCCAGAAGCGCCTTGCTCTCCGCGTCCTCCTTCAAATAGTAGTCGCGGTCCGGCAGGCCGAGGCCCCCTTGCGTCAGGTAGGCGATCGACAGGTCGGGATCCTTGAAATCGCCTTCGACGGCGGTCGAGAGGAGCGCTTCGATGGATTCGCGTTGCAGTTTGGCCGCGACGGTCAAGGCGCTGTCGATGTCGGTCACCTTTTCGATCTCGGCAAACAGCGGCGCGAGCGGCTTGGCGCCCGCCTTTTCGATCGCAGCCTCGTCCATGCACGAGGCATAGAAGGCACCGAGCTTCTTGTCGTCCGGATCGGTTCCGGGCTTCTTCGCCAGCCCTTCGAGCACGTCCCTCAGCACCTCACGATTGGTGTCGGCGAGCTGCGAAAAACCGCGGCCGAAGCTCGTTTCGTCGGCCGGCAGGGTGGTTTTCGCGAGCCAGCCGCCGCAGGCGTATTGGTAGAAGCTCTGGCAGGGGTCGGCCTTGGGGTCGATCGTCGCGCGGATCTCGGCGGCGACCGCTTCATAGGCGGGCTTGCCCGGCTTCGCGGCGGTTTTCGTGGTGCTTGCGTCGGGCGTCGGGGTTGCCGGGGACGCGGCCGAAGCGGGCAGGGCCGCGAGGGCGGTTGCGGCGAGCAGGGCGGCCGCGAGGGGGAGACGACGATAGGGTGAAATGGGCATGAGGCTCCTCGAGGTTTTTGATTTCGCCGCCCGCGTCCGGGCGCCGGACAAGGCTTACGCCGACAAAAGTATACGGGTCCTGGCTTCCAGAGTTGCAGGTCCGTCCGCCGGGCCACTCTTCCGCGGTCGCGTCCGGATGGATACGATGCCTCTTCGGGAGAGCCTAATGAACGAGAGCGTCGAATGAGCGCGCGGCGTATCGCGCTGGTCACCACGGGCGGAACGATCGAGAAGACCTACGACGAGCGCTCCGGCGAGCTGGTCAATCGGCGCTCGATCGTCCAGCGCATGCTGGAGGAGCTGCGCCTCGAAGACACGAGCATTCAGGTGCTCGAATTGATGACCAAGGACAGCCTCGACCTGATCGAGGAGGATCGCGCGCAGATCGCGGCCATGGTCCGCAGCTTGGGGGTCGAGACCCCCGGCCGCGGTCCCTCCGGGGTGGTCATTCTCCACGGCACGGATACGCTGGAGGAGACCGGCGAGCGGCTGTACGCGGAGATCCCCGAGACGACGGTGCCGATCGTCCTCACC
>Ga0134122_10003223_pt1 | contig 12098 bp, 9 predicted proteins | sample KB302_FD_96461 | JGI IMG/M metagenome (GOLD analysis project Ga0134122, IMG submission 96461) | Terrestrial soil microbial communities without Nitrogen fertilizer from Kellogg Biological Station, Michigan, USA - KB3-0-2 | ecosystem: Environmental > Terrestrial > Soil > Unclassified ...
CTGACGGGGTAGGGCTGTCGGTTGGCGCCACCAACCTGGCGGCCGTCGTAGGCGGGACCGCGGTTATCCGGTCGCCGGTGGTGACGCTGTACCCGCATCGACCGCCCGAAGTGGGCGTGCCCAGCGAAAACCCCAACCTGAACGAGCGCGGGCTGATCATCACCGACTTCGTGGACCGCTTCGGCGACCCCATTGGAATCGTGGCCGCCGACGGCTCCACGCATATGGCTGACAAGGTGCTCGCGGACGCGCTGCGGACGATGCTGTACACCGTAGGCAGTCCCCCGGCAGGACCGGCGGCAGTGACCTACCCTGCCCACTGGCGACCAGCCGCCGTTGACGCGCTGGGCAACGCCCTTGCGTCGGTGCCGGAGTTCCAACAGCCCACCGCGGCGCCGGTCATCTCGGATGCCACGGCAGCGCTCACCGCATTGCAGGACGACCCCGGGGTGCCGACGCGCGGCATGATCGCACTGTGCGACTTCGGCGGTACTGGAACCAACATCACGTTCGTTGACGCCGCCAACGGTTTCGCGCCGATCGGGCCGACCGCCCGACACACGGACCTGTCGGGTGACCTCATCGACCAAGCGCTGCTGACTCACGTCATCAAGGACCTGTCCATGGCGGGCACCATTGACCTATCCGGCACGTCGGCGATCGGCTCATTGAGCCGGCTGCGGGCCCAATGCCGCGGAGCCAAGGAGCGGTTGTCCACCGCTGCGGTCACCTCACTGGTGGCCGAGCTGCCCGGGTACCGCGGCGAGGTGCGGCTGACCCGCAACGAACTCGACGAAGTGCTGCGCGCACCGCTCGCCGACTTCGTCGGTGTCGTACAGGAAGGCTTGGAGCGCAGCGGTATTCGGGACGCTGATCTCGTCGCAGTGGCCTCTGTGGGTGGTGGCGCCGGCATCCCGATCATCACCACCACGCTGTCCGAACAGTTCCGCGTGCCGGTCATCACCACCGAACAGCCGGAGTTGACCGCCGCGATCGGCGGCGGACTCAAAGCGGTGCGCGACACGGTCGATGAGGGCGTGACGTCGGTGGCAGTGGCCCCCGGGGTGGTGGCCGCCGCGGCGGCGGCGACCGCGATGGCACCCGAGGTCCACCCGCAGGACGCGCCCCAATCGAGCACATTCCGTGCGCTCGCGTGGTCGGACGCCGATGACATCCCCGATGTCGCGCCGCCCGACCCCTACGACTACAGCGACCCGGCCGTCGGCGGCGGTTTCACCGCCGGCGCGCGCCCGCAGATGCAGTTCGACCATGAGCCGTATGACGACGAAGCGGCGCCGTTCCCGTGGTATCGCAAGCCCGTTGTGATTCTGGCCGGCGGGGCGCTTGCCCTTCTCGCGGCACTGACGGCCGCGGTGCTTTTCGTGATGCGCGACGACTCGACGCCGACGCCGGCGTCGACTACCGGCCCCGTCACCACCACGACGCAGAGCTTGCCGCCGACCACGTCCGCGGCGGCGCCAACCCCGATCGCACCGGCACCGCCGCCGCAGACAGAGGCTCCCCAGACCCGCACCGTCACTGAGCAGGCGCCGCAGCCCCCGGCCACCGTCACCGAGGCTCCGCCGCCTCCGCCGGAGACGACCGAGGCGCCGCCGCCACCGCCGCCGACGTCGGAGGCGCCGCCGCCGACCACGGAGGCACCGCCGACGTCGGAACCGCCGCGGTGGCGTCCGACCGCGCCCTATCCGACGATCCCCGGATTACCGTGGGTTCCGAAACCGCACGTACCGGGTCAGCCAGGGCAGCCCTAGTAACCGAGGGCCCAAACAAGCTCCCGCTCAGCAACTTTCGATCGGTTGCTTGGCGGCCCGTTCCACATCAGAAGGGTGGTGGTTGGTCGTCTCTGGCGATGCGTTCGGCGAGGAGGAGTTGTTTTCGGGTGATGCGGGCGGCGTTGGGTTGCCGTTTGAGTGCGATCCGGTAGGCGCGTTCTTGGGCCCGCGTGCGCTGCCGGGTCGGCATTATCAAACCGCGGTTGCTCGGTGCTGGACCGCTGGATTCTGGGATCACCAACTGCCCGGTGGATGTGGCCAGCGCGGGAAGAACAGGGCACCACCGGGTTTGGTCGTGTACACCTGTCCCGACGAGGCGGTCCAGATGACAGTGCCGTCGGGCAACTGGCGGTCGGTCCAGCCACCCACACCGGTGTAGAACGTTTTCAGCAAGTAGGTGGTACCGACTGCGCTAAAGAACATTTCAGGACGCGGTTCGGCAGCAGCGATCAGGCGCGCGGATGATGATATTTGCCCGCGATTTGAGCTTCAGGCGTGGCTGGGACGGGCGGATAATCAGTCCTGCCTGTTCGACCTTTGAGATCCAACGCATCCGGAGGAATCGTGTCGCTGCAGTTTGAAGGCAAGGTTGCCTTCATCACCGGAGCCGCCCGGGGACAGGGCCGCTCGCACGCCGTTCGGTTTGCCGAAGAAGGCGCCGACATCATCGCGATCGACCTGTGCGAACAGATCGACAGCGTGGCCTACTCGATGGCGACCCCCGAAGACCTCAACGAGACCATCAATCTGGTCGAGAAGACTGGCCGGCGCATCGTGGCCGAACGAGCCGATGTCCGTGACTTCAAGAAGCTGCAAGCCGTAGTGACCAAAGGTGTTTCCGAACTCGGCAGAGTCGATTACGTGCTCGCCAACGCAGGCATCTTGCCGATTGTGGGTGACCAAGCGCAGGAGATGTCGGCCTTCCTCGATGCGGTCGATGTCATGCTCACAGGGGTGTACTACACCATTGAGGCGGCGCTGCCGGCGCTGCTGGAGCACGGCGACGGCGGAGCGATCGTGATCACTAGCTCGATTGCCGGGCTCTCGGGTGCGCGTACTCGGTTCAGCGCGAAAAGCCACGGAATGCCTGGTTACATCGCCGCCAAGCATGGCGTGGTTGGGCTAATGCGTTACTACGCGAGCCTGCTTGCCGAGAAAAATATTCGGGTGAACACCGTGCACCCGACCGGTGTGGCGACCCCAATGGTCGTCAACGACCAGGTTGCGCAGCTGTTGGCCGATCAGCCGGAGTACGCCGCGGCGCTGGAAAACCTACTGCCTGTTCCGCTCATCGAACCCATCGACATGAGCGATGCGATGGTCTACCTCTGCGGCCACTCGGGCCGATACATCACTGGCACCACATTGCCGGTCGACGCGGGGTACGTCGTCAAGTAAGCGCTCATTGGGACATGGGTAGGGCATATTTGAGGGGTGGCGTCGGGCAGCTGCCGATCGGCCCACCCGCCGATGCCGGTGTAGAACGTTTTCACCGGGTGGTGGCATCGAATTCTCGAAGAACACTTAATGCGGTCCCTCGCTGGCATCCTTCCGCTAGCCGGATACGCGCTGCCGCAATAGTGGTAATCCGGGCCCATCCACCGCAGACAGCACGGCGGTGCGTCCGACCGCGGCCATCATCAGTTGTGGTGCCCGACCGCGGATTTCCTGTCCTTCACCCCACGTTCGATCCATGTCAGTGGCTTGCCAGCGAATCCCTCGCAGTCGCCCTACCGGCACGAGGCCGATCGGCAGCGGGCCGGTCAAGAAGTCCAGCGCAGTGGCTGTCAGCTGCGGATCTGGTTCGAAGGGAAGTCCGAGCGGGATTCTGATGTCGCCGCTATGGGCCAAGACTTCGGCTAGCAGACCAGGTGCTTGCGGCGGGGGCCTCCAGTATCGGTGATCAGCGAGGTCGCGCAGACTTGCCGCAATTTCGGCAGCTGGCCGCTGCGCGCGACGGCGCGCCAGCTCATCGATTGCCCGATCCTCACTACCACGGCGCACGCCTAGCCACGTAACCCTGAGAGTGCCCTCGGCCAGAAAGCTCACCAGATGAGCGCCCACCGTCTTTACATCCCAGCCTGCACACAGACTAGGAGTCGCTAGCTGCGCATCATCAAGATCGTCAATCAGATCCGCGATGCCGCGACGCTCCTCCGCTATGGCGGCATGGATCAGATCGCGGTCCACCCACAAAGTGTAGGAATCCGACCGTGAAACCGGCACAGCGGCTTGAGGTTTGATGGGTGCGTCGGCCCCAATGAATACGGGATCGTGTGATCGATGTCGCAGCCTGGGTGGGTGCGTCACACCCCGGGAAGCGACAGGTCAAGTCACGGCACCGGATAAATCGCGCCAACGCGGTGGAGGGTCGATAGCCGGGCTGGCAGACCGGCGGCGGGTCGCGGTACCGGCCTGAGTTGGGCGGTGGCCGCCAACGCGGGCGGCATCGGCGCGGGCACCGCGGCGAACCCGCGCAGGTACCCCGGATTCTCCGAACGTGCCCTCGATCGCCGCTTGTTCGGCGATGACGTCGATCACCACCTGAGCGGCGGGGGTAGCGGCGCTGCGGCGGGGCACTCGGGGTCGCCGCAGCCGCATGCCAGGCGGGTCTGGCCGGCGGCGATCGCGCCCAGGGCATCGGCGCGGCGCCCTTGTGCAGCGGGAGCTTGGCCCAGATCCCGGCCATGTCGGGGCTGATTGGGCCGATCTCGCCACCGCGGTCCTCGCGCACCGGGCGTGGCTCCCGCACCCCGGTGGGGGTCGAACGTGGCCACCCACATGTCGATGCGTTCGGACAGCGTGGGCCCGGACATCTTCATCCAGGTCGGCGCCCATTGCGCAAACACCGCGGCCACCTTGGGCAGCCGTTCCCGCAGATCGATGGCGTAGCGCAACTGGCCCGCGGCGCGGCCCGGGCTGATGTTAGGCGCCGCCGAGATCTCGGCGACCACGTTGGCGTGCCCGTCGATGGCCCAGTTGATGCGTTCGACGTCCTCCTCGGGTGCGCGTCGGGCGTACAACTCGGCGATGGCCATCAAGCGGCGACCACACGCCGCGTTTTCCTCACACGCCGCTGAGCCGATGGCATCCACCACGCCGGCGTCCTCGAGTGATTCGACATAGATTCGACTATCCCCCGAGGCCCCGACAAAGTAGAAGAGTTGTCCACAGCTCCTCAGCGCAGCCCTAGGCTCACGGCATGACGCAGACCGACGGCTTGCTATTCGATCCGAACACCTACGATCCACAGCAGTTCGACGATGAGACGCGGCGGCTGCTGCGCGCGACCATCGACTGGTTCGAGGGCCAGGGCAAGAAGCGCATCCTGGATGACGACCTAGCCGCGCAGTGGCCCGCGGACTTCGTCGAGTTCGTCAAGCGGGAGAAGCTGTTCGCGACGTTTCTGACGCCGTCGGAGTTCGCCGACGGGGACCCGAACAAGCGCTGGGATGCCGCCCGCAACGCCGCGCTCTCGGAGATCCTCGGCTTCTACGGGCTGACCTACTGGTACACCGAGCAGGTCACCATCCTGGGGCTCGGGCCCATCTGGCAGAGCGACAACAAGGACGCCAAGCTGAAGGCGGCCGACGATCTCGACGCCGGGGAGGTGATGGCCTTCGGGCTGTCCGAACGGGAGCACGGCGCCGACGTCTACAACACCGACATGGTGCTCACGCCCGCCAGCGAGGAGGACCGCGCGAACGGCATTCTGTACCGGGCTACGGGCGAGAAGTACTACATCGGCAACGGCAACGTCGCGAGCATGGTTTCGGTGTTCGGGCGTCGCGACGACGTGGAGGGGCACGACGCTTACGTCTTCTTCGCCGTCGACAGCCGGCACGAGAACTACCACCTGATCGACAACGTGGTGCACATGCAGATCTACGTGAGCACATTCCGGTTGGAGGACTATCCGGTGCGGGAAGAAGACATCCTGCACACCGGCGTGGAAGCCTTTGCAGCGGCGCTGAATACCGTCAATGTGGGCAAGTTCAATTTGTGTACCTCCACGATCGGCATGAGCGAACATGCTTTCTACGAGGCGATCACGCACGCGCAGAACCGAATTCTGTACGGCAACCCCGTCACCGACTTCTCCCATGTGCGGGTCAACTTCGTCGACGCGTACGCGCGACTGATCGCGATGAAGCTGTTCAGCCAGCGCTCCGTCGACTACTTCCGCAGCGCCAGCCTCGACGATCGGCGCTACCTGCTCTTCAACCCGATGACCAAGGCGAAGGTCACGATGGAAGGCGAAATCGTGCTTCGCGCGCTGCACGATGTGATCGCCGCCAAGGGGTACGAGAAGAACACGATGTTCCGCGAAGTCGCGCAGCTCATCGGCACGCTTCCACGACTCGAGGGCACGGTGCACGTCAACGTTGGCTTGGTGCTGAAGTTCATGCCCAACTACATGTTCAACCCGGCGGAGTACCCGGAGATCGGGGCCCGCAACGACCCCGCCGACGACACGTTCTTCTGGAATCAGGGGCCGACCCGTGGCGCGGCCAAGGTGCAGTTCGCCGACTGGACACCGGTTTACGAGCGGCACGCAAGCATCCCGAACGTTGCGCGATTCTATGAACAGGCCCAGTCATTCAAGACGCTGCTCGCGACCGCAGCCCCCGACGCCGAACAGCAGCAGGATCTGGACTTCATGCTCAACGTCGGGTACCTGTTCTCGCTGATCGTCTACGGGCAGCTCATCCTCGAGCAGGCCGCGCTGACCGGACTTGACGACGACATCGTCGATCAGATCTTCGACTTCCAAATCCGCGACTTCAGCACGTATGCCGTTGCGCTGCACGGCAAGCCGAGTTCGACGCCGGCCCAACAGGATTGGGCGGTGGGTGCGATCCGCAAACCGGTGACCGATGCCGAACGCTTCACCAGGGTCTGGGAGCGCGTCAAGGCCTACGACGGCGCGTACGAAATGCGACCCTGACCTAGCGAGATCAGCGTGGCAACCGCGTTAACCGGTGTACGTCGGATAATCGGTCCCTGTGGGTGAGAACGGCGGGACGAAACCTCCATACGATGCAGGTTGTCCATACGATGCAGGTGGTCCGTACGAAGGTTGTCCGGACGGTGAAGGTTGATCGACTGAAACCAGATGCGCGACCGCTTCGCTCCCGTCGACCAGACGCGAGGCAACGAGGTCACCCGTCGGGCTGAGGGTCACAGTGTCCGCTATGGGATATGCGTCGAAAAGAGCTCGCATTTCGTCTGCGAAATCAGAGGCGCTTGCCGGCCGTCGCTCAGGATCGAAACTTAGCGAACGCTCTACAAGATCACGCCATGCGCGGATGCCATCGGAACTGACCAACCTCTTGTCTCTGTCGATGTACAACGATGGGTTGTGAAACAGGTCGACCTCCGGCATTTGTAGTGCCGCAGGAGTCCGGTATTTGCGCACTTCACCGACGACTTCGCCGCCCAAGATTCGCGCAGCCATGAGCGCAAGCGGATACACGTCGGCTGCGCCGGTGACAGGTTCGCCTCGCACTTGCTCGGGCGCCGACCAGCTCGGAGTCCAGCCGGGCAGCTGCTCACCGAACTTCACTCCGAACGCGTCGATCAGCTGGATTCCCGTTTTCAGAACTAGCACGTTGTCCGGCTTGACGTCTCCGTGGACGACACCGTGGGCATGCCCCATGCCGAGCTGGTCGGCAACGTCGCACAGCAGTGCCATCAACTCCTGGCGTCTGACCGTCAACACCGCAAGCGCGCGTAGTCGTCCGTCCTCCATCCGTTCGTTGGTGGCGCTACGACTCTGCGTAAGTGCAGTTGCAGCGTCGTCCAGATCGTATTTCTGCCCATCCACGTCCAGGGTGGTGCCCGGCAGCAGAGGAGCCACGCTCTCGCACAAGAAGGGCCGCCACTCGACCAACTCGGCGTGCCTGAACCCCACCGAATAGGTGGTGCCGTCGTCGGGATCAACAGCAAGGAAACGATTTCGGCCACCCGTTGACTGCAGTTCGTATTGGTGAGTGTCGAGCCTAGATTGAGGAATTGTCCCCATCGTCTTGCCGTACCCGTGGTCGTAGTTGAGGCCTCGGACTGCTTGGCCGACACCAACGTTGAGGCACTTCGCCAGGATCGACCGAAACGGTGCGACTAGCGGGAACGGCGTGACATACATTCGCCGTTGGTCTCCTGAGCGAAGATTGACCGCCGCCAGACCTTGTTCCGCCCAAGACGCGGTCGCGTACTCGGCCAGTGACTGGCGGAAGGTTTCGAGCAGCTCATCCGGTGGCGGGCGGTTAGGAGAGCTTACAGCTCCGGCGACGAGGTCCAACGGATAGGAAAGGTCTCGGCTGCGTGAGACTTCGAGGAGGAGCGGCAGGTCGTCTTCGGCTGTCCCGATGGGAACAAGAACGTCGGGTTCGCTTAGCAGTCGCGATGCCGTCGAGACAGTCCGCACTGTGGATGGATCTCCGGCAAACCGTCGGGGTGCCGTCGACGGCACAGGCCGCGAGAGGAGGTGCGCGAGGGCCTGCGTTACTCCGAGCGCGAGTTCGGGAGCGCTGCGGAACTGCTTTCGGGTCACTTCGCGTTGGACCAGCTGCTTGAACTCCTGCAGTCGCTCTCGGGAGTCCCAGTCCATGTGTTCCGGGGGCCATGGCACCTTTGGATCCACAAAGAACGCGAACACGGGAACATTCGCAGCGCGGGCCGCACGGTATTCAAGTTCGGTAACGCTGTATTGCTCACCCTCTGGGACCTCGCCGTAGCGATGAGCGACCAACAGAATCAGCGCGTCCGACTGTCTGACACGATCGATCGAGTAATTCGTCGCGTTGCGGTCGTCAGCCGACCAATCGATCATGTCGTCGGATTGGTGATCGAGTCCCCTGATCGCTTCACTCGCCGCCTGCCGGTAGTCGAGCAGGTCGGTGAATGTGGACGAAATGAAGATGCGAAGGGTTCGCACGCCGGAATTGTCGCACGCCGCCCCTGAATCGTGTGGTGGTTGCTGCACAACATATTCGGCTCTCACCGAACGAGAAGAATTGGCAGTGCAAGTCCCGAACTGGCGATAGATTGCGATTACCGAAGCAATCTTCTGGGGGGAAGCTATGCGGAAAGCACTCATAGTCGGTGTCGACTACTACGAAAAGATCGGGAGCCTCCACGGGTGTGTGAACGATGCGCTCGCAGTCGCAGGCGTGCTCGAGGAACATGCGAATCATGGCACGAACTTCATAACGCCCAACGTGCTGACCGCGACCAGTAAGGAAGACGCGATCACCAGGCGCATCCTCAAGGAAGAGGTTCGGAGACTCTTCGAGTGGGATGAAGAGATCGCACTGTTCTATTTCGCCGGTCACGGGTATGTCGAGGACACCGGGGGATTCCTGTGTGCCAGTGACAGTGAGAGCGGCGACGACGGACTCGCCCTTTCTGAGGTGATGACCTTCGCGCACAATTCGCGAGCGAACAACAGGATCATCATTCTTGACAGTTGCCACAGTGGCGCCGCAGCCGAGAGGGCGACCCAGCAGGCAGTTGCCGAAATTCCAGAAGGCGTCACGATCCTGACCGCCTCGACTGCAGAGCAATATGCAATGGAGGAAAACGGATCAGGTCTCTTCACCGGGCTGCTGATCGATGCGCTGAACGGCGCTGCTGCGAACCTGGTCGGCGACGTCACGCCCGGCAGCATTTACGCGCACATCGATCAGTCCTTGGGCCCCTGGGTGCAGCGGCCGTTCTTCAAGACCAACGTCAAGAGGTTCGTCTCGCTGCGGAAGACGCTGCCCCCCATCGAGATAGCGGATCTGCGGAAGATCAAAACTCATTTCCCCACACCCTATTACCAGATCCAGCTTGACCCCGCTTATGAACGGGAGAGGTCCACGGATCAGCTGAACGATCCCGCCGTCCCGCCACCCGACCCAGCCAAGAATGCTGTCTTCGACACCTTGCAGGCATACGTCAAGGTCAATCTCGCGCGGCCGGTCGGCGCTCCGCACATGTGGCATGCCGCCATGGGGTGGAAACACTGCGAGCTGACGCCACTGGGGCGCCACTACTGGAACTTGGTGGCAAAGAAACTGATCTGAGCGCTGCAGTCAGTGTCGCCTGCGCACACCGGTCACCGCCGAGCGCGGCAGTCGCCCGGCTTTCGAATGCCCGGTGAGGTGGTCGCCGTCGACCACGACGTCGAAGTCAAGGTTAAGTCGCATCGGCTTGGTCACCGACTGGCGCCACGTAACCCGTTGTCGGTCAACAACTATGTCGTGCAACGGTACCGTCTCGCCCTTACCCGTGGCGGTCCCCGCGATGCCGTCGTCGTCCGTGAACGAGTAGACGACGGCCAGCGAACCGATGGGCGTTTTGATCGTCACGTCCCACACTCCGGTCACGTCCATACGGTCCCCCTGCGCTCGTACGCAAACAACGACTCGACCGCGAGCGAAACCCGCGGGCCATAGCTTCGCGTTAGCAGATGTAGCGCGAGATCCAGGCCGGACGTCACCCCGCCTGCCGTGACGAGATCACCGTCGTCGACCACCCGCGCGTGAACGACGTTGACGCCGGTGGCCTCCAGCACGTCCATGCCGAGGTGGTGGGTGACCGCGTGCCGGCCCTCGAGCAGCCCCGCCATCGCCAGGGCGAGTGACCCGCCGCAGACGGTCGCCACCGTGACATCAGGGTTGGCCATCGCCTGGCGCATCAACGGGAGCGCTGCCGTCTCGCCGAACCGGGCGAGCAGGACAGGGATCGTGTCGACCTCGTCGGGATCGCCGTCGACAGGACCACTCGCGCCCGGCACGATCACGTAGCCGGGCTTCTCCGGGTCGAGTTGTGCCGTCGCGTTCAACACCATGCCCCGGGTCCCGCTGACGACCGGCCTCGGCCCTTCGGCGGAAACGAGTTCGACCTCCAGCGCACCGCCGACAGCCTCGCTGCCCGCGGCGAGCACTTCGAACGGTGCGATGACGTCGAGAGGGTCGCACCCGTCGAACAACACAATCTGTGCGTGCACGTTGACATGGTCGGTGCACCGGACGGTGAAGGACCAGTGGTCAATTGGCCATATCTCGCCGACATGTTGCCAACGCGTAGGCCACTATGGATGGGTGACTACTGGCGCACATGTTGTGATTGACCGCCTGATTGCCGGGGGAGTCGAGGTGTGTTTCGCCAACCCCGGCACATCGGAGATGCATTTCGTCGCCGCGTTGGACGCAGCACCCCAGATGCGGGCCGTGCTGTGTCTGTTCGAAGGCGTGGCGACCGGCGCCGCCGACGGCTACGCCCGGATTGCCGGTAAGCCTGCGGCGACGCTGCTGCATCTGGGACCCGGCATGGCGAACGGCTTGGCGAACCTGCACAACGCCCGCCGGGCGCACAGTCCCGTCGTCAACGTCGTGGGCGACCACGCTACGTACCACCAAAAGTTCGATGCACCACTGGAATCCGATATCGATGCGCTGGGGAAGTGGGTGCACGGCACGGTGCACCGACCGGCCTCGGCGGCAGAGCTCGGCGCCGCGGTCGACGCGGCACTCGCCGCCACGACACTGGGACCCGGACGCATCGCGACGCTCGTCCTCCCCGCGGATCTGTCGTGGAGCGAGGCGGAATCCGAGGCGGTGGCTGCACCCTTGCCGCTGACTACACGCGAGCGGGAGATCGCCAGGCTCGTCTCACAGGGGTACACCAACCGCGAGATTGCCGAGAAATTGACAGTATCGACCAGGACGGTCGAAGGGCATCTGTACCGCATGGCTGCGAAATCTGGCTCACCCAGTCAGGACGAGCCCGACGTGCCGCGTCCGGGATACGTCGACGTCACCGACTCCGTTGCGTTACTGAAATCGCATGGCGACAAAGCGGTCCTGCTGCTCGGCGGCTCCGCCACCTCTGCAGCCGGGCTGCGTGCGGCCGCGAGGATTTCGGCTGCCACCGGCGCACGAGCACTTGTGGAGACGTTTCCCGCCCGGCTGGCGCGGGGGCAGGGCGTGCCAAACATCCCACGTCTCGGTTACTTCGCCGAAATGGCGCAGGAACAGCTCAGAGGTGTAAGGCATTTGATCTTGGTCGGTGCGCGGTCGCCGGTGGCGTTCTTCGCATATCCGGATCTGCCGAGTGATCTGGTTCCGACGGGTACAGAGGCTCACGCTTTGCCAGCCGGGCAGCTCGAGGAGATCGCAGACCGCCTCGGCGCCCCGGAGCTTCCCGAGCCGCCGCTCAGCCCGCCCGAACTACCAACCGGACCGCTGAGATCCGACAACTGGGTCTCGGTCATCGGGGCGCTGCTGCCCGAGAACGCGATCATCTCCGACGAAGCCA
>Ga0134122_10003225_pt1 | contig 12092 bp, 15 predicted proteins | sample KB302_FD_96461 | JGI IMG/M metagenome (GOLD analysis project Ga0134122, IMG submission 96461) | Terrestrial soil microbial communities without Nitrogen fertilizer from Kellogg Biological Station, Michigan, USA - KB3-0-2 | ecosystem: Environmental > Terrestrial > Soil > Unclassified ...
TCCGGCGCGAACGAGAACATGCCGGCGACGACCGGCACGACGACGCTGCCGTCGGGCCGCGTGCTGATCGCGGGCTTCCCGAACTCGGGGTGCGACAGGATGGTGGTGGGATCGACCGTCTCGATGTGGCTCGGCGGTTCCACGGCCTGCGCCGCCGCGGTCACGAAGATGGCGCCCAGGAAGATCGCGATGATGGCCGTCGCGGCCCACATCCAGATCCGCTCGTAGAAGGCGACGTTCATGATCCTCGTCCCCGTCAGTGATGCGTGGTGGCGCCGCGGGCGAGGAAGGCGAAGAAGAACATCGCCAGCCAGCCGAGCGCGAACAGCAGGCCGAAGACGGCGACGATGGCGAGGGTGCCGCGCGGATGTTCGAGGACGGCGAGATCGACGTCAGGGGTTTCCCGTGGGGGTGCCGAGATCGCCATGCGTGGCCTCCCTTCGAGCGGTATCCTACTTTTTCCCCCGCGCGTGGAGGCCTGTCAGATCTGTCAGGTCCTGCGATCAACTCCACCAGCGAAGCACCGCGAGAGGACCATGGCGATCAGCATCGTTCAACTCGGTACCCCCCGCGAGCGGGGGGAAGGCATCCGTCTGGGCACCGTGCGACGGCCGCCGCGCGGCGTCCGCAAGGCCGACTACGCGAAGAAGGGCTACTACGACGTGTGGCTGCCGAACCTGTCGCCGAGCGCGAGCCTGGTGAAGATGGGCCTCGGCGCGGCAGATCGCGGCGAGTGGGCGAGCTTCGTGCGCCGCTTCACCGCCGAGCTGCGGCGGCCCGAGGCGTCGCACCTGCTCGACGCGCTGGCGGCGCTGTCACACGTCGCGGATTTCTCCGTGGGCTGTTACTGCGAGGCTGAGGCGCGATGCCACCGCTCGGTGCTGCGCCGGGAGCTGACGCGCCGCGGCGCCGCGATTCGCCGTGGGCCCTCGACCGGCGTCTAGTGTCCTCTGGATTCCGCGGGGATCGGCCGCGGTCGTCGTCTTCAGCGCACAATCTGCGCGAGGCCGCCGGCGATGGCGCGATCGAGCAGGTCGCGCATCTTCGCTTCCGCTTCCGCCGTCGCCGCGGTCATCTTTTCGCCGAGCGCGTTCATTTCCTTGCTCATCGCGGTCATCTGCCGCGCCAGCTCCTCCATGGGCGGCTGCAGCTGCTGCATCTGCGTTTCGAGGTTGTGCATCAACCGGGCGAGATCGCGCTGCTGCGCCCGGAGCGCGACCTGCTGCTGCGCCAGGCTGGTCCGCTCGGGTGCGTTGTCCGCCGCCGCCTCGCGCCCGGCCAGCTGGCTCTCGCGAAGCGACAGCGCGGCCTCCTGCTGTCCGAGGGCTCCCTGCTGCGCGCCCAGTTCCCCCTGCCGTCCGCCCAGCGATCCCTGCTGGGCGCCGAGCACGCCCTGGCGCGCACCGAGCGCACCCTGCTGGTTCCCGAGCTCGCTCACGCGCTTCCAGATCTCGCGCGCTTCCTGCATGACCGCCTGGTCGCGGACGATGTACTCGGTGCCACGGCGGCGGAACCAGAGCATCGCTTCGCCGCTGTTGCGCAGCTGACGGGCGCGCGCCATGTCGTCGCTCGATCCCGACATCGTCGCTTCGCCATCGGCGTGGAAGACGACGAATGCCGTGTCATCGGGCTGCGGCTTCGCTTCGGGCCTCGCCTGGCGATCGCGGCCGGCCGTATCGGCGGGCGGTTGCGGAGCGGCCGGGAGGTCCGCGGGCGGCGTGATGCGCGCGGTCAGCGTCAACGGCACGAGCCCGATGGTGGCGATGGTGAGCGCGGCGGCGGCGGCCACACGCGACCCCGCCGAAGGGGATGATGAGCGGCCGAGCATGACGATCCTCCGTTTCAGATTCTCGAACGACCAGGGGGCGCCGGCGGCGGCCAGCGTGCGGCGCGGCGCCGAGACGCCGAGATCGAGCAGCAGCCGCCCGTAGTCGTGCGGTGTCGCGCCGAGTGCCTCGATCACCGCCGCGTCGCAGGCAGCCTCGCGCCAGAACCCGTACTCGCGCGCGGCAAGCCGCGCCAGCGGGTGGAAGAAAAACAGCCGCTCGGCGATCGCGACGGCGGCACCGAACGAGAGGTCGCGCCGCTTGATGTGCGCCAGCTCGTGACAGACGGCCATGCGCTGCCGGTCGGCGGCGAGGTGCTCGAAGCGGTTCGCGGGGACGACGATCGCGGGGCGCAGGACGCCGGCCACGAGCGGTGTCTCGACCGCATCCGAGAGCCGGACGTCGGGGACGCGCGAGAGGCGCAGCCGCGCGGCGATCTCGCGCGTCATCGCGTGGATCGCTTCCGGCGCGGCGCTCGCGTGGGCGATCGCCCGCGCGACGGCGCGCCACCGGCGGCAGCCGGCGATGAACAGGATCGCCGCCCCCGCGCTCCAGAGCGCCGCGACCGCCGTCGCGGGTTGCCACGGGCGCCCGGTCCCGATCGGTGCGGCACCGGGCGTCGCGGCAGTCGCGCCGGCGGGGACCGCGGTCACGGCCGGCGCCGCGCCGCCGGCGGGCAGCAGCGGCAGCGGGATCGGCGCGGGCCAGAGCAGCGCGACGAGGAACTTGACGCTGACCAGCCACCACAGGACCGCCCTGGCGGCGGGCGAGAGCCGCGGCGTCAACCGCGCGATCGCCCAGATCGCCGCGGCGAAGACCCCGCCGTCGACCGATGCGCGCGCGAGCGTGTTCAGCATCAGCGATCCTTTCCCTGGCGGCGATCGAGCCGCGCCACGATTCTCTCGAGCTCCCGGCGCTCCCTGTCGGACAGCTCGGCCGTCTCGGCCAGGTAGGCGAGGAACGGGGAGACCGAGCCGTCGAGGTTCCGCTCGACGAAACGCTGCACTGCGCTCTTCAGGATGTCGGCGGTCGAGCCGCGCGCGCGGTAGCGGTACACGCCGTCCACCATGCGGCGCTCGAGATGCCCCTTGCGCCGCAGCCGCTCCATCATCGTCAGCACCGTGGAGCGGGCCAGCCGCCGCGGCGTCCCGTACTCGTCGGCGGCCTCGCCGACGGTGGCGCCGTCGCGATCCGCGATGTGCGTCAGCAGCCCGAGCTCCTGTTCACCGACGCTTCGTTCCGTCATGCGCCCTCATGCTTACATCTGTCGTCACCGGCACCATAACAGGTGACGACACGTGTAGTCAACGATCGAGTGACGGCCCTGCTAGAATCCGCGGGTCACGCCCGACAAGGGAGGCGCAGTCATGGGGTTGTTCGACGAGGCTCCCGAGGCAGCCACGGTGCTCGGCCGGCCGCTCCGCTGCCAGGTCTGCGACGGCGAGACGTTCTACAAACGCGAAGCGCAGCTGCTTCACAAGGTGAACCTTTTCGTCAACGCCCAATGGTCGTCGGGGACGTGCACCTGCCTGATCTGCAGTTCGTGCGGCTACGTGCACTGGTTCCTTCCGGAGCCCTGACGCGGCGAATCACCGATCCGTACTCACAGATTTTGCGCCGGGCGCACAGGTTTGTGGCCGCGCGCACCCCGCACACGCGGCCATCGTGGGGATTGCGGCGGGCACGGACTTGGCAGTCTCTCCGCGCGCCGTGAGCTGGTTCAGAGTTTCCGACGGGCGTCTCGAATACCGCGGCCGCATCACGAAAACTCCCTTCACCAGATGGTGCGAGACGAAGAAGGGGCGTGAGGCCGTCGAGCGGGTGGCGAGCGGCATCCGCTTCAGCCTGTTCGGCAAGCGGCGCGCCGCGCGGAGCCGCCTGTGGCGGGCGCTCGAGGCCGCCTCCCAGACGCGCGACTTCACGTCCGCGGTCGCCACCGAGGCGGCCCGCTACATGGAGCTGATGGCAGCCTCGGCCTACGCCGACGCGCTGCCGCGCGCGCACGTCGCGCTGCGCCGCCTCGTGCTCGCGCCGCGCGCGATGATCGCCGGCCGCGCCCACCTCGCCATGTCGCAGCGCCTCGGCCAGGCGCCGGAGCTGGCCGGCGTCGACGAGAGCGTGCGCGGCTTCCTGATCGATCAGCTCGTCACCGAAATGGACGCCGCGCTGCGCAAGGCGTCGCCGTCGGCGAAGCGCCCGGTGCAGGCGCACGAGGGCTGGGCCTGCGTCGGCGTCCACGTCGGCATGGTCTGGGTCGACTCGCTCTGGGCGGGCCCGGACGGCACCGGCCACGTCTTCTTATACGAGTTCCCCCCCAACGGCCTGCCGCGGCGGGATCGCAAGGCGCTCGAGGCGGCCATCTCGCGGATGAGCTCGTCGGTCTCGTCGCTCTCGCGCATGCAGCGCGGGGCGCTGGTGCGCGCCGCGTCCTACCGCTGAACACGCCGCGCGCCGCGCACCTGGACTATGCTGGAAGCGTGGCGAACCCCGCCGATCTGTTCACGAACAACCGCCAGTGGTCCCGCGCCGTCACCACGCGGGACCCCGGCTTCTTCAATCGTCTCGCACGGCAGCAGGCGCCGCGCTATCTGTGGATCGGCTGCTCCGACAGCCGCGTCCCGGCCAACGAGATCGTCGGCCTGCAGCCGGGGGAGCTCTTCGTCCACCGCAACGTCGCCAACGTCGTCGTTCCCTCCGATCTGAACTGCCTGGCGGTGCTGCAGTACGCGGTCGACGTGCTGCGCGTCGAGCACGTGATCGTGTGCGGCCATTACGGCTGCGGCGGCGTCGAGGCGGCGTGGAAGCGAACCCCCTTCGGGCTGATCGACAACTGGCTGCGCCACGTGCAGGCCGTCGGGGAAATGCACGCCGACCTGCTGACGCGCGGGATGACCGATGCGCAGTGCACCTCGCGGCTGGCCGAGCTCAACGTGATCGCCCAGGTCGCCAACGTCTGCCGCACGACGGTCGTGATCGACGCCTGGCGCCGCGGCCAGGCGCTGTCGGTGCACGGGTGGATCTACGGGCTGCAGGACGGCCTGCTCCGCGATCTCGGGCTGTCGGTGACGCGCGACGGAGAGATCGCGGGTGAGTACGCCAAGGCAATCGCGCTGGTTGGCGCAAGCCCGCTGCTGACGCATTCCTGAGAGGACGCATGCAGCGCCGGCGAGTGTCACGGCGGCGATTCATGGCGGCGGCCCTGGCGGCCGCGCCCGCGGCGCTCGTCGCGCCGGCGTTCGGCGCGTCATGGCGGCCGTGGATCGACGTCGCGCCGCAGCCGGGCCGGCGCGCGCTCGGGTTTCCCATTCCCCAGGCAGGATGGCATGGTGACTCGTCGCTCGCCGCCGCGGTCCGGCTGAACCCGCGGCTGCTGGACGGCGATCAGGATCGACGACGTCCGCCGAACCCGCCGCGCACGCCGTCCCGTCCGACACCGCCGACGCCGGGTCCGTCGGAGTGGCAGCGGTTCGCGGCGCAGCTCGCGGTGTTCGGAGATCTGCGGCGCCATTTCATCTTCGAGTACTACCCGTGGTACGGGGCCGACCCGTGGCGGCACTGGAACCAGGACGGACGCACACCGCCGGGGGACATCGCGGCGTTCGCCGTGCCGGCGCTCGGGCCGTACGACTCGCGCGATACGAAGGTGCTCGAGCAGCACGCGCGATGGCTGGCCGACGCCGGGATCGGGGCGATCAACCTGAGCTGGTGGGGGCCCGGCAGCTTCGAGGATCGCGCCGTGCCGATCGTCATGGACGTGATGCGCGCGCATGACATCCACGTCGCGTTCCACCTCGAGCCCTACGCCGACGATCGCGCCAACCGGCTGCGCGACGACCTGCTGTACCTGATCCGCGAGTACGGCGACAAGCGCCGCTGGGACGCGTTCCTGCTGCTCGAGGACGCGTCGGGAGTGGCGCGGCCGATCTTCAAGTCGTTCCGCACGATCCTGCCGCGCACCGTCTCCGACTGCCGCGGGCGCGTGTTCCCGGTGCCGGACTTCACCGAGGACGCGACGTGGCGGCGTCAGGTGGACGCGCTGCGCGCCGCCGTGCGCAGCGACTTCGAGGTGCTGCTGCTCGCCGACTCGCTCGACTTCGGCCGGACCGAAGCGGGCGGGTGGGACGGCATGGCCATCTACGATCCGTTCTACCGGACGTCGAACTGGCCCGGTGCGGCGTCGGCGTTCTCGTCACGCGAGCTGCTGTTCTCCTTCAACATGAACGCCGGCTTCGACGTGTATCCGCAGCGGCCGCCGTTTGGCGAGTGCTACGCGCCGTCACGCATCGAGCCGCCGATCTCGGCGACCGGATGGGACGAGGCAGGGCGGGCGGAGGCGTTCGCGGCCAGCCGCGCGCGGGTCCTCGACTCGCTGCGGACGACGCTGACGCTGCAGCTCGATGCGGGTCTCGTCGATCGCCGGCGCGGCTTCTTCGTGACCTACATCAACTCGTTCAACGAGTGGCACGAGGGGACGGCGTTCGAGCCGGCGCTGAGCTTCGCCTCGCTGTCGCCGGCCCAGCGCGACATCGGCTATCACAATCCGGACGAGGGCCGCTGGCGCCTGCAGCTGGTCCAGGACCTGATGGGCGAGCTGACGCGCCCGGCGCTGGCGCGCGAGGCGGTCGCGGTCTAGCTGAGACGGGGCGACGGCGCAACATTCCGGTGATTGCGGCACGGTGGGTTCCAGTCGGAACGCCTGAATGAATGAAGCGTGTGAAGCAACAAGAGTTCACGAGGGAAAGGGAGATCTTTGTGTGACAGCCGCGATTACCGATAGCGCGGACTCGGCTACGTCCGGGTGACGCCTGCCGGCTCGGCCGTAGCTTTGCGCGGGCGCGCCCTGAACGTGAAGCCGTAAAATCCAGCCGGCGGGTGTCATGAGTGCCGCGGCGCGCTGGTTCGTCGCGCTCGCGGGGGTCTGCGTCGCCGTCCCGTATCTGCTGGGCGTGCAGCCGCGCACCCGGCGCCAGTGGATGGCCGTGGCGGTGGCGATCGCGTTCCTGGCGTGGGTGCTGCCGCTGATGGTATCGCTGAGGGCCGCCGCGCAGCCGGCGAGCCCGCCGCAGGGCGACATCCGCGCCCTGGCGGTGACCTATGCGGACGGACGCATCACCAATCGCACCCTCAGCGATCGCGGGCGGGTCAGCTGGACGGCGGCGTTTCCCCGCATACCGGGGGCCGCGACCGCGCGCGACGGCCTGCCGCTCAACGCGCTGCAGTTCGAAGAGGCGCGCGAAGGACCGAATCTGATCGTCACCATCGCCCTGCTATATGGCAGCCCGCAGCAGAAGCGTGTGCAAGTGGCCAGCGTGCGCGTCACCGACGAGCATCCGGTTCGCGTCGGCGAGCTGGAAGCGTTCGGCGTGAAGCCGATCGAGCTCGCGATCGTGCGGCTCCCGCCGGCCCAGCTGGTGATTCCGTCGGTGACGTCCGCGTCATCGCAGCTGGAGGTGCAGGTCGAGGCCGATTCGACGAGCGTGCCGCCGGCCTACAGGTTCCACATCCTCAACCGGTCCACGCAGGGGGTGATGTCGCTGGCTTTCCGGGCCTATCGCGGCGAGCGGCCGTCGATCTCCGGCCGTCCGCGCGGGCCGACGCACACCGCGTTGATTGCTCCGGGCCAATCCTACGATCTGCGGTTCGAGGCCACGGCGAACGGCAACCGGCGCGGCGAGTCAGACGCGTGGCTGCCCATGGACCGCTTCGTCATCACATCCGTGCTCTGGAGCGACGGCCTGGTGGAAGGGGATCGCGAGCCCGCGGCCGACGAGCGGGCACTCGACGCCGGGACGACGAACCAGCTCCAGCGCGCCGTGGCCGTGCTGCGGACGGCCGCCGCGGCGCCGGCTGCGCATCCGCCCGACACGCTGCGCACCGAGATCGCCGGCCTCACGATCGACGTGACCCCCGCCGAAGTGGAAACCGCGCTCGCCGCGGTCGGCGATCCGTCCGTGCTGCCAGGTTCGCGCGTCAGCAGCACCATGCGATCCGGCATGCAGAACGTCAAGAACGCGATTCTCAACGATCTCGACGAGTTCACCACCGCCCATCGCGCGGCGGACGCCGCCGTCTACGACAAGTGGCTGGCCGCGATGGTCGCGAAGTTCGACGGCTGGCGCCAGCGCCTGGTCAAGCCCACGCAGTGATCCGATAGCGGAGGTAAAGATGCTCGGTGGACGCACGTGGGACCAGTGGATCTCGCAGTACGCGCAGAGCCATCAGCACCCGGTCAACCGGTTCTGCCACACGCTCGGCATTCCGCTGATCGCGCTGTCGCTGCCGCTGCTCGTGGTCGCGCTGTTCGTCGGCGGCTTCTGGCCCGTCCCGCTCGCGCTGTTCCTGGTCGGCTGGATCTTCCAGTTCGTCGGCCATGCCTTCGAGGGCAAGCCGCCCGAGTTCTTCCACGACTGGCGCTTCCTCTTCGTCGGCCTGCGCTGGTGGATCGCCAAGATCCGCGGCCGCGCCTGACGCCGGGCCCCGCCTAACGCTCCCGCACGATGTGCGGCGCCGAGCTGCCGTTCCAGGTGAAGCGATACGTCCCGTCGCGGCGCACGTTGGCCACCAGCGGCGGGCGAAAGCACGCGATGCAGGTGCCGCCGCCGTGGCGCACGCTCGGATAGACGACGCCGAGCGACCCGCCGTCCAGCAGGCGCTCGGCCAGCGCCTGCGACGCCACGTAGCTCTTCGCATCCAGACACGCTTTGAAGCCGGCGCCGCGACGCACGTCGTGGAACTCGGCGCTGAAGTCGGCCAGGTAGTCGTCGTAGGTCATCGACATCTCTCCGCTCCACGCCGTCTCGACGAGCTCCACGGCCTTGTGGAACGCGACTTCCGCCTGCGAGGTCTCGAGCGCGAAGGCGGCATACCACGCGCCGCGATCGGGACCGTTGAAGCGCGCGCCGAGCGGATGCGGATGGCAGAACGTCGCGTTGACGACGTGGGAGCAGGGGACGCCGAAGACGAGCTCCTCGACGCCGATGCCGGCAAAGCGCTGGTGCTCCGCCATCAGGCGATCGTTGGTCGCCGCGTCGAGCGCGAAGATCGCCTGCAGCTCGTCTTCGTCGTCGGTGAGCCGGGTGAAGACGCTGTCGCCGCCGCGAAGATGCCGCGACGGGACGAGGCGGTGCGTGTCGAACTGCCGGACCAGCGTGAGGGGCGGAACCCGCGTCATCTACGAGCTATTGGCTGGCGCGCATCAGCCGGCGCGCCGCGCGTCGAGCAGCCGGCGCACCGCCTGCATCGCGGGCAGGCCGCCGCGGACCATGTACTCGAGCGGCGTCGCGCCGCCGAACAGGGGATTGGTGTTGGGCCGCTGGATCCATTCGTCGGCCAGCGGCTCGGCGTAGAGCACGCCGAGCGCCTTGAAGATGCCGAGCAGATAGGACAGGCGCGTCAGCCGGTCGGCGTCGAGCGTGCGGTCGGGGCGCCGCTTCATCTCGTAGAAGGGGCCGTTCGAGACGCCGCCGAGGAGCGCCCGCGCGTCTTCGTCACGCAGCTTCCAGCGCGCCGCCATGGCGAAGAACGCCTTCAGCGCCGCCGGGCTGAGACGCTCGCGCGCCTCGCGCGACCCAAGGTCGACGAGCGGCGCCGGCTGATAGCGGGTCGCCGGGTAGCGGACGGGACGGGTCATGGCGGCTGGTGCTGTCTCCTTATCAGTATCATAATCACTCCTGAACAGGAGGTCAAGTGGCGCGCCCGCCGGGGGCCGCCGCAGCCGGCGGAGGAGATCGCGGTACAATCGCGGCGGCGTGCACGGGTTGAACTGGTTCTACATCGGGGTCGAGAGCACGGCGCCGCCGCTGATCGCGCTGGTCCTGGCGCTGCCGTTCTGGCTCAAGGAACAGCCGATCTTCGGCAACCTGATCGGCACCGCCGTGATCTTCGGCACCGCCTTCGCGCTGATCATGCGCGAGCACGTCCAGCTCGATCGCGCCATCATGAGCTGCTTCGATCAGGGCATGGTCTGCTTTCCCGATCCCCCGGCCTTCACCCGCTACGCCATCTACGGCTTCATCGCGCTGGCCGAAGTGATGGCGCTCTTTCTTCTCAGCCTCAACGTCGAGCGCCGGCTGCGCCGGCGCGGCTACGATCCGGAGTGGCGATGATCGCGACGACGCTACTGCTCGTGCTGACCCTGGCGCAGGGAGGCGCCGCCCAGGCGCTGCCGATCGCCGACGGCCAGACCGTCCCGCTGTGGAACGGCCGTGCGCCGGGCGCGCAGGGAGACACCGAGGCGGACGTTCCCGCGGTCACGGTGTTCCTGCCCAGGACCATGGCCCAGGACACGCCGGCGGTGGTCATCTGCCCGGGCGGATCCTATGCGCGGCTGGCGTCGAACCATGAAGGACGCCAGGTCGCCAGCTTCCTCAACTCGATGGGGGTCGCTGCCTTCGTGCTGCGCTATCGCCTCGGACCGAAATACCACCATCCGATCGAGCTCGGCGACGCGCAGCGCGCCATCCGCCTGCTGCGATCGCACGCCGCGGAGTGGCGCATCGATCCGTCGCGCATCGGCATCGTCGGGTTCTCCGCCGGCGGCCATCTCGCCATGAGCGCGAGCACGCACTTCGACGCCGGAAACGCCGCCGCGAGCGATCCCGTCGACCGCGCCGGCAGCCGTCCGGACTTCGCCGTGCTCGGCTATCCCGTGATCTCGATGACGGCGCCGTGGACGCACGCCGGCTCGCGCACCAACCTGCTCGGCGAACAGCCGGATCCCGAGGTGGCGCGCGACCTTTCCGGAGAAAATGCGGTGACCGCGAACACGCCGCCGACGTTCCTCTTCCAGACCACCGAGGACACCGTCGTCCCGGCGGAGAACAGCGTCCACTACTACCTGGCGCTGCGCAAGGCCGGAGTGCCCGCGGAGATGCACGTTTTCGAAAAGGGCGCGCACGGCGTCGGGCTCGCCAACGACAACCCCGCGCTGTCACAGTGGTCGGCGCTGCTGGCCAACTGGCTGCGCATCCACGCCATCGTTAGATAGCCGACGTTTCATTCGGCGGAGGTGCCGTGCACGACGCAGTTTCACCGCTGGCCGCGTGGGAGTCCTTCTACGTCATCATCGGATCCTCGGCGGCCGCGCTGACCGGGCTGCAGTTCGTGGTCATGGCGCTCATCGCCGATTCCGATCGGCAGCGGTCGATGCGCGAAGTGGACGCCTTCGGCACGCCGACGATCGTCCACTTCTGTGTCACGCTGATCATTTCGGGCGTCCTCAGCGCGCCGTGGCCGGGGCTGCGCGGACCGCGCCTGACGCTGCTGCTGTGCGGGCTTTTCGGCGTCGTCTACGTGCTGCGCGTGCTGGGCCGCGCGCGCAACGTGACGGGCTATCAGCCGGTCTTCGAAGACTGGATGTTCCATGTGATCCTGCCGGGCCTCACGTATGCCATCCTGGTCGTTGCGGCGATCGTCCTGATGGGGCGGACGACGCTGGCCCTGTTCCTCGTCGGCCTGTCGTCGCTGCTGCTCATCCTGATCGGCATCCACAACGCCTGGGATACCGTCACCTATATCGCGGTAGCCACGCACGAGCAGGCGAGGTCGCGGAAAGAGGCAGCGAAGAAAGAGGCGGCGAAACATGTCGATTGAGACCGCCGGCGACTGGACCGGGCTGAAGCGTATTGGACGCATCGTTAGGCTGACGCTCGACGCGCTGGTGCGCCACGCCCGCGCCGGCATCAGCACGACCGAGCTCGACGAAGTGGCGCGGCGCGTCATGCGGCAGTACGGGGCGCGCTCGGCGCCGGCGCTGGTCTACGGGTTTCCCGGCGCCGTCCTGATCAGCGTCAACGACGAGGTGGTGCACGGCATCCCCGGCCCGAAGCGGCTCCAGAGCGGCGACGTGGTAAAGCTCGACGTGACGCTGGAGAAGGACGGCTACGTCGCCGACGCGGCGCGCACGGTGATCGTCGACGAGGGCACCGACGCGGCGAAGCGGCTCGTCGCGTGCGCCGAAGCGGCGTTCCGGGCCGGCGTCGCCGTGGCGCATGCCGGGACGCGCGTGAACGAGATCGGCCGCGCCATCGAGCGCGAAGTGCGGCGCGCCGGGTTTGCCGTGGTCCACGGCCTCACCGGGCACGGCGTCGGGCGCACGATCCACGAGCCCCCGACGGTGCCGAACTTCTACGATCCGTGGGTGCGCGACGTGCTGACCGAGGGACTGGTGCTCACGATCGAGCCGTTGATCTGCACCGGGAAGGCGGCGGCGATCACCGACGATGACGGCTGGACCGTGCGCACGAAGGACGGCAGCCTCGCCGCGCA
>Ga0134122_10003227_pt1 | contig 12088 bp, 9 predicted proteins | sample KB302_FD_96461 | JGI IMG/M metagenome (GOLD analysis project Ga0134122, IMG submission 96461) | Terrestrial soil microbial communities without Nitrogen fertilizer from Kellogg Biological Station, Michigan, USA - KB3-0-2 | ecosystem: Environmental > Terrestrial > Soil > Unclassified ...
CAGGAAGCCGTCGAACTTCTCGCGGCCCGTGGCGTCCTCCAGCACCTGGAGGAAGAGGCAACCCTTCTCGTACGGCACCTGGGAGAACGCCTCGTCCGGATCCACCGAGGACAGCTCGGTCACCAGCCGCGTCAGCTGCGGCTCGGCGGCGAACTGCACCATCGCCTCGTCCAGCGCGCGCCTGCCCACCGCGGCGTGCAGCGCGGTGCTCTCGCGGCCCTCCAGCACCTCGAGGATGCGGCGCTCGGCGAAGACGGTGAAGCCCTCGTTGAGCCAGAAGTGCTCCGCGTTGGCGTTGGTCACCAGGTTGCCGGTCCAGGAGTGCGCCAGCTCGTGGGCGAGCACGTTCACCAGCGACTTGTCCCCGGCGATGACGGTGGGCGTGAGGAACGTGAGCCGCGGGTTCTCCATCCCACCGTAGGGAAAGGAGGGCGGCATGGTGAGCACGTCGAAGCGGTCCCAGTCGTACGGGCCGAACAGCTTCTCGGCGACGCGGATCATCTCGTCCACCTGGGAGAACTCGCGCGCGGCGGCCTCCACCACCGACGGCTCCGCCCACACCCGCGAGCGGGGCCCCAGCTCGCGCGACTCCAGCCGCCCCACCGCCAGCGCCAGCAGGTACGGCGGGATGGGCTGCGGCATGGTGTACCGCTCCAGCGCCTCGCCGGCCATCTCCTCGCGGCCCACGTGCGCCGCCGCCATCAGCGCGCGCAGCGCGGCGGGGACGGTCAGCTCGGCGTCGAAGGTGATCCGGATCCGCGGAGTGTCCTGGAGCGGCACCACGGAGCGGGCGTGGATCGCCTGGCACTGGCTGAAGAGGAACGGGTGCTTGCCGCCGGCCGTCTGCGCGGGCGAGAGCCACTGCAGGGCGGAGGCATGGGGGCTGGTGCGGTAGTGGATCTGCACCGCCGCGGCGCCCTGCGGCAGCTCCACCCGCAGGCGCGAGCCGAGGATCGGCATCGGCCCGTGGAGCGTGTGCGGGATGGGCTTGCCGTCCGCCGTCTCCACCGACTGGATCTCCAGGTCGCGGGTGTCCAGGTCGAGCGGCCCGCCGCGCGCCGAGTCGAGCGCCAGCAGCGCCTCACCGTGCAGGCGGCGCTCGGCGAAGTCCACCCGGGCCTTCCAGGTGAGCCGCGTGGTCGAGGGCTGGGTGTCATCCGCGTACGAGTGGGGATCGGGCCTGGACATGGGGCGCTCCTAACATGGCCTGCGACAATATGGCCCTGGCCGGCGTCCAACGGCCAGGGAGGGGTTGCATTCACGACGCGTGTTCGTGGTTGCGTGTGCGCTGACGGCGCTGACGGCGCGCAGTGAGCCGCAGGGAGGGCTACCCGTTCCCGCGTCGCCGCCTCCGTCCGCGGGGTCAGCATCACCGTCGACAACCCGGATCTCGTTCAGGACGTTCCGGCGCCGATGGAACCGAAGCCTGAGCAGGGGCGTCAGGCAGGCATGCGGCCTTTCGTCGCCGGTGTGCTCGCCCTGACGTGCGCCGGGGGCCCACGGGCGGCAGCGACCCGCGCCTCGCTGTTGCGGGTCGAGCTTCTGGGGTACCGCCCCATGATCTCGGTGATGAAGCAGGATTCCGAAGGCCGCCTGCGCGAGGGGGACCTCTCCGAGACCTTGCTCGACTCGGGGCTCTCCGCGAGGTTCGTTCCGTTCGCGGACGAGCCCGGTCCCAAGCTGGAGTGTGGCGCCGGGCACTGCCGCATGTGGATTCCCTGCTCCACCTTCGACTTCTGCATGCCGACGCTGGTGATGATCGAGCCTTCGCGCGCGCGGGTCCAGAGGCCGTGGCCGGTGCAAGTACCGGGGGAGCTCTCCTTCGCCAATGCCAATCGCCAGCCGGTGAACGGCGCCTGGGATGTGGAGTTCCAGCTCCCGGACGACCTCGAGCGGCCGGCGGAGGTCATCGGGGTGGCGACCTCCTTCCCCGCGGACCAGTTCAACGACGCGGGGTTCCTCTCCCTCCAAACCCCGTTGCAGGGCCTCGGCCGCGCGGCGTTGACGAACAGCGTTCACCTCGCTCCCGACCGCGCTACCCGCTGACCGGGATCCCCGCCTGGCGCAAGACTCGCAGCGCGTTGGTGGTGTCCACCACGCCCTCGCGCAGCCGGTAGTCGAAGGTCATCTGCCCGCCGCTGAGCAGGTCGCGGAAGTGGACGTTGCGGACGGAGAACTCCGGCGACCCCTCCAGCGAGGCGAGCGAGAGGTCGTGGGTGGAGACCGCGCCGATGGCGCCGGTGCGGAGGAACAGCGCCAGCACCTCGCGCGAGGCCAGCTGCCGCTCCACCGTGTTCGTCCCCAGGAGGATCTCGTCCAGCAGGAACAGCACCTGGCCGTGGCGTTCCGCGGCGGCGTCCAGCAGCACCCGCAGCCGGCTCACCTCCGCGTAGAAGTAGGAGACCCCGCGCTCCAGCGAGTCCTTCACCCGCATGCTGGTGAGGACGTGCAGCTCCGAGAGCTCCAGCTCCGCCGCGCAGACCGGCGCGCCCGCCAGCGCCAGCACCGCGTTGGCCCCCATCGCCCGGAGCAGCGTGGTCTTCCCGCTCATGTTGGAGCCGGTCACCAGCAGCGCGGACCTCTCCGCCGCCAGCGAGACGTCGTTGACCACCGGCCGCTCCAGCAGCGGGTGCCCCAGGCCGCGCGCCTCGAACCGCAGCTTCCCGCCCACCTTCGGGAACGCGTGCGCCGGCCGCGCGTACGCGTACGCCGCCAGGCTGCACAGCGCCTCCAGCTCCGCCAGCGAGGCGAACCACCTCCGGACCTTCGCCCCCTGCGCCTGCCGCCATACCTCCAGGCGGAACATCCAGATCAGGTCCCACAGGCTGAGGAAGTTCACGACGGCGTGCACCTGCCCGTTCAGCCGCAGCTCGGCGAACGCGTAGGCGCGGGCGAAGCGGGCCAGGTGGGTGGAGACCCTGTCCGTCCCGTCGCTCTGCAACCCCCGCTGGAGCGCCAGCAGCCGCGGGTGCTGGAACGCCTGCGACTCCACCAGCGCCACCATCTCGTCGTAGCGGATGACCGACCGCTCCCCGGCGCTGATCCGGTCGAACAGCTCCGACAGCGGCCCGCGCGTCCACAGCAGCACGAACAGCTGCACCGCGAACAGCGGCCACCCCGTCCAGTCCGGGGTGACGCCCGTCCGCGAGAGCACGAACGCCAGCAGGCTCAGCGGGGGCAGCACCGCCGGCACCCACCGCGCCCAGCGGACCTTCTCCAGGTACGGCCCGCCCTCGCACCACTCGATGAACCGCGCCGGGTCCGCCTTCGCCGAGCTCAGCCGCGCCCCCTCCACCGCCAGCGACTCGCGGAAGTCCAGCAGCGCCGCCAGCTCCCGCACCGCGCCCTGCCGCGCCTGCACCTCCTCCGCGCCCGCCGGCTTCGACAGCCACCCCGCCAGCACCTCCTCGCCGTGCTTGGTGGCGGTCTCGTCGATCAGCTGGAACAGCGAGGCCTGCCCGAAGACGTCCAGGTCCGGCGCGTACAGGTGCGTCTCGGAGGCGAAGCGCTCTCCGCGCGAGGGGAACCGCTGCCACTGCCCGGTGAGCCGGCCGATGCCGCGCTCGCTCACCCGGCGCCGGATGCGCGCCGCCTCCTCGCGGAGGATGACCCGGTGGTGGACCACCGCCAGCGCGACGTACGCCAGCGCCGCCGCCGCGCCGGCCCCGTAGAGCGCCTTCGGCCAGCCGGCGAAGTACGTCCCCACCAGCAGCGCCGCCGCCGCCACGAACGCCGCCGTGCGCAGGTTGGCCAGCCGCGCGCCCTGCCGGTCCAGCGACGCCTCGTCACCCATCGCGCGGGCGCGGCGCTCGCGGTGCACCCGGAAGCGCTCCCGCAGCGGCTCGTCCACCGCCGACTCTTCCGGCAGGGCGTCCAGCGAGAACGGGGGCGGCTCGGCGCGCGGCACGAAGGGAGACTGATAGCGGGCCGGGCCCGGCAAAGTCACGAGAAACGCGAAGGCCGCGGCGCCGCTCGATCATCGGGCTTCGCGGGTGGCCGCGCGAAGAAGCCAGGAAACGCGAAGGCCACGGGTGCCGGGAGCGCCCGTGGCCTTCCTCCATCGCGCCACCCTGCGCGAACCGGGCTACTTCTCCTTGGAGGCGATCTTCCGCAGCGCCTTCTGGTCGCGCACGCAGAGGATCCGGCCCACGTTCCCCAGCACGCCGTCGCGCTTCATCTCGTTGATCAGCGTGCTGACGAACGAGCGGGAGGCGCCCACCAGGTCCGCCAGGTCCTGCTGGGTGATGCCGCGCAGGTCGGTCTCACCGCCGTGCGGGCAGCGTTCGCCGTGCGCCTCGGACAGGATGAGCAGGGTCTCCGCCAGCCGCGCCGGGACCTCCTTGAACGTCAGGCCCAGCACCCGCTGCCGCAGCCCCCGCACCCGTTCGGCGTACGCCTTGATGACGTCCAGCGCCAGGGTGGGGCGCGCCTCCAGCTGGGCGCGGAAGTCGCGGCCCTCGATGGACCAGACCTCCGCCTCGCCCGCGGCCACCGCCAGCTCCTCGATCAGCGAGCCCTCCGGGCGGAACAGCTCGCCGAACAGGTCGCCCGCGCGCAGGATGGAGACCACCGACCGCTGGCTGTTCTTCCCCAGCCGCATCAGCCGCACCCGCCCGCTCTTGAGGAGGTACACCCGGTCGGAGCTGTCGCCGGGGCGGTAGATGACCGAGTTGTGGGGATAGGTCTCGACCTTGAAGTACCCCTTGAAGTCGATGACCTCGTTGCCGGGGACGATCTTGTTCGCGGTGACCATCATCCCGCTGGACGTGGTCTGGATGGGCGGGGCGACGACGTTCGAGCCGATGGGTCCCAGGGGGCGATTGGGGAATGGGTGCATGGTGACGCTCCAGGAGTGGGAGGAACCGTTGGAATTCGGGCAACGCTCTCCAATTGGCATGCCACCCGGTTGAATCGGCAGGCCCCTCCTGGATCGACGGATCGTTCGGTACTTACGCGGGTCGATCAGGATCGAACATCCGGAATGTCCGGAAGGCGCCACGGAACGTTCAAACGAAACGGAACGGATTGAACGTTTCGTTCAACTTCCGCGGGATCCGTCCGCGGCTGAACAGTGTTGCCCGGACGTCACTCGTGCTCCTGAGTGCGCGTTTCGACCACTCCGTACTTCTGGAGCTTCCGCTCCAGGGTGGGCCGGCTGATCCCCAGAAGCTCGCAGGTGCGCCCCTTGTGGCCGCGCGCCAGCTCGAGCGCCTTGAGGATGTGCACCCGCTCCAGCTCGTCCAGGGTGGGGAACTGGGCCGGATCCGCGACCGCGGGGACCGGAGGTGGCGTCCCGCCGCGCGGGTCCAGCGGCGGGAGGGTCTCCGCCAGCAGCACGTCGCCGGTGGCGTGGACCACCGCGCGCTCCAGGACGTTGCCCAGCTCGCGCACGTTCCCCCGCCAGGGGAGCGCCTGGAGGTGCTCCAGCACCTCGGGCGGCACGCGGGTGACCTTCTTGTGGAGCTTCTCGTTGATGTGCTCCAGCAGGTGCTGCACCAGCGCCGGGATGTCCTCGCGCCGCTCGCGCAGCGGCGGGATGTGGAGGGTGATGACCTTCAGGCGCTGGTAGAGGTCCTCGCGGAAGCGGCCCTGGGCCACCTCCTCGTGCAGGGTGCGGTGGGTGGCGGCGATGACGCGCGCCCGGAGCTTGATCCGCTTCACCCCGCCCACGCGCTCGAACTCGCGCTCCTGGAGGACGCGGAGCAGCTTGGATTGGAGCACCAGCGACATGTCGCCGATCTCGTCGAGGAAGACGGTGCCGTCCTCGGCCACCTCGAACTTGCCGAACTTGGTGGCGGTGGCGCCGGTGAAGGAGCCCTTCTCGTGGCCGAACAGCTCCGACTCCAGCAGCGTGTCCACGATCGCCGAGCAGTTGATGCCGATGAACGGCTTGGGCTCGTCGAAGGAGTAGTTGTGGATGACGCGGGCGATCAGCTCCTTGCCGGTGCCGGACTCGCCGGTGATCAGCACCGTGGCGCGCACCGTCCCCGCCACCTTGCCGATCTCCTTCACCAGCGCCTGCATCGCCGGGGAGGTGCCGACGATGTCGCCCAGCTTGGCGGCGCCGGTGTCCGGGCTCACCTGCGCGGCGCGGCGCGACAGCCGGCGGACGGAGAGCGCGCGGGTGACCACCATGTCCAGCGCCGCCGGGTCGGAGAACGGCTTGTGGATGTAGTCGAAGGCCCCGGACTTCATCGCCCGGATGGTGGTCTCCATGTCGTGGTACGCGGTGACGATCACGATGGGCGCGTCGCCGCAGGCGGCCTTCATCTCCGGGATGATGTCCAGCCCGTTCCGGTCCGGGAGCATCATGTCCAGGATGACCAGCGAGGGCCCCGCGTCCTGCGCAGCCTTGAGCGCCGCCTGCGCCGAGGCGGCGGTCACCACGTGGAAGCGCGGCGCCTCGTCCTCCTGGGCGTCCTCGAAGTGCATCTTCAGGGACTCCAGCAGGGAGAGGTCGTCGTCGACGATGAGGAGGGTCTCCATCCGCTAGGCGCCGGTGAAGGTGAGGGTGAAGAGCGTGCCCGGGCTTCCGGTCCCCTCGGCGACGAACTGCCCGCCGTGGCTGGTCATCACCCGGCGGAGCGCGGCCAGCGAGAGGCCGGCGCCGCGCGCCAGCTTGGAGCCGAACGGCTCGTACAGCGAGCGCTGCTCGTCCGGGAGCACCGCCGAGGACGGGTCCTGGATCACCGCCTGCGCGCCCTTGCCGTGGCGGCGCAGGGTGATCGCCAGCCGCGCGCCCGGGTTGAGGCCCTGCGCCACGTTGAGCAACAGCTGCGAGAGCACCGGCCGCAGGCGCCCGGAGTCCACCTTCACCGGAGGGAGGTCGCGGTCCTCCTCGTGGAAGGCCAGCTCCACCTCGCGCTCGGTCAGCTCCGCCTCCACCATGCTCGCCGCCTCCTGCAGCAGCGCGCGCACCGAGGTCAGCTCGGTCTGCGGCGGCGTGTCCCGGCCGTACTCGGACAGCAGCCAGAGCATCCGCTCCATGGTGCGGATCTCCCGGTTGGCGATGGTGAGGCGGCGCTTGTCGCGGTCGGACAGGCCCGGGTTCCGCGCCAGCGTCTGCACCGCCATCTTCACCGAGGAGAGCGGGTTGCGGATCTCGTGCGAGAGCGACGAGGCCAGCTTGGAGATCTGCAGCGGCGGCGCCCCGTCCAGGAGCGCGCTGAGGTTGAGCACGGACGCGGCGCGCCGCCCGCCGTCGCCCGCCAGCACGTTCAGCCGCAGGCAGACCGACCGCTCGCCCCGCGCCGCGGTGAGGTGCTCGACCGTGGCCTGGCCGGCGCGGGCGCGGTCGTGCAGCTCGCGGGCGGCCGCCGCCGCCACGCCGAGCACCTCCGCCAGCGGGCTCCCCACGCAGTCGGAGGCGGGCCGGCCGAGCACCCACTCCGCCGCTCCCTCCACCGAGACCACGAGGAGGTCCGGCCCCCACGCCAGGCTCGCGGAGTCGAGCAGCAACGGATCCATGTTCAGCGGTTGAGGGTGAACCACCCGTCAAATGTAACGGCTAAGGTCCGCGTTTGTCCCATGAGCGTCGGGCCGAACCGTTTGATCTCCATCTTTCTGTTCGTTTCCGGCGCGACGGGCCTCACCTACGAGCTGGTCTGGTCCCGACATCTCGGAAATCTCCTCGGCAACAGCGGCGAGGCCCACGCGGTGGTGCTGGCCACCTTCATGGGCGGGCTGGCGCTGGGGGCGTGGGCGCTGGGCGGCGCGGCGGACCGGACGGCGCGGCCGCTGCGCCTGTACGGGATGCTGGAGCTGGCCACCGCGGCGTACGCGCTGGCGTTCCCGGCGGTGCTGGGCGGGCTGGGCGCGCTGTACGCCGGCGCCGCGCCGTCGCTCGGGGTGGGCGCGAAGGTGGCGGCGAGGGTGGCGGTCTCCGCGGTCGCGCTCCTGCCGCCCACCGTGCTGATGGGCGGGACGCTGCCGGCGATGGTGCGGCATTTCTCGGCGGACCTGGCGGCGGCGCGGCGGGAGGTGGCGCGGCTGTACGCGGTGAACTCGCTGGGGGCTTCGGCGGGCGCGTTCGTCGCGGGCGTGGGGCTGGTGCCCGCGGTGGGGCTGTTGCGCGCGGGGTGGGCGGCGGCGGCGCTGAACGCCGCGCTGGGAGTGGGCGCGGTGTGGCTGGGGCGGCGGCCGGTGGGTCCCGTCCAGGAGGACGGGTCGGCAGCCGACGCGGCGCTCGAGCCCGGCGCCGCGACGCGCGCGGGCGGGCGCGAAGCGGGCTCCGGGTCAGCGGTGGAGCGCGAGGTGATCGCCGCGCTGGCGGGCGCCGCGCTCTCCGGCTTCACCGCCATGCTCTACGAGCTGGGGTGGATCCGCGTCCTGTCCATCGTCCTCGGCGCGTCCGCGTACGCGTTCACGCTCATCCTCACCGCGTTCATCCTGGGCATCGCGCTGGGGAGCTTCTGGCTGGCGTCGCGGCGGTGGAGCGTCCCGCCGCTGCGCGCGTTCGCGTGGATGCAGGCGGGGCTGGCGGCCTCGGCGTGCCTGGCGGGGCCGGTGGCGGTGCGGCTGCCGTACTGGTTCTACCGGGCGCAGGCGGGGATGGTGCGGTCGCTGGACACCTGGCCGTGGTACCAGGCGCTCACCTTCGCCTGCTGCCTGGGCGTGCTGGTGGTGCCGGCGTTCTTCCTCGGCGCGTCGTTCCCCGCGGCGGCGCAGGTGGCGGGGCGGCGGCTGGACCGGATCGGCCGGCAGCTGGGCACCACGTACCTGTGGAACACGGCGGGGGCGATCGCCGGGGCGCTGCTGGGCGGGCTGGCGCTGCTGCCGTGGATCGGCCTGGAGCGGTGCTTCGGGCTGGGCGTGGTGTGCAACGCGGTGGCGGTGGTGCTGGCGCTGTGGCCCAGTGGGCGTCGCGCGTGGGTGGCGGCGCTGCCGGGCCTGGCGCTGGTCGCGGCCGGGTTGGCGAGGGACGGCTGGGGGACGGCGCTGGCGAACGGGTCCACGCTGCGGATGCGCGGCGCGCCGCCGGCCAGCTTCGCGGCCTACCGGGAGCTGATGGAGCGCGGGGCGGAGGTGAGGTTCCGCGCGGACGACACCTTCGCCACCGTGCTGGTGGCCGAGGCGCCCGCCGGGGCCGGGGGCCCGCCGCACCGGATGATGAAGATCAACGGGAAGGTGGACGCCACCAACGGGGCGGACGTCGAGACGCAGGTGCTGGCCGCGCACCTGGGCGTGCTGCTCCACCCGCGCGAGGTGGAGCGGGCGCTGGTCATCGGCGCGGGCGCGGCGATCACCGCCGGCTCGGTGCTCGCCCACCCGGTGCGGCGGCTGGACCTGGTGGAGATCTCCCCCGCGGTGCTCCAGGCGGCGCGGCTGTTCGCGGAGGACAACCGGCGCGCGCTGGACGACCCGCGGACGCGCGTGCACGTGGACGACGCCAAGACGTTCCTCGCCGGCACGCGCGCGGCGGCGGACCGGTACGACCTGGTGGTGAGCGTGCCGTCCAACCCGTGGGTCTCCGGCGTCTCCGGGCTGTTCACCCGCGAGTTCTTCCGGGCGGTGGCGGCGAACCTGTCGGAGGACGGGGTGCTGGTGCAGTGGATCCACACCTACGAGAGCGACGAGCCGCTGCTGCGGCTGGTGATGCGCACGATGCGCGAGACGTTCCCGTACGCCACCACGTGGGTGGGGCCGCAGGACCTGGTGATGGTCGCCAGCCGGAAGCCGATGCGGGTCGACTTCGAGGCGCTGGCGGCGCGGATGGCGCGGCCGGAGGTGCGCGAGGACCTGGCGCGGGTCGGCATCCGCGATCCGTTCGGGCTGCTCGCCAAGCAGGTGCACTCGGACGAGGCGCAGCGCGCGTTCGCGGGGGAGGGCCCGCTGAACACGGATGACCTGAACCTGCTGGAGTACGCGTCGCCGGTGGCGTTCTTCCTGCGGCGGGACTTCGTGCCGGTGCGCGACGAGCGGCGGGCGCCGGGCGGCGGCGCGCGGCTGTGGCTGTCCTCGTACCTGGCGGGGCGGGCGCCGGCGGCGGCGGAGCTGGAGGGGCTGTACGGGAATGCCTCGCGCTACCACCCGCCGGACGACCCGTGGGTGCGGTCGGTGGCGGAGGCGTGGCGGGCGGCGGCGCCGGAGTCGGTCGCGGCGGCGGCGGCGGTGTCGCGCGCGGCGCTCGCCCAAAGGGACGCGGTGGCCGCGCTGGAGGCGGCGGGGAGGGTGGAGCGCGGGGACCGCACGCCGGAGCTGGTGGCGGCGTACGCGCGCGCGGCGGCGCAGGTCGCGTGGAACCGGCGGTCGGTGGTGATGGCGCAGGCCGCGCCCATAGACCTGGCGCTGCGGGCCGCGAGGGAGGTCCCACCTGGACATACCGAGGTGGAGGAGGCGGTCCGGGAGCTGTGCAAAGCCCTCCCGGAAGGGGCTTGTGCGGGGCCAAATCCTCGAAATGAGGTGATTCTGGTGCCATCCTCCCATTGACGGATGGTGGGCCGGGCACGCGTCCGGCACTGTCCGCACCGTCTTCGAAGTCCCCCTGTTGGCAATCCGGAGCGGCCCCACATGACCACCAAGGCCCGTAAGACCCTGCAGCGCCGCAAGGCCCGCGGCCAGGGCATGACCGAGTACATCATCATCGTCGCGCTCATCGCGATCGCCGCCATCGGGGTGATCACGCTGTTCGGCGACAACGTCCGGCAGCTGTTCGCCGCCTCCGCGCAGGCGCTCGCCGGCAACGACACGGTCTCCAACCAGGGGCAGACGGCGCAGTCGTCCACCCTGAAGAAGAACCTGTCGAACTTCGGCACCAACAACGCGTACTAGCGTCGTTGGCGCGAGTGTGGTGGAGGCGCGCGCGGCGACGTAGAGTCGCGCGCCCTCGATGATTCCCTACATCCACTTTCCCAGCTACAAGCTCGGGCCGTTCACGCTCGAGATCTTCGGCGTCTTCGTCGCGATCGGGATCTACGTCGCGGCCCGCATCAACTGGCGCCAGGCGGAGCGGGAAGGGCTGGACCCCACGCCGATGGCCGACTTCGCCTTCTGGGGCGTCATCGGCGGCGTCGCGGTCGCCCACCTGGTCCACCTCTTCGGATACCACCCGGAGGAGCTCCGCGAGCACGGGTGGGTGCAGATCCTGAAGTTCTGGGACGGGCTGTCGTCGTCGGGCGGGGTCGTCGGCGGGTTGATCGTGGCGTGGATCTTCTTCGGGGTGAAGAAGATCCCCTTCGACAGGTACGCGGACGCGCTGGCGGTGGGCATGGCGCCCGGGTGGGCCATCGCGCGGATCGGGTGCTTCCTGGTGCACGACCACCCCGGCGTGCGGACCGACTTCCCCCTCGCGGTGAACTTCCCCGTGCAGTACTGGGGCGGGCCGCGGCACGACCTGGGGCTGGATGATTCGATCTGGCTGTTCGTCATCGCCGGGGTGCTGTTCTGGATGCGGAGGAACGGGATCCTCCGGCACCGGCTGATGGCGGTGCTGGCGCTGATGTACGGGCCGATGCGGTTCTTCTTCGACACCCTGCGCGCGACGGACCTGCCCTACGTGGACGCGAGGTACTACGGGCTCACCCCCGCGCAGTACGGGTGCTTCCTCATCGTGGCGTACGGGATCGCCAAGATGGTGCGGACCAAGGAGCCGCTGAAGGGGCCGCCACCGTTCAAGCCCGCCGCGTCCGCGGGCCGCTCGTGAAGGTGAAGGTCGCCAAGGACGTGGAGCAGTGGCTGGGGGCGCTGGGGGAGCCGCCGCAGCAGGCGATGCGGCGGGTGGTGGAGATCATCCTCGGCGCGGACGAGCGGATGGGCGTGGAGGTGAAGTACTGGACGCTGGTGTTCGCCGGCGGCGGCGGGGACTGTTGCTCGTTCGTGCAGTGGAAGAAGAAGACGCCCATCTCGCTGATGTTCAACCGCGGGGCGATGATCAAGGGCGACTTCCCGCACCTGGAGGGCGAGGGCCCCACCGCGCGGTTCATGCGCTTCGCCGATCTGGCAGAGGTGAACGCGCGGGCGAAGGAGCTGGGGAAGATCGCCGCGGCGTGGTGCGAGCTGATGGAGGCCGCGCCGAAGGCGGGGTCGAAGACAAAGCCGAAGCCTGCGGCGCGGCCGAAGAAACGTTGAATCTCCTGGGTAGAGTCGCCCG
>Ga0134122_10003228_pt1 | contig 12085 bp, 10 predicted proteins | sample KB302_FD_96461 | JGI IMG/M metagenome (GOLD analysis project Ga0134122, IMG submission 96461) | Terrestrial soil microbial communities without Nitrogen fertilizer from Kellogg Biological Station, Michigan, USA - KB3-0-2 | ecosystem: Environmental > Terrestrial > Soil > Unclassified ...
GATGCGGGCGTTCTTGAGGGCCTCCTGGATCTTCGGCTGCCCGAGCGAGTCGAGGTAGCCCTCGGCGTCCTGGATGGCCTGGAAGACGAACGACTTGAACTCGAAGCCCATGCCTTCGAGATCGAAGTGGGCCTCGTCGCGGACCTTCTCCTGGAAGCGCTTCTGGTCGCGGTAGAGCTCTTCGAGCGTCAGGGTGCCGATGATCCCGCGCAGGTGGCCCGCGACCGTTTCCTGGATGGTCGAGCGGACCTGCTCGGGCGGCACGCCGAGGAAGCCCTCCGCGGCCTTGCGGATGTGCTCGACGTCGCCCTTGACCTTGACCTGGGCCACCGCTTTGACGTTGATCGGGATGCCCTGGCTCGTGTAGACGTGCTGGAGGTCGATGTCCAGCGTCATCATGCGCAGCGAGAGCATCTTGTACTGCTCCCAGGCCGGGAAGACGAAGGTGCCGCCGCCGCGCACGATGCGGAAGCCCTCCGTCCCGCCCTTTTCGTCTTTGACCTTGGCGCCGAACATCTTCCTGCGGCCGTAGACGATGAGCGCCTCGTCCGGTCCTGCCTTCTTGCGCAGCATGCGGGCGAGGATGATGTATAGGATGAAGACCCCGATAACGAGGAGAAAGATGCTGGAGGCTGAGGCCAGAAGCTCCATGGCGACCCCTTTCGGTGAGGTAAAGGAAATTCTACCATCTGACGCGAACGAATACGTTCCGGAGGCATGTGCATGAACCCCGTCCTCAAGCTCCCACTCCTGGCTCTCCTCCTCATCGCCCTCGCTCCCCGCGGCGGCTCCGGAGAGGCCGCCAAGGCGGCTCCACCGACGGCCATCGTCGAGCTGTTCACCTCGCAGGGCTGCTCGAGCTGCCCGCCGGCGGACCGGCTGCTCTCCAAGCTCGCCCGCGACCCCCGCTTCCAGGGCAAGGTCATCCCGCTGTCGTTCCACGTGGACTACTGGAACCACATCGGCTGGACGGACCCCTTCTCGTCCTCGCGCTGGTCGCAGCGGCAGCAGCTCTACGCCGGCCGCGTCTTCCATACCAACCGCATCTATACGCCGCAAGTGGTGGTGAACGGCCGCAGCGAGTGCGTGGGCAACTCGGAGGGGCAGGTCCTCGGCCGGATCTCCGATGCGCTGGCGGCCGAGCCGGCCGGGCAGGTGAGCCTCGAGGTCGAGCCGCCGACGCCGGATGGCCATGTCCGGGTCAAGGTGGGGGCCAAGCTCGCGAAAGCTGCCGGCCCGGGAGACCTCGACCTCTGGGTTGCCATCTATGAGAGCGGCTTGTCCACAGCGGTCGGGGCCGGGGAGAACGCCTCGCGGACGTTGCACAACGACCGGGTGGTGCGCCGGTTCGAGAAAGCCTTCACGCTCTCCTCGGAGGCCGGCGCGGCGAAGTCAGGCGATATCGTGCTCGGCCTCGACAAGCGCTGGAAGCCGGAGAATCTCGGAGTGGCCGCCTTTCTCCAGAATCCGGCGACGCTGGCTATCCAGGGCGCGGCGGCCCGCGACCTCGGACGCTAGCGGACCACCCGGAACGTCCAGGACTCCTCCCGGCCGGAGAGCCGCAGAGTGTAGTTACCGGGCGGCAGGGAGCCTGGCGGCAGGACGATGGAGTGGTAGTCCAGGGTAACCGGGAGTCCGCTCATCTGCCGCACCATTTTCCCCGAGCTATTGACGATCTCGGCCCGTTTCTCGCCGGACTTCGCGCCTCTCGCCGGCAGGAGGAGCGTCATGTACTGGTCTCCTCGCACCGTTTGCTCCGCAGCCTCTTCTCCCCGAACCACGTCGCCGGAGAGCTCGAGCATGGCGACGGCTTGCGGCTTGGCCAGCCCTTCGCGTTCCGCTTCGAGCTGCGCGACCTGGGCCTGGGCGTCCGTGGCCTTCTTCTCGTTCTCCTTCTGAAGGTCCTGGAGCCGCCCCAACTGATTCACCAGGGCTGAGATCTGTTCTTTCAGCGAAGAGTCGCCCGCCGGGGACGCGGGCACCGCCGGAGTCCGCTGGGCGAGCTGGGTGGAAAACTCGCTCGCCTTCCGTGCCTCCAGGAACCAGCCGCCCGCGGCTACGGCGGCCGTCAGGCCCGCGGCCATGGCCACGGCGCGCCAGCTCCGAGGGGCCGCGCCGGCCGCCGGCCGCGGCTTGGCCGAGGGGAAGATGGCGACGTTCTCTTCCTGCTCCAGCCGCCGGCTCATGCGGGCCAGCTCCAGCTCCGCGGCGCACTGCGGGCACGACGCCAGGTGCTCCTCGACGGTTCCCGAGGGAGTTTCGCCCCAGGCCAGCCCCACCAGGTCTGCACTGGGGAGATGCTGGGCGAAGACGGACCACGCCTCTCGCGTCTCGGCCAGGGCTTGACGGCAGCGCTCGCAGGTTTTCAGGTGATGCCAGAGCTCGTCGCGCTCCCCGGCTGCGAGGGTGCCGTTGAGCAGCCAGGGCAGGAACTCGATCGCGGAATCACAGGTCATCGTCATCCAATTTGGCCCTCCCGAATCAACTAGGCGATCCGTCCCCCCGCGGCGTTACGTCCGTTGCCCGCTCCGCCTTCCAGGAGCTCTCGCCGCATGGCCGTCGCCTTCTCCCGGCAGCGCAGCACGCGCACGCGCAGCGTCCCCTCCGCGACGCTCAGGCGGACGCTCATCTCCTTGTAGGAGAGGCCCGCCACGATCATGCGCCACATCTGCCGGCAGTCCTGGGGCACCCGCTCGAGCACCCTCAGCAGCAGGTCGCGGTCCTCCCGATTCGAAACCGGAACGTGAACGGCTCCGGCGGGGCCCTCGCCTTGATCCAGGGTCTCCAGGTCGGCCCACTTCCACTTGCTCTGGGCGCGGAGCTGATCGAGGCAGGTGTGGCTGACCACCCGCCAGAGGTAGGTCCGCAGGCTCGATTCGCCGCGGAACTTCCCCTCGGTCAGCAGCCGGGTCACCTCCAGCCGCACGTCCTGCAGCACGTCGTCCCAGCGGTCCGCGAGCCGCCGCTGATAAGGCCACGCGGCACGCGCGATCCAACTGTCCACTGTTCCTATCGCCTCCCGCTCTCCTTTCAGGAAGCGGGAGACCACCTCCCGGTCGTCCGTAGCCATAGACGACATCCTATCTTTTCTCGGGCGGATCGCCGAACCGGCGACCGGCTGGGGTAAGATGAAGAAACACAAGGGGTCAGGAGTTTCCGTGACCGCCCTGCCCGCGCCCTTCGTCCAATTGTTCTCCTCCGCACTGCTGGCGCTGCTGGTCTTTGGGTCAGATCAGGTTCAGCCGCACGGTCCCGCTGCGGCCCCGCCTGCCGTTGAGCGCCTCGCCTTGGAGCCCGGGGCCTCCGTGGAGCGCGAGATTCGCGGCGGGGAGACGCAGACGTTCGAGATACGGCTGGAGGCGCGGACCTTCCTCTTTCTGGAGATCAAGAATCGCCGAATGGCGGTGTCCTCAACCATCGTGAGCTCGAGGGGCGAGATCCTGGCCGAAGGCGAAGGGAGCGAAGGACTCACCTCACAGCTTCTGGCCATGATCGCGGAGCGCGCTGATACCTGCCGGCTCACGGTGACGGGCCGGGGCACGCCGCGGCTTTCCGGGCGCTACAGAATTATCGAAAGTGTCCTGCGACCTGCCGTGAACGGGGACGAGGACCGGGTCAAGGGCGCGAGGGCTCTGACGGACGCGCGGCGTCTCAACGCCAAGGTTGACGGGAGCTCCGGCCGCCATGCCTTGTCACGGTTGGAAGAATCACTCGCGTTCTGGCAGGCAGCCGGAGACGCGAGGGGAGAAGTCGAGGCATTGGTCGGGATCGGTCAGTTTTACAGTGACAAGGGAGATCCACGGGCGGCTCTCTCCTGGTATCAGAAAGTCATCGATCGATCCAGGGAGAGCGGTTTTCTCGAAGGCGAGGCCTTTGCTTTGGGGAACATGGGCTATGCCTATTCGCTGCTCGGCAGCCAGGACCAGGCCATCGAAAGCGATCGGCAGTCTTTGGAGGTCTGGCGGCGGATGGGTGGCCCCTATGAGCTGGCCTATGCTCTCAACGAGCTCGCCAAGATCTATCTGAAGGCTCAGGACTTCGACCTCGCGCTGCAGACCTTCGAAGAGGCTCGATCCTCGGCCGAAGCCGCGGCAGATCTCACTTTGCAGGCCACTGCGCTGATCGGGGCGGCGGCAACTCATTATCGTGAAGGCCGGCTCGGCAGGGCGCGGGAGCTGCTGGAGAAGGCTCTCGAGCTCACCAGGCAAGCCGCCGACGAAAAGCAAGAGGCGACGATCGAGCAGAATCTTGCAGCTATTTACCAGACCCAGGGCCAGTTCCAGAAAGCCCTCGACCTGCTGATCCGAGTGGCCGGAACGAAGCCGCCGAAAGAATCGGGAATGATGCGCTACAACATGGGGAACCTCTACGCCGAGCTGGGGGATTCGGACAAGGCGCTCGAGAATTACGCGCTCTCGCGGGAGGTGTCCCGCGCGGGTGGAAATGCCACGGATGAGGTGAATGCACTCATTGGCATCGGCCGCGTCTACCAGCAGCAAGGGAAGCTCCAGGCGGCGCTGGCCGAGTACGAGAAGGCTCGCGATCTCGTGCCCGAGGAACCTTGGATCGTGCTTCACCACATCGGGTTGGCTCGCATCGAGCTGGGCCAACTGCAGGAAGGCGTTGCATCTCTGATGCGAGCCCTCGAGATCGCGAGGAAGAGTCACGATAGGTCCCAGGAAGCCTTTACCCTGCTGACCCTCGGCGCCGGCTACGTCAAGCTCGGCCAGCCGGATCAGGCGGTGGAGAGCCTCAGGCAAGCCATTGCGCTGGGCAGCGAGATCGGATATCAGAACATCGTCGCGCTGGCCTTCCTGCGCCGCTCTCAACTGCGCCGGGAGCAGAACCGTCTCGAAGAAGCCCTTGCCGATGTGGAGAACGGCCTGGCGGCCATTGAATCGACGCGCCGGAATATTGCCGGGGACCAGCTCCGTACCGGGTTCTTCGCCGCCAAGCGCACCTACTACGACCTCGATATCGATCTGCTGCTGCAGCTCGACCGGCTGCAGCCGGGAAAAGGCTATCGCGCCAAGGCGCTGGAGGCGAGCGAGCGGGCACGGGCGAGAGGCCTTCTCGACCTTCTGGCGGAAGGGCGGATCGACCTGCGGCAAGGATTGGACTCCGACCTGCGGCAGCGGGAGGACGATCTGTCGGATCAGATCTCACGGGTACAGCGGGAATTGCGTGCCGGCGACGCCAATCCGGCGAGGATTGAACAGCTTCACGCCGAGCGCGACGCCCTGGATACACGGCGGCAGCAGCTCGAGGTGGAGATTCAGGCGAAGAACAAGCGTTATGCCGAGGTTCGTTATCCCGTCCCCCTGAAGCTCGAAGAGATCCAGAGCCGGATCGTCGACGGGCGCACCGCGCTGCTGGAATACGTCCTCGGCGACAAGAGCTCGAGCCTCTTCGTCGTCACCGCGGAAGGCCTTGGCACCTATGCGCTTCCTGCCGCCGCAGAGGTTGAAAAACTGGTCCTGCGATTGCGCGGCGCCTTGGAGCAAGAGAGCTTGCTCAAGCGGCGGGACTATCTCGAATCGGCCTGGCAGCTCTATCGAGATCTGTTGCAACCTGCCGCGGCAGCGTTCAGGGGAAAGTCCAGACTGCTCATCGTTGCGGACGGTGCACTGAACTACATTCCCTTCGAAGCTCTCCTCACCGCGCCCGGCGACCTCCCCTATCGCGATCTGCCCTACCTCCTGCGCCAGTTTTCTATCGCCTACCTCCCGTCCGCGAGCGTGCTCGCCGGCCTGCGCCAGCCGCGGCAGGAGATCGTTGCGGGAGACCGCAAGCAGGTGGTGGCCTTCGCTCCATTCGCAGGTCCCGGAAGCGAAGCCTCCACGCGGGGCGCGGCGCCGGTCCAGCCTTCCGATTCCACAGAAGGTCGTTGGAGCTTCAAGGCCTTGCCCGCCTCCGGCAGGGAAATCGCGGAGATCTCCGGGCTCTATCCCGGGGCTGCCTTAAGCTTTGTCGGCGGCGCGGCGGACGAGGCGACCGTGACGCGCAATCCGGCCGTGGCTGCGGCGCGCCGCCTGCACTTTGCCACCCATGCCCAGATCGACGAACGCCATCCGGAGTATTCCGCCTTGGTGCTGGCGGAGCGGCCCGGGGAGGACGGCTTGCTGCAAGTGCGGGAGATCTTCAATCTCAAGCTCTCCGCCGATCTGGCCGTGCTTTCGGCGTGCGAGACGGCCCTGGGCAAGGAGGTCACGGGCGAAGGCCTGATGGGCATGACCAGGGCCTTTTTCTACGCCGGTGTGCCGAGCCTGGTGGTCAGCCTGTGGAATGTGGTGGACGGGCCGACGCCCGATCTGATGCTGGATTTTTACCGGAATCTGGACCGCATGCAGGACAAGGCCCAAGCCCTGCGGGTTTCAAAGCTCTCGATGATCGACCACGGAAAGTACTCTCATCCCTCCTATTGGGCACCCTTCATCCTCCTGGGAGAACCCCGGTAGCGGAGCCGGCCTGTAACTTCGGGGTGCTCGCTGCGCCTTGTCGGAATGAATATCCTGAGAAGGGAGCGTCAATCGCTCGGGCGCGCGATAGACTGGTAGCCAGGTCCATGAGAAACGACGCGGTGGAGCTGCCTGCGGCAGCTCGACCGCCTATAAGCGCCGAGGCGGCCCTAACGGACGTCCACCTCGCGAGGAGGGAATGAGAAATGAACAGCGCTCGACTGGAAGCGGGAGGGACCCATGTCTAACGGCACGAGAACTCCCGACCCCGAATTTCCGACCTGGCCCCCGCCGAGAGCCATGGCCCGCATGATGAGCTTCGTCACCGCGGGCGGCGCGGCGACGGCGGGATTCCTTGGCTGCTGTCCGGGCCTGCAGAACCCATGCGGCGCCTCCCTGGCGGCTGGCGTCCTGGCCCTGCTCAGCCTGGTTTTCAACCTCTGGGACTTCTCCCAGCACCGCGGCGGCGCCTACCCGGCCAAGAAGAAAGATCCTGGAGGGACTGAAACTCACGGCTAGTTTCGATTACGTATTTTGTGTTCGGGTCGCCGCCCCCGCGGAATTCTGGTCCAGCCTCGGCGAGGGCTGTGACCGCCCCTTCGAGGGCTGCACGGCCCCGGTGAGGGCTGCACTGGCCCCGGTGAGGGCTCCGGCCGCCCTGGTGAGGGCTGCGACCGCCCCGGTGAGGGCTGTACGGCCCTGAGGAGGGCTGTGCCGGCCCCTTCGAGGGCTCCACCGGCCCTTTGGCGGGCGCTCGCGGCTCCGGTGAGGTCTCCAAGGGGCGTGGGTTCGTATCTATACTTGGGGCCGGAAGGAGACACCGAATGCGGAACATCATCACGGCCACCGGTATCATCCTCGCCCTGGCGGCGCCTCTCGCGGCCCAGACGGCAGCGACTGAGAAGAGCCCGACGGACATCGTCCCTCTCCTGACCGTTTCGGGAACGGGAGAGGCGAGGGTCGCTCCGGACGAGGCTACCGTCCGCCTGGGAGTTGTCGGCCAGGCTCCCACCGCCCGCGCCGCGCAGGAACAGGTCAACCGGACGGCCAATGCGGCGCTGGAGGCCATCGGCAAGCTGGGAATCAAGGCGGAGGACATCCAGACTTCGGGCCTCTCGCTCTCGCCTCTTTACTCCCAGGGCCGGCCGGGAGCAGAAGAGCAGGCACCCAGGATCACCGGCTATCAGGCCAATAACACCGTCACCATTCGGATCGAGGACCTGAGCCAAGTGGGGCCGGTGATCGACGCGGGCCTGGGCGCCGGCGCGAACTCCCTCGAAGGAGTCGTTTTCGGGCTGCGCAACGACAGAGCGGCGCGGGCTGCCGCGCTCACCGACGCCGTCCGCGAGGCCCGCGCCAAGGCGGAGGCGCTGGCGCAGGCGCTCAAGGTGCAACTGGTGGGGATCGTCGAGGTCACCGAAGGAGGGATCTCCGTCAGCCCGCCGCCCTACCCCAAGTATGGCCGCGTCGCCATGGCGGAGATGGCCTCGGAGACGCCGGTGTCGGCGGGACAGGTGGGAGTCGAGGCGAGCGTCACGATCCGTTACCGGATCGCCCAATAGCTCCGAGCGCCGATGGACGACGAAGATCTGCTCTCCGCCGAGGAGGTCGTCCAGCTCCTCGGTCTCGCGCCGCACCCCGAAGGCGGCTTCTATCGCGAGACTTTTCGCGCCGAGGCCAGGGATGGCGAACGCGGCGTTTCGACCGCCATCTACTACCTGCTGCGGCGGGGCGAGGTGTCGGCCTGGCACCGCGTGGACGCCGACGAGGTCTGGCACTTCTATGCTGGCGCGCCCTTGGAGCTGGCCTTGTCTCCAGACGGCCGCCAGCGCGACGCCTTGCGCCTCAGCGCCGACCTCGCCATGGGCGATCGGCCGCAGAGGGTGGTGCCTGCCGGAACGTGGCAGTCGGCCCGCTCTCTTGGCGACTGGACGCTCGCCGGCTGCACGGTGGCCCCGGCCTTCCAGTTCTCCGGCTTCGAGATGGCGCCGGCGGGCTGGGAGCCGGGATGAACAGATCGGCAACTGCCGCCGCGCTCCTACCCCTCCTCCAGCGCCTGGAACTGCGTCACGTCCCCGTCCTCCTCGGCGGCGACCGTCCAGTGCTCGATCTCCTCCGGGCTCATGTTGCCCATGGGACGGAGCCGCGCGTCGTGACAGCCCCAGCGATAAAGATCGATCAGGTACTGTGAGCGGGAGAGGATCGACCCTCGGCAGAGCCGCGGATCCTCGCCGGGATCCGGCGTCTCGTCCCGCAGGCGCTCCATCAGTTGATGGAAGACGCGCTTGGGAAGGCGCCCGGCTTCCCCCGGATAGATGTAGCTGAAGAGGACCAGGTGAGCGAAGAGGACCCGCCAGCCGCCGTTGGGCTCGAATCGCTCGATCAGATGCTCCCAGTCGAGCTTTTCCGCACAGCAGCGGAGCAGATGAGCCACGTCGGCGCCGTCGAAGCGCTCGCGCTCCATGATGAAGGCCTTCGACCAGATCATTTCTTCGGCGGGAATGAGCCGGACGGAGCGGTCCAGCACCCTACCGGCGACCGCGCGCTCGAACCACAGCTCGTCCACCCGGGCGACGCCATTGCCCGAGCTGAAGATCACATCCACGAAATCCTCATCCCTCCACACCTTGCCGAGCCAGTGCGGCGCGGTTCTCTCGGTCTTCCAGCCCTTGCGGGTAAAGGCGTCGAGAGCCCGCTCGAAATCCTCGGGGCGCACGAACACGTCGAAGTCCTTGGTGTAGCGCTCGACTCCGGTATAGCGCGCAAAGGCGTACGCACCGCCGACCAGGAACGGCACGGCAGCCTCTTCGAACACCGCCATGGCCTCGCGGTAGAAGGAGATCGTCTCGGGCGCCAACTGCTTTTTTGACGTTTCGATGGGCGCTGCGGTCGGGTTTGCCATCGATCCTCCCATGTCAGGGCCACCTGCAACAGCAAGAGCCATACCAGATTGCCGTGCTGGCATGTCTCTTGAACCTCTCTTGAGCGAGAGGGGGGCGACATGACGCGAGAGAACGGAACGGTGCGCATCGCTGCGCTCGGCGACCTCCACTATACCCGCTCGCTTGAGCCGCCGGTGCGGGAGGTCCTGGCCGAAGCCGGCCGGGGAGCTGACGTGCTGCTGATCTGCGGCGACCTGACGGATCACGGCCTGGTGGAAGAGGCACGGGATCTCGCCCGCGAGATTCATGCCGCGGTGAACATCCCGGTGATCGCCGTGCTCGGCAATCACGATTTCGAAGCCGGCAAGCAGGAGGAGATCAAGAAGGTGCTCTGCGACGGCGGCATACGGGTGCTGGACGGCGATGCCACCGAGGTGCAAGGAGTGGGATTCGCCGGCGTCAAGGGTTTCTGTGGCGGCTTCGGCCGGCGCGCCCTGGGCCCCTGGGGCGAGGACATCATCAAGCACTTCGTCCGCGAGGCGGTGGACGAGGCGCTGAAGCTGGAGGCGGCGCTGGCGCGCTTGCGCGGCAAACCGCGCATCGCCGTTCTCCACTACTCGCCGATCCAGGAGACGGTGGAGGGAGAGCCGCCGGAGATCTTCGCCTTCCTCGGCTCCAGCCGTCTGGAAGAGCCGCTCTCTCGCTACCCCGTGCAGGCGGTGTTCCACGGCCACGCCCATCGCGGCCGGCCAGAGGGCAAGACGGCGCAGGGCGTGCCGGTGTTCAACGTCAGCCTGTCGCTGCTGCGACACGCCTTTCCCGACCGCCCCCCATTTCGGCTCATCGAGATCGAGCCAGGTGACGGCGCCTGAGACGGCCGCAGGCCAGACCCGCATACAACCGCACCGGCTCAATTGACGGAAAGCCGGTGTCAGAATAAGATTTCTTAGGTTTCGGTCTCACACCTCCACTTTCTTGTCGGAAAGCAGGTGGCGGCGATCATGAGCAGCGTCATCATCAGCAGCACCGGCTTGGACTTGAAGGATTACCGCCAGGCCGCCATCGAAGTCTGCAACAAGCTGGGAGTTCGCCCGATCGCCATGGAATTCTTCGAAGCCATGGGGAAGGGCGCCACCGCGGGCAGCAAGCTGCAGATGAACGAAGCCGATCTCTATGTAGGGATCTATGCTCATCGCTACGGCTATATCGAGGGCGGCTACGAGAAATCCGTGACCGAGAATGAGTTCGATTACGCGGCGGAGCGGAATCTGGAGCGGTTGTGTTTCCTGATCGATCCAAAGTATCCCTGGCCGCCGGAGGCGATCGATTACAAGAACCATGAACGCCTGGTGGAGTTCAAGTCACGCATCAATACCCTCATTCGCTCCGAGTTCACAACGGTCGACGATTTCAAGGCCAAATTGATGCATGCCCTGGTGGAGTGGCAGAAGCGGCACCCCGACCGCGCCGAGCCTGCCCTTACCGGCGCCGGCCTGGAGGCCGCCGGCGCAGTGGCTACAGCGCCGCCGCGCCCGGCTCTCGTCATCGGCCGCGAGGACGACCTGCTCAAGCTGAAAGCGCGCTTCGGGATCGGCACCGGCCAGCCGAAGCGACCGTTGAATATCATTCGCGGCTGGCCCGGCGTCGGCAAGACGACGCTGGTAACGGCCCTGGCTCATGATTCCGACGTTGCCGCCGCGTTCCCCGAGGGCGTGCTGTGGGCGTCGGTCGGCGAACAGCCTGATCCGTTTTCCGAGCTCAGCGCATGGTGGCGGGCCCTGACCAAGACTGAAGCCGGCCAGCCGCAGAAGCTCGAACAGGTGATGGCGCAGGTCCGCGCCTTGCTCCGCGAGAAGCGTATTCTGCTGATCGTGGATGACGTTTGGGAAGCGGAGGCCGCGGCGCCCTTTGCAGTTGCCGGGCCGGACTGCGTGACGCTCATCACGACGCGAATCCCGGAGGTGGCGAGCAAGCTGGCGATCACCCCGGATGATGTATACGTGCTCGGCCAGCTCAGCGACGAAAAGGCTCTGGAGCTCATGGCGCGGTTGGCGCCGACGGTTGCCGAGTTGCATCCACAGGAGTCTCGCGAGCTCGTCCGTCAATTGGAAGGCCTGCCGCTTGCTGTACGCGTGGCGGCGCGCTTGCTGGAAGCCGAAGTGAAGTTGGGTTGGGGGGTGGCGGATCTCCTGGCCGAGTTGGCTGCGGGGTCAAAGCTTCTCGGCGAGGTTGCGCCGGAAGACCGCTACGACCCGGTGACGCAAACCATACCCAGCGTTTCGGTCCTCTTGCAAAAGAGCACGGATCGGCTGGATGAGGAGAGCCGCGAGCGCTTCGCCTACCTCGGCGCCTTTGCTCCGAAGCCGGCAACGTTCGACCTCGAGGCGATGAAGGACACGTGGCAAGTCGAGGACCCCAAGCCTACGGCGCGCAAACTGGCCGACCGCGGACTGCTGGAACCGATGATCGGCACGGGCCTCTTCCAGATGCATGCGCTATTGGTGCTGCACGCACAATCCCTATGGGAGGAGTGACCTCCCATGCCGATGCCGACCGCTCGTGAAGCCCGGCTGCGCCAAGCGGTGCATTGTAGAACGAGGCTCGACGAGGCGAACACGCTCTACTTGCGCGGGGAAGAGGAGCTGACCGCCGGGTTGAAATCGTTCGATACCTGGTGGCCGAACATCAATCTCGCGCATTCCTGGGCGGCGGCGCATGCCATGGAGGACGACGAAGCGGCAAGGC
>Ga0134122_10003230_pt1 | contig 12083 bp, 13 predicted proteins | sample KB302_FD_96461 | JGI IMG/M metagenome (GOLD analysis project Ga0134122, IMG submission 96461) | Terrestrial soil microbial communities without Nitrogen fertilizer from Kellogg Biological Station, Michigan, USA - KB3-0-2 | ecosystem: Environmental > Terrestrial > Soil > Unclassified ...
GGCGGCCAGCGGGGCCAATGCCCCCCTATGCCTGCCTCCCAATGCGCAGCATGATCGCCACGCTGGGGCCGCGGCTGGAGCGGGGGGCGATGATTGACCTTAGGCGTGGCGGCATCGTTAACCTGTGGGAGGCCGCCGCAGCCAGGCGCCGGCCCACGGCTGGCGGCAAAAAACGGCCCGGTGTCGGGCAGGGGGATTTGGCCCCAGGGGGTCCGACAGACCATGGCAACAGAAGCGAAATTGCAAAAAAGGAGGAAGCCCCTCAGCGCAGACAATTCCTGAAGGGCAGCGGTGTGGCGGTGGCTGCGGCCGCCGTGGCCGCACCGGCCATCGCCCAGTCGGCGCCCACCGTCCGCTGGCGTCTGGCAACGACGTTTCCCAAGTCCCTCGACACGCTTTACGGCGCCTGCGAAATGTTCAGCAAGTATCTGGCGGACGTCTCCGAGCAGAAGTTTTTGGTCCAGGTGTTCGGCCCGGGCGAAGTGGTCCCCGCCTTTCAGGTGTTCGACGCCGTCTCGGCGGGCACGGTGGAGATGGGCAACACCGCCTCCTACTACTACATCGGCAAGGATCTCGCCTTTGCCTTCGGCACGGCCGTGCCGTTCGGCCTCAACACGCGGCAGATGAACGCTTGGCTGAGCTATGGTGGCGGCCTCGATCTGCTCAATGATCTTTATAACCTATAACGTCTACGGCGTGCCGTTCGGCAACACGACCGCGCAGATGGGCGGCTGGTTTCGCAAGGAGATCAAAACCGTCGATGACCTCAAGGGTCTGAAGTTCCGGGTCGGCGGTGTCGCCGGTCAGGTGCTATCGCGGCTCGGCGTGGTACCGCAGCAGCTTCCTCCGGCTGATATCTATCCCGCCCTGGAGAAAGGCGCGATCGATGCCGCCGAATGGATTGGGCCCTACGACGACGAAAAAGCTGGGGTTCGTGAAGATCGCGCCCTACTACTACTATCCCGGTTGGTGGGAGGGCTGCGCCAATGGCTTCCTCTACATCAACAGCGCCAAATGGGCCGAGCTACCCAAAGCCTATCAACAAATGGTGTCGACGGTTGCGGGGCACTGGCCGCCGATCTCATTGCCAAGTACGACAGCCGCAACCCGCCGTCGATCAAACGCCTGGTTGCCGCGGGCGCACAGCTGCGTCCGTTCTCGCTCGATATATTGGATGCCTGCTACAAGGCGAGCCAGGAGCTGTTTGCCGAGGTTGCGGCGAAAAACGCGGTCTTCAAGAAGCTTTACGACTCGACGACGGCTTTTCGCAACGACCAATACGCATGGCATCAGATCTGCGAAACCACGTACGATGCCTACATGATCCGGCAACGCAGCCGGACCTGACGCCACTGCTCAGGCAAGTGAACTTCGGCGCTCGTCGGGCGGCGAGCGTCTGAGAGCGCCGAAGGCGTCAGCGACCTTTGATCGGGGTCCAGTTGTTTGGAAAGTGAATGTTGCCGGCCATGGCCTGCAACGGCGTGTCGTAGTGGTTCCAGAAGACGTAGAAGGCCACGAAAATAATGACGGTCAGGATCGAGCCGATGAAGGCGCTGCGGCTCAACGAATTGCCGATCAGCGAGGCCACGAAGGCGAGTGCGGCCAGCAGCCCAAGGGGCATGACAGGGATGGTAGTCCAGTCGATTGGCATAACGATGCTCCTGTTGGCTCTCCGCACCGATGTGGTCCCCACGGGACCAGATCAGGCTTAAACTCAGGCGTGCCGTCAAGCGGAACACCGCCTTCGCGCAGGATGCAATGCCTGCCGATTGTGGCGCCGCGAAAGCAAAGATCCCGCGCCGCAGGTCGCGATGGGGTGTCGCAGGTCGGCCACGGAAAAAGGGCCCCAGCGCCTTTGGGCTGCCCCCGCCGCCGCCCCACCGCCCCCACACTATGGGCGCAAGGGATTGGCGGCGCTCGCAAATCGGCACCCATCCCGGCACGGGTGGCGGCGCTCCATGGGCCGTGCCAAGGCGCGCGCGGCCCAGGTTGCATCGGGGTGGTGGGATGCGTAGCGTCGAGGCGGTGGCTTTCCCTCCTTCGATTGGCATACCCGACGAAAGTCGGTCAGCTCTGTACCAGCCAGGCGCGCCCAAGTGGACCCCTTCGTATTTACAGCCGTGCTTGCCGCGGCCGCCTGTCATGCGGGCTGGAATACGCTCCTCAAGCTGACCGTCCCCCCCGTGGTGGCGACGGTTCTCGTGGCGGTCGCCGCCGGGTTCATGGTGTTGCCGCTCCTGCCGTTCACGCCGCTGCCCGCCGCGCCGGCCTGGCCCTACATCGTGGCGTCGGCCATCATCCATGTCGCCTACTTCGTGACCCTGGCGGAGGCCTATCGTTGGGGCGATCTCAGCCAGGTCTATCCGATCGCGCGCGGCACGGCGCCACTTCTGACCGCGGCGCTTGCCGCGCTCTGGCTGCAGGAGGCGCTGGGACGAGCCGGCTGGGCTGGTGTGACCGTGTTGGCAGGCGGCATCTTGTTGTTGACGTTCAAGGGCGGCCGCGCGCTTGCGAGCGTCGACGGCCGCGCGGTTGCTTTCGCGCTTGCCACTTCGCTCACCATCACCGCCTATACGCTGGTCGATGGCGTCGGTGCCCGCCTTGCCGGCAGCTCGTTGGCCTATACCGTGTGGCTCTTCATCGGCGACGGCATCACCATGGCGATCTACGGTTGGCTGCGCGTCGGCCCCGCCCTCATAGGCGATTTTCGCGTGCACTGGCGCATGGCTGCGGCCGGCGCCGCGCTTTCGACGGTGGCCTACGCGATCGCCATTTGGGCGATGACGGTGGCGCCGATCGCGCTGGTGGCGGCGCTGCGTGAGACTAGCGTGCTGTTCGCCGCCCTGTTCGCCACTTTGATTTTGCGCGAGCCGCTGCTGCCGGTCCGCCTCGCGGCCGCCGGCTTGGTCTTGGCCGGCGCCCTCTTGCTGCGCTTTCGCTAGGCGCTCATTTGGCGGGCGCGGCCGGCGCTGGCGCGGCTGGCGTGATCGAACCAGTCTGGATGGCATTGGCACCGGCAGCCGCCGACGGCGGGGCCGCGCGCGAGGGCAGGTCCGGCCGCCGCGCCAGCTGCCGCCAGTCGAGGCCGAACCAATTGTCTTGCGGCAAGAGGCGATGCTGCAAGGCGCTCCACAGCGAACGCGACGTGACGCCGTCGACGAAGGTCTTGAGGGGCGGCGCCAGCAGAAAGGCGATCACGGTTGCCACTGCCATCGCGGCGGTTGCGCCGGGGTGGCGCGGATCGATCAGTTTCAGGGCCGTACCGAAGGATGCCTTGAGGCGGGTGTCCATCACGTCGACCGAATAAATCTCATCAAGAATGAGGTGGGTCAGATAGCCGATGGTCAAGAAGCCGCCCGCCAGCCATGCCACGCCCTCGTTGCGGCCGAGCACGCTGGTGTAGATCGCCGCCGTGGCACAGGCGCAAAAGACGGCGGCCAAGATCGAGTGCCAGATGCCGCGATGCGCGCTCAGCCGATGGAAGAAGGCATGTGCAACAAAGCGCACCAGCACCAGGGTGCCGAGCCACAGGATGATCATTTCCGCCACGGAGTACTTTTGCTGCAGGCTGAACAGAACGGAGAAGGCGAAGAACACGCCGAGCCCGGCAAACATCGCTCGACTGGGCCGGGAGTCCTTGAGGTCGATGTCCGGCAGCACCGAGCCCAGCACGCCGGCCAGCGTGACGGCCACCAGGTTCTCGGGCGCCACCACGTCGGCCGCCAACGTCACGGTTGCCAGTGCCCCACTGACAACGGTGCCGACGGCGATATGGGTGGGGAAATTGGCCATTTCGGCATGCCTCCTTCCAGGGAGCCAGACGCACGCCAACGGTGAGGCGGCCGCCTCGGCCGCCGATCGAGCGCCTTTGCATCAGATTCGGCGTGGACGAGCTACCGATCCGGCAAAGGAGCTGTGCATTTCGCCGCTGGCGGCGACGGTTTTCACCATGTTGGTGAAGGCCTTGCCGGCGCCGCGAGCAACGAATAAGCGCTGGCAATCGCGGCCCGTTCGTGCCACATCGAGGTCAAAGCGCCTTGGCTCGAACACCATGCTGGCTGGACCTCTGCAAGTCGCCGACAAGCTGAAGGTTGCCGCCGTCGTCTCGATCGTGGTGGCGGCCACGGTGCTGGGTCTCAAGTTCCTCGCCTACTGGATCACCGGCAGCGTCGCCCTCTACTCCGACGCGCTGGAGAGCATCGTCAATCTGATCACCGCCCTGGTGGCGCTCTATGCCTTGCATATTTCCGCCCAGCCGGCCGATCGGCGCCATCAGTTCGGTCATCACAAGGCGGAGTACTTCTCGGCCGTCTTGGAGGGCGTGCTGATCGTCCTGGCGGCCCTGCTGATCGTGCGGGAGGCCTACGATGCCCTGGTGATGCCGCGCCGCCTCAATGAGCCGGTACAGGGGTTGCTGATCAACGGGGCGGCGACGGTCATCAATGCGGCCTGGTCCTACTTTTTGCTCACCTGGGGGCGCCGGCAGCGCTCGCCCGCGCTGGTCGCTGATGGCTGGCACCTCCTGACCGACGTGGCGACCTCCTTCGGCGTGCTCGCCGGCCTGTCCTTGGCGATGCTGACGGGTTGGCAGGTGCTCGATCCGGTGCTGGCGGCCGTCGTCGCCGTCAACATCCTATGGGCGGGCTGGCGCCTGATGCGCGACTCCATCAGTGGCCTGATGGATGAGGCCGTGACCGCCGAGGTTGCGCGCCGCATCCGCGAGGTGATTTCCAACAATGCCGAAGGCGCGATCCAGGCGCATGACGTCAAGACCCGCACGGCCGGACGCGTAACCTTCATCGAGTTTCACCTGGTCGTCCCCGGCCGCATGACGGTCGCCTCCTCGCATCAAATCTGCGATCGCATCGAAGACGCGCTCGCCAACGCCATTCCCGGCGCGGAGGTGCTGATCCACGTGGAGCCCGAGCACAAGGCCAAGACCAGCGGGCTGCCGATTGCCTAGCGGGGCCGGCCAAGGCTCGGGCGCCGGCGCCTCTAGCGCCACGCTAGCCTGTTAGGTCATTTGCAGCGGGCTGGCGCGCCTGGGCGGCGGGAAGGCGGCATCGAGCGCCTCGAGGTCCTCGGCGTCGAGGACGACGTCGAGGGCCTTGAGATTGGCCCGCACATGCTCGGGGTTGACAGCCTTGGGGATCGTCACCACGCCGGGCTGCCGCAAGACGAAGGCCAGCGCAATTGCCGCCGGCGCAACGCCGTGCTTGGCGGCGAGCGCGGCCAGGGCGGGCTTGCGCAGGAGCGGTCCCTGACCCAGCGGCGAGTAGGCCATCACCATGACCTCGGCACGGCGGCAATAGGGGATGAGCTCCCATTCGATGCCTCGGCTGCCCAGATGGTAGAGGACCTGATTGGAGGCGCAGGCCTCGCCGCCGGTTTGACCCTCAAGATCGCGCATGTCCTCGCTATCGAAATTGCTGACACCCCAGCGGCGGATCTTGCCATCCTTTAGGAGGGTCGCGAAGGCGTCCACCGTCTCGGCCAGCGGATAAGACCCGCGCCAATGCAGAAGGTAAAGGTCGAGCCGATCGGTCTTCAGTCGCTTGAGACTGCGCTCGCAGGCGGCAATGGTCCCCTTGCGCGAGGCATTGTGGGGATAAACCTTGCTGACGAGATAGATGCTGTCGCGCTTGCCGGCGATCGCCTCCCCGACAATTTCCTCGGCGCTACCTTCGCCGTACATTTCGGCGGTGTCGATCAGGCGCACACCGAGCTCGAGCCCTAGCTTCAGCGCCTTGAGCTCGGCGGCGCACTCGCTCTTGCGCTCGCCCATGCGCCAGGTACCGAGGCCGAGCACGGGAACCTTCTCTCCGGTCTTGAGTGTAATTGTGCGCATGGGGTCAATCCTGTTCTGTCTGGATTGCTCTCTTGGTCGTTCGCTTGGCTCGGGTCTTGGGTCCACCGGCGCCGCTTGCCGGCACACGGGTCTGGGCTCCACGCAACGTCCCTTGACTTCTTTGGGCTCCACTTGACTTCAGTTGACTTTCACGGGCTCGCCCCTTCTTGGCGCAGTGTGCTTTGTGGGCGCCGGCCAGGAAAGCTCGCCGCCAAGCGGGCGGTACGGCGCCCGCGGGGTGATGGCCTTGAGCCCCCGGGCAAAGGCTGCCACAACGTGGGCGTTTGCATCTAACGTTTAAAGCAGCGATGGAGACAATGGTGGACAAGGCGCTACGAGACAAGGGTCTGGCCATCCGCAAGGCGGTGCTGGGCGAGGAGTACGTCAACCGTGCCGCGGCGGCGGCGGATGACTTCAATGGTCCGTTTCAGGAAATTCTAAACGAATACTGCTGGGGTCTCGTGTGGAGTGACCAGCGCTTGCCGAAGAAGACCCGCTCGATGCTCAACCTGGTGATGCTGGCTTGCCTCAATCGCATGCACGAATGGGAGTTACATTTGCGCGGGGCGCTCAGGAATGGTGTGAGCAAGGAGGAGATCCAGGCGATCATTCACCAAATCGCGATCTATGCCGGCGTACCGCTCGGGGTGGAATGCTTCCGCGCCGCCCGCAAGGTCTTCGCCGAGATGGATAAAGCCTAAAGGCGACCTGCGTCGCCTGCCTGCGGCCCGATCGTCTCAAGCCGCGTAGGGAGCAAAAATCGACACGACGTCGCGATAGACCTGTCGCTTGAAGGGGATGATCAGATTGGGAAGCTCGGTCATTGTCGCCCAGCGCCAGGCCTCGAACTCGGCCTTGTGGCCGTTGCGCGGCGAAATGTCGATTTCGCTTTCCTCGCCAAGAAAGCGCATGGCAAACCACTTTTGGCGCTGCCCGCGGTACCTGCCCTTGAGCGCCACGCCCAACAGTTCGTTGGGCAAGTCATAGCTGAGCCAATCCGGCGCCTCGGCAATGATCGCAACGGAGCGGACGGCGGTTTCCTCCTCGAGCTCGCGCAGGGCCGCGGCGCGCTCCGGCTCGCCGGCGCCGATCCCACCCTGCGGCATCTGCCAGATGTGCCCGGTGCGGTCGCCGACCCACTTGGGCCGGCGCCGCCCAACCCACACCAGCCCGTTCCGGTTGAACAGCATAATGCCGACGCAGGGGCGGTAGGGCAGGTCGATGTTCAATCTATTGGCCACGCGGGTCGAGCCAAGTCCATGCAAGCAAAAGCTTAATTTTGAGTGTTGAGTGATTTGCATGCCTTTGTCACGCGGCAAATCGAGGGCAAAGGCAGCAGGGGCTCAGGCCGCCGCCCCCAGCACAGGGGCAAAGTCCCTGAGGACCTGGGCGTAGACTTCCCGCTTGAAGGGGACGACGAGGGGCACCAGTTCGTGGGCCTCGGCCCAACGCCAAGCGTCGAATTCGATGCTCTGTCCGGGCGGTCGCGCAATGGCGATCTCGTCCTCGCCGCCCAAAAAGCGCACGGCAAACCACTTCTGGCGCTGGCCGCGGTAGCGCCCGCCCCACGCCCTGGGCCGGAGCGGCTCGGGCAAATCATAGGCGTACCAATTGGGGCTTTCGGCGATGAGGGCGACGGAGCGGATGCCGGTTTCCTCGAACAGCTCCCTGAGCGCTGCCTGTTGCGGCGCCTCGTCGGGGTCGATGCCGCCCTGGGGCATCTGCCACCAGCTGCCAGGTCCTTCCGGTTCCTGCGGGGCATCGAACCGGCGTCCGATCCAGATGCGGGCTTGAGCGTTGAGCACCATGATGCCGACGCAGGGTCGATAGGCGAGCGTTGCCTCCATGCCCCCATTCCCAAAAAACGTTGGGCGCCACCCGGCGCCCAACGTGCTTGCGCGCCGTGACCGGCCGCTACTTCGTTTCGGTCTTTTGCTCGCCGTCGCCTTCGGGCGCCTCGGCTTTCTTCTTGATCTGCGGCAGGGGCTCACCGCGCAGCATCTTCAGCGCATACTGCAGCTGCGTGTCCTTCTCGGCCTCCTTCGGCACGAAGCTGGAGGAGCCGCCCCCTTCCTTGCCGTCCTTCGTTTCACCCTTGAGATGGCCGCGCAGGCTCGCTTCGCTGGGTGACCGGTTTGGCAGCTTGCTTTGCAGTTCCTGCGGCAGTTCCTGCTCGACCAGCACGTCGGGTTCGATTCCCTTGGCCTGGATCGAGCGCCCCGAGGGCGTGTAGTAGCGTGCCGTGGTGAGGCGGATGGCGCCGTTGGCTCCCAAGGGAATGATGGTCTGCACCGAGCCCTTGCCGAACGAGCGCGTGCCGATCACGGTCGCCCGCTTGTGATCCTGTAGGGCGCCAGCGACGATCTCCGATGCCGAGGCGGAGCCGCCATTGATCAGCACCACGATCGGCTTGCCGTCGGTGATGTCGCCCGGCCGGGCATTGGCCCGTTGCGTTTCTTCCAGGCCGCGGCCCTTGGTGAGCACGATGGCACCCTTCTCCAGCATATCATCGGACACGGCGATGGCTTGATCGAGCAAGCCACCGGGGTTGCCGCGCAGGTCAATGACGTAGCCCTTGAGGTTCTTGCCGGCCGACTTCTTCAGGCCCTCGATGGCCTTCACCAGGTTGGCGTGGGTCTGCTCATTGAAGGTCGACACCTTGACGTAGATCACGTCGCCTTCGGCGCGCGCCTTCACGGCGTTGATGCGAATGACGTCGCGCACGATCTTGACGTCGAAGGCATCATCGCGGCCCTTGCGCACGATGGTAAGCGAGATGGGCGTATTGACCGGACCCCGCATCTTCTCGACGGCCTGCTCGAGCGTGAGCCCGACGATCTGCTCGCCGTCGAGATGCGTGATGAGGTCGTTGGTCAAAAGACCGGCCTTGGAGGCGGGCGTGTCGTCAATCGGGGAGACCACCTTGACGACGCCGTTTTCCATCGTCACCTCGATGCCAAGGCCGCCGAACTCGCCGCGCGTCTGGACCTGCATGTCGCGGAAGCTCTTGGGATTGAGGTAGGCGGAGTGCGGATCGAGCGCGCTCAGCATGCCGTTGATGGCCGAGTCGATCAGCATGGCATCGTCGGGCTTCTCGACGTAGTCGCTGCGCACCCGCTCCAGCACGTCGCCGAACAGGTCAAGCTGCTTGTAAATTTCCGAGTTTCCCGACGTGGCCGAGTAGGTGCGCGTGACGTTGAGCACGGTGGTGGCTCCGGCGAGGCACGCCAACAACACGAACGTCCAAAAGGCGTAGTCGGATTTCTTGGTCATTCTTGCACCTTTCGAGAGGCATCCGCCCACCAAGGGTCGGGGTCTATTGGCCGCTGGTCCTTGCGGAATTCGATGTAGAGCACAGGACCACTCTCCTGTGCCTTCGGGAGCGACGACTTTGCAGCTGCGCTCATCACGCCTACCGGCTCCCCAGTAAGCACGAATTGGCCGAGTTGCACATCAATCTGGGATAAACCTGCTAACAAAATATGATAACCTCCGCCAGCATTGATGATCAAGAGCTGCCCGTAGCTGCGAAACTCGCCAGCGTAAACAATCCAACCGTCGCAGGGGGAGACGACCTGTCCCCCGTAACGGGTCTCGATCACAAGCCCTCGAGATTGGCTGCCGTATTGGGTTTTTTCCCCATATGTCAACACGCGCCGGCCATGGGCGGGCAGCGGCAGCTGGCCCTTTGCCTCGGTAAACGGCATCGCCGGCTTGATGCGGCCAGGCGTAAGCATAGCCACGCGATCGGAGCTCGGGGCCAGTTCGGCGGAAGATTTCCGTTCTGTAATCTGCTTGGACGCGGCGGCGCGCTGCTTTTCCTGTTCGCGGGCGGCCATTTCCTGTTCGTAGGTGCCAAGCCCGGTGCGCTCGGCGACCTCCTTGTCGAGTTTCTGGATCAGATCGCCCAGATCCGACACGCTCTTGGAGATGTCGGTGGCGGCCTGGCGCACCTGGGCCAATTCCGTCTGGCGCTCGGCCAGTGACTGGCGTTTGCTTTCTTGCAGGCCGGCCAACCGCACCCGCGCATCGTTGAGGCGCGCCGTCTCTGCGCGGAGCTTTTCGCCCTCGGAGCGAATGCTGGTCACGATGCCGATCAGCGCATTCAAGCGCTCGGACAGGGCCACGGCCTCGCCACGCAGTTCCGGAAATGCGGCCGCGAGCAGCATGGCACTGCGCACCATCGAGAGGGCATCCTCACGCTGCGTCACCATCACCGGCGGGGGATTGCGACCCATGCGCTGCATGGCGGCCAGCAGTGCCGAAATCGAGCCGTGACGTTCCTCGAGCGTGCCCCGGACCTGCTTTTCCTGGGCCTCCAGATCGCCGAGCCGCGACTCGATGAGCCCCAGTTGGGCCTCGCTCTGCTGGATCAGTTTTCCCGTCTCGACCAGGCGGCTGTTGATGCGCTCGCGCTCGGCGGCGAGCTTGTCCACGTCCGCCTGGATTTCCTTGGAGCGCCGCTGGGTGGCTTCCAGGCGTCCACGGTCGGACTCCAGCTGTTTGCGGGCATCGTCCGGGTTGGCGGGGGCTTGCGCGCCGGCCAGTGCCGGCCCCAGCACGACGGCCAGGGCAAGGGAGCCTGCGCGCCCAGCAAAGCTGAGTTTCCGTCTCGTCAACCTGCCTGTCCCGCCTGCCCCAAATCACCCCCCAAAGCCCGAAGTGATGACCGCAACGGATACCCGGCAATCGACCCCGATGACCAGGTCCTGTTATCGGGCCGCCAGTGACCTACCGGGCCCCAGTGACCTACCGGGCCCCAGTGCCTACCGGGCCCCAGTGCCTACCGGGCCCCAGTGACGACCAAGCGACCGGGCGAGCCCGGCGCCAACCGCGACTCGGCAGCCAACCGCTGAGATACAACACACTGTGAGCCAACATGCTGCGCGATTGTGGCACCGCTGGGTTGCGCCCGGCTCGGCGCGGTGTGGCACTTTGGAGACGAAGGGTCGGGCAATGTCGGCTACTGTCGCGCCCGGCCCCATGGCTTGAAGGGATCCTGGCATGGAAACGTTTCTTCGATCCTTAAGCGTTCTTGCCCTCCTCGCCGTGGTTGGCGTCCTTTTGGCCGGCCTTTGGAACATGCTGCGCGGCAGGAACCCCAACCTCAGTCAAACGCTCATGCGCTGGCGCGTCGGCTTGCAGTTTCTTGCCATTGTCGTTGCCATGCTGCTGGTCTATCTGCTGCGCTAATCGCAAGGTATGCTTGACCCGTCCGGGTCGCCCGCTACCCTCAAACGAGGGTGTCGTGAAGGCGAAGCTTCTGGTGCAGGGGTCGACGGCGGCGATGGTCGTTCTCAACAAGATCTACACACGGACCGGTGATGCGGGTCTCACCGCCCTTGGCATCGGCGAGCGCGTACCCAAGCACTCCTTGCGCATCGCCTCCTACGGCACCGTCGATGAAACCAACGCCTTCATCGGCATGGCGCGCCTTCACCTGGCGGCCGTGCCGAAGCTCGATGCCATGCTGGGGCGTGTGCAAAACGACCTGTTCGATCTTGGTGCCGATCTCACCACGCCGGAGCGGGAGGGCAAACAACGCCGCGAACGGCTGCGCATCAGCGAGCAACAGGTTGAGCGCCTGGAAGCGGAAATCGACGAGCTCAACGCCGAGTTGGCGCCGCTCACCTCCTTCGTGCTCCCCGGCGGCTCGGCCGCCGCCGCGGCGCTGCACGTTGCGCGCACCGTTTGCCGCCGGGCGGAGCGGGGCATGGTGGCGCTGGCTAATGAGCCCAACGAGCACGTGAGCGCGCCGGCGCTGAAATACATCAATCGGCTATCGGATCTGCTGTTCGTGGCCAGCCGCTACGCCAATGATAAGGGTGGCGGCGATACCCTTTGGGTGCCCGGCCAGAACCGTTGAGGTCTTAGGCGGCGCGCCGTCTTCCAAGCAAAGGATAACGCTCCCGTGGTTTTCATCCCCCTGTCCGATGACAATCCCTTGCGCTCGATCAGTTTCCAGTGGGTCAACGTCGGGCTGATCGTGGCCAATGTGGTGGCGTTCCTCCTGCAGAACACCGAGGGCGCACAGGCCAGCATCCTCAGTTTTGCGCTGATCCCCTCCGAGCTGTTCCAGGCCCATCTCGTCGGCGGGCCCGTTGCCTCACCACAGCAGCCGGTGCCGATCCCGGAAGGCCTGACGCTGTTGACCTATCAGTTCATGCACGGGGACATTTTCCACCTGCTCTCCAATATGCTGTTCCTGTGGGTGTTCGGCGATAACGTCGAGGAC
>Ga0134122_10003231_pt1 | contig 12082 bp, 5 predicted proteins | sample KB302_FD_96461 | JGI IMG/M metagenome (GOLD analysis project Ga0134122, IMG submission 96461) | Terrestrial soil microbial communities without Nitrogen fertilizer from Kellogg Biological Station, Michigan, USA - KB3-0-2 | ecosystem: Environmental > Terrestrial > Soil > Unclassified ...
AGGGCTGACATGCAGACCAACCGCGTCAAGAAGATCCTGAAAGAAGGCGGACTCGCGCTGGGCACCTACACGGGTGGTATCGCTGACCCCCAGATCGTCGAGATCATCGGCCACGCGGGCTTCGACGCCGCATTCATCGACATGGAGCACACCAGCTTCGATCTGCGCGACGTTCAGCTGATGGTCATGGCTGCCGAGCGCGTCGGCATCACGCCGATCGTCCGCACGCCGGGCTTCGACCCCGCGTTCATCCTCCGCCTGCTCGACATGGGCGTGCAGGGCATCCAGATCCCGCACATCAGCGACGCGCGGGCCGCGCGCGAAGCCGTGAAGGCCGTGCGCTATCCTCCGCTGGGCGAGCGCGGGATGGCCGGAGCCTCCCGCGCCTCGGACTTCGGCAAGGTCCCGCTCCGGGAACACCTGGAGCGATCGAACCGCGAGATCACGCTGGCCGTCATGATCGAGGACCTGCCCGCCGTGGCCGACATCGACGCCATCGCCTCGACCGAGGGAATCGACATCGTCGCGGTGGGCCCGTCCGACATGTCCCGGGCGCTCGGGGTGAGCGGCACGCCGGATCATCCCAAGCTCGTCGAGGTCGTCCACCGCGTGGGCGAGGCCGTGCGCAAGGGTGGCGTCGCCCGGCTCGCGCTGCCGATGAACCACGCGGCGCTGCCGCGCAACGCCGTCCAGCTCAAGGAGCTAGGGGTGGGCTACTGCAACTGCGCGCCGTCGCCCGAGGTGCGAATGCTGAAGTCGATGCAGGCCCAGGTCGCCGAGGCGCGCGCCGGCGCCTAGCTCGATCGGGAGCGCGGCCAGGTCAGTCGCGATCAGGCGAAGATGTCGGTCGTCCTGAGCTCGACGTCGGGGAAGGCTTGTAGCGTGAGCGTGGCGTCGCCTGTCACCATGCGGACGTCGCGATAGCCGTCCGGTCCGGGCCCGCGGTGGACCTCCACGGTCTCTGCCGTGCAGTCCACGACCCAGTACTCCGGGATGCCTGCGGCAGCATAGAGCCGAAGCTTGGTTGAGCGGTCGTACGCCAGCGACGTTTCCGCCACCTCGACCACCAGCAGGGCGTCCTCGGCCCTGGCCTCGCGCTCTCGGTAGGAGACCTCTCGGCTCCGGAGCACCGCGAGGTCTGGCTGGGGCTCGGTGTCGTCGCTCAGCGGGAGCGGATTCTGGACCGAAACGACCGCGTGCTCGGGCAGGCGCCGAGACAGCAGGCGGTTCAGGTTGTTGACGAAGGCTCGGTGATGGCGACCGGGCGGCGACATCTCGACGATCTCGCCCCGGATCAGCTCGACGCGGTCGCGTTCGCCGAGGATACCGACCTCGGCCATGCGGTAGTACTCCTTCCGCGTAAAGCGCCGCCGCGGTGCCGCGACCTCGACTGCCATGGTCCTCCTCCTGCGTCGCACCAGAGCCGTCCCATCAATGAGCATATAGCTCCGACGGGCACGCTTGGAAAAGTCCCAGGAAGGATACACGGGGTATGCCCCGGCTCGGGGGCTACCGGATCACCTCATTCGACGGCACGCTGGAGCAGCCGCGGCAGCGGTGAGCGGGCGTTGCCGCCGCTCTGCACGGAGGCAGCGCCGGTCGTGGTCGTCGGGAACGACGCGAGGCTCAGGATCATGTGGCATTCGTCGAACCGGTCGCGCAGTGGTCCTCCGAGCACCAGGTCTACGAAGTCGCCGATCTGGCCCTGGAACGTCCCCTCCCCCGTCAGCCCCACCACTCCGCCGGCGCTGACCGTGACCGCGTAGGATCCGAGCGCGAAGCTGCTGATCTCGACCGTTCCGGTCAGCCGGAAGGCGAAGCGAAGGCTCACCCCGGAGGTTGTCGGCAGGAGGAACGTCGCGGTCCCCGATATGCGGTCGCCGATCTGCGACGTGATGGCCAGCGGCCCCGGCGGCAGGAAAAATGGACCGACGAGCGACGGGTCGGTGCAGGCGTCGAACACTCCGTTCGCGCTCACCTGCACGGTGCCACGCACATCGGGCAGGATCGTCAGGGCGGACGACGTGATCGTGTTGTTGGTCTCGTCGACTTCGGGCACGCGGTGGTCGGCATCGACGATGACGTGCACGACCCAGATGCCCGGCGGCATGTCGACAGGCACCTTCACGGCAGTGGCCGCCGTCGAGACGGCGCCGGGGCCGAGCCGCGCCACCGTACGACCGCCGACCCGGCGTGGGCAGAGCCCTTCGGTGCAGGGCGCGGTGGGATCGACGTCCTGGCCGACGAGGAAGATATCCACGCTGAACGGGCCCGCCGCCGACGGCGTGGGAGCGACGTTCTTCACCGTGGTCACGACGGAGATGGTCTGGCCGACGATGAGCATCGCCGGCGCGGTCACCGCGGTCAGCTGCAGATCGGGACGCACGATGTCGATCGGCGCGGTCGCCACGAGGGCGTTGTTGGTCTCGTCCAGCTCGGGCAGCGCATCGGCGTCGTCGACACGGGCCGTGAGGAGATGGGCGCCGGCCTCGGTGCCGAGCGGGATCGTCGCGCTGATGCGCGCGGCGACGCTGCGGCCCGCCGCCAGGGCCGCGATCCTCAGGCTGCCGACGCGGGGGCCCGGAGCGTCCTGCGCTGTGCCCAGATACACGCCGATGGTGAACGAGCGCGCGTCGCCGGGAACGATGGCGAGATTCTGCGCCGTCACCATGACGCCGATCGCCTGCCCGGTCGCCGCGACCGTGGGTCCGGTCACGGCCGACACCGTGAGATCCGGGCGAACGACTTTCAGCGGCCGGTCCGCGACCAAGACGTTGTTATCCCTGGTCACCTCCACCAGCGCGTTGGTGTCGTCGGCCACGGCCGCGATGTAGTAGTCACCGGTCGCCATGTCGGCCGGGATGGTCACGCTCGTGGTGGCCGTCCAGGCCATCCGCGCGCCCAGGCTGGCGGTGTGCGGCGTGCCGATCAGACGGCTCGTCGCGCGATCGAACTCCGGTGTGGGTGACAGATAGATGCCGGCCATGAACCCGGGCGCCGTCCACGCGGCCAGATTCCGGACCGTCGTCACGATCGGTACCACTCGTCCGGCGCCGGCCACGGCCGGGCCCGAGATCGCCGTCATCGCCAGATCCGGCGGGACCACGCTCAGCGGCGTCGCCACCACGCGGACGTTGTTGCCCTCGTCGCTCTCGATGACCGCGTCGCCGTCGTCGGCCACCACCACGGCGTAGAACATGCCGCCCGCCACGTCGGCCGGGATACCCACGGTGGTCGCCACGGTCATGCTGGTGCCGCCAGCCAGGCCGGTGAGCGCACGGCGCTGCAGCAGCCGGGCCGTGGCCGGGTCGAACGCCTGGGTCGGCGACAGATAGAAGCCCACGGCGAAGCCCGGCGGCGTGCTGGGCGTCACCCGATTCTGCACGACCGCCGAGACGGTGATGACCCGCGCCGCGGTTGCGCTGGCCGTCGCCGTGCCGATCGCGAGATCGGGTCGCACGACCATCAGCGGTTTGGCGCCCATGAACACGTTGTTCGCCTCGTCCGCCTCGAACACGGTCTCCCCGTCGTCGGCCATGGCGAACAGGAAGTAGGCACCGTCGGTGAGGTCGGCCGGAACCGTGACCATGGTGGCTCCCGCCGACACGCCCAGGGCGCCCAGGCTGGCAATGCTGCGCCGGCCCAGCAGGCGCGCCTCGTTACGGTCGAACGCCTGATTGGCCGAGAGGTAGAGCCCGACCGTGAAGGCGTGGGGGACGGCGGCTCGCCCCAGGTTGCGCACGGTCGTGCTGATCGAGATCTTCTGGCTCGTGCCCGCCTTGACTGGACCGGTCAACGCGGTGACGACGAGATCAGGCCGCGTGATGGTGATGGGCGCGATGGCGAGCCGAACGTTGTTGTCCTCGTTCAGCTCGGGCACCGTGTTCCCGTCGTCGGCCACCGCCACGAGCGTGCACACGCACTCGAAGAAGTCCTCCGGGATCGTCACCAGCGTCGCCGCGGTCGACACGGCGCCGCCATTGAGGCCCGCGACCGATCTCGAGCCGATGAGCCGCGCGTGGCCGGGATCGAACCCCGGGTCCGGAGTCAGGTAGAACCCGACGGTGAAGGGCCCAGCGCTGGCTGGCGCCGCGGCCTGGTTCCGGACCGTGCTCTGCACCGTGATGCGCTGGCCGGCGCCGGCCACCGCCGGGCCACTGAAGGTCGTCACGACGAGATCCGGGCTCCGCGAGAACCGGGCCGTGCACGTCCGGGGCGCCGTCATCGTCACCCGGCCATCCGCGCAGTCGGGGTCGCCCGTCCAGCCGGCGAAGTACGAATCGGCCTCGGGGCGCGGGTCGAGGGTCACGACGCTGCCCGTATCGAAGCTGGCCGAGCAGGCCGTGCCGCACTGGATGCCGGCCGGGTCGCTCACGACGGTGCCGCGGCCGCTGCCGATCAGGGTGACCGTCAGCCGGTGGCGCGGCTCGACGATGGTCATCGTGCTCGCCGAGTTGTTCCCGGTGACCGTATCGAACGTGGCCGCGGTGACCGTGGCCGTGTTCTGTACCATCCCGGCCAGCGTGGTCCGCGCCACCAGCGTGACCGTCGCGGAGGCCCCGTTGGCGATGCTTCCCAGATTGCACGTCACGGTCTGCGCGGCGGTACTGCAGGTGCCCTGGCTCGCCGCCGCGGAGACCGCGACCAGCGCCGAGGGGAGCGTATCGCTCACGACGACGCCGGTGGCCGTCCTCGGCCCGCGGTTCTCGACGCGGATAGTGAAGGTGACGGGGCTCTCCTGGGAGACAGGGTCCGGGGCGGCGCTCATCGTGATGGCCAGGTCCGCGGTATCACCGGAGGCCAGCGAGGACTCGATCAGGAACAGCTGCCCCTCGCTGGTCCGAAACGCCAGACCGTTGCCGCCCCAGCGGATCAGGCTCCGCGGATCACCGCGGACGCCGTCGACGGGCGCGGAGCCGATGAGGACCCGCGTCACGATGTCGAACGCGCGGAGCAGGGCGCCGTCGAAGAAGAAGACACGCCCGATGCCCGAGTCGGGCCTGACCGCCCCGGATGCGTTGGTGAAGGTGCCCAGCGACAGGCGGGCCTCGGGATCGATCACCTGGCCCGCCGTCGTGTACACCCGGTCGGCGTCGCCGATGAAGTCCCGCGAGAAGCCCAGGATCAGGTTCTCCGTGACGTCGACGACCCCCACCCCGTTCGCGTCGATCAGCATGCGGCGGAACCCGAACTCCGTCGTTTCGTTGTTGTAGCCGTATAACCGCGTCGGCGACACCTGCGAGAACTCGATCACGTTGGAGCCGGTGTGGCGTGCCGTCTCGAACACCCGCTTGACGCCGTTGTCGTAGACGGCCACGCCCGCGTGCCGTGGACTGAAGCCCGGGTTCTGCCGGGAGATGGCCACCGTGTTCGGAGCGCCGGGCATCACGGCCATGTCTTCCACGTAGTACGGACCGAAGAACGAGTCGCTCCCGAGCCCAAACTGCAGCCCGGCGGTCGCCGAGGCGACGTCGACGCGGCGCACGGCCGCCGCGCCGTCGAGGCTCACGTAGAGGAGCTGTCCATCGTCAGACAGGGCGAGCTTGCCGGGTTCGCTGCCGACGAAGACTGGCGGCCCGAGGGCGCCGGTCGCGGGATCGATCGCCACCACGCTGTTGCCGCCGGCCGGCGAGTCCCCCGGGAGGCTGGCGTAGATGCTACCGGTGGCGCGGTCGAGCACGAGGTCACCGGTCGCCAGATTGATGCGGCGGACCGCGTTCACCGTGGTGGCCGGAATGATCGTCGTGAGCAGGGTGGCGCTGTTGTTCGCGGTGTGCGGGTCCGTCGTGGTCGCGCTCACCGTGGCCGTGTTGGTCAGCGGCTGGGTGGCGGTCGCACGCACGATCACGTTCGCGATGACGATCGCACCCGGCGCGATGTCACCGAGAGCGCACATCACCGTGGCCGTCCCCGTGCACGTCCCCTGGCTGGCCGACGCGCTGACCAGCGCCACGCCAGCCGGCAGCTGGTCCTGGACCAGGACGTCGGTGGCCGAAGCGGGCCCGTTGTTCGTCACCGCGAGCGCGTAGGCGAACGGACGGTTCTGCGGTGCCGCCTCCGGTCCGATCACCGCGATGCCGACGTCGGCCTGGGCGCCCGCCACCAGCGACGTCCGGACGAGAAAAAGCTGGTTGCGATCGGTCCGGAAGGCCAGGCCATCGGAGCCCCAGCGGGTGAGGCTCCCGACCTCGCCGACCGCGGTCGGGACTTCCATCGCCCCCAGCAAGCGGAACGTGTCCACGTCCCAGGCGAGCAGCCGGCCGTCTGCCTCGAGCCCGAAGATGCGCCCGACGCCGGCGTCGGGTCGGATGGGCCCCGAGAAGGACCCGGCAAGATGGCCCACCAGCGTTCGCGCCTCGCCGTCGATCACCTGCCCGTTGCTGGCATACACGCGGCCCGCCGCGAAGGCGATATCGATACTGAATCCGCGCAAGGCGCTGTCGGTGACGTCCACGACGGTGACACCGGAGGCGTCGACGACCATGCGGCGAAAGCCGAACTCCGTCGACTCGGTGTTGTAGCCGTACAGGCGTGTCGCCGAGCCGAACTCGATGACGTTGGCGCCGGTGTGGCGTGGCGTCGTGGCCGGGCGTTGCACACCGTTGTCGTAGACCGCGACCCCGGCGTGCCGGGGGCTGATACCCGAGTTCTTCCGCGACACCGCGATCACGCCCGGGTTGTCGGGCACGACGGCCATGTCCTCCACCGAGTAGGCGCCGAAAAACGAGTCGTTACCCAGGAGAAAGGGAGGGTCCGCGGTCAGCGTGGCGAGGGTGATCCGCTGCACCGCCGTGCCGTTGGTGACGGCCACGTAAAGGTACTGGCCATTCGAGGAGAGCGCGAGCTTACCGGGGTTGGTGCCGACAGGCACCGCCGCCTCGATAGCCCCCGTGTCAGGGTTTATACGGACAACGTTGTTCGGACCCGACAGTGCGCTGGAGGGGATGCTCGCGTAGATCCGGTTCCCTGCGGGGTCGTAGACGAGGTCGCTCGTCTCGAGCCTGACCTCCCGGATGGCATCGGCGGTGGCAGCAGACGACCATGCCAGAACGGCAATCAGCAGGAGGAGGGACACCCTTGGGTGTGAAGCCATCATCCCGGCTCCTTCGGGAGCGGTCACGATGGAAATTGTGGCGCGCACTCTAGCAGAACCGGGGGCGCTCGGCTACGCCCGGCTCGCTGGTCGGGCTCGCCTTCGCTGCGACCTTGCGCGCAAGCGCCAACCCGTCGTCCACGTCGAACGGATAGTGGATACCGGCGTAGACGCGCGACTCCCCCGCCTGGTGCCCCATCGCGAAGACACCGGTATACTCGCGCCCGTGACCGCCGGCGTCGCGACGTACCTCGGTGGCCGCCTGCTCGGCGTCATCCCGATGCTGTTCCTCATGTCGCTGGTGGTCTTCGCGATCGTCTATCTCATCCCCGGAGATCCGGTCGACGCCATGCTGGGCCAGGACGCCGAGCGCTCGGCGCGCGAAGCGCTCCGACGCGAGCTCGGCCTCGACCAGCCGCTCTGGCGTCAGTACGTCGGCTGGCTGGGGCGCGTGGCGCAAGGCGATCTCGGCCGCTCGATCCGCGCGCAGCAGCCGGTGCGCACTCTCATCGCGGAGAAGCTTCCGGCCACGCTGCTCCTCACCACGACCGCGGCCGTCATCGCGCTGCTCATCGCCTTCCCCGCCGGCGTGATCGCGGCGGTGAAGCGCAACACGGTCGTCGATCTCCTGGCCATGGTCGGCGCGCTGCTGGGCGTGTCGATCCCGAGCTTCTGGTCCGGGATCATGCTCATCATGATCTTCGCGCTGACGCTCGGCTGGCTGCCGGCCATCGGCTACGTGCGCATCACGACCGATCCGGTGGGGGCACTACGGTACCTGATCCTCCCCGCGCTGACGCTCGGCTCCGTGATGGCGGGCTCGGTGACGCGCCAGGTGCGCGCGCAGCTGTTGCAGGAGCTCGGCCGCGACTACGTGCGCACCGCGCGCAGCAAGGGCCTGCGCGAGGCCGGCGTGATCGTGCGGCATGCGCTGCGCAACTCGCTGATCCCGGCCGTCACCGTGCTCGGCGTGCAGTTCAGCGTGCTGCTGGGCGGCGCCGTCATCACCGAGCAGATCTTCGCCTGGCCGGGCGTGGGCCAGCTGGCGGTGAACGCCATCGTCAACCGCGACTATCCGGTGCTCCAGGGCGTGATCCTCACCGTCGCCCTGCTCGTCACCCTGGTGAACCTGGCCGTCGACGCGCTCTATGTCGTCCTCGACCCTCGCCTCCGCCTCTCCTGAGGCGCCGCCGGCGAAGGAGGCGCCCCGCCATCGGGCGCTCGTCCGGCTGGTGCGCAGCCGTCTGGCGCTGATCGGCCTGGCGATCGTCGGCCTCACGATCCTCGTCGGCCTCGTCGCTCCGCTCGTCGTCCGGGCGGATCCCGTCGCGATGGACTTCGGCGCGCTGCTCAAGGGCCCGAGCGCGGCCCATCCGCTGGGGACCGATCAGTTCGGACGCGACGTGCTGGCGCGGCTGGTGTGGGGCGCGCGCCTGTCGGTCCGCATCGGGGCGCTCGCGGTGGCGCTCGCGCTGGTCGTCGGGGTCCCGATCGGCGCGCTCTCGGGCTACGCGGGCGGCGCCATCGACAATGTGCTCATGCGCTGCATGGACGCGTTGCTCGCCTTCCCCGCCCTGCTGCTCGCGCTCGGGCTCGTCGCGATCATGGGGCCCGGCAGCACCAGCGTCACGCTGGCGATTGGCATCGTCTACACACCCGGCGTCGCCCGGCTCACGCGGGGGGTGGTGCTGGCGGAGCGGCCGCAGGAATACGTCCAGGCGGCGCACGCGCTGGGGCAGCGCGATCGCTGGGTGCTGGCGCGTCACATCATGCCGAACTGCGTCTCCGCCCTGCTCGTCCAGGCCAGCGTGAACTTCGCCAACGCGATGGTCATCGAGGCCGGCCTCTCGTTCCTCGGCATCGGCACTCCGCCTCCCACCCCCAGCTGGGGCCTGATGCTCAACGAGGCACGCGCCTTCATGACGAGCGCCATGCACGTGGCCATCGCGCCCGGCGTGGCGATCTCGCTGGCCGTCCTCGGCTGGAACCTGCTGGGCGACGGGCTACGCGACGCGCTCGACCCTCGGCTGACGGAATGACCCACACCTTCGACTCCTTCGACGCGGCCTGAAATGTTCGCTAGAGGTCTGGTCGCGTAGGCCTTTGGAGCAATTGACAACCAGGTGTGACGGGTCGACGATCCAGGCTCAATAGGTCCCGGAGCACGCTGGAGAAGGCCTCTGCGGCGACAAGCGCTGATCGCGGCTGTCACACTCGCCACCATCTTTGTGTGCGAGACCGCGGCCCAGGCGACCGTCGTGAGTGACTGGAACGCCGCCGCGCTCGCCGAAGTCCGCCTGAGCCGAGCGCTGCGGAACGGGCCGCCGATCGTCGCGCGGGCCCTGGCGATCGCCCACACGTGCATGTACGACGCGTGGGCCGCGTACGACGACGTCGCCGTCGGCACCACCGATACCGCGGGCAGCCGGCGGCGTCGCGCCGAGGAACGTACTGACGCCAACAAGGCCGAGGCGATCAGCTTTGCCGCCTATCGTTGCCTGGGCAACCTGTACCCCGACGGCTCGCTGCTGCCGCCGCTCGCCCAGCCGAGCGTGCGGCTGCAAGCGATGCTGGAGCACCTGGGCTACCGCGTCGACGAGGCGTGCACGACCGATGACGAGTGCCGGGCCGCCGACCCGACCACGGCCGCCGGCATCGGCAGCCTCGCCGCCCAGGCGGTCATCGATGCCCGCCGCCACGACGGCTCGAACCAGTACGGTGATCTCCCGCCGGCGCCGTGTCCGGTGTTCACACCGTGGCCGCACCCCTGCGCGGCGGCCGTCTATGGACAGACGTCGACGAGCCCCGGCCGGACCGGCGCGTATGCCGAGTACCTGGCGGACGGCTACACGCCGTACGTACCGGTCAACCCGCTGATGGGATATTGCAACGCGCTGGTCGAGGTCTGCGAGCGGCAGGACGTCGCGGACCCGAATCACTGGCAGCCGCTGATCTTCAGCAACGGCCAGGCGTGCCTGGACTCCAGGGCCGGGACCGAGGAGACGTGTCCGGGTATTCAGTCCTTCATTGCCCCGCACTGGGGACGGGTCACCCCGTTCGCGCTGAGCTCGGCGAGCCAGTTCGACGACGTGGCGATCATCCCGTCTCCGGACTACCTGAAGAACTCCGGCCGCTATCAGGACGACGTCAGCGACATGATCCGGTTCAGCCGGATCCTGGATACCCGGCGCAAGCTGATCGTCGAGTACTGGGCGGACGGGCCGTCGTCCGAGCTGCCACCGGGACACTGGGGCCTCTTCGCGCAGTTCGTCTCCGAGCGCGACGCTCACACGATCGATCAGGACGTCAAGATGTTCTTCGCGATGCACAACGCCTCGTTCGACGCCGGCATCGTGGCCTGGCACATCAAGCGGAAGTACAACGGGGTGCGGCCGATCACGGCGGTGCGGTATGCGAAGCAGGGGCAGACGATCACGGCGTGGGGTGGCCCGGGGCGGCCCGTCGAGCGCATCCCGGGCGAGAAATGGTCACCGTACAACCCGGGGACCAACCTGACCCCCGCGTTTCCCGGCTACTTCTCCGGTCACTCGGTGTTCTCGCGGTCGAGCGCCACCGTCCTGGCGCTGTTCACGGGGGACGACCGCTTCGGCTTCTCGACCATCCTGCCCCCGAACTTCGGCCGCGTGGAGCCCGGCATTCCCACCGAGCCGACCACGTTCTCCTACGCGACGTTCAGCGACGCGGCGGAGGAAGCGGGACTGTCACGGCTCTATGGCGGCATCCACTTCCCCGACGACAACGCGACGGCGCAGCAGGTTGGCTACCGCATCGGCCTGCAGGCGTGGGCGAAGGCGTTGACGTACTTCAACGGGACGCCGTCGCCAGCACTTCGCTGACGACCCGCCCCACCTCTTCCATTGTGAAGGGCTTGAGCAGGAATGGCCGCCGGGCCTCGTCGAGGAACACCTGGGTCTCGGCGCTCATGATGTCACCGGTCATGAAGACGACACGGCCGGCGAGCCGCGGATCGGGAGCCAGTGCCCGCTCCCACACCGCGCGGCCGTCCACGTCCGGCAGCCGCAGGTCGAGCATCACGAGGTCCCAGCTGCGCTCACGCAGCCGGCCCAGCGCTTCGTAGCCCGTCCTCGCCCCGACCACGCGATGTCCGAGACCGTGGAGGACCTCGGTCAGGGCCTCCCGCAGTGGCTCCTCGTCCTCGACCACCAGCACGTTGCCGTGGGCCTCTGCCGCCACGAGGGGCCGCGGCGGCGCCGGCGCCGAGGCCTCGGCGTGCTCCCCGACGGGCAGCTGCACGATGAAGCGAGCGCCGGCGCCCGGCAGGTTCTCGGCATATAGATGCCCGCTGTGCGACTCGACAATGCCGATGGCCAGGCTCAGGCCAAGTCCGGTCCCGGCACCAGTGACCTTGGTGGTGAAGAACGGATCGAAGATTCGCCCCAGGTGCTCGGGCGGAATACCGGGCCCGTCGTCGTCGATCAACACGACGACCTCGGATCCCCGCTGCCCGGATGTCACGGTCAGGACGCCGTGGCCCCTGGCGGTCTTCATGGCGTGGATCGCGTTGCTGAACAGGTTCAGAAGGACCTGCTGCAGCTGATGCGGGTCGGCCCAGATCTCCGGGATCGCGGTCAGGGCGGTCACGACGCGAATCTTGTTCAGCTCGAGCTGCGAGGTCTGCAGGCTCAGCGTCGAGTGGACGACCTGATTGAGGTCCACGCGCCGCCGCTCGGGAGGCTGTCGGCGAGCGAAGGCGAGCAGGTCACGAATGATCCGCGACGCCCTCACGCACGCGGTCTCCATGACCTCCATGCGCCGGGCCAGCGCGTCGTCCATGACCGCGGTGCGTCGAACGAGCTGGATCGACAGCCGGATCGTCGACAGCGGATTGTTGAGCTCGTGGGCTACGCCCGAGAGCAGCGTGCCGAGCGCCTTGAGCTTGTCGGCCTGCATGAGCTGGGACTGCGTTTCTTGAAGACGCTGCAGGCTGTTGCGGAGCTCAGCGTGAAC
>Ga0134122_10003232_pt1 | contig 12076 bp, 7 predicted proteins | sample KB302_FD_96461 | JGI IMG/M metagenome (GOLD analysis project Ga0134122, IMG submission 96461) | Terrestrial soil microbial communities without Nitrogen fertilizer from Kellogg Biological Station, Michigan, USA - KB3-0-2 | ecosystem: Environmental > Terrestrial > Soil > Unclassified ...
CAAGATGTTCCTCGTCGACCTGGAGAAGGGCCGCATCGTCGACGACAAGGAGCTGAAGGACGCGCTCGCCGGCGCCAAGCCCTACGGGGAATGGATCGAGCGCATCCGCGTCAAGCTCGACGAGGTCGAGACGGAGAAGACGCCGCCCCTCAAGTCGCGCGTGCGCCTCCTCGACCGGCAGCAGGCGTTCGGCTACACCCAGGAAGACCTGAAATTCATCATGCAGCCGATGAGCGCCGCGGGCGAGGAGGCGATCGGCTCGATGGGCAACGACTCGCCGCTCGCGGTGCTGTCGAACAAGGACAAGCCCCTCTACCACTACTTCAAGCAGCTCTTCGCCCAGGTCACCAACCCGGCCATCGACCCGATCCGCGAGGACCTGGTGATGTCGCTGGTCTCCTTCATCGGGCCGAAGCCGAACCTGCTCGGCATCGACGAGGTCAACCCGCCGCTGCGCCTCGAGGTGTCGCAGCCGGTGGTCGACTTCTTCGAGATGGAGAAGATCCGCCATATCGAGCGCTACACCGGCGGCAAGTTCAAGGCCTGCGAGCTCGATGTCACCTATCCCGCGAGCTGGGGCAAGGAAGCGATCGAGGCGCGCCTTGCATCGCTCTCGGCGCAGGCCGAGGACGCGGTGCGCTCGGGATATTCGATCATCATCATCTCCGATCGCCTGGTCGACCGGGAGCGCGTCGCCATTCCCGCGCTGCTCGCGCTCTCGGCGATCCACCAGCATCTGGTCGGCAAGGGGTTGCGCACCTCCTCCGGCCTGGTGGTCGAGACCGGCAGCGCGCGCGAGGTGCATCATTTCGCGCTGCTCGGCGGCTACGGCGCGGAGGCGGTGCACCCCTACCTCGCGCTCGAGACCGTGCTTTCTTCTTCCGCAGACAAGACGAAAGCCGTCAGGAACTACGTCAAGGCGATCGGCAAGGGCCTGAAGAAGGTGATGTCCAAGATGGGCATCTCCACCTACATGTCGTACACCGGATCGCAGCAGTTCGAAGCGGTGGGCCTGGCGAAATCGCTGGTCGAGAAGTACTTCACCGGTACGTCGTCGAACATCGAGGGGATCGACGTGTTCGACGTCGCCGACGAGGCGATTCGCGTGCACCGCGCGGCGTTCGACGAGCGCGACCCGGTGCTCGCGGACATGCTCGACGCGGGCGGCGAGTACGCCTGGCGCGTGCGCGGCGAGGAACATGCCTGGACGCCCGACGCAATCGCCAAGCTGCAGCAGGCCGCGAAAGCCAACTCGTATTCCACCTACAAGGAATACGCCGCGATCATCAACGACCAGGCGCGCCGCCACCTTACCTTCCGCGGGCTGTTCGATTTCCGCTTCAGCAAGCCGGTGCCGATCGAGGAGGTCGAGCCCGCCAAGGAGATCGTCAAGCGCTTCTCCACCGGCGCGATGTCGCTTGGCTCGATCTCGACCGAAGCGCACACCACGCTCGCCATCGCCATGAACCGCATCGGCGGCAAGTCGAACACCGGCGAGGGCGGCGAGGACCGCCGGCGCTACGCGCTCGTCAAGGCAGGGGAATCACTACAAGGTCGGCTGGGAAAAACACGAATCGAAGTCGACATCCCCCTGCGCGAGGGCGACTCGATGAAGTCGAAGATCAAGCAGGTCGCGTCGGGCCGCTTCGGCGTGACCGCCGAATACCTGGCGAGCGCCGAGATGCTGCAGATCAAGATCGCGCAGGGCGCGAAGCCCGGCGAGGGCGGACAGCTGCCCGGCAAGAAGGTCTCCGAATACATCGCCGAGCTGCGCTATTCGACGCCGGGCGTGGAGCTGATCTCGCCGCCGCCGCATCACGACATCTACTCGATCGAGGACCTGGCGCAGCTGATCCACGATCTCAAGAACTCCAACCCGCAGGCGGCGATCTCGGTGAAGCTCGTCTCGGAGATCGGCGTCGGCACCATCGCCGCGGGCGTCGCCAAGGGCAAGTCGGACCACGTCACCATCGCCGGCCACGACGGCGGTACCGGCGCCTCGCCCTGGTCGTCGATCAAGCACGCCGGCACCCCGTGGGAGCTCGGCCTCGCGGAGACGCAGCAGACGCTGGTCCTGAACCGGTTGCGCGGCCGGATCGCCGTCCAGGTCGACGGCCAGATGAAGACCGGCCGCGACGTGGTCATCGGCGCGATCCTCGGCGCCGATGAGTTCGGCTTCGCCACCGCGCCGCTGGTCGTCGAGGGCTGCATCATGATGCGCAAGTGCCACCTCAACACCTGCCCGGTGGGCGTGGCGACCCAGGACCCGGAGCTGCGCCGGAAGTTCGAAGGCAAGCCGGAGCACGTGGTGAACTATTTCTTCCATGTCGCGGAAGAGGCGCGCGAGCTGATGGCGCGCCTCGGCGTGCGCACGGTCAATGAGCTGATCGGCCGCACCGACCTGCTCGACACGCGCAAGGGCATCGAGCACTGGAAGGCAAAAGGCCTCGACTTCTCGCGCGTTTTCGCGATGCCGCAGGTTCCGGACGGCGTCGCGGTCTATCACCGCGAGAAACAGGACCACGGCCTGGAGAAGGCGCTCGACAACCGCCTGATCGAGCTCGCCCGCCCGGCGCTCGAGCGGCGCGAGAAGGTCAACATCGAGATCCCGATTCGCAACATCAACCGTACCGCCGGCACGATGCTCTCGTACGAGATCGCCAAGCGCTACGGCCACGAAGGCCTGCCCGACGACACGATCCATGTGCGCCTCGCGGGCTCGGCCGGCCAGAGCTTTGGCGCCTTCCTCGCCCACGGCGTCACCCTCGACCTCGTCGGCGACACCAACGACTACTGCGGCAAGGGCTTGTCCGGCGGGCGCCTCTCGGTGCAGCCTTCGCCCAAGTTCCGCGGCGAGCCGACCGAGAACATCATTACCGGCAACGTCGTTCTTTACGGCGCGATCGCCGGCGAAGCCTACTTCCGCGGCGTCGCGGGCGAGCGCTTCGCGGTGCGGAACTCGGGCGCGCACGCGGTGGTGGAGGGCGTCGGCGACCATGGCTGCGAATACATGACCGGCGGGGTCGTCGTGGTGCTCGGCGCCACCGGCCGCAACTTTGCCGCCGGCATGTCCGGCGGCTACGCCTACGTGCTCGACGCCGACGGCGAATTCAGGAAGCGTTGCAATCTCGCGATGGTCGATCTCGAGCCGCTAGCCGATGCCGAGGACGACGCGAGGCTCAAGCGCCTGATCGAGAATCACGCGCGCTACACCGGTTCGAAGAGGGCGCAGGACATCCTCGCAAACTGGTCGCAGTACCGCGGCAAATTCGTGAAAGTGTTCCCGAAGGAGTACCGCCGGGCACTGGCCGAGCTCGGGCAGAAGAAAGTCGCGGCGTAATGGGAAAGATCACCGGATTCCTCGAGTTCGAGAGGCTCGAGGAAGACCACGAGACGGTCGAGGCGCGCAAGAAGCACTACCGCGAGTTCCACCTGCGCCTGTCCGACGAGGCGGCGGCGACCCAGGGCGCGCGCTGCATGGATTGCGGCATCCCCTTCTGCCAGAGCGGCTGCCCGGTCAACAACATCATCCCCGACTGGAACGACCTCGTTTACCGGCAGGACTGGAAGAACGCGATCCAGGTGCTGCATTCGACCAACAATTTTCCCGAGTTCACGGGCCGCGTCTGCCCGGCGCCTTGCGAAGAGGCGTGCGTGCTGCGCATCAACGCCGATCCGGTCGGCATCAAGTCGATCGAGCACGCGATCAGCGACAAGGCCTGGGAAGAAGGCTGGGTGCGGCCGCAGGCCGTGCCGCGCAAGAGCGGCAAGAAAGTCGCGGTGGTCGGCTCGGGGCCAGCGGGCCTCGCCTGCGCGCAGCAGCTGGCGCGCGCCGGGCACGACGTCACCGTCTTCGAGAAGAGCGACCGCATCGGCGGGCTGCTGCGCTACGGCATCCCTGATTTCAAGCTCGACAAGGGCGTGATCGACCGCCGGCTCGAGCAGATGCGCGGCGAGGGCGTGAAGTTCCGCGCCGGCGTGCTCGTCGGCGTGCAGAAGCCCGGCAAGGGCGTTGGCAGCGACGCCCGCGAGAGCGTCGCACCGCAAAAGATGCTGACCGAGTTCGACGCCGTGGTGCTTGCCGGCGGCGCCGAGCAGCCGCGCGACCTGCCGATTCCCGGCCGCGAGCTGCGGGGCGTGCACTACGCGATGGAATTCCTGCCTCTGCAAAACAAGCGCGTCGCCGGCGACGCCGAAGTGCCCGAGTTGAACGCGACCGGCAAGCACGTGGTGGTGATCGGCGGCGGCGACACCGGCTCGGACTGCATCGGCACCTCCAACCGGCAGCAGGCAGCCTCGGTCACCAATTTCGAGCTGTTCCCGATGCCGCCCGACGTCGAGCGCAATCCGGTCTGGCCCTACTGGCCGACGCGGCTGCGCACGTCGTCCTCGCACGAAGAAGGCGTGAAGCGCGCCTGGTCGATCGCCACCAAGCAGTTCATCGGCGAGGGCGGCAAAGTGCGCGCCCTCAGGACCGTGAAGCTCGAGTGGCAGGACGGCAAGCCGGTGGAAGTCCCCGGAAGCGAACAGGAGATGCCTGCCGACCTTGTGCTACTCGCGATGGGCTTCATCTCGCCCATGCAATCGATGCTCGAGGAATTCGGCGTGCAGAAGGACGCGCGCGGCAACGCCAAGGCCGACACGGACGGCGCGCGCGCCTACGTGACTTCGGCGCCGAAGGTGTTCGCGGCCGGCGACACGCGCCGCGGGCAGTCGCTCGTCGTCTGGGCGATCCGCGAGGGACGGCAGTGCGCGCGCGCGGTCGACGAGTTCCTCATGGGGTTTTCAGAGCTGCCCCGCTGAGCGCGAGTACCGCGAAGCTGGCGAGCCAGTGCTCGCCGACGTAGTCCCCGCCGACCACATGCGGCATCGCTGCCGCGAGATTCGTTTCCGCGGCTTCTTTCAGGCCGAGTGCGTTCAGGCACCAGGCGCGCGAGAGGCACAGGCCGTCGAGGTGGCTCTGCTTCGCGTCGCTGCGGTCGGCGACGGTCGGCGGCTCCGCCAGCGGGCCGATCCCCGAAGGCAGGAAGCTGTTCAGCCACCGGCCGAACTCCACCGGATCGAGCAGCTGCTGCATCAGCACCGCCTCGACCAGCGCCGGCGAGAGGAAGTCGTCGAGCGACGGCTCGTAGGCAAGCGGTGCGTCGCGATCGGAGCCGTACCAGCGCCTGGCCGCTTTCCTGATTTCCATCTCGAGGGGCAGGTCGCCGTTCGCGCGTGCGTAATCGAGCGCGAGAATGCAGGCGAAAGCCGTGTTGGCGTGGCTGCCGGCGCGGATCGGGTAGGGCAGGCCGACGAACTGCGCCATCCTGGATGCAACCTCCTGCGCCAGTGGCGCAAGTGCTCGCGACCAGCGCGACTTCATCCGCAGAGCCTCCGCCTGCAGCTCGAGCAGCCACGCCCACCCGTAGGGCCGCTCGAAGAGCGGATTGGCTTGCAAATAGCGCAGCTCGACCTCAAGCGCCGTTGGCGTCAGGTGGGCGTCGAGCAGCGCGGCGATGCGGCCGTTCTCGGGCAGCATCGGGTAGAGGCGCAGCGCGCGCACCAGCAGCCAATGCATGTGCACGGCCGAATGCCAGTCGTAGCTGCCGAAGAACGCCGGGTGAACCTTCCTCGGCGCAAGCTCGTCCTGCGGCGTGCGCATCAGGTGAGCGATTGCGCGCGGGTACTCCCGTTCGGTGTTGGCAAGCGCGACGCGGGCCAGTGCGCCGGCGAGCTCTTCGGAGAGCATGTCTAGAGGATGCGCTTGCGAAGCTGCGTGGTGGCGATCTCGGCGACGACCACCACGGCGAAGATCGCGACCAGGATCATCGCCGCGCGTTCCCACTGGAAGAGGTTGAGCGCCGTGTCGAGCGCCATGCCGACGCCGCCGGCGCCGACCAGGCCGAGCACCGCCGACTCGCGCACGTTGATGTCCCAGCGGAAAAGTACGATGCCCCAGAACGCCGGCCGCACCTGCGGCCAGTAGCCCTTGATCGCGAGCGACAGCCATGGCGCGCCGCTCGCTTCGAGCGCCTCGATGCTGCCGCGGTTCGCTTCCTCGAGCGCCTCGCCAAGCAGCTTGCCGGTGAAGCCGATCGAGTGGAAGGCGATCGCCAGCGTGCCGGCGAGCGCGCCCGGACCGAACACCGCGACGAAGAACAGCGCCCAGATGAGCGTATTGACCGAGCGCGCCGAGACGAGGATCAGCTTCGCCGCGTAGTTGAGCCAGGGGTACGGCGTGACGTTGCGCGCCGCGAGGAAGGCGACCGGCACCGCCATGAACACGGCGGCGACGGTGCCGAGCGTGGCGATATGCAGCGAATCGATCATTGGCTCGTGCACGCCCTCGGGATAGAAGCCCCAGGCGACCGGCCACATGCGCCGCAGCATGTCGAGGATCTGCTCGGGCGCGTCGTAGAGAAACTCGGGGATGACCTCGACGGTCTGCAGCGAGGCGACGATCGCCGCGACGATGCCGAAATACACGGCGAAGCGGCCGATGCGCTCCGCCGGCGTGAAGCGCCGCCACTCCCGCTCGACGATCGCGCTCACACCTTGAAGACGCGCTTGATGCGCATCGTCAGGATCTCGCCCGCCATGATGAGGACGATGATGGTGAGGACGATGGCGCAGACGAAGTCGTAGTCGAAGCGCTGGAAGGCCGCGAACAGCGTGCCGCCGATGCCGCCTGCGCCGACGATGCCGACCATGGTCGAATTGCGCAGGTTGGCGTCGGTTTCATAGGAGATGAAGCCGACGAACCGCGAGAACACCTGCGGCACGACGGCATAGCTGACGACCGAGAGGAAGGGTGCCCCCGTGGCGCGCACCGCTTCGACCTGCTTCAGAGAGATTTCCTCGATCGCCTCGGTCATCAGCTTGCCGAGGAAGCCGATCGACGCGACGGTGAGCGCGAGGATGCCCGCCAGCGCGCCGAAGCCGACCGCCTTGACGAAAAGGATCGCGACGATCACCGGATGGAAGGTCCGGCATAGAACCATGATCGCGCGCGCCGGCCAGCTGGCCCACACCGGCATCAGGTTGCGCGCGGCGAAGAGCGCAAGCGGCGCGGAAATGAGCACGCCGAGCGCCGATGCGACGACAGCGATCTGCAGGCTCTCCACCATGCCCTTGGCGAGAAGCTCCCAGCGCTTGAAGTCGGGCGGGAAGAGGCGGGAGACGAACTTCGCGCCATGCTCGAGGCCGACGGCGAAGCGAGCCGGGGTGAACTCGAGATGCGAAGCGGCGTAGAACACATAGACGCCGAACAGCAGCCACGCCGCGCGCGCCCACCAGTTCGGCGGGAAGGCGAGGTCAGTCGAGCCAGTCCTGGCCGCCATAGATCTGCTTGAGGTGCGCTTCGGTGAGTGCCTCGGGCGACCCGTCGTAGACCACGTGCCCGCCGGTCATGCCGATGACGCGGTCGGCGAAGCGCCGCGCGAGCTCGACGTTGTGGATATTGATGATCACGGGGAAGCCGTGCATCTCCGAGAGCGTCTCCATCAGCGCCATGATCTCGACCGAGGTCTTCGGGTCGAGCGACGAGGTCGGTTCGTCGGCGAGCAGCAGGCGCGGCTCCTGCATCATGGCGCGGGCGATGCCGACGCGCTGGCGCTGGCCGCCCGAGAGGCTGTCGGCGCGCGCCTGCGCGTGCGCCGAGAGGCCGACGGTCTCGAGCAGGTCGAAGGCGCGGCCGATGTCGCGCGGCGGATAGCGCCGCAGCCATGCCTTGAACGGCGAGACGTAGCCGAGCCGCCCGCAGAGCAGGTTCTCCATCACCGTCAGGCGCTCGACCAGGTTGTACTCCTGGAACACCATGCCGATGCGCCGTCGCGCGGAGCGCAGTTCTCCGCGCGTCAGCTTGACGAGATCCTTGCCTTCGAAAAGCACTTCCCCGCTGGTCGGCTCCACGAGGCGGTTGATGCAGCGGATGAGCGTCGACTTGCCGGTGCCCGAAGGCCCGATGATGGCCGTGATGCCGCGCGGCGCGAACTCGAGGTCGATGCCGCGCAGCACCGGCGTGCCGGCGACGTACTCCTTGGACAGGCCCCGCAGCACCAGCGCCGGCGCGCGGCGCTCCTCGACGCGAGCGGCGGGCGCCTTCTCGGTCGAGACGGGCTCCACGCGCTACTTCTTCTGCGACTTCTTCAGGGCCTCGGTTTCCTTCTTCGCCAGCTCGTCGTACGCCGCCTTGTTGAATTTCTCGCCGCTGCCCTCGGCGACCTGGCGCACGATCGCCCAGTCCTTCTGGTAGGTGATCGGGAAGAAGCGGTCGGCGCCGCCGAACGCCTTCTGCATCTCGGCGGGGAAGCGGTAGGCATAGAAGCACTTGAGCATGGTGTCGCGCAGCTTCGGCTCGAGGTCGTGCGCGTAGGCGAATGACGAGGTCGGGAAGGTCTGGCTCTTCCAGATGACGCGGAAATCCTCGAGCTTGATCTGGCCGCGCTCCGCCATGCGCTTGAAGACGTCGCTCGCCACGGGCGCGGCGTCGAAGTCGCCGGAATTCACGCCCATGATCGACTGGTCGTGCTTGCCGGAGTAGAGCACCTTGTAGTCCCTATCGGGGACCACGCCCTCCTTCGGGAACAGCGCGCGCGGCGCGAGGTTGCCGGAGTTGGAGGAGGGCTGCACGTGCGCGACCTTCTTGCCTTTGATATCGCCGATCTTCTGGATCGGACTGTCCTTCTTCACGATCAGCCACAGCTGGTAGCCCTGCCACTCGTGCGCGTCGCCCTTGACCGCGAAGGGCACCGCACCGGCGAGATTGACCGCGAAGTTGGTCGGGCCGGTGGAGAAGCCGCCGACGTGCAAGCGGCCGGAGCGCATCGCCTCGATCTCGGCGGCGTTCGACTGCACCTGGTAGAACACGACGCGCTTGGCGGTGCATTTCGCGAGGTAGTCGGTAAACGGCTTGAAGGCGTTCTCATAGACCGCAGGGTCCTCGACCGGCGTATAGGTGAACACCAGCGTCGACGGGTTCTTCAGCTTCCTCGGGTCCTTCGGCGTATCGGCGACCAGGTCGCGGTTCTCGTCGCAGTAGAGCGCGTCGAGCTCGCCGCGGTTGCCGCAGGCGTCCTGGGCGAGTGCCGCGCCGCATCCCGCCGCGGCCAGAAAACACAATGCAACCAGTCTCATATCCCCTCCTCAGTGCAAAGAATATTAGCCTAGAATTCCGGCGATGCCGCTCGACGTGATCGTGCTTGCCGCCGGCCTCGGCAAGCGCATGCATTCCGATCTGCCGAAGGTTCTCCACCCGCTCGCCGGCCGGCCCCTGCTCGCGCACGTTCTCGAGGCCGCGCAGTCCCTGTCACCGCGCAAGACGATCGTTGTGCACGGGCATGGCGCGGAGCGCGTGCGCGCGGCCTTCCCCGATCCGCAGCTCGCCTGGGCGCTGCAGGCCGAGCAGCTCGGCACCGGCCACGCGGTGATGCAGGCAATGCCGCACGTCGCAGCGGACCAGGTTTTGATTCTCTATGGCGACGTGCCGCTTATCCGGAAGGCAACGCTGGAGCGGTTGTGCGCGGCGGGGCGCGGCGGCCTCGCGCTCCTCACGGTCGATCTGTCCGAGCCAAGGGGCTATGGCCGGATCGTTCGCGAGGGCGGGAAGGTGACGCGCATCGTCGAGGAAAAGGACGCCTCCGCTGCGGAGAAGGCGATCCGCGAGGTGAACGCGGGGTTCATGGCGATGGACGCGAAGCGGCTCGCCGCCTGGACAAAGAAGCTCTCCAATCGCAACGCACAGAAGGAGTACTACCTCACCGACGTCGTCGCGCTCGCAGTGGGGGAGGGGGTGCGCGTCGAGGCGGTGAAGGTCGAGGATCCCTGGGAAGTCGCCGGCGTTAATTCCAAGCAGGAGCTCGCTGCGCTCGAGCGCGTTGCGCAGTCGCGCGAGGCCGCGCGCCTTCTCGAAGCGGGCGTGACGCTCGCCGATCCGGCGCGCATCGACGTGCGCGGCGCGCTGGAATGCGGCCGCGACGTCTCGATCGACGTGAACTGCGTCTTCGAGGGCAGGGTGCGGCTCGCGAACGGCGTGCGCGTCGGCCCGAACTGCGTGCTGCGCGACGTCACCATCGCCGAGGGTAGCGAGGTGCGCGCTTTTTCGCATCTCGACCACGCCGACGTCGGCGCGCGCTGCCTGATCGGGCCTTATGCCAGGCTGCGGCCCGGCGCGAGCCTCGCCGACGAGGTGCACATCGGCAATTTCGTCGAGGTGAAGGCGAGCCGCGTCGGCAAGGGCTCGAAGGCCAACCACCTCTCCTACGTCGGCGACTCCGAGGTCGGCGCCAACGTCAACATCGGCGCCGGCACGATCACCTGCAACTACGACGGCGTGAACAAGAACCGCACCGTGATCGAGGACGACTGCTTCATCGGCTCGGACGCGACGCTGGTGGCGCCGGTGCGCATCGCGCGCGGTTCCTACATCGGCGCCGGCTCGACCATCAACAAGGACACGCCCGCCGGCCAGTTGACGGTCGCGCGCGCGCGGCAGACGTCGATCCCCGGCTGGACGCCGCCAAAGAAGGCGGAAAAGAAGAAAGGCTAGCGACATGTGCGGCATCGTCGGCGCCGCAGCGCGCCGGGACATCGTGCCGGTGCTGGTGGAGGGATTGCGCCGGCTGGAATATCGCGGCTACGACTCGTGCGGCGTGGCGGTGCTCGATGGCGCCGGCATCGACCGGATCCGCAGCGTCGAGCGCGTCGCCGACCTGGCGAAGCAGATCAAGGGCAACAAGGTGCAGGGCGCGACCGGCATCGCGCACACCCGCTGGGCGACGCACGGCGCGCCGCTGACCCGGAACGCGCACCCGATGATGTCGCGCGACGAGATCGCCGTGGTGCACAACGGCATCATCGAGAACTACGAGGAGCTGCGTACCGAGCTGAAGGCGAAGGGCTATGCCTTCGACAGCCAGACCGATACCGAGGTCATCGCCCACCTCGTGCACAGCCATTACGACGGGGACCTGTTCTTCGCGGTGCGAAAGGCCGTGAAGCGTCTCGCCGGCGCCTATGCCATCGCCGTCGTGGCGAAGAGCCAGCCCGGCCGCGTGGTGGGCGCCCGTGCCGGCAGCCCGCTGGTGGTCGGCGCGGGCGCGCAGGAGAACTTCCTCGCCTCCGACGCGATGGCGCTCGCGGGCACGACCGACCGCATCGCCTATCTGGAGGAGGGCGACGTCGCCGAGGTCGGCCTGGACGGCTATCGCGTGTTCGATGCCGCCGACCGGCAGGCGAAGCGCGAGCTGCGAACGGTGAAAGCCGAGAGTGCCACCGTGGAGCTCGGACCGTACCGGCACTACATGCAGAAGGAGATCTTCGAGCAGCCGGCCGCGGTTGCCGGCACGCTCGAGGGAATCGAATCGGTGACGCCGGCGCTGTTCGGCGCCGGCGCGGAGCGCATCCTGCGTGGCGCGAAAAGGGTGCTCGTCCTCGCTTGCGGCACGAGCTACTACTCGGGGATGACCGCCAAATACTGGCTGGAGGGTATCGCCGACCTGCCTACCCAAGTGGAGATCGCGAGCGAATACCGCTACCGCAAGAGCATTCCGGATCCGGCAACGCTGGTCGTGGTGGTGTCGCAGTCGGGCGAGACGGCCGACACGCTGGCCGCGCTGCGCCATGCCCAATCGCTCGGTCAGAAGCGCACGCTTGCGGTCTGCAACGTCGCGACCAGCGCCATGATGCGCGAGACGCGGCTCAAGTTCCTCACGCACGCCGGGGTCGAGATCGGCGTCGCGTCCACCAAGGCCTTCACCACCCAGCTGGTCGCGCTCTTCCTCCTCGCGCTGACGCTGGCAAAACTGCGGAAGAAGCTTTCCCGTAAGGAGGAGCAGAAGCACCTGCTGCGCCTGCGCCACCTGCCCAACGCCCTCGGCGCCGCGCTCGCCCTCGAGCCGCAGCTCATCGCCTGGGCCGAGCGCTTCGCGAAGAAGGAGCACGCGCTCTTCCTCGGCCGCGGCTTGCACTACCCGATCGCGCTGGAAGGCGCGCTCAAGCTGAAGGAGATCTCCTACATCCACGCCGAGGCCTATCCGGCCGGGGAGCTCAAGCACGGGCCGCTCGCGCTCGTCACCGCCGAGATGCCGGTAGTCAC
>Ga0134122_10003234_pt1 | contig 12072 bp, 9 predicted proteins | sample KB302_FD_96461 | JGI IMG/M metagenome (GOLD analysis project Ga0134122, IMG submission 96461) | Terrestrial soil microbial communities without Nitrogen fertilizer from Kellogg Biological Station, Michigan, USA - KB3-0-2 | ecosystem: Environmental > Terrestrial > Soil > Unclassified ...
ATCGCCGGCATGACGGCGTGCCACAACACGGCCATGGGCAGGCGGTAGAGCGGGCGGTAATCGCCGTAATATCCGGTGTGGCCGCCTATGAGCACGAGACGCGCCTGCTCGGCGGCATTGCCCGCCCCTCCCACCAGCCAGGCACCAACGGAATGGGCGATTCCGACGATCTTGGCATCTGGGAACCGAGCCCTCAGCCAGGCGATGGCCGCCGTGCAATCGTATTCCGACCAGTCCTCCACTTCGGCTGCGAATCCGCGCAACGTGCCCGGACGCGATCGCCCGATTCCGCGGTAGTCGTAGGTGAGCGTAGGCATGCCGGCCCCGGCGAGAAAGGCGGCAAAGTTCTGGTAGCGGCTCGCCGGGATACCGGCGCCGCAGTGGACGACGGCGACCCGCGGGGCCGCCTTTTCGCCGTCCGCGGCGTGCAGCGAACCGGCGAGCTCGTAACCGTCGCCCGAGCGGAACTGGACCGGACTTGCCACTTACCGAGAATAAGCCGTTAAGCGCTGGATCGGCGACGTTCCTGCAGGTGCTGCTCGAGCTGGCTGCGGGCCGCCGCGAGCTCCTCGACAAGCCGGCGGTGCACGCTAGGCGCCTGAATGCGAACCTCGGCGTCGGTTAGGCCGCCGAGGCTGCCGCACAGCCGCGTGAGCCGGTCGGTACCGATGCTCGCAGACGACCCCTTCAAGGCGTGCAACAGCGAGCGAATCTCGTGGTAATCGCGGGTCGCAAGCGCCTGCTCCATGCGCGCGAGGATGCCGGCGCTGTCGGTAACGAACACGTTGACCAGCTTCTCGATGAAGGCGACCGACGAGCCGAGCTCCTCGAGATGTCGCAGCGTTTCGGCATTAATGACGGCGAGCGCCGCCGGCGTAGCTGAAGCCGGGCTCGCCGCAGGCTCGGCCCGGCGCGCCGCCTCGGCCTTGCCCGGGGCGAGAGACTGGATCTGCTCGAGCAGCCGCGTGGTCTCGATCGGCTTGGAAAGGAAGGCGTCGGCGCCCGCCTCGAGCGCTTCGCGTTTCGCCTCGGTCGTCACGTCCGCCGACAGCATGATGATCGGCAGCCGCGTGCGCCCGCGCGTCATGAGCCGCAGCGCCTGCAGCGCCTCCATGCCGCCCATGCCGGGCATGTTGCGATCCAGGATCACTAGCTCCTGCGCGCTGCGCTCCACGGCATCGAGCGCCTGCTCGCCGTCGTTCACCAGGGTGACGGCGTGGCCGGCGCGCTCCAGGATCCGGCCGATCACCTCGCGGTTGGTGGGATTGTCGTCCGCGACCAGGATGCGCAGCGACGACCCGGCGCTCGCGCGCCGCGCGTAGTCCCGCAGGCGCACCACGCCTTCACGCACCTCGTCGCCCGCCGCGACCGAGTGCAGCACGTTGAACAGGCGCCGCTTGTCGAACGGCAGCTCGAGCACCGCGGCGAATCCGGAAGACAGCATTTCGAAGCGCCGCACGTCGGAGTCGCGCGGCACCGCGAGGATCGTCGGCGGCGCCGGATTCGGGGCGGCCCGCCGGAAGCGCTGTGCAAGCTGCGCGTCCTCGGCGCTCGCATAGAGGAGCGCGCTGTGGTAGGGCCGCGCCAGGCTGATGTCCGAAACGAGCCGCTCTACGCCCTCCTCGAGCGTCGCGCCGGCGACCGGGCTCGCGCCCCAGCCGGCGAGCGCGTCTTCCAGCGCGCTGCGCTCGCTTGCCGGAAAGCCGACCAGCAGCACGCGCGCGCCGCGCAACTCGGCGCTCATCTCGCCGCTCGCCGTTCCCGCGCGCTCGGGCTGCTTCTCGAGGTCGACCTCGACCCAGAAAGTGCTGCCCAGGCCGAGCGCGCTCTCGAGGCCGATGCGCCCTCCCATCAGCCCGACGAGCTGCTTCGCGATGGTGGTGCCCAGGCCCGTGCCGCCGAAGCGCCGCGTGGTCGACTCGTCGGCCTGGACAAAGCTCTCGAAGATCTTGGCCTGCGCCTCCGCGGCGATGCCGATGCCGGTGTCGCGGATGGAGAACTTCAGGCGCACCGAGGATTCAGTCTCGGACTGGACCGATACGTGCACCGTCACGCCGCCTTTCTCGGTGAACTTCACGGCGTTGCCCGCGAGGTTGATCAGCACCTGGCGCAGGTGATGGGGGTCGCCGCGCAGCGCCGGCGGGACCTCGGGCATGATCGACACCACGAAGTCGACGCCCTTCGCCGCGGCCTGCGCCGATACGATGCGGCAGGTGCTGTTCACCAGCGCGTGCAGGTCGAAATCCGTCTTCTCGACCAGGACCTTGCCGGCCTCGATCTTGGAGAAGTCGAGCACGTCCTCGACCAGGCCGAGCATCACGCGCGAGGAACCGCGCAGCGTCTGCAGCATGTCCGCCTGCTCGCGGCTGAGCGACGTGTCGCGCAGCAGATCGGCCATGCCGATGATCGCATTCAGCGGGGTGCGCAGCTCGTGGCTTACCATGGAGATGAAGCGGCGCTTGGCGAGGTTGGCGGCCTCGGCGCGGGCCACCGCGTCGAACATGCGCCTCACCAGCGTCAGCACGTACAGACTTACCGCAACCATGCCGATGAGCAGACCCACGCCCACCGCGGCATGCGCGCGCCAGAAGTCGTTGACGTAGATGACGATGCCGAAGCCGACCACGCTCATGGCGAGCTCGGACAGCAGGTACAGGGCCCCGAAACGGAAGCCGCTTCCGAGCGTCACCCACAGATAGAAGAGAAAAAACTGCGCCCCCGATTCACCGAAAAGCAGCATGCAGGTGCTGATCGCAGTGACGTCGAAGAGCTGAGCAAAGATCCGCCGCGCGGGCGAGATGTTCGTCGAGTAGGCGATCCACATAAAGATCAGCAGCGCAAACACCACGAACGTACTGGGGGCGTATATCGCCAGGGGGTCGTGATGCACCAGCGCGCCCGGGAGAAGATAGGCGAAACAGAGCACGCACATGACGATTCGCAGGACCCCCTGCTCGTGCTCGGTGTCGGGCCGCGCGGCGAGCCGCGTCCGCAGCCGCTGCAGCGTGTTCGCGCGCGCAGGCGCGTCGCCGGAAACCGCGGCCTGCGGGCCCCGCTTGCCGCTCACGAGCTCGCCGCCGCCGGGCGGGGGTCCTGCCATTGGCTCTGGATCTCCGTGATCTCTCTTCGCAGGCTGATGAAGGCATCGACCAGGCGCGGATCGAAATGGCGGCCGCGCTGGCCGGCGAGGTACTGGAACGCCCGCTCGGCCGGCCATGGCTGCTTGTAGGGCCGCAGTGAGGTGAGCGCGTCGTAGACGTCCGCGACCGCGACGATGCGGGCGCAGAGCGGGATGTGGTCAGCCACCAGGCCGTTGGGATAGCCGGTGCCGTCGAACTTCTCGTGGTGGCCGAGCGCGATCAGCGCCCCCATGCGCACGTACTTGGAAGCGCTGCCCTTCAGGATCTCGTGCCCGATCAGGGGATGGCGGCGCATGACCTGCCACTCGGCCTCGTCGAGCTTGGCGGGCTTGAGCAGGATCTGGTCGGGAATGCCGATCTTGCCGATGTCGTGCAGCGGCGCGGCGAGCTCGATGGTCTCGGCCTCGTCGCGGTCGAGGCCGATGGCGCCCGCGATGAGCCGCGAGTAGCGCGCCATGCGGATGAGGTGATAGCCGGTCTCCTCGTCGCGGAACTCGCCCGCGCGAGCCAGTCTCAACAAAGTCTCCTTCTCGCGCTCCCTCACCTCGCGCGTGGCGTCCTCCACCATGTGCTCGAGCAGGCGCCTGCGGTCCTCGAGCGCGAGCTGCTGCCGGCGCAGCGTGAGCAGGTTGCGGCAACGCGCAAGGCATTCGCGCGCATCGACCGGCTTGGTGAGGAAATCGGTGATGCCCGCGTCGAGCGCCGCATAGCGGACCTTGCGGTCGTCGTGCACCGTCACCATCACGATCGGCACGTGCTCGTAGCCCGGAAGCGCGCGCAGGCGCTTCACGAACTCGATGCCGTCCATGTCCGGCATCATGTAGTCGACGAGGACGAGGTCCGACACGTGGCGCGTCGCCCATACCACGGCATCGACCGGCCGGGCGAAGCCTTCGACCGCGACGCGCTCGTCGAGGCTTCGCACCACCTGCTCGAGGATGGCACGGCCGGTCGACTGGTCGTCGACCACCATCACCGTGTTACGCGCCGAAGGCAGCACCCTGACCTGTGCCTTGGCCATCGTTCCCCCGGGGTTATTGATTCCGCTCGGGAAAGCCTAGCCGCCCCGACCCGCCAGTGTCCAGTAATTCACGGGCCTTTTGACGGATTTTTAATCGACCGGCGTGATTTGCTGCGCGCAGCCGGCTCAACCGTTGTATCGGCGCAAAAGCAGCGCAGCATTATGCCCGCCGAAGGCGAAGGACTGCGACAAGCCGACCTGCGGATGGAACGCCTGCGCGCTGCGGACGAAGTTCAGGTCGCAGCAAGCTGTCTCAAGATTCTTGTTGATGTGCGTTCTTCCGTCGCGCAGTGTCAGGGCGGTGACCAGGGCCTCGAAGGCCCCGCTCGCTCCGATGGTATGGCCGAGCAGCGATTTGGTTGAATTGACCGCAACCGTCCCGCCGAACACGCGCTCGATCGCCCTGGATTCGATCTCGTCGTTGTTCCGCGTGCCGGTGCCGTGGGCGTTCACGTAGCCGACGGCGGCGGCTTCCAGGCCGGCGTCGGCGAGACCGGCACGGATCATGCGCTCGATCTGCGCGCCGTCGGGTGCCATGGCCATCATCGAGTGTGCATCGAAGGTTTCGGCGAAGCCGACCAGTTCCGCGATCACGGGCGCGCCGCGGCGCAGCGCATGTTCAAGCTCCTCCAGCACGAGCAACGCCGCCCCGCCCTGGCTGAACAGGAATCCCGAGCGCTTCTGGTCGAACGGACGGTTGGCGCTCGCGGGGTCGCCGCAATCCCTGACCAGCGTGCCGGCGACGTCGAAGCCGCGAAAGATATGGCCGTGCTCGTCGTTCAGGAACTCCGAGCCTCCCGCGAGCGCCAGCTCGAGCTCGCCGCCGCGCACGGCGCGATAGGCGTTGCCGACCGAGACCGTCCCCGAGGCGCAGGCGACGCAGTACGTGACGTTCGGCCCCTGGAGCGAGAACTTGTTGGCGATCATCGCGGAGCCCGCGTTGGGCATCAGCATGGAGACGACAAACGGGTTGTAGCGCCGGCCGTGGGACAGGTGGACGTCATGACTGTGCAGGAAGGTGCAGGCGCCGCCGATTCCCGTTCCGAGAAAAACGCCGACGCGCGCCGAGTCCTCGCCGGCGAGCGTGAAGGCGCGTGCGCGCTGCGCCGGCACCAGGCTGAACCCGGCGTTGAGCAGTGCCTCGCGCGCCGCCGCCAGGGCCAGCATCGCGAACGGGTCGAGCTGCAGGCGCTCCGTCCGCACGATGCCGAGCGCCTCGAAATCGATCTCCGGCAGCGGTGACCACAGGCGCGAATGCAGCTCGGCGTACCGATCCCACGCGCTCGGAATGGCGGCGACTGCGGAGATGCCCTCCAGGCAATTTCGCCAGAATTGCTCCAGGCCGATGCCGATTGCACTGACGGCACCGCCCGCCGAGATCACCACCCGGCGTCTCATGCCGGCGGCGATTGTTCGAGCTTCTTCTCGATGAAACCGATGATGTCCTGGATCGTGGCGAGACCGGCCACCTGCTCGGGCGCCATCGAGTCGTCCTGGAATTCGTCCTCCAAGGCGATGAACAACGTCATACGCTGCAGCGAATCCATCTTCAGATCGCTGCTCAAAGAGGTTGTCAATCTAATGTCTTCTTCCTTCAAGTTGGTCACCTCCGAGATGACCTTGATCACGCGCTGCTGCACATTGACTTTCATGGGTGGATGATACTGGCGGATTCCAACTCTGCAAACCGGCTGGACCGTCGCTCAGCTCGCCGCACCTTCCTTGAGCTCTTTGATACGCCAATGGGCGCGGCGATTAAGCGCCTCGTCGTTCTGTGAAAGCCGCAGACTCTGCGGCAAGGCGACGAGTTCGATGTCGTAGCATTCCCTGCGCAAGTGCGCATAGTCCGCACGCGAGTCCACCCGTACCGGATCGATGCCCCCCGACATCGGATGCATTTTCTGCGAAGCCATGTAGCGGCAGAAGATGGCGATGCGCTGCTCCTCATCGGATCCGCGATGGTAACGAAGCAGAAAGGCGTAATAGCGCGCGTAGCATTGATATAGAAGCGCGATGCGTCTTTGTTTCGAAAAAACCGGGTGCGTCCACGTCGGGTAGGTGGCGTCGAACCGGTCGAGATTGGGCTCGGTGATGAGCCCCGCCTTGGAGAATGAATCGTATTGCTCCGTTCCGGGAATCGGGGTGAGAAGGTAGAACGATGCCACTTTTGGACGAAGCGTCTTCAGAAGCTCGAGATGATTCTGGACTTCGGCTTCATCGTCGTCGGGAAAGCCGATGATGTTGGAGAAATGGGGGCGGATTCCCGCGTCGGTGCACAAGCGAACGATGTCCGAGTAGCGCCGCGGGTCATTGTGATTTTTTCCGGCGGACTTGAGGGTTTTTCTGTTGAACGATTCAACCCCGACGAACATCTCGCAACAACCGGCCCGCCCCAGCAAATCCACCAGGTCGGGCTCTCTTGCGATCTGGGCGTCGCATTGGCAGAGAAAAGGCAGTCCCAGCCGCGAATCGATCATCGCCTGCAACAGCTCTCTGACCTGCGGAAATTTATTGAAATTGTCGGACACGAACATGATGAGTTCGACGCCCTTCCCTTTGGCGAGCTTCAAGCTCTCCAGGGTGCTCTCCAGAGCGGGGCTGCGTACCTGCCGCCCCGAGATTTTGATCACCGAACAGAAATTGCATTTATACGGGCAGCCGCGCACCGGGTAGAGTCCCAGCATCGGCACCCGGTAGCGCGAAAGGTCTGCGGGGCTCGGCGGCTTGATCACGACACCCGGCAAATCTTCCGCCCAGCGCTGATGCGAGCCATACACGGGCTGCAATTCACCTTCCAGGGCATCGTCCAGGATCTGCCACCAGATGAGTTCGGCTTCCGCCAGGGCGAAACTGACCCCGCGGCCCTGGAGCGAAGTGGTGTCGCAGGTCATGGCATGCGGCCCGCCGATCACGCAGTGGCGCACGCCGTGGCGGCGCGCGTAGGCGGCCAGATCGAGCGCGCGGTGAAACTGGTGAGACTGGACCCCGACCAGCGCGACCAGGGTGATCACGCTCGGGTCGTGACGCAGCAATTCGAGGTAACCGAGGTCCTGCCACACGTACTCGTCGACGGTGTGGACCTGGACCGGAGTGTCGCCGATCCTTTCCGGCGTCAGGCTGGCGATATGAAAAAGGGTCGCATTGGGCATGAACCCCTTCTTGAAACGCTCCACCGAGCCGTCGAGGCCGTACTTGCTCGGCTTGATTAATACGATTCGAAGCGGTTTCAAGGCGTTCCTGGGCCCCATCCGGCGCGCAGGGCAAGCATGTCAGGTGTTGGGTTATACCTTAGATTCTAGCGCCGAGGTAAAACCGGTCGAGACCTGCGGGTGAACGTAAATGCCAGCTCGAGATGGTGTCGGCGCCAATTCCTTTTAGCCTTACCTCGATGCACCGCCGCACGCAAGGCGTGAGAGCCGAACGGACGCGGCCGCCCATTGCATGGTGCCGGAAGAGAGACTCGAACTCTCATGGTGTTGCCACCGGCGGATTTTGAGTCCGCTGCGTCTACCGGTTCCGCCATTCCGGCGCCGAATCTGCCGCCGATGAAAATTATAATTGCAGCGGATGCTGGTATCCGAGTTCGACTACGAGCTGCCGGCCGAGCTCATCGCGCAGCACCCGGCGCCGGAGCGCCGCGCGAGCCGCCTGCTGCACCTGCGCGCCGACGGCGCGATCGATGACCTTGCATTCTCAGACCTGGCGCGCCTCGTCGACGAGCGCGACGTGCTGGTCCTGAACGATACCCGCGTGATCAAGGCGCGCCTCGCCGGGCACAAGGCGAGCGGCGGCAGGATCGAGCTCTTCGTCGAGCGCATCGTCGCGCCGCGCGAGGCCTTGGCGCTCATCCGGGCGAGCCATCCCCCCGCGGCCGGCTCCGTGCTCCTCGTCGGTGGGGCGGTTCGCGTGACCGTGGTTTCACGCGAGCAGGACCTGTACCGGGTCGCGTTCGCCGAGGAGATCGAGGGGGTGCTGGAGCGCTTCGGCGCCGTGCCGCTGCCGCCCTACATCACGCACGCTCCCGACGAAGCCGATGCCGAGCGCTACCAGACCGTGTACGCCCGGGCGCCGGGGGCGGTAGCGGCGCCCACCGCCGGCCTGCACTTCGATCGGGCGCTCCTCGCCGCGATCGAGGCGCGCGGCGCGGGGCTGGCGCGGCTCACGCTGCATGTCGGCGCCGGGACCTTCCAGCCGGTGCGCAGCGATACGGTCGAGGCGCATCGCATGCACAAGGAGCGCTATTCGATTCCGCTTCAGGCAATGAAGTCCCTGGAAAATCGACGCGTGCTCGCGGTAGGCACGACGTCGCTACGCGCGCTCGAGAGCGCCGCGCGCAGCCGCGAGCTCGAGGGCGAGACCGATCTTTTCATCTACCCGGGATTCGAGTTCCGCGTGGTCGGGCGGCTGCTCACCAACTTCCACCTGCCGAAGTCCACGCTGCTCATGCTGGTCAGCGCCTTCGCCGGCAAGGAGCGCATCCTGGAGGCCTATCACCACGCCATCGCCCTGCGCTACCGGTTCTTCTCGTACGGCGACGCTATGCTGATCGAAAGATGAACTTCAGCGTAATCGCCACCGACGGCGGGGCGCGGCGCGGGGTGCTCGAGCTGGCCCACGGGCGCGTCGACACGCCGGCATTCATGCCCGTCGGCACGTACGGCGCGGTCAAGGCAGTGTCGCCCGCCGAGCTCGCCGAGGCCGGTGCGCAGATCGTGCTCGGCAATACCTTTCACCTGTGGCTGCGTCCCGGACTTGAGGTCGTCGCCAAGCACGGCGGCCTGCACCGCTTCATGGGGTGGCGCGGCCCCATTCTCACCGACTCCGGCGGCTTCCAGGTGTTCAGCCTCGGAGCGCTGCGCAAGATCTCCGAGGAAGGGGTGCGCTTTGCTTCTCCGATCAACGGCGACCGGCTCCTGCTCACGCCCGAGGAGTCGATGCGCATCCAGGCAATCCTCGATTCGGACATCGCCATGGCGTTCGACGAATGCACCGGCTATCCGGCCACCGAGCCCGAGGCCGCGGCTTCCATGCGCCTTTCGATGCGCTGGGCGCGCCGCTCGCGCAATTCCTTTGAAAGCAAGAATGCGGTCTTCGGGATCGTCCAAGGCGGGATGCACGAGCACCTGCGCGACGAGTCCCTGGAAGAGCTCAAGGCCATCGGCTTCGACGGCTACGCCGTAGGCGGCCTCGCCGTGGGCGAGCCGAAGGAGGAGCGCAGCCGCATCCTCGCCCACCTGGTGCCGCGCATGCCCGGCGGGCGGCCGCGCTACCTGATGGGCATGGGCACGCCCGAGGACATCGTCGAGGCCGTCGCCGGGGGCATCGACATGATGGATTGCGTGCTGCCCACGCGCAACGCGCGCAACGGCTGGCTATTCACGTGCCACGGCGACATCCGCATCCGCAATGCGCGCTACCGCGACGACCTGGCGCCGCTCGACGAGCGCTGCGCCTGCTACGCCTGCCGCCATTTCACCCGCGCCTACCTCTACCACCTGCAGAAGACCAACGAGATCCTGGGGGCACGGCTCAACACCCTGCACAATCTGCACTACTACCAGGAGCTCATGGGCGAGCTGCGCGCGGCGATCCAATCGGGGTCCTTCGCCGCGACCGCGGCGCGGCTCGTCGCGCAACGCCGCTCGCTCGAGGCGGAGGGTGAAGCGCCCCGCCGTGTATAATTTTCCGTCTATTCAAATGTTTCCGGAGTTCCTGTTGATTTCGCCCGCCCATGCCCAGGCCGCCATCGGCGGCGACTCGGGGTTCATCGGCTTCCTGCCGATCATCCTGATGTTCGTGCTGCTGTACTTCCTCATGATCCGCCCGCAGATGAAGCGCTCGAAGGAAACCAAGGCGATGATCGAGGCGCTGCAAAAGGGCGACGAGGTGATTACCGCCGGCGGCATCGTGGGCAGGATCTCGAAGATGGGCGAGCAGTATGTGAGCCTCGAGATCGCGCCGAACACCGAGATTAGCGTGCAGAAGGCGGCGGTGCAGATGCTTCTTCCAAAGGGAACGCTGAAAAGCCTCCAGTAAGTGAATCGCTTCCCCACCTGGAAGTACGTGCTGATCGCGGTGATCGTGCTCGCCGCGTTCCTGTACACGGTGCCCAACTTCTTCGGCGAGTCTCCGGCGGTGCAGGTCTCGAGCGCCAAGTCGACGGTCAAGGTCGACACCGCCCTTCTCGCCCGGGTCGAAGAAATCCTCAAGAAGGAAGGCATTGCCTTCAGCGGCGCGCAGGTCGACGCGACCGGCGTGCGCGTACGCTTCGCCGATCCCGACACGCAGCTCCGGGCGAAGGACCTGATCGAGCGTACGCTCAACGCCGGGACCGACGAGGGCGCCTTCACCGTCGCGCTCAACCTGCTGCCGGCCTCGCCGAGCTGGCTCGCCCGAATCAACGCCCTGCCCATGTACCTCGGCCTCGACCTGCGCGGCGGGGTGCATTTCCTCCTGCAGATCGACATGCCCGCGGCGAGCCTCAAGCGCATCGAGAACCTCGCGGCCGACGTGCGCAGCCAGCTGCGCGAGAAGAACATCCGCCACGGCGGGGTAACGCGCGAAGGCCAGGCGATCCGGGTGCGCTTCCGCGACCCGGCCACGCGCGAGGCGGCGCGCGCGGCCATCCTCGCGAGCATCCCCGACCTCGCGCTCGCCGAGCGCGACGACGGCCAGGACCTGCTCCTGGTCGGCACGCTGCGACCCGAGGTGCTCAAGCGCGTCCAGGAGACGGCGGTGCAGCAGAACATCAGCACCCTGCACAACCGGGTCAACGAGCTCGGCGTGGCCGAGCCGGTGATCCAGCAGCAGGGCGCCGATCGCATCGTGGTCCAGCTGCCCGGAGTCCAGGACATCGCGCGCGCCAAGGAGATCCTGGGGCGCACGGCGACGCTGGAGGTGCGTCTGGTCGACGAGGAGGCGATGCGAAGCAGCAATACCTTCGGCACCGACGTGTTCCCGGAGCGACGCCGCGACGGCAGCGTCGGCCAGGTCCCCACCAAGAGGCAGGTCATCGTCACGGGCGACCAGTTCGTCGGCGCGCAGGCCACCTTCGACCAGGACCATCGGCCGGCGGTAGCCGTGGAGCTCGACCAGGCGGGCGGCCGCGCCATGCGCACCACCACGCGCGAGAACCTCAAGCGCCTGATGGCCATCGTGCTGTTCGAGAAGGGCAAGGGCGAGGCGATCTCGGTTGCGACGATCCAGGGCGAGTTCGGCAGCCGCTTCCAGATCACGGGCTCGTTCACGCCCGTGGAGACCAACAACCTCGCGCTGCTCATCCGCGCCGGCGCGCTGGCCGCGCCGATGGAAATCATCGAGGAGCGCACCATCGGGCCGAGCCTGGGGCGCGACAACATCGAGAAGGGGTTCAACGCCACGAAATGGGGCTTCGTCGCCATCGTGGTGTTCATGTCGTTCTACTACGTGCTGTTTGGCTTGATTTCCTCGGTGGCGCTCGGCGTGAATCTGCTCTTGCTCGTCGCGCTGCTGTCGCTCCTGCAGGCGACGCTGACGCTGCCCGGCATCGCCGCGATCGCGCTCACCCTCGGCATGGCGATCGACGCCAACGTGCTGATCAACGAACGCATCCGCGAGGAGTTGCGCGGCGGCGCCACGCCGCAGGCCGCGATCTCGGCGGGCTACGAGCGCGCCTGGGCGACGATCCTCGACTCCAACGTCACCACCTTCATCGTCGGGCTGTCGCTCCTCATGGTGCCGGGCGCGGTGCGCGGCTTCGCCGTGGTGCACTGCCTCGGCATCCTCACCTCGATGTTCTCGGCGGTGATGGTGTCGCGTGCGATGGTGAACCTGCTCTACGGCCACCGGCGCCGGCTCGCCCGCCTGGCCATCGGCAACACAGCGTGGAAATGAGCTAGGCGATGGAATTCTTCAAGATCCGGCGCGTCATTC
>Ga0134122_10003236_pt1 | contig 12071 bp, 10 predicted proteins | sample KB302_FD_96461 | JGI IMG/M metagenome (GOLD analysis project Ga0134122, IMG submission 96461) | Terrestrial soil microbial communities without Nitrogen fertilizer from Kellogg Biological Station, Michigan, USA - KB3-0-2 | ecosystem: Environmental > Terrestrial > Soil > Unclassified ...
CGACCAGCTGCGCCTGCGTGTATGGGCGATCGGTGTGCAATATGCGGTTCTGCACGTCGTTTTCGGCCGTCACGATGATCAACAAAACCCGGCGCTCGGACAGCCGCAGGAATTCGAGATGGCGGAACGTCGCTTCGCGCCGCTTCGGCGTCATCACCACGCCGGCGAATTGCGTCAGCTGCGACAGCATGACGGCCGCGGCGTTGACGATCTGCTGCGGTTGATCGGCATGCAGCTCCTCCTCCAGCCGGCGGATCTCGATCTGCTCCAGCGGCTTGACGACCATCAGCGAGTCGACGAAAAAACGGTAGCCCTTGGGCGTCGGAATTCTGCCCGCCGAGGTGTGGGGGCTGGCGATGAAGCCCAGCTCCTCCAGATCGGCCATCACATTGCGTATCGTCGCCGGCGAAAGCTCCAGTCCCGATTGGCGCGACAGCGCGCGCGAGCCCACCGGCTGGCCGTCGGTGATGTAGCGCTCGATCAGCGTCTTTAACAGGTGTTGCGAGCGAGGATCCACGATCGGACTATTGTACCGCCGGCCCCGTCGGCAAAGCGACGGCTGCGCCGGTGCGCGCGTTTGGCCCGCCTGCGCGCATGTGCTTTAATCGCTGCCATGGGGGGTCCGGCACAACGCTTCGCAACCGTCGCGCTGATCGGCCGTTACGCGAGTGCCGGCATCGCCGAGCCGCTGCAGCGCCTGGCGGCGTTCCTGGCGGAGCGCGGCCACGATGTCGTGCTCGATGCGGAGACGGCGCAATGCACGCCGCTGCCCGGCTACCACACCGCGCCGGCGGAAGAGCTCGGGCGCAACGCGCAGCTTGCGATCGCACTCGGCGGCGACGGCACGATGCTGTCGATCGCCCGCCGGCTCGCGCCGTTCGATGTGCCGCTGATCGGCATCAACCAGGGACGACTCGGATTCCTGACCGACATCGCGCTCGCCGACATGGAAAAGGCGCTGTCGGCGATGCTCGACGGGCGCTATGTCGAAGAGACGCGCACGCTGCTGGACGCGACGCTGACCCGGGCGGCCGGCGGCAGCGAGCGCGCGCTGGCGCTGAACGACGTCGTCGTCGGCCGGGGCGCGATGGGCGGAATGATCGATTGCGCGGTGACGATCGACGGCAATTTCGTTTACGCGATGCGGGCCGACGGCCTGATCGTCGCCACCCCGACCGGATCGACCGCGTACGCGCTGTCGGCGCAGGGTCCGATCGTCGATCCGGTCGTCGCCGCGCTGCTGCTGGTGCCGGTCGCACCGCACGCGCTCACCAATCGGCCGTTCGCGGTGCGCGATTCCGCGGTGATCGAGATAACGCTGCTGCGAGGCAAGGACGCGAGCCTGCATTGCGACGGGCAGTCGCATTTCGCACTGGTCGAAGGCGATCGGGTCGTCGTCCGGCGCGCGGCGCACCGGCTGCGCCTGCTGCATCCGGAGGATCACGACCATTTCGCGATGCTGCGCCAGAAGCTGCACTGGAGCGAGACGCCGGAGCGGCTGCGCCCTTAGGCGAAGATCCCAGCCGCCTAAGGCATTGGTCGGAGACCGGTGCGGCTTGGTTCCGGCGATAATCGGGGCGCGCGTCAAAGCGCCGGAAAAACGAATCGATGCTTCGCCTGCTCTCCATCCGCAATTTCGCCGTCGTCGAGGCGCTCGAGGTAGAGTTCCGGCCCGGATTCACCGTGCTGACCGGCGAAACCGGGGCGGGCAAATCGATTCTGCTCGACGCCTTGTCGCTGCTGCTCGGCGATCGTTTCGAGACACGGCAGTTGCGGGCAAGCGCCGACCGCGCCGAAATCGCCGCCGAGTTCGACGGCGACGAGGCGCCGGAATTGCGCGCGTGGCTTGCCGCGCAGGACCTCGGTGACGATGGACCGCTGCTGCTGCGCCGCGTGCTCGATGCGCAGGGGCGAAGCCGGGCATACGTCAACGGGCGCCCGGCGACGCTGGCGCAACTCGCCGACATCGGCGAGCGCCTGATCGACCTGCACGGACAGCACGCGCACCAATCGCTCGGCCGGCCCGAGGCGCAGCGCCAGCTGCTCGATGCCTTCGGCGGCGTCGAGCCGCTGGCGCGCGACGTCGCCGCCGCCTGGCGCGCCTGGCGCGAAGCGATCGAGCGCCGCGACCGCGGCGGGAGGGAGGCCGCGGCGCGTCAAGCCGAACGCGACACGCTGGCCGCGCGCGACGCGGAACTTTCGGCGCTCGGCGCGACGAGCGACGAATGGCAGGCGCTGTCCCAGGCGCAGTCGCGGCTCGCGCACGCGGCGACCCTGCTCGAGACCGCGACGGCGGCGGAGGCCGAATTGAGCGAAAGTGACGCGGCGCTCGGCGCCCGGCTCGCGGCCGTCGCGCATCGCCTCAAGCAGGCCGCGCAACACGACCAGGCGCTTTCCGGGATCGTGGAGCTCGCCGACGAGGCCAAGATTCGTATCGAGGAGGCGGCCAGGAGCCTGCGCGCGTACCGGGAACGGCTCGACCTCGATCCGGTCGAGCTCGCGCGCGTCGAAACACGACTCGCGGCGTTCCACGATCTCGCGCGCAAGCATCGCGTCCGTCCCGAGACGCTGCCGGCGCTGGCCGACGAGACCGCGCGCCGGCTGGCCGAGCTCACCGCGGACGCCGACGCCGGCGGACTGGCGCGCGCGGCCGACGAGGCCAGGCAATCGTTAAATGCGCTGGCGTGCGAGCTCTCGGCCCGGCGCAAAGCGGCGGCGTTGTCGCTGGGCAAGAAAGTCACGGCGATGATGAAGGAGCTCGCGATGGCCGGCGGCCGTTGCGAGATCGCATTGACTGCGCTCGCCGAGCCGGCGAGCTTCGGCGCTGAAAGCGTCGAATTCCGCGTCGCGACCCATCCGAAACAGCCGCTCGGCGCGCTGGCGCGCGTGGCATCGGGCGGAGAGCTCTCGCGGCTGGCGCTGGCGATCCAGGTGGTGCTGGCCGAAGTCGGCCGCGTTCCGACGCTGATCTTCGACGAGGTGGACGTCGGCATCGGCGGCGCGGTCGCGGTGACCGTCGGCCGCATGCTGCGCGAGCTTGGGCTAAGGCGGCAGGTGCTCTGTGTCACTCATCTGCCGCAGGTGGCCGCGTGCGCGGATGAGCATTACCGCGTCAGCAAGATCGGCAAGGGCGACGCCGTAGCCTCCGAGCTGGCGCGACTTTCCGCCGGCGCACGGGTCGAGGAACTCGCGCGCATGCTGGGCGGCCACGAGATCACCGCCAAGACGCGGGCGCACGCGGGCGAGTTGCTGGCGCAGCAGCGCCGCGATGCGGCGCGGCGCCCGGGTCCGCGCTGACGCTGGCACCGGCCCCTCGGGCCGCGAGCCTCGAAGATCGAGCCGCGTCCGGCTACTTCCCAGCCGCAGCAGCCTCCTCTCTCACGGCGTCCCGCCCGAGGAAGGCGGCGATCGGCTGCAGGTCCTCGATCCGTTCGGAAACGGCTTTGATCGCCACCATGATCGGAACGCCGAGCAGCAAGCCCCACACGCCCCACAGCCAACCCCAGACGAGCAGGGCCACGAAGACCGTCACCGCGTTGAGGCTCCCCACTTTCTCGGTAAGCCACGGCACCAGCAGCAAGCCGATCGCGCCGACAGTCAGCAGCATGCTGCCGACCACGATGAACAGGGGTTGCAAAGTATCGAACTGGACGAAGGCGACCACCGCGATAAGGGCGATAAAGGCGGTGGGCCCGACATAGGGGATAAGATGCAGCACGCCGCCCACGCAACCCCAGGTCAAGGCATTGTCGAGCCCGATCCAGGCGAACACCAACCATGCGATTACGCCGACCAGCGCGCTGGTCGCAATCTGCACCAGCAGGTAGCGCTGAATCTGACTGTCGATCTCGTCGAGTATCTGAACGGTGATTTTCTTTTTCGACAGCGTGTCGCCGCTGATTCGCACCAGCGTTCTGCGAAACGTATCGCCGGCAATAAGCAGGAAGTACACCAGCGCCACCACGACCACCAGCTGGCCGATGCCGGCGGCGATGCCCACCGTCCCCATCAAGATGTAGTCGCGGATCCTGAAGGCTGGCGCCTCGGGCGCCGGCTTGCTCGGCGTCGGCGCTGCCGCCGCCGTGTTGGCCGCTTTCTCGAGCTCGTTGGCAGCCTTCTGAATCTTGGCGACGGCACCCGGCTCCGCGCGCGAATTGCCGCGCAGCGCCATGGTCAGCTTCTGCGTGGCGCGCGGCACGAGATCGATGATATCGACCATCTCCGGCCGCAATGAGCTGAGGCCGAATCCCACGCCCCCCAGGACCAGCGCCAGCGTCAGCGCGGCCCCGATCGCCTTGTGCAGCCCGGCGCGACGCCTGAGCCAATTAACCACGGGCGTCAGCGCATAGCTCAAGAGCACCGCGAAGGTGATCGGTATCAGCACGGCTTGCGCCCAATGCAGAAAGACGATCGAGCCGATCAGCGCGAGCACCGCCAGCGATGTGCTGCGAACATCGATAGGCACGGCCACCGCCAGCGGTCGCGCTTCCGCGGGCGGAGGTTCGTGGATCTGTTCAGGAGGTTGCGGGCGAGCGGACATGGCGCTGTCAAAAGCGGATCGAGCACAGATAGTAGTCCCGGCGAAGGAAGTGTCAAAGAACCGGAAACGAAAACGGCCGCTGTCGCGGCCGTCGATCGGGCCTTCGAATCGACTAGAGGTGGCGCGACCTCGCCCTGTCGGTCGTCGATACGGCGGCGAAGCTGCCGCGCACGCGATGGGTCGCGCGCTTGGCCTTCGCCGACGCATGCGAAGCGACCGGGAGTGCCAGCGCTTCGCCGGTTTCGAGCCAGTGCTTGACGCGTTGCGCATCGGCGATGCGCGAAAGCCGGCCGTACGAATCGAGCAAGACGATGACGACCGGACGATTGACGATATTGGCAAGCATCACCAGGCACTTGCCGGCTTCGCGAATGAACCCGGTCTTGCTCAGCGTGATGTCCCATTGCCCGCCGCGCACCAGCGAGTTGGTGTTGTTGAAGCCCAGCACGCGGCCGGTCGGCTGGATCTCGACGGTGTGACTGGCCGTCGTCGTGAATTCGCGGATCAACGGGTAGCCGGCAGCGGCCTGCACCATGCGCGCCAGATCGCGTGCCGTGGCGACGTTTTCGCTCGACAAGCCGGTCGGGTCGGTGAAACGCGTCTGCGCCATGCCCAGGCTCGCCGCTTTGCGGTTCATCGCCTCGACGAACGCCTGCGTTCCGCCGGGATAATTGCGCGCCAGGCAGGAAGCGGCGCGATTTTCCGAGGACATCAGCGCCAACTGCAGCATTTCGCGCCGCGTCATCGTGCTGCCCAGCCGCAGCCGCGAGCTGCTGGCCTTCAGCAAGTCCAGATCGCCGATGTCGATCGTAAGCTCTTCGTCCATAGGCTGCTGGGCATCGAGCACGACCATCGCGGTCATCAGCTTGGTCACCGAGGCGATCGCCGTCACCGCGTCGGCACCCTTGGCGTAGATCGGCTGCCCGGTCTGGGTGTCGAAAACCAGCGCGTTGGCCGAGGCGAGCTTGAGCTTGCTGGCGTCGATCAGCAGCGTCGACCCGATAGGCTTCAGGTCCTCGGCGGCGCCCGCACCGGAAGCCATCAGGAAAAATCCAACTAAAACAATAGGTAATCGCAAGTTCATTACGGTAGTTCTCAATAGGGACGCAAGTTTATAGCACAGCTTGAGCGCTATGCCAACGGCTTAACGCGGCCAGCCGCTCAAGCGACGACCTGGGCCGACGGGCTGCGCGGATCGGGGCCCGCCTCCCCGGCATCGTCGCGGTGCTGCTGCTGGAGCGCCCACATTCGGGCGTACGAGCCGCCGGCGGCCAGCAATTCGGCATGGTTGCCGCGCTCGGTGATGCGTCCGTGCTCGAGCACCAATATCTGATCGGCGCCGACGATCGTCGACAGCCGGTGCGCGACGGTCAGCGTCGTGCATCCGGCCGAAATCTGCTCGAGCTCCGCCTGGATCAGCTTTTCCGACTTGGAATCGAGCGCCGAGGTCGCCTCGTCGAAGATCAGGATGCGCGGGTCTTTGAGGATCGCGCGGGCGATCGCCACACGCTGCTTTTCGCCGCCCGAAAGCTTGAGGCCTCGTTCACCCACCGGCGTGCGATAGCCTTCGGGCAGCGTGGCGACAAAATCGTGGATCTGCGCGAGCTTGGCCGCAATCACGATCTGATCGTGCGTCGCACCGGGGTTGCCGTAGGCTATGTTGTATTCGATCGAATCGTTGAACAGCACGGTGTCCTGGGGAACGATGCCGATGGCCGCGCGCACGCTTGCCTGCTGGACCGAGCGCAGGTCCTGGCCGTCTATCGTGATGCGGCCGCCGCTGACGTCGTAGAACCGGTACAACAGTCGCGCCAGCGTCGATTTGCCCGCGCCGCTCGGGCCGACGACGGCGATCGTGCGGCCCGCGGGAATCACGAACGACACGTCGAACAGGATCTGCCGGTTTGGCTCGTAGTGGAAATCGACGTGCTCGAAGCGGACCTCGCCGCCGCCGGCGGCGAGCGGCGGCGCGCCCGGCGCGTCGCTGATCTCGGCGTTGACCTCGATCAGATGGAACATGCGCTCCATGTCGGCGAGCGCCTGCTTGATTTCGCGGTAGATGACGCCGAGAAAGTTGAGCGGGATGTAGAGCTGGATCATGAAAGCGTTGACCAGCACCAGGTCGCCGATCGTCATCGTGTGCTCGACCACGCCCAGCGTCGCGCGCCACATGATCAGCGTGACCGCGACCGCAATGATCGCGCTCTGCCCGATGTTGAGCAGCGACAGCGAGGTCTGGCTCCGCACCGCCGCCTCCTCCCACCGCTGCAGGCTTTCGTCGTAGCGCCGCGCCTCGAATTCCTCGTTGTTGAAATACTTGACCGTCTCGTAGTTCAGCAGGCTGTCGATCGCACGGGTATTGGCCTTCGAATCGAGCTCGTTCATCTGCCGGCGAAAGCCGGTGCGCCATTCGGTGATCGTCACTGTGTAGATGATGTAGACGACCAGCGCCGCGAGCGTGATGCCGATGAACCAGACGTCGTAACGCGCGACCAGAATGGCCGAGACCAGCGCGATCTCGATCAGCGTCGGCAGGATCGAGAAAAGCGTGTACCCGATCAACGTCGATATGCCGCGGGTCCCGCGCTCGACGTCGCGAGTGAGGCCGCCGGTCTGCCGCGCGAGGTGGAAGCGCAACGACAGCGCGTGCAGATGGCGAAAGGTCTTCAGCGCGATCGTGCGCACGGCGCGCTGCGTGACCTTGGCGAACAGATATTCGCGCAGCTCGGTGAACGCCGTCGTCGAAAGCCGCAGCGCGCCATAGGCGGCGAGCAGCCCCAGCGGCAGCGCCAGCGCCTGGCCGGTAACCGCGGTGAGCCGGTCGACGATGTCCTTCAGCACCAGCGGAACGCCGACGTTGGCGAGCTTGGCCGCCACCAGGCAGCCGAGCGCGAGCAGGACACGGCCCTTGTACGCGAGCAGATAGGGCAGCAGCGTGCCGATCGTGTGCCAATCGCTGCGCGCGCGGCGCGGCGATCGCTCGGTCGGAGGAAGAGGTAGCGAAGAGCTGCGTCGCATCAGGGTTGGCGCAATGGCGTGCCGGTCGCCGCGGCGCCCGTGGCTGGCCGCGGCATCGCGGCCGTTCGCCGTCGCCGCCATATTACTTCAACCGCCGATCGCACCGCGACTGCGTCTTCAATCCTTGGCGCTCTCGGTGAACCAGTCGTTGCCTCCGTACCCGACCAATCCCATCGCCATGCGCACGATTCCGTACGCGATCCAGATCGCCGCCTTGTAGGGCCTCGACCGGCTCTGCCAATCGTCGGGGACGACGCGGCGAGCCCCGCTGCTGATCAGATCGCGGAGCTCGCCCTTCAGCTGGGCGTTGAAGCCGCGGTCGCGAACGATCACGTTGGCCTCGCGCGCCATCAGCAGGCTGTACGGATCGATGTTCGACGAGCCGACGGTCGCCCAGATGTCGTCGGTGACGGCGACCTTGGCGTGCAGCATGCTGCGATGATATTCCTCGATCGCGATGCCGGCCTGCAGCAGCTGGCCGTACATCGCGCGCGTGGCCAGATGCAGCAACAGGTATTCGACCCGCCCCGGCAGCAGCAAAGTCACGGCGACGCCGCGCTGGGCGGCCGAGACCAGCGCGCGCCGAATGCGAATCCCGGGAAAGAAATACGAGTTGGCGATGATGATCTCCCGCTTCGCGGTGCGAATCGCGGCGAGATAGGCGCGCTCGATGTCGCGGCGATGACGCAGATTGTCGCGAATGACGAATCGGGCCGTCTGCGAGCCGGCGCGCGGGGCGCGCCGAGGCTCGGGAAACAGCGGCAGGTCCGACGTCCCGGTTCTCACCAGCTGCACGATTCCCCACACGCGCTGCATCGTCTGCTCGATTTCGGGCAGCAGCGGGCCTTCGACCATGACCGCGAAGTCGACCCGCGGCGGCGTTTGCCGCGGGGTGTTTTCGTCGTCGATGACGTTGATGCCGCCGACGAAAGCGATCTCGCCGTCGACGACGCACAGCTTCCGGTGCAGGCGCCGCAGCCGATGCGTGCGGAATTGCCAGGGCGCGACCTCCGGCCTGTATTTCTGGAAGTCGACGCCGCCGTCGCGCATCTCGCGCTCCAGCGCGGCGGTCAGATAGAACTTGGCCCCCCAGCCATCGACCAGGGCGCGTACGTGAACGCCACGTTGCGCGGCGCGGATCAGCGCGCCGGCGACCAGCCGTCCCGTTGCGTCGTCGGCGAAGATATACGTCTCGAACCAGACGGTCTCGCGGGCGCGGTCGATCGCAGCGATCAGCGCCGGGAAGTACTGGTCGCCATTGCTCAACAGAGTGATGCGGTTGCCCGGCAGGAAGCGATTCATCGCGCCGCGGGCTGTCGATCAGCGCGATGCGGCGCTGGAACGCGAAAGCTCGAAGGTTGCGGCGAGCGCCGCATGGTCGGATAGTCGGGCCAGCGGATAGGCGTAGTGCACATCGGCGGCGATAACCTTGAGCCCGCGCGCGTAGATGCGGTCGAGCCGGAACACCGGCATCACCGATGGGAACGTGCGGGCCGGGCGCCCGCGCGCCGCCTCGAACACTTCGACGACGCCGAGCTCTTCCTGCAGCATCCGGTCGGCCTTGCGCCTCCAATCGTTGAAATCGCCGGCGATGATCAGCGCGGCGCCGGCCGGAACCGACTCGCGGATCCGCTCGCACAGCGCCCCTATCTGCCACAGGCGGCCGCGCTCGAACAGTCCGAGGTGGACGTTGATGCAATGCAGCGGCGGCAGGCCGCGTTGCACCTGCATCACGCAATGCAACATGCCGCGGCTCTCGAAGGCGTGCGCCGAAATGTCCTGATTGGCCTGTTCGACAATCGGAAAGCGCGAAAGCACCGCGTTACCGTGATGGCCGTGACGCGTGATCGCATTGCGGCCGTAGGCGACTTCGCGCCAGACCTTGTCGGCGATGAATTCATGCTGCGGCTTCAACGGCCAGTCGCGGTAGCGGCCGGCGTGCCGGCGATGCACGCCCTGCACTTCCTGCAGGAACATGACATCGGCGTCCAAACCGTGCAGCTTGTCGCGCAACTCGTGGATGACGACTCGCCGTGTCAGGTGGGAAAATCCCTTGTGGATGTTGTAGGTAGCGACGGTAAAACGCATGATCACGGCAAGAGCCCGGAAGACCCTTATGGTAACGGCAATTCGTCGCGATCGTCGGCGCGGTCTTCAGGTGCGGCCGAATCCCGCCCGGCGGGCCCGATGCCGCCGCCATTGCTCGACCGGCAATGGTGTAAGGTAGCCGGTGTCGGCGCGACCAACCACGGACGGTGCCAGTCCGTCGCTCGCAGTTGCTGGTCACCCGAAAAAGGAGATCTCGATGAAGCAGCCATCGACGATTCAGGCCGCGATCGCCGGCTTGCTGGCGCTGGGTATCACGACCACCGTGTCGGCGCAGCCGGTTCCCGAACAAAAAGGCAAAGACAAGTGCTACGGCATCGCCAAGGCCGGCCAGAACGACTGTGCCGCCGGCAAGCACGCCTGTGCCGGTCAGAGCACTGTCGACAACGATCCGGTCTCGTGGAAATACGTCGCCAGGGGGACGTGCGAAAAGATCGGCGGCAAGACAAGCCCGCCGAAGTCCTGATCCGCGCCTTCGCACCCGCCGGGCGATCCGACGGTGGCGGCGGCGCAATCTGATCTCATGTCCGGCTTGTCCGTGCGCGCACTTCCCGCCGCCTCCGGCATCGGCTTGCGCGCGCCGCACGTCGCGGAGGTCCGCGCATCGCGGCCGCCGATCGGCTGGCTCGAAGTGCACAGCGAAAACTATTTTGTCGACGGCGGCCCAGCGCTGGCGGCACTCGAGGCGATCCGCGCCGAGTATCCGCTGTCGTTGCACGGCGTCGGCCTGTCGCTGGGGTCGGCCGACCCGCTGGACATCGAGCACCTCGCGCGCCTGAAGCAGCTGGCCGCCCGGATCGAGCCGGCGGCGGTCTCCGAGCACCTGTGCTGGTCCCATGTCGACGGCCGCCATCTGAACGATCTGCTTCCGCTGCCGCTGACCGACGAGGCACTCGCGCTGGTGTGCGATCGTGTCGATGCCGTGCAATCGGCGTTGGGGCGTGCGCTGCTGGTCGAGAACGTCTGTTCGTATCTGCGCTTCGCCGCAGACACGATCGCCGAATGGGACTTCGTCGCCGCCGTCGCGAAGCGGACCGGCTGCAAGCTGCTGCTCGACGTCAACAACGTATACGTCAATGCGGTCAATCACGGTTTCGACCCGCAGGAATATCTCGCGGCGATCCCGGGCGAAAGCGTCGCCGAGATCCACCTTGCCGGCCACGACGCCAGCGGGCCGTGCCTGGTCGACACCCACGGGTCGCGCGTCGCGCCGCCGGTCTGGACGCTGTACCGCGCTGCGCTCGAGCGTTACGGGCCGAAGCCGACGCTGCTCGAATGGGACACCGACCTTCCGGCCCTCGACGTGCTGCTCGACGAAGCAGCGCAAGCCGAGGCGATCCTGGACGAATATCGCGATGCCGTCGCTGCTTGAGATTCAGCGCAGCATGGCTGCCGCGACGCTGTCCGGCGACGCCGCGGCGCTCGCCGCGCTCTCCATCGTCGCCGGAACGATCAACCCCGCGGCGCGCGTGGACATCTACCGCAACAACGTGTTCGGCAATTACCGCAAGGCTCTGGCGGCCACGTTTCCGGTCGTCAGGCGGCTGGTCGGAGCGGCGTTTTTCAACGCCGCGGTCGACGCTTATGTGCGAGCGCATCCGTCGACCCGCGGCGACGTCAATCGCTACGGCGGCGAGCTGCCGCGCTTCCTCGCCGATTACGCGCCCGCGCGAGGCCTCGCCTACCTGCCTGACGTCGCGCGGCTCGAATGGGCGATCGATCAGGCGGCCATCGCGGCCGACGCGCCGCCATTCGATCTGGTCGCGCTGGCGGCGCTGCCCGAGGATGCACATGCCGCGTTGCGATTTGTGTTGCATCCTTCGGCGCGACTCGTCGAATCGGCTCATCCGATACTGCGCATCTGGCAGGTCAATCAGCCGTCCTTCGAAGGTTCGGCCGGCGTCGATCTGGACGAGGGCAGTGACTCGTTGCTGGTCGCGCGTGGCGGGCGCGGCGTCGATATCGAGCGGCTCGAGCCCGGCGCCGCCGCCCTGCTCCGCGGCTTGGCCAGCGGCGAGCCTCTCGCCAGTGCCGCGCGCGTCGCCACCGCCGCCGAACCGTCGTTCGACCTGGCGGCCGCGCTGCGGACGTACGTCGGCAACCATGTGCTGGCCGGCTTCGTCGCACCGGAATCATCGATCGGCCAAAGGCCGCGATGAGCGGGCCCATGTCGCCGACGCTTTTCCGCCGGTTGGCGGCGCTGTATTGCGGATGCGCACGGCTGGTCGACCGCCTGCAGCCGCTGCTCGCACTCGGCTTGCGCCTTTATGTCGCGCGCGTGTTCCTTCTGTCGGGGCTCACCAAGATCCGCGACTGGAGCGTGACGCTGGCCTTGTTCGAGAACGAGTACCACGTCCCCGCGCTGTCGCCGCAGGTAGCGGCGGTGCTGGGCACCGCGACCGAGCTC
>Ga0134122_10003239_pt1 | contig 12065 bp, 17 predicted proteins | sample KB302_FD_96461 | JGI IMG/M metagenome (GOLD analysis project Ga0134122, IMG submission 96461) | Terrestrial soil microbial communities without Nitrogen fertilizer from Kellogg Biological Station, Michigan, USA - KB3-0-2 | ecosystem: Environmental > Terrestrial > Soil > Unclassified ...
AGAGGGGGATGCCGAAGGTCAGGGCGGGATGCTCGACCGCCGCGACCGCCCGCGTCTGGGAGAGGGAATGGAAGCTCCGTCCATTCGAGAGGACGTGGAGCGCGGTCGCCGGGAGGTGCATCCGGCACGCGCAGAGGAGCTCCAGGAAGCGGTCCCCCAGGAGCGTGGGCTCACCACCGGTGATCCCCAGAACCTGCGTCGACGGAGCCATCAGCGGGATGGCCCTCAGCCAGACGTCCACCAGGTGTCCGTCGTCCGCCTCCTTCGGGGGTTGGCTGCACATCACACAGCGGCTGTTGCAGCGCTCGGTCAGCAACATCGCGTTGTGAGGTGAGGCGCGTCGGTAGAGCACCGCGATCTCCCCCGCCTGTGGCACCACGCGCACGACGTCGCCGTCCGCCAGGTACGAGAGCGCCTCCGGAAGCACGGGGAGCGACGCCGCTGGGTCGCCCTTGCGAAGCACCGCGGGCTCGCCGCTCCAGGGAGGGAGGCGCGCGTGGAGAGCGGTCACGCCCAACTCCTCAGGACAGCGGCGGCTTCGGGTTCGTCCTCCAGCAGTCGGATGAGGTGCCGGACGACGCCCATGTTGCGCTGGCAGAACGCGCTCTCCGGCTTGAAGCCCACCGGATCTCCCCGGGTGGCATGGTGCCCGACCGGATCACTACCGCAGTAGGGGAGGATGCCGCAGTCGGAGCACATGGGGACGCCCTCGGCCATGGACTCGAGCAGGGGTCCGAGGAGGAGGTCGCTCGACATGATGGACTCGAAGTCGTCCTGCCCGAGCGTGCCCAGCCGGAAACCCTGATCGCCCATCTCCGCGAGCATGCGCGACTCGTCCGACGCGTAGATTCCACGGTCGTAGTTGAAGGCCAGGGCGCCGATGCCGATGCCTGCCGGGGACTGGAGGTCCACGTACCCCGTCGCCCAGGGGGTGAGGATCTTCCGACACAGGAGCGCGGAATACTCCTCCCGGATCGGAGTGCCGCGCTGGTTGAGGTCGATGATGTGGCCCAGCGCCGTCCGGAAGAACTCGAGCCACCGTTGCGTCTGGTAACGGTTTGCTTGCCCAGAGCGCCGCGCGAACCCGTACGGGCTGATGGCGCGCAAGAAGATCGAGCCCAGCCCCTGGGCTACGTACTCGTCGACGATTTCCCGTGGGAAGGACAGGCTCTCCTCGGTCGTGGTCATTAGCGCCGACACGCGGTCGGGACCCAGCGCCTCGCGCACCCGGCGGATACCTTCGATGGCACGGCGATGGCTGTCTCCTCCAGGTCGCGGACGGTTGCGGTTGTGCAGCGCCTCCGGGCCGTCCAGAGAGGTGGAGATCAGGACGCCGTGGTCGGCGCAGAACTGGAGGTGCTCGTCGGTCAGTGGCGCCAGGTTGGTGGCGATGACGAACTGGATGTCCCGTTGCCGATCCGCGTTCCGGGCCTCCACCCGCTCGACGATGTGCTGGACGAGAGGAAAATTCAGCAGCGGCTCGCCGCCCTGGAATTCGACTTTCAGCTGCCGCGACGGGCTCTGGAACATCAACTCCACCGCGTGGTCCGCCGCCAGCGCGCTCATGTCGAACGCGGTCGCGTCCTCGGACCGGCGCGAGACCTGGCAATACCGGCAGCTGTGCTCGCAGCGCAGGGTCACCACGAACATGAAGAGGCTGGTGAGCTGGGCCAGGAACGCCTGCTTGGTGCGGTACTTCGTCGACAGGAGGTCCAGCGCCACCGAGGAGTCGCCGTCGAGCACGAAATGGCGCGACTTCAGCGCGTCGTACGCCCCGGAGTGCATCGGGAGCTGGTGGCGGATGAACGCGCGGACAGTCTCCTTGGGCAGCACCAGGTGCTCCCCGGTAATGTTCGTCAGGATGAACCGGTTCGCATCCAGCTCCAGGAACCGGAAGGGGAGCAAGCTGTATGCGTGGCCCGACTTCGCGGCGTAGTGGGCAGGTGGCTTGAACGCGAGGTGCCAGTCCATCCGGGTCGCTATGGATCGTCGAGGATGGACGTCTTGGAGAAGGCCTGGGCGAGGATGAGGTTCCGGACGGCCTCCGTCTCCTGGGCCACGACCTCCCGAAGCTCCTGGTCGAGCACCTCGTTCCGGAGCTCGCCAGCGAGTTGCTCCAGGTCCCCGACCAGAGGCTCCTTGGGCCTCAACGTGACCCGCGCCCTGCCTTCGGCGACGGTGCCGATCTCGACATGGCAGCGGTCGCCGAATCGATATGCCGCCTTCTTGATCGCGTTCAGGCGGTAGACCGCCGTATCGAGCTCGATGCTCGTTTCCTTCTGCTCGCGTGTCTCAGCCATGGGTCACCGGAACCTACCAGACGATGTCGACCACGTTGGCGGTGCCCCGCTGCAGCGTGACCGTGCGGCGAGTCGTTCCGTGCACCCGGTGCTCAAGCCGGACTTCGACGGTGTCCTTCTCGATCGTCAAGACCGCAGTCGGCGTGGTGCCGACCGGTTGGCCGTCGATGAAGACGCGGGCCTGAGGAGTGGCCTTGACCTGGAGCGTCGTCGGCTTCGGCGCCTCCCGCGGCGTGTCCGGCTCAGGTGGCGGTGTGTACGTTCCGCCCCCGGAATAGTGAGACGAGTGCGAGCTGTGCGAGGAGTGGGAGGAATGCGACCGGTGCGAGGAGTGGCCGGCGATCGGGTTGAAATGTCCTTCGGCCGGCTGCATCACGAGCGGCTCGACCGCGGGCTCCACGCCGCCGATGCTGGATTCGAGCCGTCGCTGCCGCGCGCGGTCGATGATCGCCTCCACGACGGAGCCGCTGGGCGCTACTCCCTGGAGCAGGAGCGTGATCGCCCCGGCGGTGGCCCCGCGCAGGCTCCGGGCGATCAGCCCCTTTTTCCCCGGTTGCTTGGGATCGCTCATGCGCACCTTTCCAGGGCAGTCACGGCTGGAAGTCTCCCACGGTGAGGTTGATCAGGCGCTGGTCGAACCAGCCAGCGCGAATGGTGGCGCCGCCGGCGGCCACCTTAGTGGTCTGGCTCCCCTTCTTGGTGGGCGCGGCCAGTTGCGTTCCGGCCGCCGCCGCACCGAGGGCGATGTCGAGGAAGCGGGACACGGCCTCGGTAGAGAGACTCGCGTCCGCAGTGCGGGCGCCGAGGTACAGGCCGGTGCACGTGCCTTCAGGGACCTGGGCGAACGCCTCCGCCTCACCAACACCGCCGATGGGACGGAGGCCGTCCGCCCTCCCTTCGCCGAGATTTTGTCCCAGCTTTGCCCCCAGGACCTCCAGCGGCTGATTGAGCGCCGGGAGCTGGTGGGCCGCCTCCGTCACGCTCTTCTCGATGTCGGACCGCAGCGTGGCGGTCGCGTCCGAGGTCGTGTGGAGTTTCCGGAGGGCATCGCGGCTCTTCGCCAGCGCCAGGAGGCGCGGAAGGCTTCCTGGTCGCATCGCCATGGCCTGCATGGCGCCGTCGACCGCCTGCCGCTCTTCCGCCGCGCGCAACGCGGCCTCGCCCTGGCTCAGGCGCTCCAGGCCGGACTGGACGTCGGGGCGCGACGCGAGCTCCGAGCCCTTCAGCGGCCCGTAATGCGCCTCCAGTGCCTGGAGGCGTCGCTGCGCGTCCGGGAGTTGGCCGGCATCAACGGCCTGCTCCACCGCGTTCACCACGGCAATCAGGTCCGGCATCCGGCTCGCGAGCCCCGCGAGGGTCTCCAACCGCTGGCGCTCCTTGGCGGCAAGAGCTTCCTGGGTCGCGTGCCAGTTGCAATTGCCCACGGCTGCGAAGAACACTGCGAAGGCCGCGAGGAGTGACGGGAATGCGTCCAGCCCCTCCCATCCGGTGAGGCGACGGCGCATCGCGGGCAGGCCCCTCCGGAACGCCGACATGCCCGCGCATGCCAAGCCGAGCATCAGGAGGATCCCACCGGTAACCGCCCCGTTCCCGGACACGGCGATCCAGATGCCGGCGACCACGACGACGAACGTGATCAGTGCGCGGGTCTGCTTCACGCGGAAGCCCTCGACCAGATGGCTGACGCCGCGTCGCGGACGGCATCTTGGTGCTGGAAGTGCTTCAGCGCGGCGTGGGGATCGATGTCCGCCATCTGCAACGGCGCGAGCGTCTGGAAGACGTAGGTGACGGTCAGGAGCAGTTGGAGGTGGTCCCGGCCGGTGGACTCGTCCTTGCGAGGCCACCCGCACCGCACCTCCACTTCCTGGATGGTCGGGAGCAGGAGCATCAGCTCGGAGGCGTGGCGCAGGGCAATTCCGGCCACGACCCGCTCGCACTCCTCCCGGAAGCGCTTCTGCGTCTTCTTCTTGTACGAGGGCTTGCCGGACTTGAGGAGGGTGCCGGCACTGATCTGCATCACCTGCTCCAGCGGGACGGCGATCTCGACGGTGGCGGCGCTTCGACTCCGGATGGTCGCGGTCGCGGCCCATGCAGCGGCGTCGTCCAGCGGGAACATCTGCTTCGCCTCACGCTCCATCGCGCGCAGCTCTCCAGCACGGAGCGCGTCCAGGTGCGCGCGCCGCTCCTGCTGGTCGCGTTCGTGGTTGTCTCGTTCCATCTGGACCCGGCGCTCGTGCTCGGCGCGGGCGCTGGCGTCGAGCGCTAGTCTCCGCGTCTCCAACTCGCCGGAGATGGCTGCATCCACCTCCGCCCGGATGCTCGAGGAGGCCGTGACGAATGACTTCTCCCAGTGGGCGCGACGCCTGGACTCGAGGAGGAGCCAGAGCCCGATGCAGCCCGCGCCGAGCCAGGCAGGCATGGCGGTCACCCGCGGCGACATGGCGGCGACCGCGAGGATGGTGCCCGCCAATCCCGCTCCGAGCTGCACGGTGTCGGTGGTTCGCGCCGGCAGCGCGAAGTCGGCCAACCGCGCTTCGAATCGCGCGGCGTGGGCTTCCCGGATGGCGACCGCCTCGGTGTCCGGAACGGCGGGCGGCTCGTAGTCGGGCGGCTGGTAGGGGCGCTCCCGCCGCAGTTCCTCGTAGAGCTGTTCGCGGTCCTCCACCTCGGGCGACTCGTTTCCGAGCCGGAGGAGGTCCTCGTCCCGCTGGTTGTGGGCGTCGACCTCGAGCCGCCACTGGCGGAGCTGGGCCTCCTTCGCTTCCTGCCGGCCGCGGCGAACGGAATCCTGGCGAGATTGGACGGCCGCTCGCTCGTCTCGGATGCGCTGCCGCTCCAGGACGCGCTCCTCGCGGACGAGCTCGCGCTCCAGCGCCCGGCTGCGGATCCCCTCCACTCGTCGCTGCGCTTGCCGCTGTGCAGAGGCGGCACGTTGAGCGGAGCGCTCGAGCTCATTCAACAAAGCCCCCAGGAGGCTCCTGCGTCGACCCATCGTGTCTTCCAGAGCAGGAAAAACGGACGCAAACGCTAGAACAGGAATCGTTGAGCCCACAACCCACGCTATGTGCGCCTCCACAGGCGCGGGTCGAGCGCAAAGGGTTCGGGATCGTTCCAGGACACGGTCTTGAACGCCGGGTGGTTCGGGTCGAGCAGGTAGTTCGACTCCTCTGGGATGATGGCGGAGGGTACCTCCAGGATCGCTGATGTCGCTGCCTTCACCCAGGCATCCCCGATGGCCTGAAGCGCAGTGGGCACTGGATAATGACGCCAGGTCGGCGGCAACTCGCCGACTGTTCGCCTGGCGCGACGCTCGAAAAGCGTTCCCGGGACATCGACGCTGATCGCGCTGAGCGATTCCGGCAGGTCTTCGGGGTCGAGATGAACGAAGACCTCGAGTGCCGCGAGCGATTTGGTCGCGGCGAAGTAGAGCACCGCCACACCCCTGGAGCTCCACCGTCCACCCGCGAGCTTGGCGCCGGTGCCGATGCGATCATCGGCGTATTTCGCCTTGCAGATGCGCCAGAGCCGCATCAGGACACGACACCTTCTTCGATCCGTGTGAGGACATCCTCGACGGCGGTGGTCCCCACGTCTGTATCGAGCAGCCCTAGGGGCTTGGCTCCTCCCAGGGCGCGATTCTCCTTGCCGAGCCAGCGGAATGCCTTGGTGAGATCCCCGAAGACCTCTTCGGCCCGGGCCACGATGCGAGCGAGGCGGTAGACGCGCTCCGACTCCTTGTCGTTCAACCGTGCGTCGGGAGCGCTGAGTCGGCGCTCCAGCGTTCGTTTCGGGAGGTTGAGGGTCTCCGCCAGGTCATCCAGGCTCGTGCCGAGCTTGGTCTTCAAGCTCTCGAGCGTCCGTGGCGGCAGCCCCCTTCGCACCAACTCCACGGCGGCGAGCGGATCCTGCGGAATGGTCCCGAGGACTTTCGAACCACCCAACAGGGCCGCAGTCTTCTCGAAGAGCTCCATGGCTTGCCCCCTGGTTTCTCGATGCCGTCAATTGGTGGTATGGTAACCGCCAAATGGCGGAGCCGCAACACCCTGGACGAACTCGCGCGGTCGTGCGAGGCCATCCGCATGCGTTGGTTTCTCCTCATCGCCCTGACCCTCGTCGCCTGCGCGACACCGCAGCCCAAGACCGTCACCCCACCTCCTGAGACGCCGACGCCCGCGACGCAGCTGCGCGACGCCGTCCTCAAGGGCTCCCACGCGCACGAGTTCACCCGCGAGCTGGCGGACCGGATCGGGCCGCGGCTGGCGGGCAGTCCAGGTGACGCGCGCGCGGTGGCGTGGGCGAAGGCGGCGATGGAGAACCTGGGCCTGCGCGACGTCCGGACGGAGCCGGTGAAGGTGCCGCACTGGGTGCGCGGCGTGGAGACCGCGCAGATCCTCACCCCCGCCCCGCAGCCGCTCACCGTCACCGCCATCGGCGGGAGCATCAGCACCCCCGAGGACGGCATCGAGGCCGAGCTCGTCGAGGCGGCCTCCTTCGACGACCTCGCCAAGCTCCCGGACGCCGCCGTGAAGGGGAAGATCGTCTTCTTCAGCGCGGTCATGGCCCGCACCGCCACCGGGGAAGGCTACGGCGCCAACCACCGCTACCGCACCGACTCCGCGTCCATCGCCGCCAAGCGCGGCGCGGTGGCCGTGCTGGTCCGCTCCCTCTCCACCGACGACGCCCGCCTCCCGCACACCGGCGCGATGATGTACGCCGACGGGGCGCCGAAGATCCCCGCCGCCGCGCTCTCCACGCCCGACGCGGACCTCCTCCACCGCCTCGGCGGGCGGATCCGCGTCCGCCTCGTCCTCACCTGCCAGACCCTCCCCGACGCCACCTCCGCCAACGTCATCGGCGAGATCCGCGGCCGCGAGAAGCCCGAGGAGATCGTCGTCCTCGGCGCCCACCTCGACTCGTGGGACCTGGGCTCCGGCGCGCAGGACGACGGCGCGGGCGTGGGCATCGTGCTGGAGACCGCGCGCCAGGTCCTCGCCGCCAACGCGCCCCCGCGGCGCACCATCCGCTTCGTCCTCTTCGCCAACGAGGAGAACGGCCTGCGCGGCGGCACCGCCTACGCCCAGGCGCACAAGGCGGAGCTCCTCAAGCACGTCGCCGCCATCGAGGCGGACGGCGGCGACGGCGCGCCCACCGGCCTGAGCTACCTGGGCGGCCCCGAGCAGCTCGCCGCGGTGGCGCCCATCGCCAAGCTCCTCGCGCCGCTCGGCGTGGGCGCCCCGGAGCAGGCCGAGCACCACGGCGCGGACCTCACCCCGCTGCGCGCCGCCGGCGTGCCCATGCTCAGCGTCCACCAGGACGCCAGCCGCTACTTCGACTGGCACCACTCCGCGGACGACACCTACGACAAGATCCGCCCCGACCAGCTCGCCCGCGCCGCCGCCGCCTTCGCCGCCGTCACCTACGCCGCGGCCGACTCGCCTTCTTCCTTCGGCCGCCTCCCCGAGCCGCCGCCTTCCGGGACGAAGCCGTAGCCTTCCGTTTCTTCGGGGCCGCCTTCTTCTTCGCGGGCGCCTTCTTGCCGAAGTACTTCTCCATCGGCTCGAAGTAGTGCTCCACCCACCCCTCCTCGTACGACGCTCCCTGGCCCTCCGGGATCTCCGAGTGCCGCAGCACCAGCCGCGTCCCTGCAGGCGCCGCGCGCAGCAGCACCTCCAGCCTCGAATCCGGCGCGCCCTCCGGGAACTCCGTGGTCCGCCACGACTGGACGATCCTCACCCCCGGCTCCAGCTCCAGGTTCCTCCCCCGGATGTACCCGTCCCACGCGCCGTGCTCCGCCCCCACCACCGGCTCACCCCTCGCCGGGCCGCCCGTCATCCGGCCGTGCTCCTTCCCATCCAGCCACGCGCGGTACACGTCCTCCGGGGCCGCCGGGATCACCGTCTGGATCTCGAACCAATCGCTCGCCATCGGACACCCTCCTCGCTCGCCCCGCGCGAGAGGTGCCAGGCAGGCGACCTCCGGGGTGAGCCGCGGGGGCACCATACCTACCTTCGCGAACGAGGGGGGACCATGCCGCGCACGTACTCGTTCGATCACTTCACCGTTCCCAAGCACGACACGCCCGTGCAGCCGGGGGGCGCCAAGGCGCGCTTGTCCGGAAAGAAGAGCGTGCGCGGCGACGGGCGGCCCCGCTACGGCCGCCGCTTCGCCGAGACCGAGGAGATGGGCCACGTCCGCCAGATGAACGCCCAGCTCGAGGAGCTCGCCGGCGTCGCCGAGCCCAAGCTGTCCATCCCCCGGGAGCCCGAGCCACCCCGCGTCCGCCCCCGGCCTCCGATGCCGGCCGCCCGGCCGCACCAGGGTGCACCCATCGGCGCGCTCCCGCCTGCCCGGCCCGAGCCGGAGGACCTCCGCGACCTCCTCGACGCCGGCGCGCGCCAGCTCCGCCTCATCCGCCACTGCGTGGTGGACGGCGTGGGCGCCGGCTTCCGCCTCGCCGCCCTTCCGTTCCAGGCGGCGATGCTCACCGCGCACAGGCTCGGCCGCTACCAACCCGACCTGCGGCGGTGGCTCGCGGGCTACGCCTTGCACCCTCGCCCGGTATGATGGAGTTCACCCTCGTCTCCTACAACGTGCACAGCGGCATCGGCACCGACGGCCGCTTCGATCTCCGCCGCGTCGGCGAGGTGCTCCAGGAGATCGGCCCGGACATCGCCGCGCTCCAGGAGGTGGGCGACTACCTGGGCAAGACCACCGAGCACCAGCACCCGGAGGTCCTCGCCCAGATGCTGGGCCTGCAGCTCGCCTACGGCCCCAACGTCGTCCGCGACGGCCGCCGCTACGGCAACGCCATCCTCTCCCGCCTCCCCATCGCCCGCTCCCACAACTACGACCTCTCGGTGAAGGGCCACGAGCCGCGCGGCGCCCTCCGCTGCGACCTGGAGCTCCCCGGCGGCAAGCGCCTGCACGTCTTCTGCCTCCACCTCGGCCTGCGCCCGCGCGAGCGCCGCGAACAGGAGTCGCTCCTGCTCACCGCCGACATCATCCGCGACGCCGTCCGGCCCGACCCGCTGGTGGTGTGCGGCGACTTCAACACCTGGGGCAACGGCCCGCTCCCCGCGCTCACCCGGCGCGCGATCCGCGACGCCGCGCACCTCCTCCAAGCCCACCACCTCCGCACCTACCACTCCCGGCTCCCCTTCATGCGCCTGGACCGCGTGATGGTGGACGACCAGGTCCGCCCGCTCCACCTCGCCACCCACCGCTCGCCGCGCGCGCGGCTGGCCTCGGACCACCTCCCGCTCGTCCTCCGCTTCGACGCCTGACGCGCGGGAGACGAAGACGGCTAGGATGACGACGCCTGCCGGACAGATGTCGCACGCGAGGGTTGTCGCTCGGACGCTCGGTGCCTAGCTTGGGCGGGCCTTGAGTGTGGCGAGCGCGACGGTTGGGGGCTTGATGGCCGGCAAGGCGGCGGAGCAGGGCATCGCGGCGCAGGTGGCGCGCATCGCGGACGGCCTGTCCCGGCTCGTCTCCGAGCACATCGCCTTGCTCCGCCTGGAGCTCGCCGAGGACGCCAGGGCGGTCGGCATCTCCATCGGCACCATCGCCGCGCTCGCCCCCTTCGTGCTGGTGGGCTACGCGCTCCTGTGCGCCTCGCTCGCCTGGGCGGTCTCACCCTGGGTGGGCGTGGCCGGCGGCCTGGCCATCGTGGGCGGCGTCAACGTCGCCGGCGGCGTGGGCGGCATCCTCGTGGCGGTGAACAAGCTCCGCACCCGCCGGATGCTGGGCACCTCCCGCCGGGAGCTGGGCCAGAGCACGCGCGTCTTCTCGAACCAGAACGGGGCGGACCCCGGCCAGCAGCTGATGCCCGGCGCCGCGCTGGAGAGGAGGACCGATGGCCGCTGACGCGAAGGTGGAGAGCGCGCCCCGCAGCGCGGACGAGGTGCGCGCGGAGATCGAGCGCGCCCGCGAGCAGATCCAGTCCTCCGTCCTCGCCCTGCGCGAGGAGGTCAGCCGCGCGGCGGACCTCCGCGCGTACATCCGCCGCCGCCCCGGGCTGTGGCTGGGCGCGGCCTTCGCCCTCGGCTTCTACCTGGGGTCACGGGAGTGGTGATTCCGCAGCGAACCACGCAGCAGACAGAGGAGCACATGGAGACCTCCCAGCAGCTCACCGACAAGGCCCGCGAGCTTCAGGCCCGCATCGCGCCGCAGATTGAAGAGGCGCGGAAGAACCTCTCGGACCTCAACACGCGGATCACCACGTACATCCGCCAGAACCCGGGCACCAGCCTGCTGGCGGCGCTCGCGGCGGGCTTCCTGATCGGGAAGATCGCCACGCGCCGCTGGTAGTCACCCACCGCGCACCACGGAGCCGGCCATGCCAGAGACCACGCACAACAGTCAGAGCAAGGGCACCGGGAACGGCGCCGACCACCGCGGCATCGGCGAGCGGGTGGAGCACATCAACCAGAGCGCGCAGGAGCTGTGGAGCGAGGCCCAGGGCGCCGTCACCCAGCTCAAGGAGACGCTGGACATCCAGGGCCGGGTGGAGCGCCACCCCTACGGGATGATCCTCGCCGCGGTCGGGGTGGGCTACGTCCTGGGCGGCGGGCTCTTCTCCAGCCTCACCGGCGGCCTGCTGCGGCTGGGCTTCCGGGTGGCGGCGCTCCCCTTCGTGAAGCAGGAGCTGCTCAGCCTCGCCAAGGGCGCGCTGCAGAACGCGCGCGGCGGGACGGATGCGGGCCAGGCCCCCGCCGCCGCTGCCGCTGCCCCGGCCGAGCCGCCCAAGGCCGTGTGACGTTCCACCCAACCAACCCGTAGAGGGGACCCCCGATCATGAACAGCTACCTGAAGACGCTGCGGAACCTGGACAAGGACGACCTGCTCAACCTGGTGGGCCTGGAGAGCAAGCGGAGCATGGCGGACGCCATCGTCCCCACGCTGACCGCGTTCTCCGTCGGCGTGCTGGTGGGCGTGGGCGTCGGCCTGCTGCTGGCGCCCAAGCCCGGCGCCGAGCTGCGCGAGGACCTGCGCAGCCGGCTCGGCCGCGGGGAGTCGAACAGCCCCACGACCGGCGCGTTCTCCCCAAGCCAGGTGCCGGCGCCTCCGCGCGCGCTGTAGCGCTCCTGCCGGAGACTAGCCGTTGCCGCGCCCGCCACCCGGAGGCGGCGGCCACTCCGCGCACATCATGGCCATGGTGTTCTGGTAGCTCTGGACGGCCTGCCTCTGCAGGTCGTTCAGGCTGCCCAGGAACACCGGGTTGGAGAAGATCCGCGAGATGCGCTTCGCCTGCATCAGGTCGTGGAACGAGATCTGGCTCTTGAGCGACGGGTCCGCGGTGAGGACCTTCCCCAGCTGGTCCGACCGCGACTGCAGCCGCGCGGTCGGGTCGTCGATGGGCTGAACCGGCTGACCCAGGCTGCCCAGGATGTGCTCGAAGGTCGAGCTGCCCTTGTTGAAGATCGCGTCGATCTTGCTGCCCGAGAGCGAGCCGATCGCCGAGGCCCCGCCCGTCGCCTGAGGCGCGCCGGTCTGCGGCAGGGAGAGCTTCGGGAGGGAAGTCTTCGGGCCGCTCGCGCGGGCGCCCGCGTCGAAGCCGCTCGCGCCGGTCGTGGCCTGGAGCGCCGGGTTCGAGGGCCGGGTCGCCGAGCCGCTCTTGTGGAAGCCGAACGCCTGCGGCGCCGACTGGGTTGCCGTCGACTGCTGCGGCGGCGTGCTGATCTTGCGGGGCGCGTCCTGGACTGGGGAGGCAGGCGGCCGGAGTGGGGAGATCGACATAACTCTCCAGTTATCTCGAACATCGAG
>Ga0134122_10003240_pt1 | contig 12065 bp, 10 predicted proteins | sample KB302_FD_96461 | JGI IMG/M metagenome (GOLD analysis project Ga0134122, IMG submission 96461) | Terrestrial soil microbial communities without Nitrogen fertilizer from Kellogg Biological Station, Michigan, USA - KB3-0-2 | ecosystem: Environmental > Terrestrial > Soil > Unclassified ...
CGCGCCATTGGCCGCGGCGGACCGGACAGGGCGCGCGCGTCGGGGCGAGGGGGCCGTGAGGCGTCCCGACACACCTCGACAGCCCTGGGCCGGCGTTGCAATTGCCGCCCCGGTGTGCGAGCCAAGAGCCTCCGATAACCTCAACAGCACCGCTCAAATTCGGGGCCCCGAAGGGCCGGGAGGAAACTATGGGAAAGCGCTTTACAACACGCATTTCGCGGCGGGCCGTGATCGGAGGTGGCGCCGCCTCCGTGAGCGCGGCGAGCCTGCCCACCCGGTGGGCGATCGCCCAGGCCAAGCCGCTCAAACTCGGCCTGATGCTGCCCTACTCGGGCACCTTCGCCAAACTCGGCGAAAACATCACCTACGCCATCGAAATCTTGATCGCCGAAAAGGGCGGCAAGCTCGCCGGCCGCGAGATCCAATTCATCAAGCTCGACGATGAATCAAAACCCGAAAACGCACCGCAGAACGCCGAACGCCTCGTCAAACGCGATGCGGTCGATGTGCTGATCGGTACCGTACACTCGGGTGTGCAGATGGGCATCCATAAGGTGGTGCAGGAGAGCGGCACGCTGACCATCGTCCCCAACGCCGGCAACGTGGCGGTAACGCGCCAGTTGTGCGCCAAGAACGTGTTTCGCTCGTCCTTTACGAATTGGCAGCCCGCCTACGGCATGGGTCTCGCCGCCGCCAAGAAGGGGCATAAAAAGAGCGTCTGGGTCACCTGGGACTACGCGGCTGGGACGGAAAGCGGCGCGGGCTTCAAGGAAGGCTTCGAAAAAGCTGGCGGCGAGGTGCTGCCGACCTTGTCGCTCCCCTTCCCCCAGACCAATTTCCAACCGCTATTGGCGCAAATCCCAGGCCTCGGCGTGGACGTGGTGGGATCCTTCTTCGCCGGCGGCGGCGCCGTTCAGTTCGTCAAGGAGTACGCCGCGGCCGGCCTGAAGGTGCCGCTGTGCGGCTCGGGCTTTCTCACCGAAGGCACGCTCGAAGCGCAGGGCGCGGCCGCCGAGGGGGTGGAAACGGGACTGCACTACGGCGACGGGCTCGACAACCCCAAGAACGCCGCCTTCCGCAGAGCCTTCAAGGACAAGGCCGGACGTGATGCGGATGTCTATGCCGTGCAGGGCTACGATGCCGCCCAGCTGCTGGCCCTCGGGCTCGACGCCGTCAAGGGCAACATCGAGGACGAGGCCAATCTCTACAAGGCCCTGCGGGCCGCCAAACTCGACAGCCCACGCGGGCCCATCAGCATGTCGCCGGCGCAAAACATCACCCAGAACATCTATTTGCGCCGGGCCGAAGGCGGCCTGAACAAGGTGATCGGCATTGCCGCGGAAAACCTGGCCGACCCCGGAACGGGCTGCAAGCTGGCCTGAGCTTGAGGAAAGTCCGCCGGTCCGCGACAATGGTGGACCGGCTTCTCATCTGACGTCGCGCAATCGGCATGGACTTCCCAGAACTGCTCGCGCAGCTCCTGAATGGACTGCAGTACGGCCTGCTGCTGTTTTTGATCGCCAGCGGGCTGACCCTGATTTTTGGCGTCATGGGCGTGATCAATCTCGCCCACGGTTCGATGTTTATGATCGGCGCCTACGTTGCCTACCTGGTCACGGCGCATTGGGGCTCGCTCTGGTTGGCGGTGCCCGCCGCCGCCCTGGGTGGTCTCCTCGTCGGCGCGGCGCTCGAGGCTGGGCTATTTCGCCACTTTTACGCGCGCGAGCACCTCGACCAGGTGCTGCTCACCTTCGCCCTCATTTTGCTGTTCGAGGAGTTTCGCTCCTTCCTGGTCGGCAACGACTTCCATTCCGTTCCGGTCCCCGCGCTCCTCGATTTTTCCGTGCCGATCACGCCCCACTTCTCCTACTCGGCCTATCGTTTTGCCGTGATCGCCATCTGCCTGCTGTTGGCCGCGCTTCTGTTCCTGTGGATCGAGCGCACGCGCATGGGAGCCATCATCCGGGCGGCGGCCGAGAAACCCGAGATGGTCGATGTGCTCGGCATCGATGCGCGGCGCGTGCACCTGACGGTCTTTGCCGTTGGCACCGCGCTCGCGCTCGTCGCCGGCGCGCTGGCCGCACCGCTTTACTCCGTCTACCCCAATATGGGCGACGGCGTCCTGATCATCTCCTTCGTCGTGGTCGTGATCGGCGGCCTAGGCTCCGTCTCCGGCGCCTTCTGGTCGGCCCTCATCCTCGGTCTCGTCGACACGCTGGGCGCGGCCTACGCCCCAAGAGTGGCAGGGCTTGCCGTTTACGTGCTGATGGCGGCCGTCTTGCTCTGGCGGCCGACGGGCCTATTTGGGCGGCGCGCATGATGCACCGCGTAAGTGAGGCCGAACGGCCGCCACGGCACCGATCGCAACGACTACTGTTGGGGTTGGGTGCGGTCCTGCTGGCGGTGCTGCCGCTCGGCAGCTCCGAGTTTTACACCGGCCTCATGACCTCCGGCCTGATCGCGGCCATGCTGGCGCTGAGCCTGCAGCTGCTGGTTGGCTGCACCGGGCTTGTCAGCCTCGGCCATGCCGCCTTCTACGGTCTTGGCGCCTATACGGTCTACGCCATAACGCCGGCGGACCACTCCCTCTCGCTGATCCTGACGCTGCCGGCGGCGGCGGCGGTCGCCGGGCTGGCGGCGCTCTTGGTGGGTGCCTTGTCGCTCAGAACACGAGGCTTCTTCTTCCTGATGGTCACGCTTGCCTTCGGCCAGATGGTGTTCTTCATCTTCCACAATACCAAGCTTGGCGGCGGTGCCGACGGCGCCTACCTGCTGCGGCCCACCCTATCCCTGTTCGACTGGCAGCTGCCCTTGACGCGGCGGCAACGACCGCTCGCTTACTACTACCTCTCGCTGAGCCTGCTGCTGGCGATGTATCTCGGTCTCCTCCTGCTCTTGCGTTCCCTGTTCGGTCGCGTGCTGCAAGGCATCCGCGTCAACGAACAGCGCATGCTGGCGCTGGGCTTCAATACCTATCGCTACAAGCTCGCCGCCTTCGCGATCGCGGGATTGCTCGCCGGCATCGCCGGCCACATGTATGCGATGAAGGAAGGTTTCGTGAACCCCGAGCTGGTGGGCTGGCATCGGTCGGCCGAGGCGCTGCTGATGATCCTGCTGGGGGGCCTGGCCACGCTCAGTGGTCCCATCATCGGTGCGCTCGCCTATACGGCCATCGGCGAAGTTGCCCAGCTCATCACCGAGCGCAAGCTTTTGGTCGAGGGCCTGGTTATTCTCTTGGTTGTGCTGTCCCTGCCCAAGGGCCTGAGCGGGGCCTTGAGCGGGACGGCCGTGTGGCTGCCACGGCGGCGACCGACGTCACGACCCCCATCCGAGGCGTCCCGCCATGGCTGAATCGGGCGCTGCTGCGCGCGGCACCGGCGCCGCCGTCTTGTTGACGCTAGGGCTCAGCCGCAACTTTGGTGGGCTCGCGGCCGTGCGCGACGTCTCCATCGCCTTGCATCACGGCGAGTTGCACGCCGTCATTGGCCCAAACGGAGCCGGCAAGACCACGCTTGTCAACATGCTCTCGGGCGCGCTTGCGCCGAGCGCCGGGCGCATTTTGCTCGCGGACCGCGACGTGGCGGGCGAACCGGCCTGGCGCATGAGCCGTCTCGGCGTCGGCCGGTCATTCCAACGCACCAACATCTTCGCCCCCCTGAGCGTGCTCGAGAACGCAAGGCTCGCCGTGCAGGCGGTCCGCGACGGGCTCAATCCGCTCAAACGGGCAGACCGCCAGTCCGATCTCGTGGCGCTCGCCGAGGCGAGCCTGGCCCGGGTCGGGCTGGCGGACCTTGCCTACCGTGAGGCAGGTACCCTGTCGCATGGTGAGCAGCGGCAGCTCGAGATTGCCATGGCGCTCGCCGGTCGCGCCAAGGTGCTGTTGCTGGACGAGCCGCTCGCCGGCATGGGCGTCGAGGAATCGCAGCGCATGGTGGACCTGTTGCGGGCATTGGCGCGCGAGCACGCCGTGCTGTTGATCGAGCACGATATGGATGTCGTGTTCGCGGTCGCCGATTGGATGACCGTGATGGCCGAAGGGTCGGTGCTGGCCGCAGGCAAGCCCGCGGCCATTCGCGCCAACGCGCAGGTGCAAGACGCCTATCTCGGAGACCAGCGCTGATGCCGTCCGCAGCACCAGCTTCCACCGCATTGCTGGAGGCGCGGGCGCTGGACACCTACTATGGCCAGCGCCAAGCGCTGTACGGCATTTCGCTCAGCATCGCCAAGGGCGAAACCATCGGGCTGATGGGTCGCAACGGCATGGGCAAAACCACCCTGGTGCGCACGTTCGTGGGCTTGGTGCGGCCGCAACGGGGTCAGGTGTTGCTTGACGGCGAGGACATCAGCAAAGCCCCCACACACGTGATCGCGCGCCGTGGCGTCGCCTATGTGCCGGAGGGGCGCGGCATCTTTGCTAGCCTGAGCGTCGCCGAGAACCTCGATATCGCCGGCACCGCCGCCGCGCGCGGACCGTGGACCTTGCCGCGCGTGCTGGAGCTTTTTCCCCGCCTGGCGCAGCGCCTCCATCACCGTGGCGACGAGCTATCAGGCGGCGAGCAGCAGATGCTGGCCATCGGCCGAGCGCTGATGACCAACCCGCGCCTGCTGCTTCTCGACGAGGCCACCGAGGGCCTCGCCCCGCTTCTGCGCGAAGAGATCTGGCGCACCATCCGGCTGATCCGGAGCACCGGTATGACCACGCTCATCATCGACAAGACCGTGACCGCGGTCACCGCCATCGCCGATCGTATCATCATCCTGGTCAAGGGCGAGATCGTCTTCCAAGGACGTCCGCACGAGCTCAAAGCTCAGCCCGACCTCATGCACCGGCACCTCGGCGTCTAGTATCGACCGTGTTCCTGCGGCTAACCCCCAGGCTACGCGAGGCGTGGCTTGGCGCCACCTTGGCGACGCGTCGGCCAATGTTGTTCACCTTGACGACGTGTCGGCCAAGCTTGGCAACGCGCACCTGCATGTCGGCAAATTTTCGGCAACTTGCCAATTTGGGGTTGCAGGCGTGCCGGGCGCTCAGCGCGCGCGAGACGGGGCGCAGTTGCGCGACCGGGGTGGGTTGCGCGGCCGCGACGCGCAGGTGCGGGGCGAGGTCGACTTCGCTCACGGTCTCCCCGACTTCTCGCGCCGTCCTGGCGATCAGGTTGCTCGTGCTCATGCGCGCCATGAAAGGATTGGCACGGACCACCGCTGACCCCAGCACCTCCCCCACCGGGGTGGCCGGCGCCGCCTGTAGCACGCGGGCCGCGGCGAACGGCCCAACCAGGAAGGCCAGGCGCAAATGCCCGAAGGTCGGTTGCAGGCCTTGCTCGGCCAGAAAGGCTAGGTTCTCGCGCGAATAGGTCTCCGCGCAACGGCGCGCAAAATTGCGGTCCGTGCGCAGGCGCAAAATCTCATCCTCGCTCAGCTCCTGCACCTCGACGCCAAAATGCCGGCGCGCCAGGTCGAGGAAGGTCGACTTGATGAATTGAAAGGGCCCGAGCGCCGTGGAGCGGGGATTGGCGGCCGTGTCCCGCCCGCCCGACTCGGCGCGCATCAACCGATCGAGAAAACTATCGAAGGCGGGGCGATCGGCCCCAGCCGCGGGCGAAGCCTTCTGCTCGGCCGCCGACGCCAGCGACGGCGGCGATGGCTTATCGACGGCTGCCGACCGATCGATCGCTGATGTTTCGATGTTGGAGGTATCGCCAGCAGGCTTCGGTGGATCGGCGATGACGTCCTCGACAAGGAGACAGGCCAACAGCATGGCCGCGGCCGCGCCTCGGCGGCCCACGCAAGAAAATGACACCTGATTGCTTCCCTAGCTTTGAGGATTGCTTCCCAAACTTCTTGAGGCGCACCCCAGCTTTTTTTCGCGCCTCACCTCTGCGATCGCACCTGCACGAGCATGCCAGTTCCGTCAACCGCACAGCCCTCACCTGAGACAACAGGAAGCTCGGGCTGAACTGGCTAGTCTGAATGGCTGTTCAGATAGGTGTCGGAATGCGGCGAGGAAATGGCAAATTGGGGGAGACTTCGCCGCAAACCGGCCAAGCACGCGGGCCCAAAAATCCGAAGTCGGCGGGCAGGCGTGAGTACGGGCGCTGCAGCCGCCGGCGCCAGACAAGACCGTCGACGGAGGATTGCCGCAGTTGGCGGCAAGGGCGCCTCTGTTAAAGTGAAGGCCTTGCACGCGAGCACGAGGCCGACACGTCGGGGAGCCCATGCCTGTTGCCATGATCGCCGCCCGGCGCCTCCACTATCGCGCCATCCCCGGCGATGCCGCACGCCCGCCGCTGGTGTTCCTGCACGAAGGCCTGGGCTCGGCCGAACTGTGGCGTGACTTCCCCGATCGGTTGGCGGCGCGCCTCGGCGCGCGGGCGTTTGTCTACTCGCGCTTTGGCTACGGCCGCTCCGATGGGCTCACGGCCACGCGCACATCCCAGTTCATGCACGAGGAAGCTCTGATCGTGCTGCCGGCATTGCTGGAGGCGACCGGCATCGAGGCTCCGCTGTTGGTGGGGCACTCCGACGGCGCCTCCATCGCCCTCATCCATGCTGCCCGCGCCCGGCACCCCGTAGCCGGGTTGGTGTTGATGGCACCACACGTGTTCGTCGAACCGGTGTGCCTGGAGAGCATCGCCAAAATCCGCGACGCCTATCTGCAAAGCGCCTCGGCTGCGGACGGTCTCAAAAGCCGGCTCGCCAAGTACCACACCCGGGTCGACGATGCCTTCCTGGGCTGGGCCGACGCCTGGCTGGCCCCGGATTTTCGCACCTGGAACATCGAGGACCTGATCGGCGCCGTCGCGGCACCCATGCTGCTGATCCAGGGACGCGCTGACGAATATGGCACGCTGACCCAGCTCGACCGCATCCAAGCGCGCGCGGCCGGCCCCGTGTCCCGCCTGGTCCTCGACGCCTGTGGCCACGCCCCTCATCGCGACCGTGAAGCGGCGGTGCTCGACGCCGTTGCCGCCTTTGCGGCGCAGGTTCAATAGAGCGTCTCGCGATAGGCCTTCTCGAGCCGGGCCTGCGAGGCGACCTTGTCTAACCCCTTGATCTGATCGCTGAGCGCTTCCGCGAAGGTGGCAAGCCCCGCCAGCGACGGCCATTGCTCCTTCTGCCACAGCGCCGAGCGTAGCAGCGCCTTGCCACACTGGAAGTAGACGCTGGCGGCGGTGACCTCGACGACGCTGCGCGCTGGCTTGCCGGCGACGGCATGCCGCGCCAGCAACTCGGGATCCCTCAGCAACTGGGCGGTGCCGTTGACGCGCAGCGTTTCCAGCCGCCCGGGCACCACAAACAGCAGGGCGATCTTGGCATTGCCGAGCAGATTCTGGAAACTGTCGAGCCGGTTGTTGCCCGGACGGTCGGGCAAGTGCAGGCGCTTGTCATCAACGACCGCGACAAAGCCGGGCGCATCGCCGCGGGGCGACACGTCGGGCCAGCCCAGAGCATCGGCCGTCGCAATCACCACAAACGGGGCGCGGGCGATGAAGGCGCGACTGTGCCGATCGATATGGTCGAGTTCCTTGCGCAGCGCCAGTTCGCTCGGTTGCGCATAAACTTGGCGCAGGTCGGCGAGGCTAGTGATTTCCATCATGCTTATCCTTTCAGGTCTTTGGCCGCCGCGAGCACGGCAGCCACCGCCCGCTGCCAGCCGGCATACTTGCGCTCGCGTTCGCTGGCCGCCAGCCTTGGTGCGAAGGCGCGCTCGACTTTCCACAACCGCGCAAAGCCGTCCGCGTCCGGCCAAACCCCGCTCCTGTGACCGGCGAGCCAGGCGGCCCCGAGCGCGGTCGTCTCAGGGATGGTGGGCCGTTCCACCACGGCGTCGAGACTATCGGCCAGGAACTGCATGGTCCAATCGCTCGCCACCATGCCGCCGTCAACGCGCAGCACCGCCTTGACGGCGGTGGGCCAATCCTGGTGCATGGCCCGGAGCAAGTCAGCGGTTTGATAGCAGACGGCCTCGAGCGCGGCGCGGGCGATCTCATTGGGCCCGGTGGCACGCGTCAACCCGAACAGGGCCCCGCGTGCCTCGGGCTGCCAGTAGGGCGCCCCGAGGCCGACGAATGCCGGTACCAGGTAGACGTCCTGGCCGGGATCCGCCGCGGCGGCGAGCGTGCCGCTCTCCGCCGCCGAAGCAATCAGGCGCAGGCCATCGCGCAGCCATTGCACGGCCGCCCCGGCGATAAAGATGGAGCCCTCCAGTGCATAGGTGCGCACCCCGTCGAGCTGATAGGCAAGCGTAGTGAGGAGCCTATGCTTGGAGGCAACCTGTTCCGTTCCCGTGTTCAGCACGGCAAAGCAGCCGGTGCCGTAGGTGGCCTTCACCATACCGGGCGCAAAACAGGCCTGCCCAATCAGCGCCGCCTGCTGGTCGCCGGCAACGCCGCAAATCGGCACCGCGGCACCGAGGATCGATGGCTCGGTCAAACCAAAAGAGGCATTGCAGTCGCGCACCTCCGGCAGGATCGAGCGCGGCACGCGGAAGAGCCGCAACAAATCGTCGTCGAAGGCGCCCTTGCCGATATCATAAAGCAGCGTGCGCGAGGCGTTGGTCGCATCGGTAGCGTGCACCCTGCCGCCGGTCAAACGCCACAGCAGAAAACTGTCGACCGTGCCAAACGCAAGGTGGCCGGCCTCGGCCAGGGCACGCGCGCCGTCCACATGATCGAGCAGCCAGGCGATCTTGGTGGCGGAAAAGTACGGATCGAGCAGGAGACCCGTGCGCGCGGTGATCGCCGGCTCGTGGCCCTGTCGCCGCAGGTCGGCGCAGATCTCGGCCGTGCGTCGGTCCTGCCAGACGATGGCACGATGGAGCGGTTGGCTGGTGCGCCGATCCCACAACAGGCAGGTCTCGCGCTGATTGGTGATGCCGATGCCGGCGATCTTGCCGGCGCTGAGATCGGCGCCAGTGAGCGCCTGTCGCGCCGTCTCGACCGTGGTGCGCCAGATATCCTCCGGTTCGTGCTCGACCCAGCCCGAGGCCGGATAGTACTGCGCGAACTCACGCTGCGCGGCCCCAAGCACGCTCAAATCGGACTTAAATACGATTGCCCGGCTCGATGTGGTCCCTTGGTCGAGAGCCAGGATCGCGCTCTGATCTGCCATTGCGTCGCCTACTTCAGATCTGATCTTTTGTCCCGAACGGGATCAACCTAGGAGAAGTCTGGGTCAGGTCGCAAGCTCAAGACCCAGGCCGACCTACTTTTGCGCCGTGCCCGAAGGAAAGGTCTTGCATGAGGATGAAGCTCAACCGCGTCGGGCTCAGCGCTGCCCTGTTGGTCGCCGTCGCCGTGCTGTCGATCCATCCCGCCGTCGCCCAGAAAGACGATGTCGTCGAAATCGCCAGCCGCAATCAACGCGTGCGCGCCTTGCTGCTCATCCCCGCGCGCCCGGCAGGCAGCGTCATCCTGCTCGCCGGCGGTCACGGCAATCTGGCGCTCGGCAAGGATGGCCGTATCGGTTGGGGCGCCGGCAACCAGCTGGTGCGCACGCGGGCCGCCTATAGCAAGGCCGGCTTTGCCACCCTCGTGCCGGACATCGCCCCCGACCTCAAGCAAGGCAGCGGCGGCATTGCCCGCTATCGCTGGTCGGAGCGCTATGCCCGCGACATCGGCGCCTTTATTGCGCATATGCGCGGCATCGCTGAGCCGGTTTACCTGATCGGCACCAGCCGGGCGGCCCTCTCCCTCGCCAAAGCCGCCGTAGACCTCTCTACCGGCCCCACGCGTCCCGACGCCGTCGTCATTACCTCCGGCATGCTGATCCACATCAGCAATGCGCAACCCTCCGCCGAGCGCAACGTGGGCCGGCTCGAGCGCGTTCGCCAGCCGATCCTGCTCGTCTATCACGAGAAGGACGGCTGTCCCTACACGCCGGCGGCCGCCGCCACCAAGGCCAAGACCCTCTTCCGCGGCGCCAAAACCGTCGACATCGTCCTGCTGCAGGGCGGTTCGGCCGGCAGCGGCGATCCCTGTGAGGCGCGCTCACACCACGGCTTTGAGGGCCAGGATGCCGAGGTGGTCAAGACGGTAACCGATTGGCTGCGGAAACTGTAAGCCCTTGCGCCCCTTTGCAACACCAACGGGCATGCCTCCGGGCTACTCGGCGGCGACCTTGGGACCGTAGCCCAGCTGGGCGTTGAGCTTGTCCAAAAGGTCCCCGGCGGCGTTCGGGATGTTGGTTCCCGGCCCGAACACGGCCTGCGCCCCCGCCTTGAACAGCGCCTCGTAATCGGCGGGCGGAATGACACCCCCAACCACGATCATGATGTCACCGCGCCCCTCGGCCTTGAGTGCCGATACCAACTCGGGCACCAAGGTGAGATGTCCGGCGGCCAGCGAGGAAACGCCGATGATGTGGACGTCGTTTTCCACGGCCTGGCGCGCCGCCTCTTCGGGGGTCGCAAACAACGGCCCGATATCGACGTCGAACCCCAGATCGGCAAACGCCGAGGCAATCACCTTCTGGCCGCGATCGTGCCCGTCCTGGCCCATCTTGGCGACCAGGATGCGCGGTCTGCGCCCATCGTTCTTCTCAAACGCCGCGCAGGCGCTGCGCACGCGCTCGACAGCCTTGCTCATGGCACCTGCCTCTGCCGTATAGACGCCCGAGACCGCGCGCGCCTCGGCGCGATGGCGGCCCCAAACCTTTTCCATGGCCTCCGAGATCTCGCCCACGGTTGCCTTGGCGCGGGCGGCGGCGATGGCGCGGTCGAGCAGATTGCCCTCCCCGCTCACGGCCGTGGCGCTGAGCGCGGCCAGCGCCGCGGTGACGGCGGCAGGATCGCGCTCGGCCTTGAGGCGTTGCAGTTTGGCGATCTGGCGGTCGCGCACGCCCTTGTTGTCGACCTTCAGAACTTCGATGTCGGCGGCATCGCCGACCCGAAACCTGTTGACGCCGACAATGGTCTGCGCGCCCGAATCGATGCGCGCTTGCGTGCGGGCGGCCGCTTCCTCGATGCGCATCTTGGGGATCCCCGCGGCAATCGCCTTGGCCATGCCGCCGAGCCCTTCGACCTCGGCGATGTGGCCTTGTGCCCGGCGCGCCAGCTCATAGGTCAGCCGCTCGAGGTAGTGGCTGCCGCCCCACGGGTCGATGACGCGACAGGTGCCGGTCTCTTGCTGGATCAAGAGCTGCGTGTTGCGCGCAATGCGGGCGGAGAAATCCGTCGGCAGCGCGATCGCTTCATCCAAGGCGTTGGTGTGCAGGGATTGCGTGCCCCCGTGCGTGGCCGCCAGCGCCTCGATCGCGGTGCGCGTCACGTTATTGAAGACGTCCTGGGCCGTCAGACTCCAACCGCTGGTCTGACAGTGGGTGCGCAGCGCCAGCGACTTGGGGTCGGCCGGGTCCGCCAGCGCCTTGATGAGCTTCGCCCAAATGAGGCGCGCGGCGCGCATTTTGGCGATCTCCATGAAATAGTTCATGCCGATCGCCCAGAAGAAGGACAGCCGCGGCGCGAAGGCATCGATGTCGAGGCCGGCGGCCAGGCCGGCGCGCACATATTCCACGCCATCGGCCAGCGTATAGGCGAGCTCCAAATCAGCCGTCGCACCCGCCTCCTGCATGTGATAGCCCGAGATGGAAATCGAATTGAACTTCGGCATGTTCGCGCTGGTGTAGGCGAAAATGTCCGAAATGATGCGCATCGAGGGTTCTGGCGGATAGATGTAGGTGTTGCGCACCATGAATTCTTTTAAGATGTCGTTTTGAATGGTGCCCGCCAGCCGCTGCGGCGCCACGCCCTGCTCCTCGCCGGCCACCACGAACAACGCCAGCACCGGCAGTACCGCGCCGTTCATGGTCATCGACACGGTCATATCGGCGAGCGAGATGCCCTCAAACAACGTGCGCATGTCGTAAATGGAATCGATGGCGACGCCCGCCATGCCGACGTCGCCTTTGACACGGGGATGGTCGCTGTCGTAGCCGCGGTGGGTCGGCAGGTCGAAGGCAACGGAGAGGCCCTTCTGGCCGGCGGCGATGTTGCGCCGATAGAAGGCATTGGAATCCTCGGCCGTGGAAAATCCCGCATACTGGCGGATGGTCCAAGGCTGCGTCAC
>Ga0134122_10003241_pt1 | contig 12063 bp, 7 predicted proteins | sample KB302_FD_96461 | JGI IMG/M metagenome (GOLD analysis project Ga0134122, IMG submission 96461) | Terrestrial soil microbial communities without Nitrogen fertilizer from Kellogg Biological Station, Michigan, USA - KB3-0-2 | ecosystem: Environmental > Terrestrial > Soil > Unclassified ...
GGGCTCGCTAGAGGGTACAGCGATCAACGAGGTCGCCGAGCTCGGCTGACACACGGCTCGGAAACTGCAACGGCACAAAGTGCGTGGCGGCAAGTTCGACATATCGACTGTGTGGCGTCTGCTCGCTGGCGGCCCGCATCAGTTTCGCCGAGGTGATCGCGTCCCACGTACCGGCCAGATAAGTGACGGGTATGTCAATCGCGCTCAGGTCCATGGGCGGGTGATCGCCGACCGCACGGGCAAGGCGCGAATACCACGGCCAATCGTGGTCGGCGAATCGTCGCAGGACCTTAACGAGGGTTTGGCCGTGAATGACGTCGAGGCCCAACGTTGCTACGCCGCGCGGGTCGAATCCATGTTCCGGCGAGCCGGGCAATGCGTCGCCCAGTCGGTTGAGCACCGGCCCGAGGTAGCGCATCAGGTGTGCTCCCACCCGCCCCGCCCGCGGGCGCAGAAAACCCGGCAGGGGATGGAGCAAGGCTTCGAAGGTACCTCCCGGCACGCCGCCGACGGCGAGCACGCCGGCGATCCGCTGGGGCTGCCGGGCCGCGGCCTCGAACGCGATGTTGACGCCGGCCGACCAGCCGATGACCACCGCCCGATCCACGCCGTAAGAGTCCATCACCGCGAAAAGGTCGTCAGTGTGATCCGAAATGCTGATCCGCGACTCGTCGGAGGGCCGTTCCGACCCGCCGAGACCACGATGGTCCCACGTCATCACCCGGTAGGTGTCAGTCCGGCGGTTGATATCCGGCCAAGCATCATGTGGAGTGCCCAGCCCGTTGGAGATCAGCACCGGAACTCCATGGCCGTCGTTGTCCCACGCCCGCAGACGCGTCCGATCAACGGAGGTGACCGATCGATACCCCAAACGCCCGCCCTGCCTGATGGTCCCTACATGTCCAAATCGATCGTAGATGGCGTGAGGTGCTGGCGGCGACGCCCCGTTCGAGGGTGGGCGGATCGTCTTTCGGTTTCGGTGCAAGCAGCGCTTCGCACGTCAGGGGCGTTGTCGGGGCGACACAAGCACCGCTCGCCAGTGCAATGAGCCGCTGGACTGCCAGCCTTGAGCCGATGCGCGATTCCCCAAGAAATGGTTACTACTGAGAGCGTTGCAAGAAGCCACAGCATCATTCGGCCCTCACGTCGGGTGTGATGCGCATGTGGCGACGTCGGCGTGGGCCAGCAGTGGAGGCGGCCTGCCCGTTGTCACGTTTGTGTTCGTCGAAGCCTGAGCGGAGCAGCCTGGGGGGAGGCCAGACGCGCGACGGCGTCGGAGCCTCCCCGCAGGTTGATAAAGCGTCGTCGTGCTGGCGGCTGCCGGCCCTGGCCAGACCGCGGCTCACCATGTAGCCGATACTCAGCAGCACAATGTAGAACCATGCCCGATCGGCCCGGAAGTAGTCCTTATGCGCGTCAGTGGTACTCACGAGGAAGGGTCCAAAATGGTCTGGAATCGACAGGAATCGACCGGCCTTACCGAGCACAACGAGATGCCGAGTTCGCTTGCTGCTCAAGCGGTACGACACGTAACGGCATCTGCCGAGACTTGTAGATTGCTGCCAATCCCTAGATAGGTAAGCATTCCCGCGAGACGACCCGCTTGAAATCGTCGTCGGAAAGTTCGCAGAACCAGGTCGGCGCACGTGAGAGATATGACCGAACGCAAGAACCTATATGTTTTCGTTGACGAGGGCGTCGTACCCTCGCCCAGGTCCGCGCGAGAGGACGATAGCCACGTGTCGCATATTCAACACGACCAGACGAAAATGGTTGAATTTACACGACTTTGAACAATCTCTCGTCGAATCACGGCGCTTTGGTAGACGGGTTGAATCGCGCGGTCTTACCGTGCCACAAATGGAACCCCATACAACACGACATCGCACAGGGCCGAGACGGGCTGCCGCGCACTGTTATCGACCGCGCCGGCAACGTGAGCTGGAAAGCCCTTGACTGGGCGACTGACTCGCAGGTCGGATCATCGACCACAAAGTTCATCCTGCTCCTGCTCGCCAACAAGGCCGACGAGAACTTCTCCTGCTACCGTCGATCCGCACACTGATGGCCGAATCCGATGCCGGCCGAAGCACCGTCATGCGAGCGCTCAAGGAGCTGGAAGCCAGCGGTTTCATCACGCGGGAGCCCCAGTTCCACGATTCCGGAGCCCGGCGATCCAACCGCTACTACCTTAACCATCCGCTAGCACCGCATTGCTCCCCCCGTCCCAATCCGGGACCCCACCGTCCCGATTCGACACGACACCCCACAGGGGTGCCAAATCGGGACCCCTTGAAGCCCCCACCTGAACCACCAACCCAACCAGATGCCAGAACCCTGGCGGGTCGGAGGGAGCGATGCACAGAGGCTCATGCCTGCTGTCGAAACGGCTCTGATGTCAGGCTGGACGGCCAACAACTTGGTGGCATATCTTGCGCGCGACCCCAGGGGGTTCGAAGCCCAGCGCGGGTCCTCGCTCGACGTCTCGCAGATGTGCCTGACGCAATTGCAGGACCTCGCCCCACCGTGGAGTGGTGCGGCGAGTGCGAAGACGAGCGGTCACGCACGATCACAGTAACCCTGTCCGACGGCACAAACCGGCCGAGTTTTGTCCGCGATGCAGTCCGCAAAGACAGCGACACGGCCGAATGGAGGTGAATCAAATTGGACAACAACGTGTTTAACGACTTGCCGTTGCTACTGGCAGTGCCCCGCGCGGCGACGCTACTGGGGATCAGTCGCGCCGCCGCATACCGCCTCGTAGCGTCCGGCGAACTTCCGGTGCGCCGACTCGGCGGTCGCGTGTACGTCGTCACCGCAGGGCTTCGCGAGTTGGTCGCCTCGTGAAAGGCTCGGTACATAGACGCGGCTCGAAGTGGTACTACAAGTTTCGTAGTCCTGAGCGAGAACCATCGACTGGTACCTACCCATGGATAACCAAGGGCGGCTTCGGCACCGAAAAGGAGGCTTGGAAGGCCTGCCGCGACGCGATGCGGGAAGCCGACCGCGGCCGAGTCGTGAAGCCGTCGAGCCGAACGGTAGCCCAGTATTTCTTCGAGTGGCTTAGCGCGGTCGAGCCGACGATGGATGCTACGACTTGGCAGAATTGGCAAGACTACGCGCGCACATCCGTCATTCCCCACATTGGCGCGGAGCGCCTGCAGAGGCTCAACGAGCCCCAATTGCTTCAGCTTTACGGAAAGTTACTCTCGGAGGGCCGAGTCAAGCGGGATCAGAACAGCGCAATGTACGCATACTGGTCGGACCAGACCGCAAAGGGCGAAAACCCAACTGCCCGTGAGATTTCCGCCGCATGTAACACGACGATTCATGCGGCGCGCGCCGCAGTTCGGCGTTACAGGTCCGGTATCGCCCCTAAAGAGACGTCACCCGGTCTTGCGCCCAAGACGGTGCGCAATATCCACGCCCTAATTCACCGGGCACTCGTCGACGCCGTGGCCTGGAAGTACATCGCCGACAATCCGGCAAGCAACGTTAAGCCACCCAAGCGCCCACGAACGCGTCGCGAGGTCTGGAATCCCGACCAAATCCGGGCCTTCCTCACCTCAGTGCGGCATGACCGGTTCGCCGCTTTGTTCCTACTGGAGCTGACGACCGGAATCCGGCGCGGCCAGGTGTGCGGCCTCAAATGGACGTCCGTCGACCTCGATGCCGGCGAGATCACTGTGCACGACAAACGAGTGGTCGTCGGGGGGCAGGCCAGGTACAAGGCGGGCGGCAAGACCAAGAACGCCGACCAGACGATTGCCCTCGATAAGGAAACGGTCGCCGCCCTCCGCACCTGGCGTGACACCCAGGACCGGGAGCGCGACGTTGTCGGCAGCGACTACCACCCCGGTAATTACGTCTTCACGTTCGAGGATGGCCGCCCACCACACCCGGACTCCATCCGGCAGCGTTTCGACCGTCTCACGGCAGCGGCAGGACTATCGCGGATCACGTTCCACGATCTGCGGCACTCCTACGCCACGGGTGCGCTCAAAGCCGGAATACACCCCAAGGTGGTCAGCGACCGCATTGGCCATGCGAATGTTGGCTTCTTCCTGCAGACCTACGCGCACGTTCTCGGAAACGATGACCGAGACGCCGCCGAGAGTGATGAGACTGTCTAATGTTCCCAATCACGTTCACAAGCGGCATGAAAACGGCCCTCGGAGGTGTCTCCGGGGGCCGTTTTACCTGGTAGCGGGGACAGGATTCGAACCTGCGACCTCTGGGTTATGAGCCCAGCGAGCTACCGAGCTGCTCCACCCCGCGTCGGGTAAACGCAAGGTTACCGAAGGTGCTGGTGCACGTCCAAATCGCGTGCTCAGCGCCCCGGCGACCATGGCTTACTTAGTGCTGCTGTACTTCTTCATCGCATCGTCGAGGCGCTGCAGAGCCTGCCCATAGTCGGCGAAGTTGCCGCCCTGCTGGGCCTGGCGCACGCTGTCGAGCGCCGACTGAACGTCTTGCAGCGCCGCGGCTTTGGCCGCCGACAACTGCACCGCCCCGGCACCCGGCGGAACCGCGATCGGCATGGGCACCTCGGGCGCTTGGCCCTGGCTGGGCGGCGGCGCGGCCGCGGGCTGGCCGTCCGACGACGGCGGCACGGCGGCCGGTTGCCCGGTCACCGGCCCGGCCGGCGCAGGGCCGGTGGCAGTGGCGTCAGCCCCTGGACCGAACAGCTCGGTGAGCGCGTCCCGCACGGTCGGGCCGTAACCGACTCTGTCGTTGTACATCATCGCGACGCGAATGAGCCGCGGGTACGACGACGCCGCGTCGCTTGCTCCCGGCGAGGCGTACACCGGCTCGACGTACAGCAGGCCGCCTTCGGCGACCGGCAGCGTCAAGAGGTTGCCCCACCGGATCCGGTTCTGGTTGTCACGGCCGATGACACCGAGGTCCTGGCTGACCGCCGTGTCCGTCGTGATCGCATTGTTCGCCAGCTTCGGGCCATTGACCTGACCCGGGATGGTCAGCACCGTGATCTTGCCGTACGTCGCAGGATCGGAGCTGGCGCTGATGTATGCGGCCAGGAAGTCACGCCGGAACCGGTTCATGGCGCTGGTCAACTGGAACGACGCCGAATTGTCATTGTTCGCAAGATCTTTGGCGACTATGTAGTACGGCGGTTGGAAGCTGCTAGCGGTCGGGTTGGGATCGAGCGGCACGTCCCAGAAGTCCGAGTTCGAGAAGAACGTCACCGGGTCATTCACGTGATACGAGGCCAGCAGACTGCGCTGCACCTTGAACAGGTCCTCCGGATAGCGCAGATGCGCCTGCAGTTCCGGCGAGATGTCGCTCTTGGGCTTGACCGTGCCCGGGAACACCTTCATCCACGCCTGCAGCACAGGATCCTTCTCGTCCTGCTCGTACAGCGTGACGGTGCCGTCGTAGGCGTCGACGGTGGCCTTCACCGAGTTGCGGATGTAGGACACCTGCTTGTCGAGCGCGAGCCTGTTGACCGCCACCTCATTGGAGTCGGCGGTGGCCGATGACAGCGACGTCAGCTGCGAGTACGGGTAGTTGTCGAGCGTGGTGTAGCCGTCGACGATCCACACCATCCGCTTGTTTACAATCGCCGGGTACACGCTGGTGTCGGTGGTCAGCCACGGCGCCACCGCCTTGACCCGCGCCGACGGGTCGCGATTGAAAAGGATCCTGCTGTCCGGGCCGATCGGGTTGGGGAACACCAGCTTTCGCTCGGAGAACTTCGCGGCGAACACGGCACGGGCCAGCCAGTTGCCGATCGGCACGCCGCCCTTGCCTGAGTAGGTGTAGTTCTTGGTTTCGGTGTTGGTCTCGTAGTCGTACTCGCGGTCGTTGCCGTTCTTGCCGACGATCGCGTAGTCGTCCGGTGTGCTCGCGACGACCGGGCCGAAGTAGACGCGCGGCTGATCGAGCGGCGCGGGGCCAGGCGAGATCACGCTGCCGTTGGCGCCGACGACACTGGAAAGGAACTCGGGATAGCCACCGTTCTGGTTGGGATCGTTGGCGATCCCGCGCACCGTGTTGGCGGGTGAGGCGATGAACCCGTTGCCATGGGTATAGACGAAGTGCCGGTTGATCCAGTCGCGCTGGTTGTCGATCAGCCTGTCGGGGTTGAGTTCTCGCGCCGCCACCACGTAGTCGCGGAGGTTGCCGTCGGGCCCGTTGTAGCGGTCGATGGAGAGCTGGTCCGGGAAGTAGTAGAAGTTCTTGCCCTGCTGGAACTGGGTGAACGCGGGGCTGACGATGGTCGGATCGAGCAAGCGGATGTTCGAAGTGGTCGCCCGGTCGGCGGCGACTTGCTGTGCGTTGGTCTGCGCGTTGCCACTGTAATCACGATAGGTGACGACGTCTTCCGTCAACCCGTACGCCTGTCTGGTTGCCATGATACTTCGGCTGATATATTCGCTTTCCTTTTGCGCCGCATTGGGTTTGACGCTGATCTGCTCGACAACCAACGGCCAGCCTGCACCCACGATCAGTGAACTCAGCAGCAGCAGCACCACACCGATCGCCGGAATGCGCAAGTCGCGCAACACGATTGCCGAGAACACCGCCGCCGCGCAGATCACCGCGATCGCCATCAGGATCAGCTTGGCCGGCAGCACCGCGTTGATGTCGGTGTAGCCGGCGCCGGTGAAAGGCTTGCCCTGGCGACTGTGGCTCAGCAGCGAGTAGCGGTCGAACCAATAGGCGAGCGCCTTGAGCAGCATCAGGATGCCCACCAGCGAGATCAGTTGGATGCGCGCCGAGCGGCTCAGCGCCCCCGTGCGGCCGGACAGCCGGATACCGCCGAAGAGGTAGTGGGTGACCAGGCTGGCGATGAAAGCGACGAACGTCGCCCCGAACAGGTAGCCCAGCAGCAGCCGGTAGAACGGCAGGTCGAACGCGTAGAAGCCGAGGTCCTTGCCGAACTGGGGGTCGGCGACACCGAAGTTGCCGCCGTGGATGAATAACTGGACGCGGTCCCAGTACGTCTGGATCAGGAAGCCGGTCAAGACGCCGATGACCACCGGCACGCCGATGCCGATCAGCCGCAGCCGGGCCATCACCGCCGTGCGGTAGCGGGCCACCGGGTCATTCGGTCCGTTCGTCGGGACGAACACCGGTCGGGTGCGGTATGCGAGGGCAAGCGCGGCGAACACGATGGCGCCCATCAACACGCCCGCCACCACGCCGACGATGAGGCGGGTGACCAGCTGCGTGGTGAACACGGAGCGGTAGCCGAGTTCGCCGAACCACAGCCAGTCCACGTAGGTGTCGATCAGGCGCGGCCCGAACAACAGCAGCAGCACGACCGCCAAGGCGACCGCGATCAGAATCCGGCTACGTCGTGTCAGCTTCGGCATTCGCGCCGCGGGCCGCATACCCACTCGTCAACTCCAGTCTTGGGTTCTCAAACGTCTACCGTGACGTGATCCCAACTCTACGCATTCGCCGCACTGCAACTTCTCAGCAACGGGGAGGTTCGCCACCAGCAGAAAGCGCATGTAGCGCGTCCACCGCCTGGCCCAGGGTCTCGACCCTGACCAGCTGCAAGCCGTCTTCGTGGGCCGACTTGGCCTCGTCGCAGTTGTCGGCGGGCACCAGGAAGACGCTGGCACCCGCTTCGCGGGCGGCCAGCATCTTGTGCGTGATCCCGCCGATCGAGCCGACCTTGCCCTCGCTGTCGATGGTCCCGGTGCCCGCAACGAACTTGCCGTCGTTGAGGTCACCGGTCGTGAGCTTGTCGACGACCGCGAGCGAGAACATCAGCCCCGCAGAGGGCCCGCCGATGTTCGCGAGGTTGAAATCGATGGCGAACGGCGCCCACGGCGCATTCAGCACGCCGACGCCGAGGTATCCGTAGTCGCGGTCCGGGTTGGAGCCGAGCGTGACGGTCGCGACGCCCGCCGGCGCGTTCTTGCGGCGGTAGTCCAGGACGAGGTTGTCGCCGGGTTTGGTGGCCTTGAGCAGCGTGGTGAACTGCTCGAGGTTGGCCACAGGCTTGCCGTTGACGGCGTCGATCGCGTCGCCGCGCTGCAGCTTGCCAGCCGACGGGCCGGGGTCTGTGACGCTGGCCACCGTCACCGCCGACGGATACTTCAGGAAGCTCAACGCCGCGTACTCGGCGCTGTCCTCGGAGTTCTTGAAGTCGGTGTTGTTGGCCTGGTCGATCTCGTCCTTGGATTTGTCCGGCGGATAGACCAGATCGCGCGGAACCAGCTGCTCGCGGCCCGACACCCACAGGGTCAGCGCCTGCCCCAGCGTCAGGTCGTCGCGCTGCGACACCGTGGTCATGTTCAGATGCCCCGACGTCGGGTGGACGTCGGTGCCCTCGATGTCGACGACCTCTTTGCCGTCGACTTCGCCGAGAGTGTCGAACGTTGGGCCGGGTCCCAACGACACATAGGGCACCGTCACCAGCGACAGCAGCACCCCGAACGCCACGATCGGCACCAAGGCGACCAGCAGCGTAGAAATCCGCCTGTTCACGGCGACCAATGTAGGGGTTCGCTCTGGGCGTGACCTGCCCAGCCACACGACTGAGAGGTGATGAGTACCGTTGAGGGCATGGCTGACCCGCCTTTCGGCTTCTCCGCCGGGGACGACCCGGACCGAGATAAGCCCAAGAAAGACCCCGATTCGGGGGCGGATCCGTTCGGCTCCGGCTCTGGGGCTGGGTCCGATTTCGACATGTCCCAACTCGGGCAGATCTTCAGCAGGCTCGGGGAGATGTTCAGCGGCGCCGGCGGCGTGATGACCGGCGGAAAGCAGTCCGGCCCGGTGAACTACGACCTGGCGCGGCAGCTGGCGTCGAGCTCTATCGGCTTCGTGGCACCTGTGCCGGAGAAGACCACCGCCGCGATCGCCGACGCCGTGCACCTGGCCGAGACGTGGCTGGACGGCGCGACCGCACTGCCCGCGGGCACCACCAAAGCCGTCGCGTGGACCCCGAACGACTGGATCGACGGCACACTCGACACCTGGAAACGGCTGTGCGACCCCGTCGCCGAGCAGATCTCCACGGTGTGGGCCTCAGCGCTGCCCGAGGAGGCCAAGAGCATGGCCGGCCCGCTGCTGGCGATGATGTCGCAGATGGGCGGCATGGCGTTCGGCTCGCAGCTCGGCCAGGCACTGGGCAAGCTGTCCCGAGAAGTGTTGACCTCCACCGACATTGGGCTGCCGCTTGGCCCCAAGGGAACGGCGGCGTTGCTACCCGATGCCATCGAGTCGCTGGCCGAGGGACTCGAACTGCCGCGCAGCGAGATCATCACCTTCCTGGCTGCCCGTGAGGCAGCGCATCACCGGTTGTTCAGCCACGTGCCGTGGCTGTCCAGCCAGCTGCTCAACGCCGTCGAGGCGTTCGCCAAGGGCATCAAGATCGACATGAGCGGCATCGAGGACTTCGCGCGCGGGTTCAACCCGGCGTCGCTGACCGATCCGTCGGAGATGGAACAGCTGCTGAATCAGGGCATCTTCGAACCGAAGGCGACCCCGGAACAGACCGCGGCGCTGGAACGGCTGGAAACGCTGCTGGCACTGGTCGAAGGTTGGGTGCAGACGGTCGTCTCCGATGCGCTGGGCGAGCGGCTCCCCGGCACTTCCGCGCTGAGCGAGACCTTGCGCAGACGACGCGCCACCGGCGGGCCCGCCGAGCAGACGTTCGCGACGCTGGTCGGCTTGGAGCTGCGGCCGCGCAAGCTGCGCGAGGCTGCGGTGCTGTGGGAACGCCTGACCCAGGCCGTCGGGGCCGACGCCCGCGACGCCGTCTGGCAGCACCCCGACCTGTTGCCCAGCGCCGAGGATCTCGACGAGCCAGCCGGTTTCATCGACAGGATGGTCGGCGGCGACACCAGTGGCATCGACGAGGCCATCGCCGACCTGGAAAAGGGCGCCGACACGGGCGACGACTCCGAAAACTGAGAGTTCCCTTGAGAATTGGACGAATTCGGCCGTAGCGGTCGTTTCTCCGATCGACGGGCCCAACGGGTCCACCGTCGAGAGGAAGCCCATGCCGCAACCGCCGTCCGGATGCCCTTTTGCAGTCGACCTCCACCGCGAGATGACGGGGATGATCTACGGCTTTTGCGTCAGCCAGATCATCCGCACGGCCGTCGAACTGTCATTGGCCGATCATCTGGCCTCGGGACCACTCACCGCGGAGGAGGTCGCCGAACGCGAGGGCAGCGCGCCCGCCACGACCTTGCGACTGATGCGTGGCTGCACCGCGTTCGGGCTGCTCACCGTGGACGAGGCCGGCCGCTTTCACGGCACGCCACTGCTTGACACGTTGCGCACGGATGCACCGCGTTCGCTGCGGGGGTTCGCCTTGGCGCTCACCAACAGTGCACACTGGCTGCCCTGGATCAAATTCGGCACGTCGGTGCGCACGGGTCACAGTCAGGCGCACAACGCGCTCGGCATGGATTTCTTCGACTATCTAGAACGCAACCCCGGTCAGGCGCAGGAGTTCAACGCGGGCCTGACCGGCGTGACTTCGGTGTGGGCACTGGAACTCGCGGACCTGATCGACACCACGAATGTGAAGCGCGCAGTGGACGTCGGAGGCGCCAACGGCGCGCTGCTTGCGCTGCTGCAGAAAGCCAACCCCGCCCTGCATGGTGTCGTGTTCGATCGGCCGAACATCGCCCAGCAGGCCGAAAACCACATCGCACGAACCGATTTCGCCGAGCGCACCGAGGTCGTCGGCGGCGACTTCTTCGAGTCGGTGCCTGCGGGTGACCTCTATCTGTTGAAGTTCATCCTGCATGACTGGGACGACGAGAGCTGCGTGAAGATTCTGCGGAAGTGCCGCGAGGCGATGGCTCCGGACGGCCGAATTGCGATCCTGGAGTTCGTGGTCGGCACCGACGGTGACGCGGGCCTGACGGCACTTATGGACCTGAACATGCTCGCCGTCGTCAACGGCCGGGAGCGCTCGCTGCCTGAGTTCGACGCGCTGCTGCACCGGGCCGGGTTACGACGTTGCGCGGTGCTGACGACGAATTCCCCACAGACCGTGATCGAGGCCGTCGCCGGATAGGCCTGTGGATAACCGGCGGGGATGTGACGGTTTCCGTGGCAGAGTCGGCGCATGGGGCGCTACACCCTCAACCCGGTGATGCCGGTGTTGCTGCGCCCCGACGGCACCGTGCAGGTGGGGTGGGATCCACGGCGTGCGGTTTCGGTGCGACCGCCTGCCGGGTTGAGCCCGGCCGGTCTGGCAGAGCTGCTGCGGACCTTGCAGTCCGGCGCGACGCTGGCAGAGCTGCGGGCGCGATTTGCGGTGGACGCGGGTGAACTGGTCGCATCGCTGATTGATGCCGGTGTGGTGACGACCTCCGAGAACCGACGGACGCGGTGTGCGTCGATCCGTATCCACGGCCGCGGCCCGCTGTCAGATCTGTTGGCCGGTGGATTGCGGTGCTCGGGCGCCCGGGTAACGCGGTCGAGCGTCACACACACCGCGCCGCCCGACACGACGGATCTGGTGGTGTTGGCCGATTTCCTGGTCGCCGATCCGTGGGTGGTACGGGAGCTGCATTCCTGTGGCATGGCGCACCTGCCGGTGCGGCTGCGCGACGGCGCGGGGTTGGTCGGTCCGCTCGTCGTTCCGGGTGTGACCAGCTGCCTGGAGTGTGCCGATCTGCATCGCAGCGACCGCGACGCGGCGTGGCCTGCGGTGGCGTCACAGCTGCGCGACACCGTGGGCAGCGCCGACCGGGCGACCGTTCTGGCGACGGCTGCGCTTGCGCTGAACCAGGTCGATCGGGTCATCAGGGCCGTGCGCCGCGGCGATGCCGTCGGGACTGCCGCGGAGCCACCGCCGACGCTGGACACCACGCTGGAGTTCGACGTCGACGCAGGCGCGATCGTCGCGCGCCGGTGGTCGCGGCATCCGCGCTGCTGGTGCTGAAAACGCATGTTGCCAAGTCCGTGCAGGGCATTCAGAAACGTCAGGGATGATGGTTAGGTGACTGACATCAAACGGGGTCGGGCCGCGCGCAATGCCAAGCTGGCTAGCTTGCCCGTCGGCATGGCGGGCCGGGCCGCGTTGGGCTTCGGTAAACGGCTGACCGGCAAGTCGAA